>Ga0265331_10000040_pt1 | contig 193900 bp, 228 predicted proteins | sample 41923metaG_FD_202088 | JGI IMG/M metagenome (GOLD analysis project Ga0265331, IMG submission 202088) | Rhizosphere microbial communities from Carex aquatilis grown in University of Washington, Seatle, WA, United States - 4-19-23 metaG | ecosystem: Host-associated > Plants > Roots >... | reverse complement strand
CAACATCAAGTGTTGCAGAACCCGCTGTTACAGATGAGCTTGTCAGAGTAGTTCCGGATGAATCAACTAGTGATACCGTTGCAGCATTTGATGGATTGCCTGTGACTTGGATGTTTTCATCAGTTGTAACATAATAATTACTGTAAATTCCGTAACGCATGGAATTTGATGATGTATCATCTTGAACAAATGCGATAAAAGGACCAGACATTCCAAGGTTCATGCTAGTACTTGAAAAAACAAGATTGCTGCCAATGTAGACTTTGAGATAATTACTTCCGTTTGTTATGATTGTGCAATCCTGTGTTTGAGGCATACTGCTTGGTTGAGATATGTACAAAATCTGGTATGTGTTACCCGCATCACTTGATTGTTCTACATCCCAATAGTATCCTGTAGAATCTGCATATGCCTCGCAACCTACGTGAGGAATATAGTCTGATCCTTCTACATACAAGCCTGCATTTGATACTCCATCTGGTACTTTCTTATCTGGAATGGTAATGACTGAATGAAAAAGACGCGCATTGGGCTGGGGTAGGTGAGCATAGTAGTTAACCCATTGACCGCTTTGTGGTGACTGGACGCCTAGGTGTAATCCTTGAGAGTCTTCATAGTAATTGTATGATGCTGCAGTTCCTCCAAATGTCCAAGAATCCATATTTCCTGTGGTAAGGGAGTCTGAGACAACAAGGCCTGATTGTATTTTGCTGATGGAACTAGTTGCACTTGCAGTATTCATTGTGGGTATCATCATTCCCGTTAGAACAAGTAGCAATATTGAAAATATTGCAGTAACATTATGTTTAATCAAATTCTATCCTCGTATACGCCATTTCTATTTTGATATCGAACGCATCATATTTTCAGCTATGCGCATATTGGTATGGAAAAATCATCCCGGTTGAAATTACATAAGACCATTACAGTTTCTTCATGTGGGTTGGTGTGATAATATTGTCACAAATGATGTGAAATAAAAAATATTGTTCTAGTTATTTTTTCTGTAAAATTGATTTTTTATTTTATTCATATTTTTATTGGCAAGCTAAATGAAAAAATTGCCCCTATTCCATCAGGACTATTTTCTGCACCAATAACACCTCCGTGTACCTCTATGATGCTCTTACAAATGTATAATCCAAGTCCTGTTCCCTTGTCTGACTTTGTGACAAACTTGGAAAATAATATTGGAATTATTTGACGATCTATGCCTGGGCCATTATCTTTTATGTTGACAATGACATTTCCATCCTGTACTCTTGATGATATAGTGATGGTACCATCTTTTGTAAACTTGATTGCATTGTTCAGAAAATTAGATATAACTTGGGCCATCCTATCTCTGTCTGCTTCTATGTTCATGGGCTGACCGTCATTTTTTACAATGATGTTGACTTTATTGTTTTCAATGTGGGCGCTCTCATCTTTTATTACATTTTCAATTAATGCGTTAATGTCAAATACTTCTTTTTTCAGAGCAAGTGATTTACTTTCTATTCTTGTCACACTTAGAATGTTCTCAGTAAGTCTCTGGAGTCTCTTTGCATTGCGTACAATTATCTTGATTTCATCATTATCACTTCCAAGTCTATCTGTAAGTAACTCGACGTTTACCAATATTGGCATGATTGGGGTACGAAGCTCATGTGCTGCTATGTTGATAAATTCTGTCTGCATGATAAGCTGTTTTTGGATTGATTGGAAAAACTCTGATGTTATTATTTTTCTTGCCTCTGATTTCATGCTGCTGGATATTATTGGGTCGCGAATTGCTTTTTTGAGCATCTCATCTTCCATTTCTGTATCACGTAGAATCTGGATGAATTTTTCTAGTGCCTCAAGCCCACGATTCACACGAATGTTTGCCTCTCTGAATACTGCTTCTTGATTTAGTCTTTCTTTTATCAATTCATGTTTTTTGATTATGGATAGCGTTGTATCGTTTAATTTCTGCCTAACTTGCTCTATTTTTTCTGCTCTTCTTTGTATGAGTTCTTCACGAGCAGTAAATGCATCCATCTTTACTTTTTCGACTTGTTCTTTGATATGGTTTTGAATTTTTTTTACCTGTAATGCATGCATTATGGCTCTGTCATTTTCATCATAAATGCTCATTAGGTCATCCCCGTACGCAAATCATTTAGAATTTCTTGTTCTCTTGCTGCATATGTGTTGAGATCTATGATTCCTTTTTCATAATCGGTTCGTAGCCTGATTAATCTTGTTTTTATCCATCTTGCACGTTCTGCTTTGTCTGCTTCTAACGCAAGTTTATTGCATTCATTTAGAATTGATCCAAATGTTAATTTCATAATCAAAAATGTTATGATCATACATCCTGCCTCAACAAAATGAATATGGTGCCCATGGTCCGCTCTGGTGAATGACAAATCCGTCTTTTTTGCATTTTATTTTTATCTTCTCCACACTGTCAATAAATTTTGAAATGTTATATTTGTCTATAAGGTATGCTGTATTGAGAACTATCTCCTGCACATCTGATTTTAATACAGTGCTATCTATTACTATGCTTGCAAGTTCTTGATGAATCTCTCCTGTCATTTCATCTATTTTTTTCAACGTCTCATGTTTGATAGACTCATCCATTTGCATCTTGAGAAAATATGATGTACCTTCTCCAGATTTTGAGATCTCTTTTTGCATTTTTTTGATTTCTTTTGAACTCTCTCTTATTTTTTCTTGGATTTTTTCCATCCCTGATTTTTCTAAAATAACCTTGATACCAAACTCTTCTTTACCATGTAACTTGCCTATCTTTGATTTATAGTCGTTATATGACTTGACTAGAAGCTGTTTTACTCCTTCATCTGTTTTGAACATGATACCAAACCTTACCGGAAGTGTGGTGCTAATACTTCTGGAACTTTCTACAACTTTTTGATGTGTGATAATACTATCTACATCTGGCGGTATTTCCTTGAATGTTATTTTGCTTACAACTGCGCTTATGTCTTTGTGATTGATTGTATATACTTCGTTATTTTCAAGACCGATATTTCCAAAATTTTCACCTTTTCCACCCTCCATTATACAATAGATGTATTTACCAAATGTCTTCATTTTGATATCTTTCTCCTGTTTGGTTTCTTGATACCGTGTACTGCTGATAGCACACCGAGAAGATCCAAAATTACCAAATCAATATCTGCAACAGAGATCTTAACTTGTCCACTAACCAAAACTCCTTTTTCTAAAAGATGATCAACCAAATCAACTAGAGTGGTCTTGGGTTCGGTTCCTACTATTTTGCTGCTTGCATGGCCTAATTTTATCTCAAATTCTTGGGGTGAAAATCCAAATTGGTCGGAGATTGTGTTTATTGTTTGTTTTATCTGGATGAATGCAAGACCTAATCTTTCAATCTCTTCTGTTGTTAATGTTCCAGTTGAAATTCTTCGCTGTGCTTGTCTTTCCAACACTTGTCTGAGCAATTCTATTACAACTAGTACAAGTTTAGCAAGTCCTTTCTGTAAATTTTCTCCATCCAGATTTATCTGCTGGACTGGTGTTTTTTTGGATCTATGAATATCTTGTTTCATCAAGAATTTTTACCTCTTGATATTTTTTGTTGTGTTGTTTTTTTGTGGTATGCGTTTTTGTTCCTTTTCCCATTTTTCCCATGGTAATTTTATTCCATAACGTTTTGCTGTCTCAAGTGATGCTATTACTAGATTTATCTTCAAAGAAAGTAAATCAACGCCTACAATTGAAACTGTAATGTCTCCTGTTATCACTACACCCTTGTCTAAAATTCTGTCTACAAGATCTACTATTGTAAGTTGTCCTGGTGTAAGCTGACGTTGACTAAGTGACATCCTCACTCACACCTTCTCTTCTAATTTTGCAATAGCCGCATATTCCACTATCTTTGAACCAATGACGTGGGCAAAATCCATCGAGATATTGTTCAGTGACAGTCTTTAACAAATGTGCCATGATGATATCAAGTGGAGTGCCTCTGTGACACTCTGGACATCTCATAAAGACCCAGCCACCACTCATTGCTTTCTTAAGATCTACTTCTTCAAACTTACCGCACACTAGACATACTGCCAATTTAGATCAGCTCGCGTTTATTTTTGGGGTAATCCCGGTGGCGCGGCAAGTCCAAGCGCAGATGCATATCTTAGGAATGTATCAATTCCGGATACTACAATTCTTGCTCTTATCACAAGAATTTCTATGCCTACTAGTGAAACTGAGAGGTTTGCATCAATAACTAGACCTTTGTCTAAGACACGATCAACTAGATCGTAGATGTTAAGCATTGGTCTGTACATTTGTTGTTGTGACATTTTCTAGACGATTATACACTGAAATTCTTAGATATAAGATACTATGGTACATTGTTCTATATTGCAACTCTGTTTATCCGAATGATACGCTTGAAGTAAAAAACGGGTCTGATTTTATAGCAAAATGTTAGATGTCATTATTTAAAACATTACTGTGATTATTCATTGATTGAAAAAGATTCTATCTGCCGTACTTGTAGCAATTACGTTATCATTTGTTTTATTTTTTACACTTAAAACACATGATGGCACTGTTCACGAATCTGAAATTGGAAATACGATGAATAATACTAATACCATCAAGATGATTGTTGTTCCATATTTTGATCCTACTGATCCTCAATGGAATGAGATATACGCAGTTGCTGACAAGTATCCAAATACCATAAAATATGTCATCATTAACCCGTGCAGTGGTCCGTGTGGAACTTCCTTGTCAGAAAACTGGAAGCAAGTAATTTCTAATCTAAAAAATCGCGGAATAAAGACACTTGGATATATCTTCAATACTTCAGAAAGTCTGGCAAACATTGACTATTACATGAAGTCTCAAGTGCCAACCGATGGAATATTTTTTGATAATGAAAGTAGCACTGATAACTTGGAAAATTTCAGGCAGTTTTCAAACTATGTACATAGTTTGGGAGGTATTGTATACATAAACCCGGGTTATAATTATCCACAAGTCACTGATTACATAACAAGTGGTAGTACTGATATTGCAAACATACATGAAATAGAATCTGACAAGTCACAGCACATTTCCATTAATGATCAATTATCTCCCACAAAGTTGAGTGTAATACTTGGCAATGTAACCTCCAGCGATGAAATGATATCAAAATTAACAGAGGTTGCATCTAAAGGAATTGGAACAGTGTATGTCTATGGTGATTCATATTATAATCTTCCATCATTTTTTGTGGATGAAGTAAAACAAGCTTCTGTGACTCTAATAAAATAGAATTATTTGTCTAATTCTGTGTTTATATGAATTACTAGATCACTGATGGTGATGGGTTTTCTAATGAAACACTTGACCTCTAGATTTGGAAACATCTTTCTGAATTCATCATAATACACTTCAAAGGCTGTGAAAAAACAAATCTTGACATTGTTACTTTTCTTTTTTACTTCTCGGTATAACTCAAAACCGTTCATCTTTGGCATTCTTATGTCTATTAGGAGCAAATCGTATACATCAGGTATGAAATTTGAGAGTGCATCTGTTGGATCGTTGTATACGTCAACTTCGAACCCCTTTCGCTGTAATCCGTTTTTTAATGATGCTGTAATGTCGGGTTCATCATCGACCACTAGGATTTTTGTCATCTTAACTATGACACCGTTTCCAAATTTAAGAATTTAGTATAATCTCTATTCGTAAGTTCCTGGCTTGTCGGAATTCTACATGTGATCGATGCTCCCTTTTTGTTGGCGTTGTTCTTCGCCCAAATTCTTCCATTATGTGCCTCTATGATGTTTTTACATATGTACAAGCCTAATCCTGTGCCATGGTATGATGATGTAACAAACTTGTTGAATAGATTTGGCATTATTGTATCCTCTATGCCGGGACCTGTATCTGTTATAGTTATTTCTGTCCAATTTTCATCTGAAATATTTTCTAATTTGATTTGTATGGTTCCTTCATTGGTAAATTTTATTGCATTGTCTAAAAGATTGAAAATAACTTGCTCCAATCTTTCCTTGTCTGCCTCTACAAAAATGTGCTTGGATGAGATGACTAGTACCTTTATCTCTTGTTTACAGTCATGATATCTATTCATGTTCTCAAAGTCATTTGCTATTGAAGATACAAGTAGATTCAAATCAACTTGTTCTTTTTTTAATTTCAAAATCTTTCCATCAATTCTTGTTAAATTACTCAAATTATTTGAAAGCACCTTGAGTCTCAATGCATTTCTTAAAATTGCCTTGACATAACTCTCTCTAAACTCATCATGCTTGTTTTGTAAAAGTTCTGAATATGTCAATATGGCCTGAATTGAAGTCTTCATTTCATGACTTGCTATGTTTGTAAACTCTGTTTGAGCATGATTCTGTGGCGTAAAGTATTTTTCGAGTTCACTACTATCAATATCATCACATCTCTCAATTAACAAGTATTGTATCGTTCTTCTATAATTAATTTAAAGAATATGGAAGATTGTTCTATACGAAATAATAGTCTCTGTAGAATTAATTAACGATACATAACGTTCGATGCTTTATACTATTGGCTCTATTACGACTTCACTATGATTATCATGGCTTTTTGCAATTATTGCATACAAGTTTGACCATGGAATCTCAGACTGGAGAAATAGCGAGCCATTTATTTCTAATATCTTCAAATGAATGTCTGAAATTTCAGATAGATATTCTAGAAGGGAATGATTTGACTGTCTTAAAACAAAGACAGATAGCGCTGAATTTGATTTGATAAATGATACTAGGTTTTTGATTCCTTGACTGCCTTCTTTGACATCTGAAAATCCGCTTACCATGTTCGAGCCAATTATGCTTAGTGGTGCCTTTTTGTATTTGATCTTTAGTCTGCGTATTGTATTTTGTAACTGTTGCAATCTTTTTTTGCTTTCATCATGCTTGGGACTACTGGATAGATAGTCTACAATCCTTGTTTTACTGCCATTTGGCAATACTTCGATAGTACTTTTTAGTTTCAAATTTTGATATGATCTGAGAAGGTGATCTATGTGTTCTGACTCTGCACCCTCAAATGGCTCGAATACAACTGGATTACCACGATGCATGAAACCTGCAATGATTTTGTCAAGAAATGCCATCACAACTCGAGTGTTTACATGAGCATCAAGTTCCAAAGTTATGATTCCATCATTTGGCAAACCTCCTTGAAATAACTCGTCTAATTCTCTATATCCTGATGGAACATGTGAATTTTTTATAGTGTTTTGATCTGTTGTCTTGATATGTTCTTTTGAAATGTGCATATTGGAAAATTCTTTTGGTCTATAATGTCCATAACTTCGAAATATTCCATCATTTAGCGAGAAAATACATGATGGTCTGTTTATCCTAATTCCTCGCAATTTTGATAAAAAGATCTCTCTAATTTTTCTATTATTGTGATATCCTTGTTTTAATTCTATTACACCATCTGCCAAGAAATCAAATGTGTGATCCTCTGGAGTCTCTGTCACAAAAATTAATTTTGCGCCAGCTCTCTCTCTCCATGTTTGTAACACTCGTGCATTGTTCATCAAAGCTTCCTTGTCCATGAAAAATCCTATCGCATCCCATGTGTCAATAATTATTGTTGGTGCCTTGACATCCATCAATTCGTTTGTTATTCGTTCAAAAAGAGAACCAGGTTCATCAAGTCTTGCATCAACAAAAACAAGTGAGCCATCTTCGACATGTGCGGCATCAGTTAGTTTAGTTTTTCTTGAATCAGTAAAAGATCTTCCAAGCCATGGATAATATTGAAACATCTGTTCTGGGGATATTCTGGTGGATATGTATAGACAATTTGTTTTGATTTGTAACTCGTGTAAAATTGTTAGAGCAAGAGTAGTTTTGCCAGTTCCTGCATATCCCTTTATTATTAGCGAGTATGTTTCTTGTTTGAGAAAATTCACTAGCTCATCAGGGATTCGTCCATCTATGAAATTGGATTGAATATGTGGTAAACGCGACATTAATTGTTATTATTTATCTAGCTAATATATGATAATATCGGATAAGGAAAATACTGTGAGACAAGATGTGCCTACAATATTTGCTCTAGTTTTGGCAAATAATTTGGTGTTCCTTCTCTACTGAATTCCAACATGCACTATGATACCATGTACTACCGTAGATTGTATCGCCTGCATCAAAGTGTATGGTCTTTTTACATGCCACGCATGTGGGACTGTGGAAACTTGTATGTTCCATGTGGGAAGAATCATGAATTTGATGAATAACTTTCACCTCCTATGAAATTAGACGTAATTGATTCTTTTTTGCATGATTCTAAGATGTGATATTCTTTTGTGGTGTAAATTGTTATGGACATCATACATATCTTTGTGGCCCGAGTTATCTTGATTTGCTCAAAATGTTCTATAAGATTAGGCACTAGTCTGAATACTATTTACTTGACTGTTACTGATTTTGCTAAATTTCTTGGATAGTCAGGGTCTGTATCTTTTTCTAATGCTGCATAATATGCAAGAATCTGTATTGGTACTATCTCGACAAATGGATATGATGATTCATTGATTTTAGGTATCTCAATCCAATGATTATACACGTCACTTGGAATATCTGAAATTCCTATTATCTTTGCTCCTCTTGCTTTAATTTCTCTTGCCGAAGTCAATGTATCTGTATATGTAGAATCATTAGGATTTACAACAATTACAAAAGAATTCGAATCCATTAGGGCCAATGGCCCATGTTTTAGCTCTCCACCTGGTAATCCTTCTGCATGTATGTATGTCAATTCTTTCAACTTTAGTGCTGCCTCTAATGCAATTGGATAATGTATTCCTCTTCCAATTATGTAAATGTCTGAAGCATATTTGATGGCTCTTGCAACTTTTTGAATCTCCAAATGCGATCCGAGAATTTTGTTCATGGATGAAGATATTTCTTGCAGATCAAATTCTATTTGTGTATCACAAACAATTTCTGCAATCTTGTATATGACAGATAATTGCGATGTGAAACTTTTAGTCGCGGCTACACCTATCTCGGGGCCGCAATTTAGTCCAACAGAAATAGAAGAGATCTGTGCAAGAGATGAAGTCATTGAATTTATAATTGAAAAAATATCACTACCGTTGTTTTTTGCAATCTTGACTGCCTCGATCACGTCTGCACTCTCTCCGCTTTGGGACAGAGCTATGAGGACTGATTGGTTATCAAAATAATCTGGATAGAAACGTGCCTCACTTGAAATTATTGTTTCTATCTTTTTTTTGCCATATTTTAGAAATAGATGTTTTGCCACAAGTGCGGCGTTATAGCTTGTACCGCTTCCTGTAATGTATAGTTGCTTTACATCTTTTATGGAATTTGCAAATGCTTCTAGTTCTTTTTTTGTATTTTCTCCTGCGCGCAATACTGCTAGAGGCTGTTCGAAAATCTCTTTTAGTGTAAAGTGGGCATAATCTCCTTTGTATGCGTCTGCAAATTCTTTTGATATCTTTGTTACTTGATGTCTTACTGGTATGCCTGTGAAATCAAACAATTCAATGCCCTCGAAATTTATTATTACAATTTCTCCATTATCTGGATAAATTGCATCATCTGCGTGTTCTATGAATCCCAAAACATCACTAGATATGAAATATCCTTTTTTTCCAACGCCTATTATGAGCGGCTCATGGAATCTGGCGGCTCCGAGAGTTCCATTTGGAAAAACTGCTACAAATGAATAATCACCCTTTAACTCGTTTACTGTTTTGATAATAGATCGTTTGATATCTTTTGTAGAATCATAATGATATTGTAAAAGGTTGGCAATGATTTCGCTGTCTGTTTCGCTTTTGAAAAAATATTTTCGATTTTGAAGAATTTCTTTTAGTTCTTTATAGTTATCAATTATTCCATTATGAACAATTGCAATCTGTCCTGAACTTGATAGATGTGGATGTGCATTTGTTTCATTGACTCCTCCATGAGTTGCCCATCTAGTATGACCAATTCCTATGTTGCCTGGTAGTGTCTGCAAATTTGTATTATTGTTCACTTGTTCCACTTTGCCCACTCCTTTTCTAACTTGAATTTGACTGTCTGAAAAAGTTGCTACTCCTGCACTGTCATACCCCCTGTACTCCATACGCTTTAATCCGCTCACAAGAATTTTTGTTGCAGATATGTCTCCGAGGTATCCTATGATCGAGCACATCTTATCTTCTAATTGTTTTGAATCTTAAGTACATTAGCGAAAAGTCTCTCACTAGGTCATTCTAGAACTTTTCACTACATGATTTTACCTGTACAAATTTACTTTTGTCTTAAAAAATACGAGATTGAAATTCAATCAGATTGAAAAAACTGGAGACATGGATGGATAGAATTACTAATGAATCTAATCTGTGGCTCAACGCAATTAAAATGGAAGATGGAGGGGATTATCTCAAAGCATTTCTTTTTTATTTAAAAGACTCGGCAGATTGTGTAAAACAAAATTCACTGGTTAGGGCTGCACTTAGCTGTTCATGTGCTGCAAACTGCCTTACCTTAGTTGGTAACCTGGCTGGGGCACGACAATTATATCTGCAGGCTGCCACTCTTTATGAAAATAATGCGGTGCATGTGATTGGGAATTCTGTGCGAGAAGCACTCTGGTCGTATCAGGAAGCATATGAGTACTTTAATTTGGCATGTGAAAATCACAAGGCTCAGCATATTTATGAAAAATATGTATCTCTTTCAAGAAAAATAAACCCATTTTTTGGCGAAAAGGAAGCAATGGAATCCTTGCGAATACGAAAAACAAACACCGAATCGCATTCTGGGACACATACGACAAACATGCAAGTATCTGCAGATGTTGATAATGCTATCAAAAATTTTCTAAATGACCTGATGCCAGTTGATGATAAATCTAATCCACACATCTTTCAGCGTATTTTCGATAAAATTTCAGAGGAGAAAATATGAAAAAAGTTTTGATAATCAACTGGGATTGTTATCCAAATTTTGCAACAGGGGGGGTCTATACTTGGACAAAGACACTGATTGACTCCATGCCTGAATATGAATTTGCAGTCATCAATGAACTGTCAAACCCAAATAGTAATGGCATATACACTGTTCCAAAAAATGTAACAACTGTAATCGAAGTTCCAATTTTTGGTGCTACACGATATGAAGAATTTTGTAAACGAGATGATATTTTACAAATAAGAATTCTCAAAACTACACAAAAAGTAATAAAAGAAAAATTCATCCCTCTTTATGATGAATTTATTAGGTCCGTGTTATCTGATCGTTGTAATACTAATGTCCTAACAGATTCTGTCATCAAACTGCATGACTTGCTTGTCAAATATGATGCAAAAAAATGCCTAGAGCATCCATTAACGTGGGATATTTTCATCGAATGTCTTAACAGAGAACCAATCTATAGCAACATGACATTCAAGGAAGCTCTGACAGCTTTTCAATTGATACAAAGAAACATACAGCTTTTTTCAATTCAAGTACCAAAAGTAGATGTCATACATTGTTCACTTGCGTGGCTTCCATCACTAGTTGCAGTATATGCAAAGAAGGAAAGCAATTGTCCTGTGATAATTACAGAGCATGGTGTGGCATTTAGGGAATTGTTGCTGTATTACAATGCATATTTGTTTGACGAGCCTTCTAAAATTTTCTGGAAGGTTTTCTCACATAATATTGTGCGCGCAATATATTCAATTGCTGATGTAATCACTCCTGTCTGCGAGGCAAATAAAAACTGGGAGAAAAGCCTTGGAGCCGATCCTTCCAAAATAAAGGTCATCTACAATGGGGTTAACACATCACGATTCAAGCCAATGCAAGTCAAAAGAGAAAACAACCGGCCTACGGTTGTTACTGTAGCAAGAGTAGATGTTTTCAAGGATATTGTGTGCCTGATTCAAGCCATAGGGTATGCAAAGATGCAGATTCCTGATATTCAATGTCTAATTTATGGCACTTCAAGCGATCTTGATTATTCACTACGATGTATCAAAACGGTAAAGGATCTACAACTTGAAGACAATGTAAAATTCATGGGTGGTACAAAAGAGCCTGAAAGAGTATACAACGAAGCAGACATTATTGCAATTAGTAGCATTACAGAAGGATTTCCATTTACTATAATTGAAGCAATGGCTTGTGGCAAAGCTGTAATTGCATCAGATGTTGGAGGTGTAAGAGAGGCATTAGATGGATGTGGATTACTTGTACGAAGCAGAAGGCCACATGATCTTGCACAAGGTATGGTTAAGCTGTTAAAAGATGACAACCTCAGACAACAGTTTGAAAAAGCCGCAATAAAAAAAGTTCATGCTGAATTTACTCTGGAAAGATGTGTAGCGAATTTTAAAAAAGAATATGAAAATCTTACTGGATCTTGTGTGGAAAATGATACAAAAAAACTTGAAGAGGTACTTGTTCAATGACTCAAAAAGCAATAGTGACTGGCGGAGCAGGATTTATTGGAAGTCACATTGTGGATGAATTACTCAAAAGAAAAATTGAAACATTTGTAATAGATAATCTTAGTACTGGCTCACTTGACAACTTGCGTCAACATGATGGTAATAGTTTGTTACATGTGGTAATGGGTGATGCAAAAAACATTGCAACTCTATTGGCTGATGTTTCTGGTATTGATGTTGTATTTCATGAGGCAGCTATTGCAAGCATAACACGGTCAATTTCAGAACCAATGGTAGTTCACGATGTCAATGTAAACATGTCTCTTGAAATAATGAATTTCTGTGTAGCAAAAAAAATACGTAGACTAGTTTTTGCATCATCTGCTGCGGTATATGGAGTCATAAAGGGGCGAGCGTCTGAAGAGCAGATATGCAGACCGTATTCTCCATATGGCGCAACAAAACTTGCAGTTGAGGATTATCTTAGTGCATATTATCAAACATATGGATTGGAGACAGTGGCACTACGATACTTCAATGTATTTGGGGCACGACAAAAACTAAATGATTACAGCGGTGTTATTACAATCTTCATAAATCAATTGATGAACAAACAAGAACCGACCATTTATGGGGATGGTTTACAGACACGTGATTTTATCAATGTCAAAGATATCGTACAGGCAAACATGCTAGGCATGGAGTCACCTAATGCAGCAGGAAAGATGTTCAATGTTGCAACTGGTAAATCTACTAGCATATTGGAATTATTGATGACTCTAAAATCTGTCACAAATACTACTCACATTCCTCATAGATTTGCGCCTCCAAGACCAGGTGATGTCAAGTTTGGTCTGGCTGAATCTGATAAAATTATGAATACTCTTGGATTTGCACCAAAAATTACCATCTCTGAAGGCCTTACAGATGTTGTTAGACATATTCAATCAAAACTAGTAACTGAGATTGTTACGTGAGACTTGAGGTAAAAAAATTGCTTGCAGAAACACAACAAAACACATCAAGAGAATCGCGAATGTTTGCACAAAAAGTTGCACGTTCTATCATTGAAGTACAACCAAATGTAAACAATACTGCTGACATTGTAGTGTTACTAGAGTGTCTTGGTTACAGGAAAGAGACTTTGATACAATATGGATTTGCAGACTTTCATGCACTTGCAAATCATGTATATGATTTTCTTGACATGTATGAGACAAGGGGAAAAAGCAAAGAGATGTTTATTGAATCTTTTACAATGAAGATTCCTAGTATACAAAAAAGACTTGTCGAAGGAATAGGGATGATCTTCCCATGGCTCGGATCTCTTGCATTGTTGTTCATCACTGGTGTGTCATTGTGGATGGCATGGGGACTTCCGATACAAATCACAACTGCTTTTGTAAGTGGAGTTTTTCTTGGACTTGTCATAACAGAGGGAACACTTCAAGTTTTCAATAGACTGTTTCTGTTTTATAATGCACAAACCAACATGGGAGAAATAAAACGATTACAAAAACGCAGTTATGGTCTTGTGGGTGCAGTTTTGACTGCAACGGTATTTGGACTCTTTGCAATTGGGTATGTAATGCAAATTCCTGCAAATCTTGTAGCTATTATGGCAATTAGTACCGTTACAGTATCACTGCATCGTGCAAGCTATATGATAATCTATGCACTCAAACGATTAGGTCCTTTGATTGTTGCATATTCTGCTGCATTTGCATCTTTATTGTCTGTATATTATTTTGCAAATTCAATAATTTTTGATAATGTTACGAGGTATTTTGTTGGACTGGTAACTGCTTTTACTGTATTGTCTATATTTTCAATTTATCAACACTACAAACTTCTTAAAATAAATTCCATATCAGTAACTGATGACATGCCTCATTTTTACAATCCTATCAGCAAGACAGACAAAACCATAAAATCAAGATTTAGTGTTCAACTTTGGGAAGTGATATCCTACTCTCTTTATGGTACGTTTTATCTTGTTACCATGTTTGCAGACCGAGTCTTGTCCTGGATCTACAATCCGGTTGTACTCAGAGATGGCTTTGGGCTGCCTATGGCCTTTAATTCTGTATATCACGCTGGAGCAGACATGGCCTTGGTTGTGTTACTTCCTGCCTCTATAATCCAGTATGTCATGATGGAGCCAATTCACATGCATATGAATAACGTTGGCATAAAGATCAAGGTTTCACAAGTAGGTGAGATAAACAAGTTTATCAAAAAAACATATAGAAAAATATTTCTGATTACTATGCTTGCATCCATTACCACTGCATGCATACTTAATCTTACAACACCTTACTTGATTTCAAATGTAGGATTGTCTCAAACTAGTATCCATGTACTTCAAATTGCATCTATTGCTAATATTTTCTTGTCTATTTTTACTGCCAACAGTTTATTTTTAATGTATACAAATAAAATTAAATCACTTGCAATCATTGTAATCATGTCTGCATCAATAGTTATCACTGGTGGATTGTTTCTGGTATCGTCTGGATTTGAAAATCTAGTTTTTGCATATCTTGGGGCATCAATATTTGCATCTATGGTATCTACAATTTATGCACATAGAGTAATGAAGAATGCAGATAGCATAATATTTGCAAGACTGATCTGATACAAATAAATTTTTAAATCTAAAAATAATCTGGAATAAACGTAGTTGATCGTTGTACTTTTTTATCATGTTCAACTTTTTTATATGTCAAATATGGGATGTATACTTCATTCCAGTATCTCAGACATACTAATTTTTTGTATTCTTTCACACTGATCTGTTCATCTAATACCATGTTGCGAAATACAATGTCTGGCTCGTTTATTCCGGCAACTGCTCTGAGAGGAGATGTTGCAGAAAATCTTGCATTGATTTCAAATATTTTTGGTTTTCCTTTGGCCATTTTTGCTTGAATGTTTATGGCACCTCTGGCTCCTATCTTTAATGCTGCTTGTTCTGCTGATTGACGAACAACTTTGTAATTATCTATGAATGCTTTGTATGTCTGTCCGCTTTTTAGAAATTTGTTAATTGAAATTGAAGACATTACTTTTCCATCTTGGCTTACTGTAACACCTGTTGTAAATTCTGTATCATCACCTTGAAGATATTCTTGCAATAACGGTCTCCATCCTGCATTTCGGATGGCATTTGCAGCATTATCGAGCTCTTTGTTATTGTGTACGAGATAAAAATGCAGAGAACCGTGTCCCTCTCTTGGCTTTATCACTATGGGGAATTTGTATTTCTTGATGAATTTTTCTTGGTCCTGTAGGAGAGATGAATCTGCATATGGCAAGCCGTTTTCCTTTAAAAATTTAAATGTCTTCCATTTGTCGCCTGAATTTACTATGGTTTCTGTGGGATTTGCTATGACTGTGGCTCCGGTCTTATCTTCAATCTCGCGTTTTGCCATGGTGAGAGGCAAAAGTTCTTCGTCAGATCCTATGAAAATTGCCTTTATTTTCTGTTCAATACATGTTTTGATAATGACTTTGTGATAGTTTGCAGCTGTAACAGGTGGTACCAAAATTCCCATATCTGAACGGTACAAACCAGGAGCTTTTGCATTAATGTCGGTTGCAAATATTTTGTATTTTGTACCTGATTTTTTTTGTTTGTTTGCAAGTTTAAGGCATTTTATAATTCCTTGTGCAACAATTCCTCCCGATGCGGTCACAAGGACATTTGCATTCATGATTCTGCTTGTCATTCTTAATTTATTTGCATTCACATCAATAATTAGTAATTATGTTCCGGTACAATCTTCTATGCTTGAATCTAAAATGAAATTTGCATACATATCTTTTCTACCGACTTTTTTTATACTATAGAAGATTGTTCTATGTTATAATGACAAAACAACAATACAGAAGATTTATCGGGGGAGTTTTAGCTCTTATAATTATTTGTTCATCATTTTCATTTATGCAACATCCTGCATCTGCTGCATCACAAACAGGAGTAATGGTTGCATTGTATACATATCCTGACAGTACTTGGACTACTGTGGCGCAAGCAAAGGCTGCACATCCATCAGTACCAGTTGTTGCAATAATTAATCCAAATAATGGACCAGGAAGCTCACGTGATGCTAATTATGTATCCGGGATACAAGAACTACATGCAGCAGGGGTTGTTGTATTAGGTTATGACGCAACAGGTTATACATCAAGAGGCACAGGCGCAGTAGAGTCTGACATTAACACTTGGAAGAGTCTTTACAGTATAGACGGAATTTTCTTTGATGAAATGTCAAATGTGGCAGGAGATGAGAATTTCTATTCTACTGTTAGCCACTATGCTAAATCTCAAGGATATACTATGACTGTTGGAAATCCTGGAACAGATACCCTATCAAGTTACATTGGAACAGTTGATAATCTCATGATATATGAAAATCCTGGACTTCCAGCACTTTCTGCACTTGAAGGGTGGCACACAAGCTATGACAAGAGTAACTTTTCTATGATTGCATTTGGTGTAAGTTCAATATCGACTAGTTTTCTTGCAAGTGCATCAAACTATGTGGGATACATTTACCTAACAAATGACAATTTACCAAATCCATATGATTCCATTCCTTCTTACTTTGGTACTCTTGTAGCAGACTTGGATGCCGGCTCGTCTACGACCTCTACACCTCAGCCTCCTACGAATCTAGCCGTGACTACCGCATCTTCATCACAGATTAACCTGTCATGGATTGCACCATCAAACAACGGCGGTTCTGCAATTGCTGGATACAAAATAGACAGATCCACAAATAATGGTTCAACTTGGTCTACGCTTGTTGCAAATACTGGTAATACTGGAACTACATACTCTGATACTGGACTTGCATCAAACACAACCTACACTTATCGTGTATCTGCAATTAATTCCGTGGGAACTAGCTCCCCATCTAATACGTCATCTGCAACAACTGGTTCTAATGCCACTGTACCCCAATCACCCACAAACTTGGCGGCATCTGCAATTTCTTCATCACAGATTAACCTGTCATGGACTGCACCGGCAAATGGTGGTTCTGCAATTACTGGATACAAAGTTGATAGATCTATTGACAGTGGAACCACTTGGAATACAATTGCATCCAACACTGCAAGTACTGCAACCATCTATTCGGATAATGGATTGTTAACAAACACAACCTACACTTATCGTGTATCTGCAATCAATAACATTGGTACTAGCTTACCATCAAATGTTACATCTGCTACAACTGTAGGTGCTAATGCAACCGTACCACAATCACCTACCGGGCTGACATCTACTGCTATATCTTCATCTCAAATCAATTTATCTTGGAATGCTCCAAGTAGTAACGGTGGCTCTGCAGTAATTGGGTATGGGGTAGACAGATCCACAAATAATGGTTCAACTTGGTCTACGCTTGTTGCAAATACTGGTAATACTGGAACCACATACTCTGATACTGGACTTGTACCAAGTATGACCTACACTTATCGTGTATCTGCAATCAATGGTATCGGAACAAGCTCTGTCTCCAATACTACTTCTGCTACTACAAACGCCGCCACAACAAATGGTATAGCCTTGAGCAATACAATGTCAACGTCAGGTACTGTATCACCATCAAACCGAATTACAATATATAATTTTAATGCAGGCCACAACAATAATGGTCTTCTTGTAGTTGGAGTAAGTGCAAACAATAATGATGTGGCATCTATCACATTTGGTGGAGTACAACTGAAAAATGCGGCATATTCATTTTATAACAATGATGCAGAATTGTGGTACCTCAAGAACCCAAGTGGAACTGGAAATGTTGTGGTTACAATGAATGGTCCAACACAAGCTGTTGTTGGAGTGTATTCTCTCTCTGGCGTGGACCAGACAACTCCAATACCGACTCATAGCCTAAAACACAATACAAATGCCAACAGTCCAAAGATATCGCTTACAACCAAGTATGCAAATGACTGGGTACTTGATTTGCCATCCATCTATGGGGGCTCAACTCTGTCAAATCCTACTTGCACACAACACTGGGATGCTAATGTGTCAAATCAAATCACCGGAGCATCAAGCTCTGCAATAGTATCAACACCTGGAGCCGTAACATGTGGTTGGACTGCAAGCAGTGGTGATCTATGGGATGATGTTGCAGTTGAGATTAACGCTGCAAGATGATGATTCTATAAAAAAGTCAGATTCTGAAATCATTCCCCCGTGTAAATAAACTGAACCAATTTGGAAATGGTATTGCCTTACGTATAAAATACAACTAGAAAATTATTCATCATATTCATCTGGAAAGATTTTCTTGATTAATGAAATTAATTCATCTTTTCTAGTATATTCTAAACTAACTTCAAGACCATAACTTGTTGATTTTGAATGTAATAAACCATCTTTGATCATTTTTTCACCGATTTTATCTACTCTCTTGAAACCCTTTTTTCCTAGATTTCTTTGATTGAATCCTTTCTTGAGATTCTCAAAACTAGTGTGACTCTCACCCCAATTGCCTCTTCTGTAAAGCTTGTAAGTTATGCGTGCTACTATCTCTTCATCAGTAAATTCAGACAAGTTCAGTTATAGTACCTTTGACAGACACAAATAAATACTTTATACGCATGAAATAGCATATGAGCACAACACTATTGATGAGATACCTGGGAGATACCCCACAACTTAGGATCATTGATTTCTTTCTAGACAATAGAAGTGATTATTCTAAAAAAGAAATTCTTGAGGGTACGGGAATGTCAAAAACAACACTGTACAAGGTTTGGCCAGACTTGGAGCAATTCAATGTAGTTACCCCAGCAAGAAAATTTGGCAATACAACGCTATTCAAATTGAATAGAGATGTTGCAATAGTAAAGCAAGTAATATCGTTAGACTCGGCACTAGGTAAAATGGCAATGAAAAATGCTTCTAGATCAACAAAACATGCCAAGATTGTTAAAGCCTAAAATTGAGTCAAAAAAAGCCAGAATTTGAAACCATTCCCTTGTGTAAATAAATTGAACCAGTGGTTTGCTTAAATTTTTAAATGTTTAAACGTGGAAGAAAGCTACATCAATTTTTTAAACCATATCAGTCCAGTACATGTACTAAATGAAGATTTTTCTAATCACAATTGGAATTGCTGCAATCATTGCAGTAATTGCATCAATTTCATTTCTGACAATTCCTGACAATCAACTGCATTGCACATTTTGTCCTGAACAACATGTATCAAACCAATTACAGCAGACTGGCATGACAACTAGCCCTCATATCACTACAGTCATAATCCCGCCAGATTCTGAGGATCAAAGTTCTGATAATAATTTCGAACCACAATATCTGACAGTGGTTCTAGGAATAAACAATACAGTTAGCTGGATAAACAAGTCAGATGCGGGAAATGAAATAGATGCTACACACAATCAGCCAGATCCAATGTTTGAAAATGGTCCATATAGTCACGGAACAATGCTGCCTGGAAAATCATTCAATTTTACTTTTACAAAACTAGGAGAATTTGAATACCATGCACAACCACATCCATGGCTTCAAGGCTCAGTCTTGGTATTACCTCAATCGCCAGAAAATGCAACCCAAACTGTGGTTCTAAGTAATACTACAATTCCTGGTCCTTGTGAAATGTTTGGACTTCCATGTCCTCTCAACGCTGATCAAACATTTACGGCTCAAAAATTTGGCCCTGATGTTTACATAGAAAAGATAACTGGTAATGGAATTGATCATTATGCAGTGATACATCCTTCCAGATCCTGCACATATCCACCAGAACACAATGTTGGTTGTACTAATCCAGATGATCTTGCGATATTGAAATTAATTGGAGTAAGCATTTCTACAGTTTCTTGAGAAAATATTCCCTATCGGTGTAAATAGTTCCATTAGCCACAAAAAAGCCAGAATTTGAAACAATATCCTTGTGTAAATAATCTGAACCAGTGGTTTTCTTGATTTTTTGAAGATTAGAAGAATGAAATCACATACTGACACAAGATGACAATCATGGTCAATCTTATATTTTATTTTGACGTATCTATATCACGAAATTTAGACTATGGTATCTTTCAATGGGAATTTCTGCTGCTCTGGTATTTGCAAGTATGATATATCTTGGAAACTTTGTCTGCCTGCCAGTTGAAAACGATGCATGCATTTCGCTTTTACCAACAGCAGGAACTAAGGTCACTGCTCCTCCCATGGAAAACATCGTGCCTAACATTCCTGCAAACAATGTCAACACTATTTCAAACCTTCCTGCTAGTACAAACAGCTCAATTCCTGCAGGAACAGGCGGAACTGTTACAGCAAATGGGAATAAGATAACATTTGATCTAAGTTTTCAGATAAGTTCTGACTTTAGCAAGTATGGGTTTGATGCACCCATTGGTTCTACTGGAGCAAATCCGGATATTCAAGTACATTCAGGTGATACTGTAACAATACACTTGACAAACCCGAGTAATTCATTTCATGCATTTGGCATAGTCATAGACCCACAGGATCCAAGCTCCATTGTTTGGAATGCTTCATACAAGACACCAGATAATCCCATGAAACCAAAAGAATCAGGTGATGTAACATTTGTGGCTGGGACGCCGGGATTATATCATTACATATGTACCGTTCCAGGCCATGCGGCATTGGGAATGGATGGAAATTTTATAGTTGAAAAATAATTTGTGTACATAATCTGAACCAGTGGTTTTCTTAAATTTTTAAATCTATGAAAATATGTTAATTTTCTAAATCATTATTAATGTTATACATAAAATTAAAAAAAATAATATATTTACCTTGATGTTGTACTAATTGTTCTCTGTCAATGATATTTTTTTCACATATCTGGATAGTTCGGTGGCATTCTTGATTGATGACAATTCACTATTTTCTATGTATAGATATCCTGCATCAAATTTTGGATATGACTCTTTGCAGGAAAATAAAGTAAGAATCATTCCATCATGGTCTATTCTATATCCCATGCATGGTTCATGTCCTCTAACTACAACTTTTGTTTGAGTGATATCTAGCCATTTCTGTGTGATGGCATTTCCAAAATGTTTTCCATAAGGCCTTCTTGATATCTCCCAATTTGTATTGTTTTCAATTGTTCTTGGGTCATTCCACAATAACTCTTCCAGCAAAAGTAATGTTTTATTTCTGTTTGAGGGAAAACACATCTCTTCAATTGGTTCATTTACATATACTGGTAATCCGCCATGCACTATTATCAGATGATCTTCAATGATTGTCATGGCTGTGAGATCTCTGAAAAGTTTTAACACAAGTGAATGTATTTTATTGGCCTCTTCGTTTCCAAAATATTTTTCTATATCATGTGGTAGCTCGTAGGATTGAAAGGGAAATTCTTCTGAGGCCTCATGATTTCCACGCATCAAGATGACTGAATCTGAATATGTCTGCTTTAGCTTACATATTGTATATAAAACTACAACAGAGTTTGATCCTCTATCTATGTAATCTCCAAGAAATACTAACTTGTTATTTTTGTTTGTTAAAAATATTTCAAAATTAATCTCATATAGGATCTTGTTCAGTGACTCCATGTCACCATGTATGTCACCTACGACCACAAGATTTTCTGGAGTTTTCATCCATGTGCAATCACCTTCAATTCTACTGTTTTGTATGTGGTGCTCGCTTTTTTCATTTTTCAAAATGTTTATTGTTTCAATTATGGTGTCTACAAACTCATGCGAACTGATTTTGTTTGAAAACTGGACAAGATTAGAACACAATTTAGATCATCACGTGTAATCTATATTGTCTGTGATATCTCACAAGGTACTGATTCTTCAATTGATTCGTCTATTGATTCTTGATTTGAAACTGTAGTTGTCTTATTTTTTAATATATGAACAATCTCCAGGTATCTCTTTCGTATAGTTATTGTAGTCAGATCCGATGCCACTGCCAATCTTAACTGTGTAGTGTATTCCTTGGTCTCAAGAGCTGCCATGTATAATGCGGCTGCTGCAACTGATATGGGCTTTTTACCAATTACGATTGGATCATCTCCTATTTGAGACAAAATGTCTAATGCTTTTCGTTGTGTTCTGCCACCTAATTTTGCTCTTGTCGCAATTTTTGATATATTCTGTGACGGCTCTGGTATGCTCACACTCATCTTCATTTGTCTTAGCAAAAATTTGTAATAGTGCACTGTAGTTTTTTTACTGATATTTTCTACATAGTCATTAATTTTGTCTATTGGAAATGATACTCCAGTATCTTTACATGCAATGTAGATTGCAGCTACTGATATTCCTGTAATAGAGCGACCTCTGATGAGTCCCTTATTCAGGGCTTTACGATAAATATATGATGCTCTTTCTGCAATCATGTTCCCAAATCCCAAAACTCCGGTTATTCTGCGAATATCTGTCATGGCTTTATTCAAATTTCTAATTTTTGAGTCGTTTGAAATTGTAAATTTATTTAATCTTCGTAATTTCTCCATGTCAAAACTTCCCAAAATTTGTTTACCGCTAGCATCTACATTTTTTTTATCAATCAGAGTTGAAAGAGATATGTCGTACATCATTGAAGATGTTGGTTCATTACTCCCAAGTGTATTGCCTAAATCATAATTAGAATGATGTTCTATGTCGTGTTCTGTCACTATTCCACAGCTACTGCATATTTGTTCATTTTTTTCAAGATCAAAAATTAGTTTTCCTGTACATGAAAGACATGCGTTGGATTCTATTTTTGTTATTTCATTTTGTATTAACATGAGCCTGATCACTAGCTGCTGGTTTTAAAGCTCTTTGCAAGAATTATAACTAATTTTTAACAGTAAAAATGTTTGAGAAAAAACTTAGATTACAAAAATATTATTCATATTTTTTAGCAGAGAATATTGATCTATAACTTGCCTTTAATTTTAAATTAAAATTACATTCTAAGCATTTTGTCATCTACTTTGGAAGTAATTAGTTCATTTATCTTGTCGTATGCATCTAGAAAGTTCCTACCCTTGTCTGTAATTCTGTATATTTGATTCCCCTCTTCATATTTGATTAGGTGGTTATCCTGCAGAAATGCAAGATATTCTTTAACTTGAGTGTATGATAGGTACGCTTTGTACATTATCTTTGTTTTTGTTACCCCATTGTGCGCAGACTGCAGTATCATTGCCACTATGTCTGTCCTACTGCGATACTTCAACTAGTTATACTACAAGATCATGTTATAAAAATAATTTGCTTTATAGTTGTAGAACATTGTTCTACCATGAATTATTGTACGCCTAGACCGATCCTGTGATAAATTATTTTGTATATCTTGAATACCTCTTTGTTCACATGATGGCTTCATAGTAAACATGCGTAATGTTTTTTGCTCTTTAGTCAATCGATCTGATATCTATTGAAAATTGAAAAGAACAAGCGTGTTCCTGTATACAAAATAAAAAATGAAATACAAAGAATTGACTGGAAGATAATAGAAAGACTTGTTAGAATTTTGTATTTTCATAGTAAATTAAAAAAAACTCACATTTCCACAAAATGTAACTTGAGTTATGACAAATGTTGTCGTTATCTGGATTGGATGGAAGTTATGGATCTTATAATGAAAGAAAAAAATGAAGAGGGATTTGAGATTGTAACTTTGACAGAACGTGGAAGCGTTTTGTATAACAAAAAGTTTCGAGACATGAAAAAGGAATTATCATACTAATGATTACTATATACGAATTTTACTTGCTATGGTAGTGAGAGTCTGTTATTAATCATAAACAAATAATGAATAAAATGCGCGATGAATTGTGTAGATTCTGTGGTGCAGATCTAACTAATTTTTCTATATGTCCAAAATGTAGAAAATCAATTAGACGCATATGCACAAAATGCACACGAAAAACTGAAGAACACTTGCATCTCTCATGTCTATCTGGAATTGACTTTATGCAGACAAGAAATCAATCTGAAAATGACATTTCATCTGAAAATGTCAAACTCTCATTTGTTGAAGTTGCATAAAACTACAACAAATGGGTTACATCTGGGAAATGCAAAAACCTGTATCTTTCATACTCCTTTAGGGTTCATCAAATGTGGGTGTATAGAAAAATGTTCTATAACAATATGACAAATATGTTATAACTAAATTTTCATATGCAAAATCAAGTTGAAAGCTGCTGTACACCAGCCACAGTATTTGCCATACCCCGGATTTTTTCACAAACTAAGCGTTTCTGACATATTTGTCATAATGGATGATGTGCAATACGATAAACGATTCACAAATCGGAATAGGATAATGGCCACAAATGGCTGGATCTGGATTACTGTACCTATAAACAAAGATCATAAATTTTTGCCAAACTCTCAAGTTGAGATCAATAATGATGTTTCTTGGACTGATATACATTGGCAAAAAATCAGACATTCTTATGCAAATGCCAAATATTTTAAAAAATATGAGAGTTTTTTTGAAAGTATATACACAAAAAAATGGGATTCGCTTTTTGAATTGAATTTTGAGATACTCAAAAAAATAATTGATATTCTTGAAATTAAGGTGGAAATCATAAAAAGCTCAGAATTAAATGCTGCTGGTACAGCAACTGAAAGGCTAGTTAATTTATGCAAAACAGTTGGGGCTGATACTTATGTTTCTGGCATTGGGGGTAGAAATTATATGGATGAAAACATGTTTGCAACAAATAATATAAAATTAGAATATCAAAGATATCATGCAAAACAATATCCGCAACGTTTGTCACAAGTGTTTATACCTGATCTTTCAATAATTGATATGTTGGTCAATATCGGACCTGAGTGTATGAAAATTATTTCAGAAAGTGATGATGGATTAACTCCAATTATTAGTTGAAAATATCATAAAGCTGTTTGTATGCTGTGATGTATTTTTTTCCTAGCTCAGTTGTTTTGTATATATGTCGTTTTGATCGACGCGATTCTGGTTTTGCATCTAATAATTTGCAACCTGTGAGAAATTCTAGATACTGTGTTATTTGTTTGGAATTTAGATTACAACGGTACATGATGTGGGTTTTTAGTGCTCCGTCTAAACATGTCTCAAGTATAAACTCAATTATTTCTACCCAGCCACGATTGCCCCAACCCATTACGCTACGTTCAATGGTATCTGATGGATCGAACATTATTACAACTCGCGAAGAGTTTAAGCAAGTTCCAAGATTTCATTTAGATTGGCAACAGCTTTTTCATTTGTTACCTTGTCATATGGAACCGTTAATAGTTTAAAATCATTGGCAAGACAGATCTTTAACACCTCGAAAGCCTCAACATACTTTATTCCAGTATTCAATCTACTCTGAAGAGCTCTGTATTCTGCAAGTCCTTTGATTGCGTTTGATTTGAGATATAACTTACTTTGCTGAGACCAAAAAATCTCTATTAATTCCACCTTTTCATTTACTACCTCTGATATGTCTACAAACACTTTAGGGTCAAAGTTTCGACTAAGTGGAATCTCGTATGATAAAACATTGGAGTTGAATCTGGCTGCTTCCAGTGTGGCTAATGCTATTGCTCTGTGGTCATGGTGTACATCCCCATGTGAATGAGTGAGAATGAGATCTGGATTGGCTTTGTTGATGAAAAATTCTATATGATTGATTAAATCATTGCTGACTGTAAGCTTGGAATCTTCAAAATTGTCAATCCATAATTGTTTTGCTTTGATGAATCTGGCAGATCTTGCCAACTCTTCTGATCTTTCATTGGAGTCTCCTCCTGCACCGCCTCTGGTTAATGAATACATGTAGACATTGTGACCTTGTCTTGCAGATTTGATTAATAATCCGCCGCAGCCAAGTTCTATGTCATCTGGATGTGCTCCTATTGCTAGAATGTTCACATATGCAATTTCTTCTAATGTTATTTATTGTTCTTCTAATATTCTTCTATAGAATTTTTAATATCAATTCTTCTCAAGTCTCCTTCCTTGAACCGTACTTGGTGTTCTTGATTATAGAGAAAACTTAGCTAACATTTCAAAGCTAACTGTATAATTTAATACAATTATGAAATTCTATGACAATAATTTTACAAAAAACAACTGAAAATCCTGTTTGGGACATCAATGGTGAAGACTATTGGATAATCAATGAAGATAATTCAGAACAAATACTCCATGACAAAACTTTTCAAAATGTCAATGGGAACTCTGACTGTTCTCATGAATGCAATAAATGATTGATGTTTTTTTATAAAACATATCTATAAAATAGAACATTTTACTGTCAAGTTTAAAAAAATATTATACATTTGTACCATGTGGGAACAATTGATCTTATGCGAGCAAAAACTATCGCAATAAAATTTTTTGAGCAATATAACTCGTCTGTGACATTCAAATCTGGATCTTTAGAAGGTGATGTCTGGATAGTGACATTGGAGATTGGCTTGTTAAATAAGCAAACTAGGCGAATTTTCATTGACAAGTATACTGGTAATATACAAAGCTACAACTCAAAAGACTGATGCACTGCAAAATGTCGTTAATTTGTGCTTGTAAAGGTGATATTTCGGTTAATTTGTGCCTGATGCGTCAAGTGTATCCTAATATCTGGCCTGAATTTGCATCTATTCGCACTTGTCTTGTCTGTGTATTTGCAAAACCTAGATAGGCAGTTACAACCCATGTATCATTTTCTAAAATGGCTCTTGTATCAATTACTGTGTGATACTGACCCAGAAATCTTCTTGTTAGCTCCTGTGCCTTGGCAGAGTCTATTTTTTGTTCCATGTTTTCATTATCAATGTATTTTGTAAATTTTACCACCCTTGAGATATGAGCATTACATAAGATGATTTCATATATTCTGCATTTACAATCATACTATAAAAAAAATCCGACACATGACTTCATAAATTGCATACATGTCACAGTACTGTTTTATGTTATACTCTAAAACATGACTTCGTTATATTTTTCTAGATTATTTTTCTAGTAATTTTGCCGTATAGTGAGATAAACATCCGACATCTTATACTATCAAATGATGATAACTCGCCTGCTTTTTAGTTTGATGATTGCATCCATCATGGTTGTACCATTAACTGCAAATCCATCTGCACAGGCTATATCAGTTGGTCCTGTTCCAATTCCTGGAAATGTTTTTCTCACTCCTACTGGAACTCCCGTTTTACCTACTATACCAAATTTGGGAACTGTTTCAATCTTGCCTCCTCTTGGTTCTCTTTATTCCATAAAACAAGTTCAATCTGGATTAGTGGTATCTGATCCACTAAACAACGAAACTCAGACTCAACAACAATTACAATCAAATCAAAAGTATTGGGTGTATGGTGGGGATGCACCGGCAAGAAATGCACCTTATGACTATTACAAAGATCCACAAGGGTTGCACGTGGGAGTTCAATCACCTGATGGTGATTGGGCTGGATATTATGCAGCAAGTCCTAACACCAATGCAATGCTGTTCCACTCTGTAATTACAACACCGGTGAGCGTCTTGCCTGTGTTGCCATCAGCGCAGTGGTATGAAAATGGAATGTATGTTCAGACTCTAGTTACTTCACAATCCTCGGTAAACTATGTCACATGTACCTCTGGTACTAGTCAATGGGGAACAAATTGGGCAGTGATAGCCGTAACCGGAAATGCAAATCAAGCGACAACATTTAACACATTATACGTAGACGGTAGCCAAAATCAGCCTCTCACAAGAGACTGTACCATAATAACAAACGGCAATAACTATCTCAAAGTATACCTAGATGGTGTAAAGGTGTATGAAAACAGTACTTTGAATCTACAAATGCCTGCACCATTTAACACATATCTTGAACCCCAGTCGACTTATCAGGGACAGTTGCTAAATGGAACCTTTACTGATTACTATGCAACATCTGGTGAAACTGTTCAGGTAACTAACAATCCTGCTCTAGCTGCTACAGTAGATTTGGTGGACACAACAGGTAAAGTTCTTGCAACTTCATCAGTATCATCAGGCACTGCAACCTTTACTATAGGACAGTTCCACATGCCGTTATCTGCATATATCAAAATCTATGATTCACATGGCATACAACTAGCATCAACTGCCAGTCCTGTAAACCTCTTTGGTGGCGATATCTACAAAGTAAGTGCTCTCTTGGGACTGTAATGTTCTCAAATGGGTACTAGCGTGCTTCAAAATGAAACTGTTCGCAACCCTGATGCCTATAATAAAAAAACTCTGGTAGTGGAATCTACTACTACCAACTGGCTTGATGGCATAATCTATTCAAAGAATGATTCTAAAATCTCCTTATTGAAGATAATGGGCAAGCCCTTGATACTGTACAACATTGAAAAATTACTTTTTTTAAAACATGATATTAGTAACATAATTCTACCGGAAAATTCATCATATCTTGCTAATTTGATCCAAGATAACTTTCCATTTATTCAAATTGATGAACATAAAAATAAAGACAAACTAACTGTATCTAATTCTGTAAAGATACCGCTAAACTCTGTTGTTACAAAATCAAAAGGAACTGATAATTATGTTGTAAAAAAAATGGTATACCCTTGGGATATACTCAAAGTAATGCATGATATACTCAATGCAGACATTACAAGTACCATTATATCAAAAAATGCATCAATTGCAGAGACTGCCATTGTAAAAGGTCCATGTGTTGTAGAAGATGGTGTGTCAATTGATGATTTTACAAAGATAGTTGGACCTATCTATTTGGGAAAAAATACAAAAATTGGTACAGGTAGTCTTGTTAGGCATAGCATGATGGGTAGTGATATGGTTATAGGATTTAACTGTGAAATTGCAAGATCATTTTTTATGGGTAATAGTAAAATTGCACACATTGACGTGATTTTAGATAGTATAATTGGTCAGGATTGCTGGCTGGGCGGCTATGTTGGAACAACCAATGTAATGCTCAACAAGGAGACAATCCGGTACAAATTAGATGGTTTGTTGGTATCTACAGGGCTTGATCAACTCGGTTCAGTGATAGGATATAATTGCGCAATAGGTGCAGGGACAATAATTCTTCCGGGACGCTTTGTTCCACCAAATTCAACAATACAGGCTGGAACTGTATTTTCCACGCTTGAATGTAATAGTATCTAGAATAATACACTAGAACAATTTTCCATGGTAACTTAAGTAAATCAATATTACATGAATAGCATGACACAATTACATGATGATTTTTTATTTTATCAAAGTATTCGCAGAACTGATCAAGTTCGACAAGCACTAATTTCTGTAACTGTCGAAAGTGCACTGCTAGGTACTGGAATAGAAACTTATGAAAAAGTTGTACAGCTATTGGAAGAAAAATATCACGGCAGTATGCCTGACTGTTACAGCCATCCTGAATATCTTGATCAAGTACTCAAGACACTTGACAAAAGTTCACGTCATCGTGTTATGGATTCAATAAAAAAAGGACTAGGCGAGTTTTCATATGACCAATCAATATCAAAATTCCTAGATGAATTAAATGGATAAGTCAAAACTTGACAAAAACATGATCTAGTCTTCTTTTTTACAGTTGGATGATGTAAGTTGATTGATGGGGATGACATGCTCAATGATCTGGTTGGAATCATTGTTGAAAACATACTGTTCAAAACTGATGTATCTGTACATGACAAGATAGATGCGGTGCTGAAAAATAAAGGTATTACATTTACCGAATGTTATAAAAGCCCACAAATTCTGCTTGCAGCTTTGAGATATTTGCCTGATGATACTCGTATGTCTGTAGTATCTGCAATCAAAAAGGAACTAGGTAAATTCGAAGACGAACCAGGAATTGTCAGATTTATTAAAATAATTAGTGCGTGATTTACAATCTGAAATTTGATGCCTGGCTTCTTGCTGTGGAGACGGGTCTGATCCAATATTTTTATGGGGTCTAGTTTACATTTTTAGAAATGGGTATTAGGACTGTTTCTGATTATGTGAAATTCTATGTAGGTTTGAATATGCAAGATAGCATAAGTCTCTCTAGTTTTGCATATAATGAAAAATTGGTGTTAAAAAATAAAACCGCGACTGGAAAATTAACAAAAGAATTAATCGCACAAAGTCTTTGCCTTTTGGATGAACTCCTCAGTGAAATACACCGCATTGGGGAGAATGCTGTGATAGAAAAATATGTCAAATGAACAGTTTTTTGTGAGTTTTGATGCTTCTAGTCAAAAAAGAGTGTGTATTCATTCAAGCCAGACCGCTGTAAAATCGTCCAGTACTAAAATTTTTTGATCTAATCTTATATCTTTGAATCACCATTATATTGTATGGAACAAGAATTTTGTCATCTATGCAAAGAGGGTGGGAAACAGTGTGTCAAGGTTGACACAAAACAACAAGTGTACATGGAGATGTTTCATGTACAATGCTCAAAATGTGGAAGACAACTTGTGTCATAAATCCTTTTTTTAATTTTTGAAAAATTATCTGCACAAGTTGATGTGAAAACAAACTTGCACAAGCAATGCTGACATGTACGTTCCGTCTGTGTTGTTGTTTTTAGATTGCTCTGAAGATTAGTGCTACGTATCCTATTAGCACACCTACCCAAATCACACCAGCGCTTTCCCATAGTGCTAGTGGATTGGAACCTCCAGCGTATCCATTACCTTGTGGACTGAGTACAAATATTGTCACAAGACAGCATGCTATCATTACTGCTGATCCTATGGGCAAATATTCGTCATGTCGTTTTCCTATTCTTGCATACGAATCTGTATGTGTAGACATGGGGTACAATACGTGATTCTAAGATATACGGATATTGGTACCTGAACAAATCGTTAGGCATAAAGTGTAACATTTATGAATAAAAACTTGTACACTAGAAGAAGTTTAGAAGCTGAAAATAAAAGTGTGGGCACCAAATACAAAATCAATAAAAATTCGAGTTGTGATTCTTGTAGCCATGACGATATCATTTCTACCAGTTTCTTATCTTTGGTATGGTACCTTGACTAGTCTTGATTGTAATTCATCTATTCAAAGTCATGTTGTGGCAGATCTAAATGGCAAACAGGACAGTTGTGTGTCGAAAACTAGCTCTCATTGGGCTATATTCTATGGCTTTAATGCAGTGATATATGGTGTACCACTTGTGACCTTGATCCTAAAGCCAAAAAGAAATAATTAACTCTAAAATTCTTGATAGAAAATTAATACATGGTTAGCTTGATTAGATCAATTCTATTAAATTAAAAATGAAATAATTATTCCTGTTGTCTCCAAAAATTTCTATCACCATTAGCTATGGTGATTATTCTGATTTTCTGGCAGAATGTGATTCTCAAAACCTTACTCCTGAAGAAAAACTTCGAGAGATAATTACTTGTTATGTAATACTGAGAAGAAACAGAAGAAAATTGCCTCAAAAGATTTTGGATCCATTTCTTGATGCATGGAATCGATCTAAATCTGAAGATTAGTTATTTCCAAGCCTAGATGTAATTGAATTAAAAAAAGTGTCTCTATGCCTACTTGTAAATGATAAACATAGAGGGAGCGATGATATTGTTTAGCCGATTAAGTTGGGCTAGGGCATGTAATCGCTCGGGAGTAATCTCTGACACTTGATTTTCGTGTATGTCGTAATCGGTTTTAAAGATTAAATCCAAATTATTCTAGTGATTGATCAATTATAATTTAACAACTTTTGACAATCGATCTAACTATGATGTCTATGATGAACTATGCTATATATGAAAATGATCTGTATGTCTTGATCTGAGTTGATTGAAAACAATCAAGTTCGATAAATTGTATTTTAGAGTTATCTGAAATGTGTAGTATTTCAGTTTTCTTTCTGGGGTTCTAATGCTCTTTCATAACACTGTGAAGCTTCAGCATGTCTTTTTAACTTGAAAAGTGCCAATCCCTTGTAGCCTGCTGCTCTTTTAGAAGATGGAGATATTTCCAAAATCCTATCATAGCACACTAATGCTTCTTCGTATTTCTCCATGCACAAGAGGAGATTGCCTTCATCGTATAGTGCGTTGATTGCATCAAGTGAGACATTTTGTGGATCTTTTGTCTCATGGGTAATGTCTTGCAATTCACTTGTATTTGGTACAAGTAATTTTTAAGATGGCCTCAAAATTCTTCTGGAACAATCTTCTTTTTTACATTAGAATAAGTAGTTGGCAGTATTTATGACAAATAGATATTGCTAAATCACCGATTTAATCTCAGATTTACTGTGAACAAGAAAGAAGCAATGGCTAAATCTATTCAACTCTACCAGGAACGACTCAATCAAGTAGATGCAAAACTCAAAGATCCAAATCTTAGTGAGCTACAAAGGACCATGTACGAGTCTGAAAAAATGATTGCTACTGAAGAGCTTGCAAAAGTAAAGACTGCAAAATAGGTCAACAATCATGGATTCATACGAAGATTTTGTGAATGAGTCCGTTCAAGTCTTCAACGATAGAATTTTTCGACTAGTCAAATTACTTCATGAAACTAATCTGACCGTAGAAGAGAGAACTGCGTTGGAAGATGAAAAATTAATCGTAATAGATCAAAGAACACATTGGAAAGAAGAGCAATTTAAATTAAAAAACAAGCCCAAGTGAAAAGGAAGTCAATCTTGATGCAGATAGATGAAAATGTAGTTTGAGGTTATCTGAACGATTCTATGTTTGTGTAGGTTGTTGTTTATTTTGATTTATTGCATTTAGGCAATCTTCCGTGTTCATACTGGAATGCTGTAAGCTGTTTCTCTTCCTCTGCTTCTGGAAATAGCGTTTCATGATAACAAAATGAGATTGTACCTTTGATGCATGCATCTACAGAATTCAGGTGTTCTGCTAATCTTTCATGGATGTTGTGGCTTGCACCGATGTATGTTGTTTCATGTTCAGAGCCAAGAAAATAGACTCCTGCTTTGATTGGGGCCTTGTGTATGTTTTCTTTGTTAAATGGCATCCAGTCTGAATATGACATGATTTGTTATCTCACATCTGGCATTTAACAGATAATGTCAAAGCTTTGTAACAACAAGTTGACATCTGAACTATTTTGCATTTGATGAAAAACATCTGCCACCCTTAATAGTGTCGGCGACCATATTATATCATGAATATATATGATAAAAAATCAGTTCACTGCTCAAACTGTGACAGATTCATAGGTGAAATTGATTGTGACGCACAAGTTATTTTGCCAAAATGTGGCAAATGCGCAAATCCAATGCCAGAAGGAGACGACAAGGTACAATACATTGTAGGTAAGTTTAACAAAAATCCAAAGAATCTGGTAGAATCAACTGTTGCCTAGTCTCTTCAGATAACCACTGATTACTTTCTGATACCTCTATTGTGAAATTTTTACTCAGATATTCTTTGGTATGCTTACAGTAAATACTGTGGGATTGTTGCGCACAATAATTTTTCCTCCATGTTGTTCAATGATATTTTTACATGATACTAATCCTAGTCCAGTTCCAATCTGTTTTGTTGTAAACAAAGGCTCGAATATTTTATCCATTATATTCAAAGGTACGCCTGGTCCTGAATCTTGAATCTCAACGTGAATGAAATTCTGTACTTGTTTGACACGAATTATTATGGTGCCCCGTTCGCCAACTGATTCAATTGCATTTGTTATGAGATTGTTGAATACGGTTTCAAGCTGTTTTGAGTCACATTTTACCTTGATGTCTGAAGGTTCTATGGTAATTGTTACTCCTTCTGGAACAATCAGCGATTTGACGGATCTAGTGACTATTGATATGATTTCATTTTCACTGAGATTTAGAGGTCTGTTTCTAACAAAATCCATTACATCATCAATTTGATGTGTAATTGCCAAAATTGCCTTGTCTATCATGTTGAATCGTTCTATGCTTTTTTGGTCCTTTATCTCGTGCTCTAATAATGCAAGTCCATTCTTGATTACGGCTAGTGGATTTCTTATGTCATGTGCAAGTCTTGAGGACAAGAGCCCTACTATGGCAAATTTCTCATCTTTCTCTTTTCTTAATCTGGCTTCAGCAATTTTCTGTTTTTGTTTTTGATATACAACTATACCAACACAAATACTTGCAAGTATGACTGCAAAAAGTATTGGTATTATTTTTTCATAAACGTTAAAAAGATACATTTTCTCTTTTGTCTCTGCAACATTGATCTCTTGAGCATATTGAGCAGTGTGGGTATAACCTACGGCTACTGGAATTTTTTTGCCATCTTGAACTGTATAATCCATCCAATTTTCTTGGTACATCACTTCATTTCCAGTGGTTGGTTCTACCCATGAATTACATGTATAGTCTGACAAGATTGTCTTTGGCTGAAATTGTGGATATGAATCTGATAAATCAGACGTAAGTTTGCATGAAAACTTGTAAACTTTTAGACCGTCAATCATAGTCTCTTCTTGAAATGTAAACGGTTGTGCATCCAAGCCCGAGTATAGGTATACTAGATAATTTTGTTTTTGTGTATTTTGTGGAAAACGGAAATATGTATTGGCAGGCTTTATGAATTTGCCAGTATTTTTATCAACAAGGTTAGTACTGTTGGAATCCCATAGTTTCTTGTCCGTTGCAGCATCAAAAATGTTGAACGACCCATTAACTTGTACCGTGGTAGAGTTTACCGGACTTGATTGTTGATTGTATATTACGTATATGGTAGTAGGATCCGGCATCTTATCCCCTATTGCATCTACTATGCTTGATTTACCTACATAGAAATCAAGTTGTGAAAATTTCTCTAGATCATTTTCTAGTCTTGGTGTTATCAAATACATCCATGATGAAATAATGATAGTGCCTGCAATCAGGATTATTCCTGGTATGATGTACTGGGTTTGTATCTTCATATTAGATCAACACTGATGAGGATATTTCTCTGCTTTGATGATTTTTTTCAACAAGAAGTGTCAAACCTTAAAAGTAATACTGTTCAAGTAAAGAAAGGCTATGACATTAGCCTTGGAATAATCCTAAACCGCTCCTAAAATGGGTGCTGATAATGTCTACCTAATTGAAAACAATGGGTAGACAAATGAATACAAAAAAATCAAAAGGTTCACAACTTGCTTTTGTAGGGCTTGATCCTGAAACCGATTATGAAATCGGTTTCTATTATGGCAGTATCTTTGATAGATTAAGCTACAAGGTACAATGTGACGTAATAGAATTTACAAATACTAACAAAGTATTTGCAAGAGCATTTGGACAAGGCTCTGGATGGAAGTTTGCAAATTCGTCTGAATCTACAAAACGAGTTCTAATGAAATTGTGCGAATCAAATCCAGAACTTACAGTACAATTTTGCTACAGTCTGGGAAATCACTTGGGACTGATTACAATAAAAATAATGTCATATCTAATTAATCTTGCAAAAAATAATTCATTTTTTGCATCTAAATTGGGATATTGTATTGGATTTTCTTTTTACAGTTTAAAAGAAAATATGAAGAAAAACATATTTGATTTTGCAGATCTACAATCTGAATTCGCATATCATATGGGAATGGGTGTTAAAGATACATTCAACCGGTTAGAAGATCATGACAGGAAACTTGTCTCAGATTTTGCAGAAAAAAATGAACGTTTTGCTAACGGTATGGAGAGCAAACCTAAATGAACAACAAAATCTTGTTTCTTCTAGTATATTGGGTTGCTACGATTGTATCATTTGTGATAAATTTTTTAATTGAAATGCACACATCAGAAGCTTATCTTCATCATGAAATTTTATACTATGTGGGCTCTTTCCTTGCATCATCTACAATAGGTGTGATAATTGCAATTATCGCAATGATGACATTGAGAAGAATTCATCATGTTTCACATTGATCTATTTTTCTAATGTATAGATTTTGACTCGTAAAAATGATGAAATTTGAACAGAAAAGCCTTAAAAGTATCATGTACCACACATAAGAAAGGCTATGACATTAGCCTTGGAATAAAACTCCTAAACTGCCCAAGAATGGTGCTGATAATGTCTACCTAATGGAAATTAAATAGGTAGACAAATGAACACAAAAAATAAAAAACCAAAATTGGGTTGGTACAAGAATCTAGCATGCCTGCTGGCACTTGCCATTGTTGTAATTACTGGGCTCATAATTCCTGTACATGCAGTGGACTTTGTTGCACAACTTAGCACCACGTCCGTCACTGCAAAACCATCATTTCAATTTGAAAGAACATATGTGATTGACTACTCACAAGGTGGAGAAATCAAGAGCATGTTGAATGGCAAAAATATAACAATGACATTTCATGTTGACCCATCTGATCCTATCAAAAAATCTCTTATCAAAAATCTTGATTCTGAAATTATTGGAACCCTCAAAAGCGCCTCAAATATTACTGATGCTGACATTACTTATGAAGCAACAGTATATCCAAGTGACAGCCAAGCGCGTATAGATTACAAGATAATATTTGTTCCAACAGTATCAAACTATGTGTTACGGCCTGCCACTAGTGATAGTGCTGCCATACTTGATACTCAATGGAGAGGATTAACCATACAGACTCCTGTATTGGTGAATGTTCCAAATTATGGTCAGTTTGATATCAACTCTCCTATTGATTTTATCAAAAAACAACTACCAGATATTTACAGCAAATTACAAGGGTCTAATGCAGAAAACTTGTTTGAGATTCCATTAATGTCATCAAATGATCTCATGAGCGATCCAATATCAAAATGGCAGCACTTGTTTGATCCTGCATATACTATTGCTGATTCAAGTGATCTTGGATATCATGGACAAAAAATAGTTGTCTCTACATATGCAACTGGTGAAAGTAACATAAGTGAGGGAACAATGTTTCCGATTGTCAAAAATTCGGATTTAAAAGCAGATGTTGATTATCCAGTAAGCTATACTGAGAGAGCAAGCTCTGCTAGCATACAGATTGATGGTTATGTAGCAGTGACGGATATCAATGGTATTGAATACTTTGGTGCCAGCCCTCAACCACCACAAGGTAGTGGAATATCGTCTACTGGAAATTATTCTGCTCAAGTGATCTATTCTATGGCCGCATTTGCAGTTGTAATAGCTGTAGGCATATTTTGGTGGAGTAGTAGGGTATCAAAGAGTGTAAAGAATAGACAGAATGAAGTTGTTGGTTATAGCGGTCCAGTTGAATATGAAACCCGGAAACACTGGGCAGATAGATTTGAGGATGACAAATGATTTGGTATGATTCCTCAATTTTTTCTTCCTTAATGACCTCAGGTTGGTATCTGATGAGATTTACCAGAAAAAAGTTTCTTTACATCGTTAGAAAAAAAATCCAAGATAAGGATCATTATGGACAATGTCCAAAATGTACTGCATGGCACAAGAAGGGAGATGTTGTATTTGGGCGATCAAGTAAAAGATATTGTCTGAATTGCTATGTAGTATTATATGGTAAATATGGCATAAAGAAATTCTTAACAGAATGTATGAATGGCAGAAATAGTATTACTTGTGAAAATAAATCACTAGAACCTATGCCGAACTTTATAGTACACTCACAGATAATAGACTCTAGTGCTAATCGCATACTATGAAAATGATTGAAGTAATATTTCTGGCAACGGGTGGAATGGCCGGAGTTTTTCTACGATATGGTATGACAAAATCTACATTATTGATTGGAGCATTACCTGTCAATGTTTTGATTGTAAATGTAATTGGTAGTTTCATACTTGGTTCATTTGCAATACTTTCACAACAATGGAATTTAGATCAAAAATATGCATTGCTAATTGCTATGGGATTTTGTGGAGGGCTTACTACAATGTCATCTTTTGCTTTGGAATCAGCTAATCTAATAGATGCCAAGCAGTATTCATTAGTGATGATAACAATACTTGCAAATGTTGGCTTGTCACTTGCTGCAATCTTTGGAGGGAGAGCCTTGACAAGTGTGATACTTGGAGCGTTGAAATGAGATTGGTAAAAATGTGGTCACTTGTAATTAGGATAAAGAAAAATGATACTGTAAAAGGAAAACGTGTCCAGTCTCTAATACTTCAAATATTAAAAAAAGGATCAATATCTGGTGCAACAATATGGACAGGTATGGGTGGATATGGTAAAAGGGGAGATTCTACTACTCATATAGAAGGAATATCGATTAACATGCCTCTTGTTATTGAGGTCATAGATGAACTACAAAAACTCGAAAAAGTTTTGCCTGAAATTAAAGAACTAGTTGATGATAATGGCTTGATTACTCTGCACGAAGTTGGCGTAGTCTAGAGTTGGCATTTTTGTGCCTGGAACATCCATTCTAGTCAAATTTCTAGTCATGTATATTTTGAAATGCTAAAATTGTTCTCTGGAATCAATCAAATTTAGAAAACTCTTGCCAGTCTATTATTGTCTTGATTGCAAAAAAGTAATCTTTAGCAAGCAACTTGACTATGGTCCAATTTGTCCTACGTGTAAACAAAAAAGAAAGATAAAACCTACATGAATGTCTCGCTAATTTCAAAACTTGTATCTTTTTAACAATAAAAAACTGGAACGAACTAGTTTATACATTTGATTTATGCAATGTTGTCTGTGTGTGATATCCTGTGACAAATACATCTTCTACATCTACCAGTCCTCTAAAAGATACTCTGTATAGATTCCTGTGGATTACAATGTTTGCATCAGACATTGGTGCTGCAATGCAAACTGTAGGATCTGGTTGGCTCATGACATCGCTTGCACCATCTCCTTTTGTCATTTCTCTTTTGCAGATGGTTACAAGTTTATCGATATTTTTATTTGCACTTCCGGCCGGGGCTCTGGCAGATATAATTGATAGGCGAAAACTCTTTCTTGCTACACAATATTTTTCGCTTGCAGTAGCAATAACTTTGAGCGTTCTAACCTTTGGTGGATATGCAACGTCTTCTGTTCTTCTTGTCTTTACTTTCCTGTTAGGTATTGGTAATGCAATGAGCTTGCCTGTCAATATTGTAGTTCAAACTGAAATTGTACCAAAGAAAAAAGCCCTTGCTGCAATGACATTATTTAGTGTAGCAATTTACACCGGTCTTGCAGTAGGTCCAATTCTTGGTGGTCTAGTAGTTGATGCAATAGGACCATGGGCAGTATTTACACTCAATGCATTTTCCTTTGTTGGGATAATTGTATTTCTTCATAAATGGAAGAAACCATCTGAACGTAATCTCTTACCTCCTGAGCAAGTAATAGGTGCTATACGTACTGGATTACGATACATGCGACATTCATTACATGTACGTTCACTCTTTATTCGCGATTTTGCATTTACAATTTGTGCAAGTTCTGTGGTATCACTCTTGCCTCTTCTAGTTCGTAATCAAACAGGTACAAACTCTATTCTATTTGGAATTCTAGTGGGGTCATTTGGAATTGGTGGTCTGATAAGCGGTTTGATCCTAGTGCCCAGGCTACAGAAAATATCTATAGAAAAACGTGTCATAGGTGCAACAATTTTGTATGCAACTGCATTAGGTGTCTTGTCATTTCAACATGGTGTCATCACTGTATTCATTGGAGTGTTTACAGTTGGAACTGCCTTGATTATTGTAACATCTAGCTTGAATTTTGTTGCATACAATTCCGTAACTTCCTGGGTAAAGACACGTGTGGTCTCTGTTCACCAGATGGTGTATTGGGGTGGAGTGGCACTTGGCAGTATTGTATGGGGAATTGTTGCAGAAATTTGGGGCATCCCAATTGCATTATTTGCAGCATCAATTGGATTGTTAGTTGGTTTGGTTGCTTCCACTCGTTACAAACTAAAGCCACATACTGATGTGGATTTTACCCCCTCATTGCATTGGGCTATGCCACATGTTGAGATTGACATTGATGAGCACAAGGATGGAGTGGTACTGGTCGAAATTGAATACAACATTGATGAGAGAAACTCACACGAGTTCGAGTCTGTCATGCATGGTGTTCGTTCTCTACGATTGCGTGATGGTGCAATAAACTGGGGATTATTCCATGATGTTGAAAATCCAAATCGTTACGTTGAGACATTTATTTCAGAATCTTGGACTGAACATCTGCGACAACATGAGCGTATCACAAAAGCTGATATTGCAATAGAAGACAAGGCACGATCATTTCATGTGGGACCAGATCCTCCGCGCATTTCTCATCTTATTGCAGAGAACACTTTCAAACGAAATCACAATCAACCAAAGGAAGATAAAATTTAATTTTTTTTATACCTAAGTGGGTCTGAGAATTGTTTCCGTAATGGTATGGGTCTTACCAAGATTAAACCTAAAAATGGGGCCTCGAACCAACTACACAATTCCCCTAAATGGGTCTGAACTTATTCATATAATGGACATTCAAATAACTCACTTGTTTCTAGATGCAGGCGCAAAAACTTGTTTCCTTTCTCTGTGATGTGATATGTTGATGATTTCATATTGTAGAACAATATTTGACTTTTCAGCAAATAATCAAGATAGTATTCTAGTGTTTGATAAGAGAGACCTACCATATATTTTATTTTTGATTTTGTAGTGCCTGGGATGGTGATACGCTCGAGTATTTCGAAAATGATCTCTTGTTTGCCTCTCTGTCTTGGCGTACGCTTAGTGTACGGTACCTATGTAAAAATGTTACGTAGTAATGTTATGTAACAATATGATGATATGATATTCATATAGTTACTATGATCTTACTAGTAAAACACAATTCAAAATTTTATCTATTAAAACATGTAATCATGATATGAGAATAATTTGTATTAATTGTTCGATCACGACATTAACAATCTTCTAGAAGATTCTTAGTACTGAAAGTCCCTAAATGATTTATACATTAGATTGTTATGTATGCAAATGCGGAAATATAGTTCCAAATTACTTTCCATTTCAGTTATAGTCTTGCTTGCACTTGTACCGGTCATACAAGCACTTCCGTTAAACTTGCCGCCACTGCTCCCAAGTGCAGCTGCTACTGGCGGAATCACACTAAACAGTGTCAGCTCAAACTCGTCAAAATTAACAGCATCACCGTTTCAAATCACGCTTGCAAGCTTTAATGCTGGCACAGGCAGTAACCGTCTGCTTGTAGTTGGAATAGAAGCAAACAACCAGTCTGTAAGTTCTGTCACATTTGGAGGAGTAGCACTATCCCAAGCAACAGGTTCATTTCATAATGATTATACGGCATTTTGGTCCCTCAAAAATCCTAACGGAACTGCAAAAATTGTCGTAACAATGGGTGGTTCCACTGGAGTTGTAATTGGTGCATATGCCTTCTCTGGGGTAGACCAAACAAATCCAATACCGACAACTGCTACCTTTTACAGGAGCTCTGGTAATCCTACCATATCACTAAACACATTATATGCAAATAGTGTAGTTTTAGACTCGCCAGCAATATGGGGAGGTGTAACACTTGGATCTCCAACATGTACAAAACAATGGAATGCCACCGTTACTACAAATCAAGTATCTGGTGCATCAAGTAATAAAACCCAGACAACACCGGGAGCAGTAACCTGTGGCTGGACTGCAAGTGGAACCGGTAATGGTTGGGATGATTCTGCAATAGAAGTTAAAGCATCAGGTGCTGCATCAGCAACAACACCTATTGTATTAAACAGCAAGAGTACCACCGCAGGAAACGGAGTATCATCACCATTTAAAATAACCATGTACAAATTTAGTCCAGGAACCAGTAGTAATCGTCTGCTTGTAGTCGGTGTTACTGCAAGTAGCAAATCTGCAACTTCAGTCAAATTTGGTACCACGTCGCTAACCCAAGCAGTATCTTCATTTAATAATAACGATGCCGAGTTCTGGTATCTGAAAAATCCTAGCAGTACTCCGGCAGATCTTGTTGTTACCATGAGTGGTAATACACCATTTGTAGTTGGAACATATTCCTTCTCTGGAGTGGATCAGACAACTCCAATACCCACCACTGCAGTAAACAACAATACTGCTTCTAGTAGTCCTACAATATCTATAACGGCAGCATATGCAAACAGCACGGTCTTGGACCTTCCGTCAATCTATGGTGGTGCTACACTTAGTTCTCCAACATGTACGCAACAATGGGATGCCAATTTGCCAAGTGGAATTACTGGCGCATCAAGTAATAAAACTATGTCAACAGCAGGACAAGTAACCTGTAGCTGGACTGCAAGTAGTGGTGAATTATGGGACGATGCTGCAGTTGAGATAAAGGCATCTACATCTAAGTCCTCACATACAGCTAATACTGGAATTTTGATACCGTTGTATGTATATCCTTCCGGAGGCGGTGCTACTTGGAGATCTGTTAATAATACGAAAGGTAACTATACTCAGGTACCAATCTTTGCCATAGCTAATCCTGATAGTGGACCCTGTGATAATTTTCCTACTAGCTGCAATTCTATTTCTGATTATCAAAACGCAATAAACGGTCAAATAAAGTCAGGCGTAATTGTGGTGGGATATGTATGGAGTAATCCTGATCCTGCATTTTTTAATCCACAAACTACATCTGAAGTAGAAAGTAATATTACGGCTTGGATTAGTAACTATCCAAACATCCAAGGAATATTTCTTGATGGAATGCCAAATGGAATATCTGGATATGAGAATTTTTACAAAACAATTACAAATTATATCCATAATACAAAACACCTTGCATTTTCGTTTGGAAACCCTGGTGCTGATACATTACAAAGCTACAATGGAACTGTTGATAATCTAACTATTTTTGAAACTGATTCGTTACCATCAATATCTCCAGATCTTAAGGGTATACCAGCATATGACAGTGTCAACCATAACAAATCTTGGCACGAATACTATGACAAGAGTAAATTCTCCTTCATTTCATGGAATCAAACTGCAACTAATGGCGGTCTTCCAAACAATGCAACATTAGGTAATTACTCAAACTATGTTGGTTTCATGTACATAACCGATAATCCTGGATGCGGTGGAACACATCCTTGTGATCCCAATACTGCTAACCCGTATAATACCACATCTTCCTATTTGATGTCGCTTGCAAAGGCTCTAAATCATAATTCTACAACTTTAACCTTTAATGCAATAAATTCAACAGGAAATTATCTTAAAGGTCTGTATGTTAATGCTACACAGAGTAGTAACTGGATACCATCTGGAAATACTACATTAAACTATAACGCTACGACAGGCATAAGATACACATTCACGATGGAACCTAGTCAAAACTGTATTTTTGCACACTGGGTAGATACTGGTTCAACAAATCCCTCAAGAACGATGACAGCAAACGCCACAAATGCTGCTTTTGTAGCAGCCTACAAAAATAATGGTGCCCAAATCTGTAAATAAATTAGAAAATTGATGATACCAAATCCAATTCTTTTAACAACAAGAATCAAGTGATGAGGTATCTTTTGATATTGCTTAGATCTATTCAGATAATCTATTTTTTCTAATTAAATTTTAGTATAAATCATCTATATTGATTTTCTAGAATATTATATGCATACTCAATTATGTAATTGAAGGTGATCAATGATTGATATTGCTTGACTACAAAAGAGGGTAGAAATTATCACAATAACTATTTTCTCACTCTAGTTTTTGCCCTACTGCTATTTTCGACTGGTATTCTAGTACAAAATGTTTTTGCTATGGGATCGTCAACATGCTCTAATGATTATTCTGCTACAATCTCCTCTTTTACAATAAATAATGGTACTCAAGTCTTTGATCCCATTGCATATCCTGGTCTAACCTTTCAAGAGAATTCACACAGTACGTATACTGTAACAGATATAGTACATGTTGCAAATCAAAGTTCACAGGGCAATACTAATCCAGGTAGCTTCTGGGAAGGAAATAATTATTATAATTTTGTTAGTCAAAATTGTATCACCGCATCTTCTAACCAAAACGTTACACAAGGACCTTCTGGCATCTATGATGCTTTTGATCAGTCAGCAGCAAAATTTACGCAACAAGTTACAGTTCAAACTACACTGAGTAAAGTTACATATTATGTAGAATGGATAAATTCCTCTTCAACTGCAACAACTGTTCCATCTGTCCCACAAAACCTGCAACCTACTGCAAGTAATTCACAAGTTGCTCTATCATGGTCTACACCCTCAAACAACGGAGGCTCTCCAATTACAAACTACAATGTATATCGAGGAACATCATCCGGTACTGATACACTTCTTACTTCAGCAGGAAATGTAACTTCATACACTGATACTACAGTAACAAACGGTCAGCAATATTTCTACAAGGTAACAGCTGTAAACTCGGTCGGTGAATCGTCCCAGTCAAACGAAGCAAGTGCTACACCTACAGCTCCTGCAACAGCACCTAGTGCGCCAACTGGACTGGCAGCAACCGCTACATCCTCATCGCAAATTAATCTATCCTGGTCTGTCCCTGCAAATAATGGCGGGGCTCAAATAACAGGATATCAAATTGAGAGATCAATAGACAACGGTAATACTTGGTCTGTTCTAGTGTCAAGTACGGGCTCTGTTTCAACATCATACTCTGATTCTGGATTGAGTCCAAATGCCGCCTACACTTATCGAGTATCTGCAATCAATTCTATTGGTACTGGTTCTCCATCTAACACTGCATCTGCAACCACAAGTGCCATCATCACAACAAAGGGCATTGTCTTGAGCAATACACAATCAACTTCTGGTACCGTATCACCATCAAATACCATTACAATCCCAAGCTTTAATGCAGGATCAGACAGTAACCGTCTTCTTGTAGTTGGTGTGAGTGCAAACAACAATAATGTAGCATCGGTCACATTTGGCGGAGTACCTCTGCAAAATATCGCATCCTCATTTTACAACAATGACGCAGAATTTTGGTATCTCAAAAATCCTAGTGGAACAGGAGACATTACAGTTACAATGAATGGTGCAACACAGGCAGCTGTAGGTGCATACGCTTTCTCTGGTGTAAATCAAACAACTCCAATACCAACACATGTCACAAAACACAATACTAGTCCCAACAGTCCCAAGATATCACTAACAACCAAGTATGCAAATGACTGGGTACTTGACTTACCTTCAATTTATGGTGGCTCTACACTTGGATCTCCAATATGTACACAACAGTGGGATGCCAATGTACCAGGTGCCATAACAGGCGCATCAAGCTCTAAAGCAGTACCAACCGCGGAAACAGTAACATGTGGATGGACTGCAAGCAGCGCTGATTTCTGGGATGATGCTGCAGTTGAGATTAACGCAGCAAGATGATGACCTACCAGTAAATCATACATCTATTTTAAGTGGGGACTTGAACCAACTAAACAATTCCCCTAAATGGTATTCTGAATGGGTTTCAAACTAAAATTACAATACCCTCAATGTAGAGTTTTAAAGATCAAATCATCTCAGATGGAAATTAGAAAAAATATTCTCATATGTGATTTAATTCTTTAAAGATAAAAAACAGTGCTGTAGATATCATGATTCCTGTACAAATGTACAAGCCATGGGAAAACATTATTTCTCTAAGATTCATATCTAATAGTGCAAGTTATTGATACAAGTGCTGACATCTTTGAGTTCATGCCCGTAAAAGTCTGATAAACTATTATGATGGAGATATGTTTGGAAATATAGTACTAATTATAAGATAAGAATTGAAAGCAAGTATCACAGCTACAACCACAAATGAAATGACTGTTGTACTCATCTTATTAACAAACTCTCCCATCAGATTTTTGTCCTTGGCAAGAAGTACTAGAGGAATCATTGGTAATGGTATCAACAAGCTAAGTATGATTTGACTGTAAACTAGTATGTTTAGAGGATCAATGCCTAGGAGTACTGCAATTGTTGTTGGTACTACATTTACAAATCTAGTTACAAAACGCCTAAACCACACGTTTGCTTTCTTTCCCAAGAGGCCTTCAAATATTGATTGACCAGCTATGGTTCCAACCACTGAAGAGGAAATCCCTGAAGATAAAAGAGTTACAAGGAAGATGACTCCTGCTCCAATACCAAACAAAGGAACTAGTGTCTTGTATGCATCAGATATGGAAGCTATGCCAGAGTCGTGAGGATGAAATGCGGCAGCTGACATTATCATTATCGCCGCGTTTACCAAACCTGCAATTGAGAGGAGCAAAATACATTCATACAGGTGAAATTTGCGTGCTTTTCTTCTTTCAGGGAGAGGTTTTGCATGTATCTTTTTGGCTGCAAGAGAAGAGTGGACAAAGATTGCATGTGGCATAACTGTAGCTCCTATTACTCCAACAGCTATCATGATGGCCCCATTACTACCAAGTATGGGCATGATTGAGTGATAAGCAATTGATGGCACATCCGGTTTTGACAAGAATATCTCATACAGGTATCCAATTCCAATAATTGATACAAACAACATGAACATCTGTTCTATGACCCTGAATTTGCGTGATGTTAGCGTCAGAATTATGATGACATCAAATGCTCCCAATATGGAAGCATAAATCATAGGAACTCCAAATAACAAATTTAATGCAATTACAGTTCCCAGATATTCTGCCAAGTCTGTTGCTGCAGCCGCAGCTTCTGCTGCAAGCCAGTATGGAATGATGTATATTTTTTTCTTGAGTTTTTCACGCAATATCTCTGGCAATGATTGCCCTGTGGCTATTCCAAGTTTCCCAGATAAATATTGGAGAAGCATTGCCATTCCACTTGCAAGCCATACTACCCATAACAGGTTGTAGTTATACGCTGCGCCACCCTGAATGTCCGTACCATAATTTCCTGGATCCATGTAAGCGATACTGACGATAACGGCAGGACCCATGTATGAGAAAAACTGTACCAGCCTGCTTTTACGATAAGCGTCCCTTATCTTTGAAAATTTACTTGTGTTGACAATATCTTCTGTCATGATTTTATGATTGACCTAATCAAAGGCTCTTTATAAAGTTAGCCTCGGCTAACTTTAGTAAACATGTCTATCTATGATAACCCATGGAAACTCATGAGGCTGTTTATCATGTTAACTTGGATTAATGTATTTAAGGGCCCAAATCATTACTGTTAAGTGAAGTCATAATCTTGAAAAATAAAACGGGAAAAAAAGGCAGTAGGCTTGAGGCTATTCGTGATGCCCATGGCATGGAAGGAACATCCTCACGGACAGATAGGATGGAGGATTATCTTGAGGTAATCTATGAATTGATGCAGGAGAAAGGCTATGTCAATGCCGTAGATATATCAGAATATCTCAACGTGAGTTCTCCCAGTGTAACCAAGATGGTGAAGCGGTTAGATGAAAGTGGACATCTAAATTATGAAAAATACCGGGGAATAGTGCTCACAGACCAGGGCACAACCATTGCAAAAGACATGCATGATAGGCACAATTTGTTGGTAGAATTTCTGAAGATGATCGGTGTAAGTGACAACATAGCAAATAGAGATGCTGAGGGCATAGAACATCATCTTCATCCGGAGACTTTGAAAAAACTAGAAGAGTTTGTCAAAACTAGGAAAAAAGAACATAAGATTTGAGTTCTGTAAGACCAGAATCTACAGATCTGCATCCACTAGTTAATTCAAATCCAATAACTCTTGATTAACAAACCAGAATTCACAATTTACGGCAAAATTCAGGGTTAGTGTATTAAACTAATTTAATCAAACCTGCCCCGGTGTTTCCTATTTTGTATTTTAAATGAGGGACTTGAACCACGTGAACAAAACCCCTCAAGGGTATAAATGACAAAAAATTAAGAACAAAGTTTTGTAGATATAATTATCACACTATATGTTTCCATGGTACAAAACCAGTCTTGATTTTTCAACTCAGGCAGACTTGGGCTTGAGTACCACCAAGACCCCGCCGGTTCCGCTTGCACTAACAACAAGTTTCAATATCCCACCAGTCTGGATTGCTCCGCTTATCCATACTTGAATGGAATCAATGTCATATGACTTGAACCAGTTCTTTATCTCATCAACACTAGTTACAAAACCGCCCATGACATCATTTTGTGCTGAAGTTATTTGCTGATGTATTTCTTGATCAATTTTTGGAAACACCAATTGAATTTTTTTAGAATCTTTCTCTGCACTCATTGTTTTTTCATCTCGTGTGCACAAAGATCAAGTGTAAATGAATCAAACAATTCTGACTTGTCACGCCATGATTCATGTGGACGTGGAACAGTGTGATATGTGCCACTTATGGAGTTCTGTGTAATCTGCATCAAAAGATACCCATGTCTATTTTCACAATAACTCTCAAGTGTGGTATTACTATCTGGCATTGTATATGGTATAGGTAATGGATCTCCGTTTGGTTGCTTTTGCATGTAATGCAAATGCCAGTATCCTCCTGCTCCTGCTACGATATACGGTATATCCATGTTATCAATATGTCTTGTAAATCTCTGATAATTGTGGACATGTCCTGCAAGTACCATGTCTGCATAACGTCCAGATTCTGAAAATGCATTGTCAAGTGTATCATCAATTACTTTACTTCCTGTATGGTACATGTCGGCAGAATAAGCTGGGTGATGTACTGTGACAATTAGGGCCTTGTTTTTTGGGGCATTGCGTAACTCGCCTTTGAGCCATGCTATTTGGGAATCATCAAACTCTCCTCCTTCTGGGACATTGGAATACAGTCCAACTATGGTTGCAAATGGCGTTTCAAGTGTAAAATAGACATTTGGCTGGACCATGGCTGGCTTGTTTACCTCTATGGAATCAGGTACGACTAGAGGTTTTTTGGCACAAAAGTTTCTAACAAAGGCATCAAGTGATGGTGTCGTATCCCCTGGAGGTACATCTCCATCATGGTTTCCAGGTATTGCAAATATTGGAGCACTATACTTTGCATATGGCTCGTAGAACTGGGGATAGTATTCACTTGCCTGACCAAAATAGTAAACAACATCTCCCAAATGGTAAAAAAACGCAGGTTTGTCAGGTCCTGCCAGATCTGACTCCATCGCCATTTCTACTATTTGTTGTGGTACCGGATACTTGACACCTCCAGTATCTCCCACAACATGAAATGTAATCTTACCCGAATCCGTTATTTTTTTTATATCGTCTTGAGAAATTATGTCTTCTAGTTTAATGTGATACGGGGGTATGCCAGTAGGTTTTGGAAGTGGTTTGAATTTTTGATTTCCTAATGCAACATGTCTTGTAATTGATTTAACTTTAGAATGATGCTCTTTCTTGTGCACACTCATGTGTATGTAATTTACAAATTTTGTATTAAGTATATTGTTTGAATTGTACGTTAGAAATAAAAGTAAAATGTTCTGTAACAATCTTCGTTTAAAATCTTGTGATAGTATCATGAGTATGCCTTTTTTATAATGAAAACAAATTGTTAATGAAGATATGTTGGGCATAGTTCCTCCTCATCTCTTGCGCGAAATCATAGCTCGTGGAGATGTTCTAATGAAGCAATCAGCAATTGATACAATTGCATTATCTGAACAAGTACGAATGAATCGACAAACTTTTGCTACAAATGTTGTCACGTCTGTTTCAATACAAAAAGAACGTCGTGTCTATGACGCACAAAATAAAAGTACACTTCCTGGTATGTTGGTATTACCAGAAGGTGGAAAACCTGTCAAAGATCAAGCAGTTGATGAAGCATACAACGGTGCTGGATGGACATATGATCTTTACAAAAACGTCTATGGAAGAAATTCTGTTGATGACAAGGGCTTGATACTGGACTCTTCAGTGCATTTTAGTAAAAATTATGATAATGCATTTTGGAATGGAAACCAAATGGTTTATGGAGATGGCGACGGAAAAATATTCAATCGGTTTACCAAGGCAATAGATGTGATAGGACATGAGCTTACACATGGCGTAACACAATATACCGCACAATTAGAGTATCAAGACCAATCTGGTGCACTAAATGAGCACATTTCAGACGTTTTTGGCTCTATTGTCAAGCAATATTCTCTCAAGCAAAACGTGAAGCAAGCCGACTGGTTGATTGGACAGGGTCTTTTTACTGATAAAATACACGGGGTTGCATTACGCTCTATGAAGGCTCCTGGTACTGCATATGATGATCCCTTGATTGGAAAAGACCCACAGCCTGGAACTATGAAGGATTACAATAATACTACTGAGGATAACGGTGGCGTTCACATCAATTCTGGCATACCAAACTATGTGTTCTATCTTGTAGCAACTGAAATTGGGGGATATTCTTGGGAAAAATCTGGCATGATTTGGTATGAGACACTTGGTCTGTTGGAAAAAAATTCTGATTTTCAGGATATGGCAAAGTGTACATTTGAGGCAGCAGGTGATTTGTTTGGAAATGGATCTATTGAGCAAAACGCTGTGAGTAAAGGCTGGAATGGTGTGGGAATAACAGTAAAGAGATAATTGTAAAGGTCACGTATGTATATCTGTGAAGATACACTTTGAGCGTACTGGCGGATTTGCAGGATTACGTACATCTATCTCACTTGACACTGACAAAATGTCACAGAGTGAATCTGAACAACTTTCTAGCATGTGTGCCAATGTGAATTTCTCTAATCTCCCCAAGTCCGAACCAAAAAGTGGTACAGCAGATATTTTCCACTACAAAATTACTGTAGAGTCAAAAGACGGCAAGAAAACAATAGAGACATCTGATCTATCCATTACTCCTGGATTTGAAAACTTGGTAAGTTTCTTGTCTGGTAAAGCACTAGAAAAATAATTGATAATCTTATCATGTCCCTATTGGATTAAACAAAATATTTCTAGTGTGACGAGTATACATCGCCGCCATAGATGTTTGTCACACTTGATGATGTTGAAGTCAATACATTGTTTGCATCATATGCCTTGATTGTTCCAGCAAGTGGAAAGTCGTATTTGCCAAGATCAAGTGATGCAGTACCATTTGATACTGGTACACTTGCAAGTATGTTTCCAGAACTGCCAACTAGGTCTGCTCGTGTTGTATTGTTTGGAAGGTTGGTTATCTTGACAGTCTCGCTTGTTGTTGCGTAATAGTTTGTATATGTTCCATTTAGCAACTGTCCTGGATATGTTGTTTGGGGCTCTAGGTATGTGTTAAACGGACCTGGCATCTGCAAGTTCATTGTGCTGTTTGAATACACCGTGGTTCCATCAAGATATGCCTTGAGATAGTTATTGCCGTTTGTTATGATGGTACAGTCTCGTGTAAGTGGTTGATTTTGGCTGTCATTTACATATAATACCTTGAATTGGTTAGCTTGAGAGGCATTGCCTATTGTAGATACTATTGCCCAGACAGTTCCAAACTGGCTGGTGGCTGAAAAACATGTGATGTAATTCACAAATGGCTGTGATGTCTGGATGTACATTCCATTTTCAAAATACTCGTATGGTAAGGAACGGAGTGGTGTTGTTATGACAGAGTGGAATAGTGTTGCATTTGTGTTAGGTGATACTGCAAAATATCCTGCCCACGTAGCATTTGCTTTTGCACGCGCACCTACGTGTAATCCTTGTGGGTCTTTGAAAAAGTCATACTGGGCTCCAAATTCTGGTGCATCTCCTCCAAAGCCCCAGTATCTAGAATTGTTTTCTAGTTGTTGTTGAGTTTTGGTTTCATTGTTTAGGGGATCTGATATTATCAATCCTGATTTGACTTGGCTAATGTGTGCAATATTATTTTGCGTAGTTGCAGATACAGAAATTGATACTTGGCTGGTCCCAGCGGAGTTGATTGCAGATACTCTGTAAGTGTATTGTGTATTTGGTGCAAGTCCTGTATCAGAATATGTTGTAGAAATAGAACCGCTATTTGAAACAATTACATTCCAAGTGGAACCGTTATCAGATGATCTTTCTATTTTGTATCCTAGTATGGTTCCGTTACCATTGTTTACTGGTGAAATCCAGGATAGATTAATTTGTGATGATGAAATGGTGTTTGCCTCAAGTCCTGTTGGCATTTGTGGCGGTGTGATTAGATTTGACGTTGTTGCAGATGATATGTTTGATGCAAAACTTGTCCCTATGTCACTGATTGCAAAGACACGATAAGTGTATTGTGTATTTGGTGCAAGTCCTGTATCAGAATAACTTGTTACAGTACTATCAGTATTTGCAACAAGTGTTGTCCAAGTCGAACCATTATCTGTTGACCTGCCAATTTTGTATCCTGATATGGCAGAGCCACCGTTGTCAGTTGGTGCAGTCCACGATAGATTGATTTGAGATGAAGATATTACAACAGTACCAAGTCCTGTTGGTGCTTGGGGTGGTGTATTGTATACTGCTGTAATGGTTTTATCTGATGATGTTGATATTGTTCTGCTGTATGATGTAGAACCTGTGTCTTTCCAATGGTCAAATGTATACTGTTCATACTGTGTGTCTACTTGTATGGTATATGACTGTCCGTTGCTTATGGTATACACATGTGGTGTATATCCTGAACCTATCTTACTTCCATCGCTATGCAATGTAGTGTAAAAACCAGGAAGCGGATTTCCATTACTGTCTTGTGAATTGACGGTGAGTTGTGAAGTGGTTGATTGTGGAGTTGCAGATGCAATATTTGATGGATTACTTGTAATCAGTATGGTTATCGCAGATACTCTGTACGTATACGTGGTTCCTGGTGATACATCCGTATCTTGGTATGCTGTATCTGCATTGTCTGTGCTGGATGAAATGGTATTCCATATGGTGCCTCTGTCTGTTGATCTTTCTACCATGTATCCCGTTATTGTTAAACCACTGATGTTTGCCGGTGCTGTCCAGCTAAGATCTATTTCAGAATCCGATGCTGCAACTGCAGAAAGATTTGTTGGAGGAGATAATGTTATTGGTATGGGATCTGCACTTGCATATTGATTTATGAAACATGACGCAAGAAATATCATTGATATTGCATATAGCATAAAGTGTGATTTGTTCAATTTGTATTATCTCATTTACGAAAGATTAACTAGTTATACATAGAAAATTCTGTAATATTTTTTTTATGTTTTTTTACGGATAAAATTATGAATCTAGATTACATATTGATCTCATGTAACAATTTTATTTGTATGCTGTGTTAGAAGATAAATCTGTTAAATTATATTTAAAAAATTCGTATTAGCATAATGTTGTTTCAATTTGTACCGGATTTGTAAATGGTTGTATTGTTATAGAACATTTTATCCAAATTGTTATTAGGAAAAACCACGTTAACTAGTTACTTATGGATATTGACATATTGCTAAAAGACATCAATGAACTTCTCTCAGGTGTACTAAGTATCACGCCTCCAAAACGCGTATCTGGTAATTACATACCTCCAACATCTTTGATAAATGTCCGCATGACCATGACTGCAACACCTTTGGATGAATCCCTCTCAACTGATGTTACAAAAACCAAACTATATCCAAGACATGAGAGAAACGATCCTCTAATTGATGTAATTGACACTGGTAATCAAATTCGAGTCATTGCAACCTTGCCTGGAATACGAACTGAAGACGTCTGGTTTGATATAAAAAATGGTATTTTGACAATTGAGATATCAAAATATGGTCAAGTGTTAAGAAAAGATATTCCTTGTAATATATCATCTGAGCAAATCTCAATTAAATCATCTACTGTTAAAAATTCCGTACTAGAAGTTGTATTCAATAAAGTGTAAACTAGTTCTGTATGTTTTTTTCTGCAATTTTGTGATACTCTTCATCCCAGAACAATCTTGCACATTGCTTTAAAGAATCCGAGAGGAATCTAAAGTATGACTCTTGTAAAAACAAACAGTGCTGAAAAGACTGAAATTCTTTTTGGACAACACGATGTTTTGGAAAAATGGAAACAATGTGCGTTTAACACAACAAATGAAATCAACATCTACGCAGACTCTGGCGATTCACTAGAAACACTTGGATTCAAAAATTATTTGGAGATACTGCGCTCACTCAAAGAAAAAGGTGTCAGGATAAGGTATATCACAGAAATATCAAAATCAAATCTGCAGTTCTGCAAGTTGCTCATGAACATGATATCTGAATTTCGTCATCTTGATGGCATCAATGGTGCATTTGGCGTAACAGATGATGAGTTTTTGGCAACTGCAACTCTTCAAGATGTCACTCCTGTATCACATGCAATCTATAGCAATGCAAAACAACTAGTTGAAGTCCAGAGACATATCTTTGAAACTTTGTGGAACAGGTCTGTTCTTGCAGAACGCAAATTAAAAGAGATCGAAGAAGGAACAGAGCCAGAATTTTTTGAAGTAATAAACGATCCTCAGCGGTCTACTGAAATCATAACAAATCTTGCAAGAATTGTAAACAATGAGGCATTGGTACTGTTACCATTGAGCAAATCCATGGTACGACTCTACAAACTAGGTGTCTTGAAACATCTTGCAGCATCACCTAAAAAATCAAAGATTCGAATTATTTGTCCTATAGATAATGAAAATGAGGGAATTGTCCAATATCTTCGCACAAATTCTAGTGTCAGTATCTTAAATGGACCTGAAGGCTCTGTGGGTCTTATCATAGTTGACAATTCCAAGTTTTTTATCTCTGAAGTTCATGAAGAGACAGGAACAGAATTTTCAAAGACTCTGGGATATGGATTGTACTCTAACAGTGTTTCTGTAATACAATCAATACGATTGTTTTTTGAGCTATTGTGGAAATCTGATGAACTAAGTGAAAGGCTAAAGGATCATGAACGATTACAGGCTGAATTTATCAACATTGCAAGCCATGAAATTAAAACTCCAATCCAGGCATTACTCACATATTCTGAATTATTACAATCAGAACCCACAAAAAATGAATCCTATGTTGATGCAATTCAGAGAAATGCATTAAGACTAAAACTATTGGCAAATAACTTGCTAGACTTGACAAAGATCCAGAACAAGACACTTGTGATTCGAAAAGATAGATTTGATCTATCTGAGGTAATCTATCTAATGGTCGAAGATTTTAGAAACCAAATCAAAAGTAACCAATCCCATTCTCTTGTTGAATTGTTGTTTGCAAAACACGATCCTATATTTGTCAACGCAGACAAGGATAAAATTGCACAGATAGTTTCTAACTTGGTTCACAATGCCTTGAAATTCACTGAAAGGGGTATCATATCACTTGGAATAAAAAAAGAACAAAACGAAGTAACAGTCCATGTAAAAGATACTGGGACTGGAATAGAACCGCATATCATGCCTCATCTTTTTACAAAATTTACCACAAAACATCATAGCGGAACAGGGGTCGGATTGTATATATCAAAAAACATCGTAGAAGCACACGGCGGAAAAATTTGGGGCAAAAATAATTTGCATGGACGAGGCGCCACATTTGCATTTACGTTACCTATTGAATAATGACTAGTGATGTTTCAGAACTGAGTTTTGCCTCTGTATTTTGTATACGTTGAGAGATTCGACTTTTACTATGAGACAGTCTTTTTCAAATCTTACTGTTTGTTTTCAATTACAAGAAGTGTGTTTTGATCTTTCCATGTTATCTTGTCTAGATCGTCGTAATGGTTCAAAATGTTTTGAACAAATCTGTGTAACGCTTGCTTGAATTCTTGTTTTTTGTAAAACTTGAACGTCGAATAGTGATGATTTTTTACTTGTTCTACAAGCTTCTCTAATGGATATACTCTGTGGTGTTCGAAAAACTTGACAGAATCAATGTTCAGGTTCTGGTCCTTCTCAAATGCCGATTTTAATTCATCCAATTCGTATAACCTGTTCTCTTTTTTGTTAAATGATGGAAAATGCATTCCCCATATGGTTCTGGCATTTTGGTCTCGTAATCTAGTATATATGAATAATCTCCCATTATTTTTTAGTACCCGTGAAGATTCTCTCATAAAGTCTGAAAGTGTAAAGTGGTGTATTGCATTAAATGACATGACACAGTCAAGTGAATCTGTGCGCAATGGTATCTTGTGGGAATCACTTCTAATTGGGGTAAAGTTTGTAATACTGTTTTTTATAAAATGCTCTCTTAGGTGTCTTAGCATCTCTCTGTTGTTATCAAGACAGAACAGATGGCATTTTTCACCCAAATGTTGTACAAATTTGAGACTATATCTTCCTGCACCACATCCAATGTCTGCGGCATGTATTTTTGGCATGTCTTGTAATTTGTTTGTGATAAATAACATTGGTCCAAGATCTGTTGTTCTTATCTCGCAATATTGGGGAGCAATATGAAGAAAATGGTCATGCATTTTATTTAGAATAGAATTTTTTTTACCGAATGCACTCATCATTTACTTGGAATTTCATCATTTTAAAATGTTGCTCAAAAGAAATAAAAATTATAAAAATTTGGCAAAAAAATAATCACAATCTTATTGTAGAATAAATAATTCCATTTTCATGGAATGCCCAAAATGTGGTTCACCTATGGATAAGTCTGTACACGAATCTAAAACTGTCTACACTTGTTTTTGCTGCAACAACAAAGTCATACCATGAAACTAGTTAAATCAAAGATTATTCCTATCAGTATCGTGAAGTTTGACGAGTTTTGGGGTGTTATAACAGCAGACCTTGCTGAACCAAAACAATTTGCAACCCAGACAAAACCATTTTCTGCCAAGTATTCGGGTGGCAGGATAATGGTATCAACTAGCGATTCCCTGTGGCCAATTGACAGGGCTTCTATGAGGCAAATATGGACTAAAGCAATGTCCATGCATGAAAAAATGAGGTTTATTCACACAAATTATTCCCATGAGAACATTCGAACATCATCCTATATCATTTCACTAATGAAGCATTATGTCTCAGATGAAGCCAAGATGGAGTGATATCTTGATAAATGTAATAAACACCCTGTAATGATACCATGGAAGAAAAGAGAAAGATGAAGTCAAACACTGAAGACGAGTACAACAAGGCACTTGCCTCTGAAGATCCTACCGTGATATCTGAAGAAGAAAAAGAGAGACTGACAAGAGAGGCAATCAAGAAATTCAAGTCACTCTAAATTGAGTGAGTCGTAACGGCATTGTTTTGTTTTATACCTTGATTCTATGTGGAACTAGTTTGTATCTGAAAATAAAAACGGAGCAGAATTTACTAGGTCAATCCGATGATCTGAAGATCTGATTTTACACTAACAAAAATTATGATGTACAGTTACTGGCAATCTTTTTGTAAAACATGATGTAAAGACCCAAACAAATGCAAATTATTACTGATCATATGTGATGTTTCAATTACCAAAGCCAATACCTAGCATTCCTTTCTGTGGATCATCTTTGGATGGAGACAGTATCACTGGAATTTGCATTGGTTTTCCATTTCTTGTTATTGATATGATTATAGTTTGATTTACTTTTAATTTCAGTTTTGAAAGATCCGAAGAAAATGATATGTGAGTGCCATTTATTGCTGTAATGATGTCGTCCTTGAGAAGTCCTGCTTTTTCTGCACTAGATCCTTTCACAACGTAATTTATCCGTGGAACTGTGAACGCATATAGTTCTGATTTGGATTGGATTTTTTTTGCACAATCCGGATCTTCTTTTAATACCTTGGTATAGAGTGCATCTGGTGTTTCCGATCCTGCTACTTCTATTATGCTTGGTTCAAGATTTGGATTTATGGATGATGATTTGATGATAATTGAAGCTAATGCCTGTTTCATTTCTATGGGCATCTTTGTGCTATTATGTGTTGAAATGTATTCGGCATATTCTGGTGTCTGTATTGCTTTCATGATTTCTCCATATTCTACAGGATATTTCATTTCCAGTTCTTGTTGCGATGTAGGTAGTGCATTTGTGATTGGTTCTTTTTGAATAAACTGATACAATTCACAATCGGTATTGATATCGTATTTGTGAATGAGAGTCATTATACTTGTTTGCTCAATAAAGTCGCCTATTTGCGTAATATTCAAATTCCCAAAACCAAGTAATAATCCAACAGAGAATGAAACAAAAGCAATTATAGTCACAAGAATCGTAATTTTCGGAGTTAGTCTAGTCATATTATTTAATTTAGTTTTGTTGTTTTTCTTGAGGTTCCTATCTCGATTGAATCATTATTTTGTGTACTTGATGATGATGCTTGTCATGACTAGTCTAGTTTTATTATTCCTTGGTTGACAAGAAACTTGATTGCACCAAGTAGTTCGTCGTCTGACACTTGACCTTGACCATAATAATTGAATATGCCTTTTACCCATGATGGGATTTTTGAGGTAACTGTTGTGGATGCAGGTGGTGTGGATGATGTTTGGTTACAATTACTACATGCTGTATTTGAGTTACTGGCTTGTGGTGTGGAGCTGTTTCCAACTTGTGATAAAATTGTTGGCGCTTCTATTACTTGGAAAAAGATTGAATCGCTTTTTGTTTGATCGTCTCCTTCCTGTACCATGATTTTATATTGACCGTTCTCAGCCCAGATGTTACCAATAATGTTTATGCTGGTAGTATAGTCTCCATTGTTATCTAGATCTATGTTATTTGCTGATACCACATTGCCAGACGGACTAGTTATTTGCATGCCTATCTGCTGTCCTGACTGTGAATCTGTAACATGTCCACTGATGATAATTTTTGAATTATAATGATACACTGACTGGTCAGTTGTAACCGTGATTGGCATTGATGATGTCTGTTGAGTATTTCCAGTGTTGTTACAGTTCAGACATCCTGAACCGGGATTGTACTGAGTTAGTGTTGGAGCAATTTCATTTCCAACAAGACTGGTTCCAATGATTTCTATTTCTTGAGTTCCATCCATAAATGGAATGGATAAAGTTCTATCAGTTGTTGTAGTACTTGTCTCTTGAAAATCAGCTTCTTCCTGATTGCCTACTATTACTTGATATGTGGCATCATGACCATTTGGTAGTATTGAATTAATCAGTGCTCTTGGAAGTGTTATTGTTAATACTCCATCTCCACTAGTCTGTGTTGACACCATTAATGATTTTGATTGTATGTCTGCCTTTATGCCGAGAATTTTACCATTGGTTATCTCGTATTGTACAGAAAAATTCGTACCGTCTACTGGTATGGTGTTTCCTGATTGACTGGGAATAGATCCAGAGAATTGAAAGGTTGTTTGTGCTGTTTCACTTGGGCTACCGTATTGTACTTTTACCGTGTATATGCCTGCTGCTTGCCAGATTACACCTGTAGCAGTTGTAGATGTTGAATATGTTCTATCCGATCCTAGGTTAACTTGCTTTATCATGACCACGTTTCCTGTTGGAGTGGTAATGATGACTGTGACTAGTGTACCGGAAATATAATCCTGTGTACTTCCAGATATTGTAACTGTATCTCCATCATTGTATGATGTTTTGTCAGTTGTTACTATGATCTCCCCAGTATTTTCAGATGTGGTAGTTTGATTTGCACCTGTATAATTCAAAAGAGCTGGAGAAGCAAAAACCGGTGTGATTGCAATACTTGTTACTATGATTAGGGCTAAAATGGCAAATGTGATTCTATAATTGTTTATTTTACTTGACATGCCTTATTCCTCTGTTCAATGATCTGGGCTCTTGCCTTGATGGAACAACTATCTTGTGTCGTTTGATGTCTGCCTTGACTAGTTCTCGTAGTTGCTGTACCTTGGTTCTCCCATGGAATTTTGCATCATAGTGTAGCAACTTGGATGTTATCCTGTCATATTGTAATGTAGTCCTGTCTCGCTTTGGTCTACCATGTTCCTGTGAACTTGTCAATGACATGTCTAGAGCATGTCATTAACACGTAATAAAGATTACGTGCATATAACTTGTCGCTCACATGCTATTGACCAGTTGGTGTATATCACGGGGTATGTTAGTAGACATGTCAAAGACATGTCATTAAACCACGGGTACAAACGCAAACCAACTGTAGCCATAAAAGATGACGTGTACGAAAAGGCAAAGAACAAGGCAGCAGAAAAGGGTCTGACACTAGTAGACTATGTCAATGAAATCATTTTACAAAACGTGGAAAAGGATGAATTTTTAAAAAACTATGCACCGTATATAGAAAAAATAAGCACCGGAGATACCATCATACTACGAGACAACAAAATAAAAACAATTGTTGAAGTGTATCTAAAGGAAGGAAAGATGCATTGCTCAAATGACGAAGGTCGTGATTGCATCCATGTGCATTTTGCACTAGGATTGCCTGAAGTTGGACGATTAAAGAAAAAATAATTGTTTGTAAAAAAATTTAATTTTGCTATATCACTTTCCATTCTTTACCCTTTGATACCTTGTATGCAAGATATGCATAGCAAGCAGCGTGGAGTGCATCGTCATTTGTTTCGTCACCGTGTACATATTGTACAAAACTTCTTCCCATGGAATTTGCAGTTTTAGCCTCGATACATGTGAAATGATCAATCATCCAGTTGATTTTGTCGGGCTCTGAATATGGAATGTGGATTCTTGGTACACCGCCTGGATGCATCTGACTTGGTTCTGGCCTTTTGATCAAGTCTATTATGACTTCTATAATCCACGTCCTGTCTGCCAAAACTCGATACTCGCTGGATATTTTTTTGAATGGTTCATCTGAATTGTAACTGTAATTACACTTGTAGATGCGTGAGCCATATCTTTTTGATAGTTTTTCAACTTGGCGTGCACCTCCACCGCTGTCGCACACTATTTTATCAATCTTGTATTTGTCAATTAGATTGATTATCATGTCAGCTTGATTCTCCGTTGACGGGTCGTCAATTTTGATGACATTGAGAACTTTGAACCTTGGAACATTTTCATTGACCAATTGCCAAATCCATACAACTGTAAACGCCTGAGTTCCGCCGCCAAAATCAATCCCTGCAAATATTGGCAATCCGTATTTCACATCTTCTGCAGGCGTAAAATCTATGGTTTTGTCAAATAGCTGCATGATATCGTCTCTTGTGAGGGGCCGCTGCATGCCTTTATGCCACCAACCTTGAACTTCGTTTGTAAAATAACGAGGCGGATTCTCTCTTCTTTTCTCTTTTATTTTTTCAGGAGATATCCAGAATGCCATGTGCTGTGATATGTGGTACGAGCTCACATCTGTTATCTCGGGGTTTTTTGCAACCCATTTTTTATTCTGCAAATCCCATTCCATCTGATTTCCACTATGCCACAGCTTCCACCATGCATCACCGTAGTTAGAACCTGTACCGATCACAAAGAGTTTACCATGCTCGGATTTGCTCAATGATTCACTTAGTACTGGAATTGCTTCGGCATTCAATGATTGGACTTCATCAATTACTGCAAAATCTACTGCAAATGATCGCGCTTCCTCAAAATTGTTCCAGCCACTTACCATGTGGAGCATGGAACCGTTCTTAAATTTGCGAAAAGATTTGTTTCCACCCTCTACCATTTGATCACGAAGAATTTTTGATTTGTAAATTGCATCAAGCAACCTATCTCTTGAAAACGATTTCACATGTTTGTCACGGTCACTTACGTAAAGTCCCACGGTTCCAGGGTGCGTCAGCAGGTGATACAGTAACAAGTTCACAGCAAACTCTGTGATCTCGACTTGTCTTGCTTTGACAATGTATACTTTTTTTGCTGGGTCTCGATAGATTTGCTTTAGATAATCCCTGCCTTCAAATGAAAATGGTTTGCCCTTGATAATCCTAAATTTTTCTACAAACGCAATGATGTCATCTGGGATGCCAGATGATTTGTCCTCTACTCCATTTCCAGGGTCAGTTGGAACCAGACTCCAAATTTTCTTCCACATTGTCCTCCTCCTCTACCACTATGTTTTCTGATTCCACTATGTTTTTTTTCTTGGATTTTGCTGCCTCTAGCTCGTTTGACACATACGATAATGCTTTGCCTGATTCAAAATCCTCTGATTTTTTTGGGCAGTTTTCCATGATCATTTTAATTGCCTTTAATCGGACCCATGGATCCTTAGTATTTCTGACTACCTCCCAAAGTTCTGCGTCAATTGCTGCTGTGGTTGTAATTATGTCAAGAGAATACTCTGCAAATCCTTCTATTGCAATGTCTTTCAGATGCTGACTTGCTTTTAATTCCATTTTTGCTCGTTGGTAGGTTCTCTCACTTATCTTTGGATGCCCATTTTTTTCGATGAACACAACAGCTTCCTTGTATGTCAATCTACGTATGATTGCAATTTTTACAAGCTGAAAAAATCTCCAGTCTTTGGTGAGTTGTGTTGTAGACATTTTGCAACATTTCTACTTGTGCTAAACTATCTTTTCAGACTGGATCGTGATTCTTTTTTCACCATCGATCTAAAATCAATCGACCACCTAAACAATGCATAAAAAAACTCTGATCCATTTCTATATTGACCCCCCTCCCTCTGTTGGACACTCTGTGCCTAATCTTGTCCAATAATCGGACAAAATAGTGTTTTTGTTTAAACTGTTAAACGAATTTTACGATCGCACAACGTTACAACATCAAAACAAAAAACTAAAACATGAAATATTTTTCACTTGCAATTTTCTCACTTGATAACGGTACCGTAACTTTGTAACTTATATGAAACTCAAAAGAATGTGATGATGATATCACATGAATGAAAAAGACAAGGACGATGTTCAAGTCAATATAATCTCATCTTCTGCATGGATTTCACTTGCAATAATTAGTAGTCTTGCTCTAGTTACAATGTATGGCGAAACAATGGTATTGCCTGCAATTCCTAATTTCATAAAAGATTTTGGCATAACATACAATACGTCATCTTGGATCTTGTCATCATATCTTATTGCAGGTGCGGTAATGACTCCAATTGCAGGCAAACTCTCAGACGTATATGGTAGAAAAAAAGTTCTACTTGTTGTCATGATGATATATGCAACAGGAATTTTGGGTGGAGGATTTGCAAATTCTTTCTATTTTATGATATTTGCACGAATTGCTCAAGGCGTTGGAATTTCCATGTTTCCAATTGCATTTGGAATTGTACGTGATATCTTTCCAAGAGAAAAACTTGCAATTGCCCAAGGGATATTTACATCGACATTTTTTGGAGGCTCTGTAGTTGGACTAATTGTTGGTGCAAGAATAATCTCAAGTTATGGCTGGCATGCAACATTTTTCTCTGTATTTCCTGTTGCTATGGTACTTGCAGTGATAATGGCAAAATTCATCCGTATTCCAAAAATAGACTCTGGACAGTACCATGGACTAGATATTCCAGGTGCAATTGCATTATCCATTACAGTAATTTTGTTCCTGATGGGAGTATCTTATCTTGAAGAAATTGCACACGGAAACATGAACTCTCTTGTATTTTTTGCAGGTGCTGCAATATCTGTAGCCGTATTTACTATACTTGAAAAAAGAACAACTCATCCACTAATTGATTTCAAAGTTCTTGCACACAAGATACTCTTGCCAACTAATGTTATCCTGATGATAGTTGGGATATCGACATTTATGGTATATCAAACAATTCCAATATTGATACAGAGTCCACAACCACTTGGTTTTGGAGGTGATGCAATAACAACTGCAAATGTACAGCTTCCATTTATGATAATATCATTAATTGTTTCTGCAGCATCAGGCTTTATTGTATCCAAGGTTGGAAATTTCAGACTGACTGCACTTGGAACAATCGTATGTACTATAGGATTTTTTGGATTGGTAACATTCCACTCGACTGAATTTATGATATCTACTGCATTGGGAATCATATCCATAGGACTGTCATTTGCATTTGTAGGTGGATTTAATATTATTCTGGTATCGTCTCCACAAAAAGTTGAAGGAATATCACTTGGCATGTCTGTATTGCTTATTTTGGTAGGGCAATCACTTGGGCCTTCTGTTGCTGGCATGTTTCAGCAGATGTACAGTCAAACAGTTCCAAATGTATCAGGTGTGTTTCCATCGGCATTGTCTTACATGCAAATATTTTCTAGTGCTGGAGTGATATCTATAATTTCAGTTGTACTTGTTATTGTTCTAAGAAACAAAATAAAAACACTAGCAAGTTATAACTCAGAAATATAGAAAAAAGTGAATTTTATGAGTGGTAATTGCCACCCAAGTATGCACCACTATCCATTGCATCTTGTGGTATCACACTGTACGTGCTATTGCATCCTGTTTGGAATGAATAGCAATTAGTTGAACTAGCTACTGTTCTAGATGCATCGCTTGTTCCAGTGTATGTACCAGGTGTGCTCCATCCGGATGCCCCTAGCATGCCAATGGATATGACAATTGCACCGCATACACTTGCAGCAAGTATGACTAGAAATATTTGCACCATGGTGATATGATCTGCTCTTTTTTGATTTAACTCTTGCCTAACAATGTTCGCGATGATATAACTCGTAGATTAGATCTAAGTCTGACAAATGTTCACTAAAAATACGATTTGGTTCATATTTTTCAGTCTTTTTTGATGGTATATCATGGAGATCCAAATTGGTTGTACCGGTTGGAGTTACCAAGGCTGGATTGGACCATTTTATCCCAAGACCATGGCAAGCCCTGACTATCTAAAACATTATTGCAAAACATTTGGCATTACAGAAATAAATTCAACATTTTACAAAATTCCATCTCAAGTTACAACAAAAAAATGGTTTTCTGACACACCGAAGAACTTTATCTTTACTGCCAAGTTACCAAAGCAAATAACACATGATACAAGATTAAAGCCTGGACCATACTTGGATCAATTCATAAATGCTATAGCACCTCTTGGTTCTAAAATGAAAATTCTTGTAATACAGCTACCACCGTCATTGTCATTTGCAGAAGCGAAAATAAATCTTGAAAAAATGTTAAACCATCTTCCTGATGGGTATCGTTATGCCGTAGAAGGAAGACATTCATCATGGTTTACAGACGAGTCGTACAAATTTCTCTCAGAAAATAATGTGTCCCTTGTATGGAATGATGTTTCTGGTGTGTTAAATCCCTGTGATGTAACGGCAGACTTTGTCTATGTTAGATTGATTGGAGACAGGACCATTCCTGAAAACTTGTTTGGAACAATCCAGCGGGATAAAACCGAGTCTATAAAAAAATGGGCACAAAAACTAGGTGAGATAAAAAACAAGGTATCTCTTGCAGTGGTAATGGCAAACAACCACTTTGAAGGATTTTCTCCAGTCACTGCGAACAAACTACGACTTGAGATGGGACTGGATTCCATCATATGGCATGGTAAAAATCAAGAAAAACTATTTTGATTTTACGTGGGCGAATCACAGTCTGTTATACATGACATGAAAATCCTTGGCTATTCTATATGCCATGTTCTGAATCTTGGTCACCTGTGTAATGTTTGATCTACCATATCCAATTTGATTCATTATTGTCATGCATTTGTGTATCCTGTGATGGTCTTCATGGTTGACCTTGTCTGACCACATTTGAAAACAGTCGTCAAACTCTAGACAAAATCTCAGGATAAATTCTTCCCAGTTACTATAATTTGTCGAGTATCCTATGGCTCTTGCAATCTCATGGAATTCATTACTCCTGTCAATTAAGAGCATATCAAGAGACTTTTTCATTCTTGTATTATCTTGAAAATCTAGAATTGATGTCATGGGATATAATGGAATCTGAAAATATTAAGGACTAGGAATATACTGCAATCAAGTGCAACCGTGATTTTACACTTGGACTTTTGGTTCCTTGGTCTTTTTGAGTGTCAAAATAAGAAACGCTGCAATCAAAAGTGATGCAACCATGAAGACACTTCCAGGGTTATACGAACCAGTGTCAGTTTTTAGATATCCAACAATGGATGGACCGATAAATCCTCCTAGATTTCCTATGGAGTTTATCAATCCAATTGATACTGCAGCAGATGTCTCTGTCAAAAATATTGTAGGCAATGACCAAAAGGGACCAAATGCAGAATAGATTCCAACTGTTGCTATTGTAAACATTATCATGGAAAATAACAAATTTGGATACACCATGATGGATAAACCAAGACCTATTGCGCCAACAACTAGAGAAAAGAATGCATGCCATTTTCTTTCATTTCTCTTGTCTGATGATCTCCCTACTAGCATCAAACCAATAAACGCTGCAATATATGGAATTGCCACCAAGTATCCTACGCTTGTAACAGATTGATTTCCAAGTCCGTTTATTATTGTTGGAAGGAAAAATCCCAGTCCATAAAATCCGGTTATCCAGAAAAAGTAAATCAAGACAAGTAAAATCACGTCTCTTTCTTTTATGGCACTTTTCCATGAAAATCCAAACTTGGCTTGTTTAGCTTTTGCTTCACTTGCCATCTTGGATGTAAACCATTCTTTCTCGTCTGGCAAAAGCCATTTGGCCTGGCTTGGTCTGTCAGTCAAATACCAAAATGCAAACAAGCCCAAAATTATTGATGGTATACCTTCTAGTATGAAGAGCCATCTCCAGCCTTGCATGTCAAGCCAATCAACTGACAAAATATGCGTAGACAAGGGTGCACCAATTATCTGCGATATTGGAACTGCTGCCATGAACATTGAATACGCAACGGCTTTTTCTCTTCCAGTAAACCAGTGAGAGATGTACAGTATTATTCCTGGGAAAAATCCTGCTTCTCCTAGGCCTAATGCAAGTCGAAGTGCATAGAATTGATTATCAGTATTTGTAAATGCGGTAAGGACACTCACAATGCCCCATCCAATCATGATTCTTGCCACCCATTTTCTTGCACTCCATTTTTGTATCCATACTGTAACTGGAATTTCTAGTACAAAGTATCCAATAAAAAATATTCCCGCACCCAGTCCAAATATTGCTGCAGTAAAATGCAGGTCTCTTGTCATAGTAAGTGCGGCATAGCTGATGTTTACTCTATCAAGAAATGTTACGATATACAAAACAAAGATGAATGGAATTATTCGAAGAAAGCGTTTTTTCCGGATTCTTTTTTCCATGTGTTCATCAAGTGTCATGGTTCCAGTCCTCTAAACAAAATTAAAAATCTGACAAGATTCATTTCATATGTACGCCGTGTTTTCAGTTATTTATAATGGTGTCTTGTCTGTGTAATGGTTCACAGTGTTGGATCAAAATAGTCTGATGTTGCACCAAACCTGTTACATTTGGAACAGTAAAAAAGAGAATACTTTTTCTACATTATTTTTCAAGTTCATCTTTGATTTTGTTCACATCTGACGTGTTGTTGTTTTTTCTTGTGATCCAGATGGATCCAATGGTAGTTACAATGTTTGTCAAAATGATGACGTACACTGCAATATTGATAAAAGTATCAGCAAGAGGAATACCATCATTTAATGCTGCAATTGATAACGTGGCAGGAACCACACCTTGTGCACAGATAAGTAATATGGCAAGTCTGTCTTTTTTTAATTCTGATTTTCTGGTGGATGCTTTTGTTGCAAGGAATCTAACGAGCATCAAGATTCCAAGTATCATCAATCCAAGTATGAGATTTGTTAGAATGGTGGATGGCACAATCACAAACACCAAACCCAAAAATACGAAAAAAAATGTCTCCATGAGAAAAGAAACCTCTCCTTGAAACTTGTAGAATTGGTCATTCATTTCTACAAGGTCAAATTTTTGTTTTAGGCGAGACATTACAACTTTTGAGCTTCCAAGAAACAATCCAAAGATAAGTACTGCTACAAGACCACTTCCATGCAAGAGTTCTGTTATGGCATAGGTTGTAAAGAGAAGTCCTAGAGCCAAGACGTATGTATACTTGAAATTTCTAACAAATTTTAGAACAAACATCCATGTAATTGACAAGCCAATTCCAACAATGATGCCTATTGAAAAGCTAGCTCCGATTGTAATAAGGGGAATTGTCCAGTTACCTGTGCCTGTCTTGTACAGACTCACAAAAGCCTCGTAAAATACTATGGAATAGATTGAATTCAAAATTGATTCAAGTGTGAGAAATGTTATTGTATTTTGGCCTAGCTTGAGTGATCTTGATAATGGAATCACAACAACTGATGCAGTTTCGCCTCCTACCATTGCTCCAAATATGAGTGACTGGACAATATCCCACTTTAGAATAAAATGAAGAGAGATGCCAATCAGAAATATGCTTGATACCACATAGATGGTTACCTGAACCACCGTTCTTGGACTTCCTTTGATGACTTCTCTTATTCTCATATCCATTCCGCTGTAAAACAAGATCATGATCAAAGTAAAACTAGCAAACAGCCCCAGAACTGGAATCAAAGGTTCTCGTGGAAACACATTGAAGATTGGTCCAAGTATAACGCCTACTAGAATGAGGAAAAGATAATACGATATTCCAGTTTTTTTGAAAAAGATCTCTCCACCAAATCCCAAAAATATGATTCCGGCAGCAGCTGAAAATATCAGTATCTCATTTATCATGAAAAGACTAAAAATTTATGTGATAAAATTCTGTCGCACAAGTTTCTAGTTTTATATGTTTGATATATTTTCAAATTATAGTGTCTGATTTGTTGTGGTGATGTATTATTGGACGTGACACATGTTGATTGTATTGCAGTGTATACATACCGACTTTAATATTTTAAAAGATCTAAGGTAAATGTGCAAGTTTTATCTTCTCTGGGAAACAAATCTGATAAAAAAGAAGATCTGATTCTTAGAACCTTGCTTGATACACATTGTAGAGCCATTTTGGGTGCAACAACAGAAAAACCCATCACTGCATTTGATATCTCGCTTGCTTGTGATATACCCCTCAGTACTGTATATCGAAGATTGAAAACACTCAGGACTCTGAAATTCCTGCATGTATCATGTACCATAAGGCCTGATGGTAAAAAATTGCTGTTCTTTCAAAATAGGCTTGTTGGCATTGACATATCTTGGAATGATTCACAGCTGCAAATTTCCACTAATTTTTCAAGCATGGCATGATTGTCTAGTGGTAAAAAGTTGAACGTATGCCCATGTTGCTTGAAAAAAATAATCTATTCAAGTGTATCTTGAAAAAACTATAATCCTATACTGTTGATGGTATTTCCAGAATTTGCATCAATTATGAGAATTATTTTTTTGCCCTTGTGGTCGTATTGGGCAAACCATATTGGAACGTGCAGAAGTTCTCCGCTTGAAACTTCTTCCTGAGTCTCCATCTGTCTTATCATGTGATATTTGGAATGGACTTTTTGTGATTGCACTTGATCTATGATGGTCTTTGCTTGGCTCTTTGCAGTGTCCTCATTAATATCGCCATTTAAGATCTTGACTGACTTGGGAATTTTTTTTGCGTCAAAATCAATCCTGTTATCAAGTGTAAACTCGTATCCATGTGGTTGGTATGTTGTCAATGACTTTACTGAAACTACTGGGCAATTGTAATTCTCATCTACGGTGTACGCTTTTGTTGCATTGTTGCCTCCGCCCATCATTCCTCCGCTACCCATCATGGTTCCAAACAACATTCCATCCATCATTCCTCCACCGAAACCTCCTCCTCGTCTAGAGCCTCCGCCGCTCATTGCTCCTCCCATAAGTCCTGCCATTGCAACAGTTGCTGCAATGCTTCCAACTTGGACTGCAATGTCTGTTGCAATAAGATTTGTTTTTGCTGATACGGGGATAATCCAATATGGTACCATGGTGAGATCAAGCTCATCTAGTTTTGAGCTCTCTTGGAGATGTCTATGCAAGAGACCTTTATCCATCATTTGGTGTAGTCTTGCGGTTATCTGGTCTTGGTCAGATATTGTAATTGGTAACATTGTGTGTTTTGCAATATTTTTCCATCCCTTGTTTTCAAGACTTATGCTGCTCCCACAGTATTCACATGTTACCACCATTTCTCCAAACTTGGGTGCAATTGACGCATTACAATTTGGACATTTTATCTCTTTTACATCTGTGCTTGTATCTGGCTGACTTGAAGCAGCTGGTGTTGTAGTTGTTGTCTGTTTTGTACCACACTTGACACAAAAGACTGCATTATCTGGAAGTTGAATACCGCATTTTTCACAAAACATTTTCTTTTCCTATCCTGATTTTATCTCATTTCCACAATGAGAACAGAATTTAGAGTCTGTTGCAACTATGGTATTGCATTTTGGACATGTGACTCCTTGAGATTTTTGTGCTGGCGCCTGTTGTTGTGTCTCTCCACAGTTTGGGCAAAAATTATTTGATACTGGCATCATCATGGCACATTTTTGACATTGTTTCATTGGTGGCTGATACATTCCCTGACCCATCTGGCCTGCCATTGCATAGCCAATACCAGAGCCTGCTCCAAATCCAACTCCTAGACCTGCCATGGAACCTGCGCCACCTGATGGATTCTTGGCTGCTTCTGTCATTGCTTGACCTGCTTGATACTGCATGTAATTTACGCCAAGAACTGACATCTCTGATCTTGTATTGATTGCTTTTTGTACTTCATCTGGAAGGCTAATTGTAAGTCCGGATATCTTGTTTATCTCTAATCCATATTGCCCAAAGCTTGATGGTGCATTGGCTAGTACAACTTGCTCAATGTTTTGCAAGTTTGATGCTAAATCTGTAACCTTCATTCCACTCTCTTTCATCTTTCCAATTGCGTTGAACAACAAGAGGACCATCTGTTCTTTTAGTCTAGATTCTATTGCATCTGATGTCTGCATTGCAAATGTCCCAACAAATTGATTCACAAAGTTTTCAGGGGATGATATCTTCCATCTAAATTCGCCAAATATTCTCAAATTTACTATGCCGAGAACAGGGTCAACAAACTGGTATGGTCCTTGCGAACCAAACTTGCCATCGATGTATCTGTTTTGTAAATAATATACTTCGGCAGCTTGCTCTACTCCTGTGAAAAACTTCAAGAGTCCGCCTACTATTGGTGCATTAAAGTCTGTCAGCGCATATCTGTTTGGCTTGTCAAAATAAGTTAAAACTTTACCATCTCTGAAAAATACTGCAACCTCGTCTTCTCGAACTACAATATTGTCATTGAGTCTAATCAATCGCGGAACCTTCCACATTACATTACCTTCCTTGTATTGCGATTCCCACTCTATGGTAGTTGAACCAGCCACACTTCCTCCGGAATCTTGATCTTTTTTACGTCCAAACATTTACAGCTGATCTCCTATCTTTGCCATTTTTATCACTTTGTAACCTTGATGTTTTCAACTGACTCTAATCGTTGTCTCCAAGAATTATCAAGAGCATCAAGCATGGAATTAATGTTTGATGTAATGTCTTGTGCAGATTTGCCTGAATTATACTCTGATACGGAATTTGAGCATGTTGAGAAAATCTGTTCTGCAGTGTTTACAAAATTAAAATCATATTCATATAATTTGTTAAGAACTCCTTCGTCAATTCGTATGTTTGGTGATATTCCAGCAGATCCCTGCTGAGAATGCTGTACAATGCCTGATATTCGCTGTATCTCTGATATTGTATTTCCAACTAGAGTAAGGTTACTAAAGTCGCCCTTTGTTGTTATGGCTCTCCGTAGATCCTCTATCTTGGATTTGGACTCGTTTAGATTGTCTGATACCTGTTTGCGTAGCAACTGGTCTGCTGCTCTCAAGTCTTCAAGATTACGGTATTCCTTTAGGCCTGGTATCTTTAGCTGTAATTTTTTCCACGTACCTCTGTTATCAACTATCTTCTCTCGGAGGTCTGGATTATTTTCTGCCATGTGTCTGTTGATCTATATTACAAAACTTAAAGATTCCGAGAACAATGTTACTTGATTGAACCTATCTTTAGTATGAATGTTGTATATCACCAAATGTGATTTCTAACGATTAAAGTCATATAATACAGAGATGCATCTCAATCTCACCAAATGAAAAAAACCCTTCTTCCAATTGTCTTGGCATTTCTTTTGGTAATGTCTATGGTACCATCATTTGCACAAACAAATTCTACAGTTCAAGATTTTAAAACACTACAACAACAAAAAAACCAAAACAGTCCAAATCTATCATATGCTGTATTTTACATAACAGAAAATGACAAGTGTTCTGATTCTGAATACCAAAGTTTGAAATTTTATCAAGTAGTTACGGATGAGTATCTTTCACTGTATGGCATATCACATGATCTCCAAGGTTCACTCTGTATTCCACTAAAAAATTATCAATCATATTTTTCTGGACTGTCTACCTTTACACTTCCGGTTGTAATATCTGATAATACTGTTGGTCAACAGCTAGTCCAACAGGGATTTTACGGAATGTATGAAATAACCGGCACTGGTATGCAAGCAATCTATGTTTGTTCTTGTGATACTCAGATAGAAAGCTGGGCTGGAGCTTGGATCTTGTCTCATGAATTGTCACATTTTTCACTACGATATTTTGGAGAGCCTGATACTATTGCAGTTTCATGGGTTCATTACATCCAGGCACTCGAAAATGACTGCCAGCAAGGCGATTTTTCCAAAGTTTGCCCACCCTATTCTGCATCCGTAACATCTCCTTCTGGAAATCAAATTCCTGTGATGGTGATATATGGACAAGGACCATCAACTAGTCTTCCACCAAATGCCCCGCAAAGTGAAGTGACAACTCTGCCTGAAAATTCTATTGTTCCAAGTCAAAACCCTGCGTGTCAAACAAACCAGATATGTGTATTGCCCGGTGATTATCTCAAGTATCAGATCACAACATCTGATCTAAACCAAACTATACAATTTGACTTTGAAAACCCAACTGATAACAAGAATATTACAGTAAAAACAAGTGCAGTGCAAAATGGTTCGCCTGCATCTGAATATGATACACTTGATCTGGCAAAAGCACTGTTTGCACGACCAAGTGGCAATGCATCTAATTTCATGTATCTGTTACCAACTCCTCTAAAACTAAACAACGCATATCATGAAGAATCTGTGCAATTTAACAACTATACAAGAGATATATTGTCTGCCCAAACCAACAATCAGACAAATTCTATTCTGGTGCAATTTGACAAAGATACTGGAATCTTGATACAGCTTGCAATTTCGCATGTTGTAAATGTGGGCGATAAGGTTTCAGTTGATCAACAATCATACAAATTAATTGACACAAACAAAATTTCCTATTCTAACTATGCAACAGGTCAGGTTTTGATTCCATCATGGATAAAAGATGATGCCAAGTTTTGGTCTGATGGTTCAATGACTAATGCACAATTTATTCAGGATATGCAATATCTGATTGACAACAAAATAGTGGATATCCCACAAACTCCTTTGTCTGATAATGCCTCATCTCAAATTCCTTCGTGGGTTAAAGATGATGCACAGTCTTGGTCGTCAGGTTCTATATCTGACGATGAATTTGCAGGGGCAATGCAGTACCTTGCTTCAAATGGTATGATATCTCTACCAATTTCACAAAATAATGCGACCCACAATTTGACTGATCTACCAACAGGAAAAATCAAGATAGGTAATGTATTACTTGATATTGAAATTGCAGATACTCCACAGAGACAAAACAAAGGATTGCAATATCACACTCCACTGTCATACAGTCAGGGAATGCTCTTTCCATTTGTACAACCACAGGTTATCTCAATATGGATGAAGGAAATGCAGTTTCCTATTGATATCATCTGGCTTGACAGTTCAGGAAATGTCTTGCATATAGAAAAAAATGCTCCTGCATGCATTGCAGATCCTTGCACGATATATGGCCAAGACATAACACAGGCACAGTACGTCTTGGAGGTAGCTTCAGGTTTTGCAGACAAGTTTGGAATAACTCTAAATTCACACATGCAGCTATTGACGCCAATATAATGTCATAAGACTATTAAATTCCATTAAAACAATTGTTTGTAATGCCAAATAAAATACTGATAAATCTTGACAAGGCGATATACACCGAAGGAGAGTATGTCAAGATAAAATTAGATTATGAAACACTTTCTCCAAAACAAGCAATGCATTTGGTTATCTTTGATCCTTCTGAAAAAGAAGTGTTCAGTGAAGACCAGTATCTAAATTCACAAAAGGGATCGTATTCTAACGTTCTACGATTTGATACAAAACAATGGAAAACTTCAGGACGATACAAGGTTGCTGCCTGGGATCAAGAGGGGACAAGAAAAGAAGTATTCTTTCAATTCAAGGCAAAAGCCTAAGCAGATTTTTGTGGTCCGCATGCAATATCGCTTAGATCCTTGTTATTGTATAGATCCTTTATCGCATTCATATCACAATCTGAAATAAATGGAAAGTTTGTCTCAATTACATAATGCATCAAATCGTCTTCATCAGTAGAGTGTCCCAGTCCCAATGCGTGACCGAATTCATGTCTGACTATTGCACCAAGTCGCTCTGATGAAAGATTGTTTACGTCGTAAATTGTTATTGCTGCTTTTAGTGTCTCCTGCCCATCGGTAATAGTTTTAGTGTATCCAGAATATCCATCTGGATCTTCAAGGTCTGAGAGAACTATCGTAATATCTCCCTCTTCAGTTGGTGATTGGATTATGTTGAACTTGGTTGGTATGTAAAATGCAGATTTTTCAGTTTGCATGTTTTGAATTGCACCTTGCCATCCTTTGTAATATGTTGAAACAGTACCAACCGGTCCTCTGCCAAGTAAAGAATTGTCTATTTTTACAGATTCTTCTGAGAGTATGGCCTCTTTTATCGCATCTATTTTTTCTTTTGACACCATGTCTGCATTTAATATGTTGATGTTTAGAGTTTGATTACTTACTAGATGCCACGGTTTCCACGTATCTACTGCATTACCTCTCAAATTTTGGATCAAGTATTGTGTTTTGAGTGGTGTGTTGCTAGAATTGTAAAATGATTGTATATCGCTTGGCACGTATGAAATAAAGATGAAAACTGCTAGTCCTAGTGCAGCTACTATTGTCACATTTCGTAAAATCTTGTTTTTACGCGGCTCATTCTTTAACAAGCTAGTTAACAGTTTCTTGTCTTCACGAAGCTCTTCAATTATCTTTTCTTTCTCTGAAATATCTTGTTCAAGATTTACTGTACCTGTTTCCAAACTATCAACACGTTTCTTGAGCTCAGAGTTCATCTCTTTGAGAAGAGTTTTTTGAGATGCTAGATCTTCAAATAATTCTTGTTTCATTTATGAAACCGCCTTGAGCGTATGCAGTTTATTTAAAATATACATTATCTCATTAATGTTATAAGGCTTGTAAATTATGGCCGATGCATCAAGATCTAATAATTTCTCATGGGTGTTGTTTGTCAAATCGGCTGTTACCATTATGACAAGGGCGTCACTCTGAATCTCTCTAATTTTCTCTAATGCATATACTCCGTCATATGTCTCCATCATGACATCCAAAAATACAACATCTGGCCTGAGTCTCGTGTAGATTTCAACTGCTTCTAATCCATCATATCCTCTTCCAATTACTTTGATACCTTTTATCACCAAAAAATCCGATAGTACAGATACTGTATCCTTGTCATCGTCAATCACTATGGCTGTAATGATATTGTCTATACTGTCTAAGTGAGGCTGAGAAGCGACTTTCACCATTTATGTGCATTATTGAATATATATTAGATGAATTTTGTTTAGTTTGAACAAACTAATTTTCTATCATCTTTTCTGAAAATATGTGGAATTTCAAACCTTGGCTTGATTCAAAATTGACATCTTTAACAATTATGATAAAAAAATGCGATCAATCTTTATTAAAATGGCTAGCACAATGCTTTATTGTTGAATATTGAACAATGCTATGAACTGCTTGGATTACAAGAAGGCGCATCTATACCTGAGATAAAAAATGCATATCGTAGAATGGTTCTGGAATATCATCCTGACAAAAACGTGTTAACCAAAGATGATATAAAATTCAAGTTGGTAACAGAGGCATATCAAACAATACGGACCAAAAATGTGGATGTTGAAAATGGTCATATCTATGAAAAACAAAAAAATGAATACAGTTCATATCGGGATCTACTGACTTGGACTTTTTATCTCAATTTACCATATGATGTAATTATTCATGCTAAAAAAATACTACCTACAAGAACCGTTAGGAGATATTTTTTCAAATACAAGCCAATCGTTCTCACATGGGGTAAATTGGCATGGAAATATGCTGATATTCTTGTATCTAGATTTACTGTATCCTGGTATCCTAAAATCAAGTCGCTTGTCTTGCATGTTGCGCATAAAGGCGTGGTTGTGGACTTGCTAAAGTATTTCGGCTTGCAGTCTTAAAATATGGCCCGTTGTATTTCTGTTGGTAATCGTGATTGATAGAGGTATTTTTAAATATAAAAGGTGTCAATAAGATCTCAATGCAATCTGGTATAAAGAGTATATTTACAATATCTATTGCAGCTATGCTTTTGACATTTGTACTAGGACAAGTAGCTCCCCCGGCATTAGCTCAAACAGCTACTGCAATGGATAACTTGGTCAAACGAGATTTTTCTTCTGGTGATAATCAACATCTTACTGCAAGTTCTGGTAATACTGCAGTCTGTGGAGATCATCTATGTGCACCTGGTGAATGGACTGCACTACAAGACAATCTAAATCAAAATCAGATTGTACATTCTGGAACTAATTCTACAAATACAATGTCATCTAACTCTACTATGCAATCATCAACAAACGCCACGATGCAAATGTCAACCAATTCTACTATGAAAATGTCCAACTCTACTTCACCAATTCCACCTCCATATCCTATGCCGCCAACTCCTGCACCAGTTCCGACACCTCCATCAATATCTCCTGTTGTCTGTGCTGAAGTAAAAACAGATCTTGCAAATTCGACCGTATCCCTGGGTGTAACTGCAAAAATAATGTCTGATCTTGGTTGCATTAGCTAAAATACTAATCATTGATTAGTCATTTGATACCTGCAAAGTAATTTTCTGTGGCTAGCTTGTTTTTCTTGAACATACAACAAGTATTCTTGTATGTTTTTTTATATTATGCATGTCCGGTACCACAAGTAAGTCTAGGATGCGATCAACAAAAGAATCTACACTTAGATCTAATGGTCGAAAAAAAATATCTCAGAATGATCAGTTGCGTTATGCAGTAACAAATTCTTCCAAATTATCTAATCAACATGTACTTTTGGAACAAAATTACAAAGACATGTATGAAAAAACTCCTTGCATGTTGTGCTCTACCACCATTGACGGTATTATTTTTGCGTGCAATGAATTTTATGCTGAAAAACTTGGATGTCAAAAAAACGACATCATGGGAAAATCTGTCTTTGATTTCGTGGCAATTCAAAGTGTTGAAGAATATGAAAATTCATTTCAAATGTGGAAGGATACTGGCAATGTATCGAATGCCACAATCTGGTTCAAAAGAAGGGATTGCTCTGAATTCCTAGGTCTGATTAATGCCACAAATCTTTATGATATTAATGGAAAATTAATTGGAAGTAATACCACGATAAGGGATATCACAGACTTGTATGAAATACAAAAGACAGTTGAAGCCAACGAGAAGAAGCTAAAACAGCAAAATGAAGCACTCAAAACTGCATATGATCATCTGTTGGAGACTGAACAAAAGTATAGAACTCTGTATGAAAAATCCCCCGACCTTTTGCGTACTGTTGACTTGGCTGGAAACATAGTGGACTGTAATGATTCGTATTGTTCCAGTCTTGGTTATTCACGAGAAGAAATTATTGGAAAATCGATGTATAATCATGTGGCGGAAAAAAGTATCGATGATCTCAAGGATGCAATGTTGGAATGGGATCATACTGGTTCAATAGGTAATAGGGAAATCTGGCTCCAAAGAAAAATTGGCGATGTTTTTCCTACACTGCTTCTTTCAACAAATCTTTATGATACAAATGGCAATTTGACTGGACGAATTGGCGCACTAAGAGATATGACTGTGATGCATAATGCCAGAAAAGAAATTGAAGAGCACAAAACAAAAAGACTTTCTGCTATTGGAGAACTCTCTGCTCGCATAGCTCATGATCTCAGAAATCCATTATCTATAGTACATAACACTCTCGAAATAATTAAAATTCAAAATCCTGGTTTTGAGAAAAATAACCAATCAAAGTTTGACAGGATTGAACGTGCTGTAAAAAGAATGACTCATCAGATAGATGAGGTAATGGAGTATGTTGTACCAAATCCATTAAAACTTCAACAACATGTTTCATTACTTGATGTGATAAATTCTTCAGTCCTAAATGTTGTAACAACTAGTACCAAAATTCATGTACCTAAAAATGATGCCATCATTGAATGTGATCCTGAAAAACTAGAAATTGTATTCACAAACCTACTACTAAATGCAACTCAGGCAATGAATAATTGCGGAATTATATATTTTAGAATACAAGATAATCAAATCATTGATGGTGTGACCAAAAATTTTGCGACCATAGAGATTGAAGATACCGGTCCTGGTATTCCAAAGAGTCTGATGAATAAAATATTTGATCCATTGTTTACTACTAGGCAAATAGGTACAGGACTTGGCCTGGTAAGTTGTAAGAATATAATTGAAAAACACGGAGGCTATATTGATATAAAAACTGAAATCAATAAAGGTACTACATTTATCATCAACATCCCAAAATAAATATTTCAATTATCAATCAATGTGTCCGATATGTCTCATGGATTCAATGATTGATTCATTAGTAAAATCTAAAAACATCGCTGTTTGACATTTCGTGTGTCTGTATCATATCTAACTTTTGGAATTCTTTGTGTTATGATATTGATGGTTACACCTGATGTATTTGGAGATGTAAATTCTGGTCAAAAGATAGTTCAATTTCAACTCAAGGTAAATCAGACCGCCTCTGAACTTGATAATATCAGTGTAAAATTTCTCAATGTTACTGAAGATTCTAGATGTCCATCTGGTGTGACATGTATTTGGCAAGGAAAATCCACCATGATTGTTAATGTAATAAAAAATAATCAAAATCTAGGAAATTCTAATCTTACAAGTGGATTGGGAAGCAATAATGCAACTGTTACTATTCCTGGAGGATATCTCTTACAAGTGATCCAAGTAGAACCTTATCCTACAAGTCAAATGAGTATACCAATTTCAAATTATACTGTTACATTTGCAATATCAAAGTCTGATGTGTTATCACCTCTGGAACAATTCAGATCTGGTATAAATGCAAAACAAGTGGAATGTATGACAGGTCTTCAACTAGTTATAAAATCAGAAAACAATTCGCCTGCATGTGTTCTACCATCTAATGTATCTGTATTGATGGCTAGAGGTTGGGCAATCTCCTATGTCACTGCACAATAATTTTTACAATATTGTATTGATGGTTATTATAATTTAGGACTCAGTCCCCTTCTGGAAATTGATAGAATGTGGGCATGTTCTGTGGCACATCTCCATATACGATCACAATTTCGTCATGAGCATTCATTTTTGTGGTGTTCAAGTTTGTACTTACCAAATTTCCATTTACAAAAATTTCTGGTCCGTTAGTTGTTATGGGATATCCATTACGGGTTGACTTCCAAATGTCGAAAAATTCTCCTATTGTGAAATCTCTTTCTTTTGGTGATTCTATGTGCACTATTCCGTCCGGTGTGTGTGTATGTAACCAATACAGACACGTGTTTTCAATTCCTACTAGTGCTGGAATTGGTGTATGTTGACCGTTGACGAAAATGTCCATGTGTGCATGAACATGAAATGTTGTATATTCCTGCGTTTCACAGGGTATGCCATCGACTGAAGCAAAATTAGTATCAACTGTATCGTCTGATCTGTATGTAACATATGCTACTCCTGCTATTATGGCAGCAATGACTCCTAACGCTATGAACTTGTTTCTATTGGATGAGGGTTTTACTGTCTTCGGATTTTTATCTTTTTTAGCACTAGTCATTTTATACTACTAGGCATCTTCAAATCAAGTATTAATATATTTCAACATCACTATTGATTGATTCTTGATGCATACAAGATAATTCAGTTCATCTATAAAATTTAAAAATATTGACTTGAAAATTACTTGATCATTTTCTTGAGCTGTTCAGGAGCCGCATTCATTATCTCATTTTTGGTATATTGTTTGTTCAGCTTTTTACTAATGAATACAATACTCATTCCTCTTGGTATTTCTCTTCTTGAACTGAGGAAACTGAGGTAATGCTCTTTTTCATCTTTAGTACAAAACACCATCTCGTAATTGCTAGAAACCCATATTTCTTCAACTAGTTCCTCACTCATGTTCATCATGCCCTTTAATACTGCTCAGAATCTATAAGGAATTGCGCTACATTGTTCAGTAACAAAGTTACTTCCTACTAGTAGTGTATCTGGTCGTAGGCGAACGATATTGCACCGGATTTATGTTTTAGTATGGAATCATACGTTTCTTTTTTAATCCTGATATGAGATCTGCATTATAGGCAAACAGGAGGATCTCTTGTGAGGAAAACCCAAATCCGTCCCCATATCATGTGAACCTGTTTGCCATAATTGGGTTGATCACAATAATCATTATGTCGTACATGAGTTTGAATTCTAATTATTGATAATCTTTGTAAGATCGACAAGTATTATTTTGTAGTCTTTCTCAAATAATGCAGATCAAATGATGACTAGGTGTCTTGTACTAATTACTGCATTGTTTGGTATGCTGTATTGTGTAATTCCGATTACAAATGTGTACGCATCTTGTATTTCAAACGTCAACTGTGATCATGTCTCACAAGTACCTACTCCACAAATCATAATATCTGGGGGCTCACTTTCACCTAGATCTGAAGTCAATATTCTAATTCATGCACCCGACTTTAATTCTAATTCATATGCTATTGATACTATTGGAGTAGACGGAAGTAAGGTTACAATATCAACAAGAGCATCTAGCATTCCTTACAAGCTGGTAGAAACCGGGCCTGATACTGGCGATTTTGCAGGTTATGTCATATTGTCTTCTATAACTTCTGTCTGCTCTCCTGTATGTGGACCGACTGATGGATTTTTAGCAGCGGGAGGTGATGATGCTGTTACTGTTTCATTTACATATGCTGATGGGCATACAATTTCAGCATCATCTGATGATCAGATGCCAGCTCAGACAAGTCATGGTACAATACCTGAATTTTCTTATACGGGATTTGTATTGCTTGCCAGTATGATGTCCTTGATAATGATCTTCAGAATGAACTTGATATTATGATAACATATTGGTGAAACAAATGAATTCTACAAAAAATGCTCAATGTAAAAAATGTCTAAATAAATTCAAGGAAAAAGAGATCTTTACAATTCAACAGTTTCAATATAGAAAATTACCCACCTATGAATGGACCAAGGAATTTTTTAATATACTTGAAATAAGCGAGTGGGATTCTTTCTGTGAAAAATGTATGTTGTATTATGGAAATACATCACATGCAGTATGGGTACGATATTGTCATAGGGAATAATGTCTACTTTAAATTTTCATCTAAAAAGTAAGTGTCTTGACAAATAATCTGATTAATAGATCTGTGTATCTGATATTGCTATAATGGTTAGTGCGAGTATTTTTCCCCAAGTGGCTTTTGAATAATTTGTATGTTACAATGTAATTGATAATATTAACATGAATATGTTTTACATTTAGTGATTTGGATTTCTCATGATCTCCTTATTGATTGTGAATATAATTCTGAAAGGCAACTACTATTCTTATATGCCATCAAGTGTATGTACTACCCATGTCTCAATCTATCCAATATTTTGATAGAATTCTTGAAAACATTATGCATACTGATAAACAGATTCGATATGCAACAATTTTTGACAATGATGGGAATGAGATATGTACTAGAATACGTGATGGTGTAGAACCGTTTCTAAATGACGTAGATACAAAAGAAACTCTACATTATGCTGCAAATGCTTGGAAGATACGAAGAACCTTTGCACCAAAAATTGGAAAAGGCAAGTATGTCTTGGCGGTATATGAAAACCTAAGACGACTAACAATGCCTCTTGGCGATAAACATCTCATAATGGTGACATGGGGAATAGATGGTGGCTCATCCCAAATCATAGAACACTTGGAAAACATGTTTTCAGGCGATCCAACTAAGGATTGGTAATCGCTTAAAACCAATCGTGAGTTCTTAGCTCTTGTCTACGGAAAGTAGATTTTCAATATGTTTTGGCAATGTAATGGTAAATGTAGTGGGATTGTTTGCAACGTGTATTGTTCCATAGTGCTGTTCAATTACATTCTTTGAGCTTGGTAGGCCAAGTCCAGTTCCATGTTGTTTTGTGGTAAATAAGGGCTCAAATATTTTGGTCAATAATTCATCTGGAATGGGAGGGCCTGAATTTTGAATCTGGATCTGGATTTTATCATCTGTTTTTTCAATAAGTTTGATGACAATTTCACCACTTTGACGCTCATCCATGGATTGAATTGCATTCGTTATCAAATTGTAAAAGACAGATTCTAGTTTTGGACCGTCAAACTTTAGTGTAATGTCATTTTGTGGAAGTGTTATTTTGATATTTATAGGAATTTTAATTGGTACAATCGAATGGGCGATGGTATTTATCAAAGAATGATCTTCTAAATGCAACGACTGGGTCCTTGCAAAATTTAGTATGTCGTTTACCATCATGCTCATGCTAAAAATAGCACGGTCTATTTTTGAAATTTGCTCTAAAACTCCTGGATTGAATTGGTCCTTGTACTTGATGCTTAACAAGTCTACTGAGTTTTTAATTACTGACATTGGATTTCTGAGGTCATGACTAATGTTCGAACTCATTTGACCTAAGGTTACAAGTTTTTCAGTCTTTGTAATTTTTTCTGTCTTGACCTGATCCACTTCTGTGATAAAATCGCACTTGAAACCTGCTGCTTCATGGTGTTTCCAAATGGATTCTTCATCTGGAGCATCTAGTATACAGTAAAGCTTGTCCTCTTTTTTATTGAAAAATAACTCTAGATGGGTAACTCCAAATTTATCTGGAGGTAAATCTACTAGTCTTTCTAATTCTTTATGTGTTAGACCTTTTGAACTATGACCGTCAATGAATGTGGGCATTTGGTTTAGAGATTCAAAGTGATTCATAAAAACTTTTCATAAAACATACAAAATAATGAAATTATTCAAATAACTATATGTTTTATGAATGAAAATTTTGCATATGTGTTTCATCAATCAATCTTGAATTATTATGACATATGACTCTCTTTTAGAAACTTGATGATTGTGGCAAAATAATTTTTTTATATTCTATGGAGTTGTCTTTGATTATTGTGGTACCTGTTGTCTAGTTCTCACATCTCATGTAGTTTGAATATCTAATTGTTAATGTGCACCCATTTTTTACAATTGTATGTAATCACATCTTGTTCTTAAAATAGAGCCAAGTAATGTAATTCTGTATGGGGGATGCTGACAATAATCTTTGGTATGTTAAAGGAAATGAAAATGCAAAAAATGGTGATAACGAAGATGCTCTGATTGCTTATGATAAAGCCCTTGAAATAGATCCAAATCATGTGAGCGCTTGGAATAACAAGGGGATTATTCTATCTAGACTGAAGCAATTCGAAGAATCCCTCATTTGTTATGACAAAGCAATTGAGCTAAATCCCGAGTATGCAAATGCGTGGTATAATAAAGCAAATGCATTACGAAATTTTGCACAATCGTTAGTTGACAAGGCAAATGATGATCGTACAAATGCGCCCAAGCTAGTGAATAGATCCATTGGATTGTTTGATTCTGCTGACAAATGTTATGACAGGGGGGATATTCTCTCAGGGAAAAAACATGGATCTTGAAAAGATCTGTAATGAAATAATACAATCTGATGATGATATAACACTAGTAGCCATATCCTATAGGACTGAATCATATTTTAAAGAACGTGAAGGTACCAAAAATCTACAAACAAAAGAGAATATAGAAAAATCATTAGCTGATGCATCATTACGCTGGGTAACTAGAAGATCTCAAACTGCACTTGGTGAGCCTCTCTACGCTATGGCAAGATATGAAAAGGCAAAACGTATTACTGCACCACTTGGCAGATATGGGATAATCTTATGTGTTGTATTGCCATATTCTGATGCTGAGAAAATTGCTACAAAATTAATAAAACTTGTAAAAAAATATTCTGACTCTTAAGATACACCATATTTGTCGAGTCATTTTATCGTTGAAATTATTGTAAAAAACTATCCCCCATAACCAGAATTTCCAACAAAGCTAATGCTTGCAGGAGTTCTGTATTCCTTAGTTATGTTGATTCCTTGGTCTGCTGTTACTTGTACTTCGTTGAGTGTGCTTCCATCTGGAGGTGAAAGTGAAATCTTTTCTCCGGGATTTAGTATTGGTATGACATCTGGTTTTGTAGGTCCACCGTATTCTACTACAATGTTGGTCAGAGCATTTGTACCTGTATTCCTTATTGCAACATGTGTTTCAGTACCCATGTCATCTTTTACTATTATTGGATCAACTGACATGCTATATTTTTCAGAGATGGGAATTACTGGTAAGAAAATAACTATGAAAAATACTATGACTAGAGCAAAACATCCTCCTATTACTATTGAAAGGATGGATTTTTTCAACTGCTAGTAAATGCCTTTCTAAATATTTCAATTCTACTATTATCATATTTATGAAAATGTATGACTTTTTCAATAATTTTCATTCTGTATTGGAAGATGAGGAATTTTTTCGAATAATCTATAATATGTAACCGTGAGTTCTCTCTTGTATGTCAGTCAATATATCGTTACCAAACTCTGTGGAGTGTAAAACTATTTTGCCTAATGCCTGTTGGGTCGAGGCTCAAAATGATCAAAAGGATGCTATTCTCTTGGTTTCTGTACCCTGTGAGGACGTTTCATCTATTATTGTAATTGAAACAAATGGAAAACGAAATGAGATGTGTTTTTTGACGGGTTCTATTGTGAAAATTGAAAATAACAAACTATACTATGATAAAAATAGACTAGAAGACTGTGATGCTGAAGAATGATCTAATTTTATTTACACTGTTATTCTTGTCTTGTTTTGGAATTGAATAACTATCAGATATGAAAAAAATATTATGAATATTATGTTGATAAGCAATGTAACTGGATTTGCAAGGGACTCTTGAAATGTTCCATATGGTAGTGGATTTGTCCAGAATGTTCCAGGGGAAAAATAGATCTTTTGCCAATATGACATTGATGTAACTGCATGAGTGAACAAAACACATGCTACAAATGAAGTTTGTATTTTTTTATTTATAACATGTTTTGTAAACTCCCAAAATCCATAAGATGCAATAACTATGATTGAGATTAGAAATGGCAACATGTATCTCTCAAGTGAAAGATCTCTTGCAATCATCAGTGTAGTGATAAAGGTACTGACAAACCAAATTAAGACAAGTGCCTCTGGAATACAATCTTTTGATCTTCGTACCTTTTGAATTGCATATCCAATGCCAACAAAGAAAAAGATGGTTAATGGTATGCTGGAGTAAGTAGATGGATTATTCCATCCTAGTTTGAAAGTGGAATTTGGAAATGCTCCAGGTATGGTATTTTCCGTGGGGCTTGGAAATAGAGTGTAATAAGATAACAAGAGCATTCTGGTAGGCTGTAATCCTTGTATTGTGGGATATGCAATGAACCAAACATCTCGATTATAATTGTCCATATCTGATTTCATAGCTTTGATTTGAAGAATGGGATTTTTATAAAATCCTGGTTCTGTTAGTAGAAAAGCAAACATTGCAATGCAGAAAAACACGATAATTGTTACACCGATTTTAAAGATCTGTCTCTTGTCTACTGGTGATCCTGACTCTCTTTGCAATAGACCATTCAATAAAATAATTCCAACAAATAATATGGAAAATTCAATAGATAATAGCTTTGAAGTAAGTGCACATCCAAATGCTACTCCGCTTGAAACCAGATATTTTACTCTAAGATGTCCTGTTTTAAAAGAATAAAGCAAAAGCAATAGTGCAAGCATGCTGAAGAAAATATAATGAACCTCTGTCATCACGGTTCTACTATACCATATCCAAAGGTTGTAAAACATAAAAACAAGTGACAAAATTACTCCCACGTTTCTGTTGAAGAGAATCTTTCCAATGAGAAATGCAACAACTACTGCAAGTGCTCCAAAGATTGGAGATAGTGTGCGTCCTGCAGTCATTTGCTCAACAGTTGGTGCATTATGAAAATTATAACAAGTAAACCAGTAACAAGACCAATCATAATAGTCTCCAGTGTCTTGGTGTTCAAGACTTAGCGGTGTCCCGATCAAGACCATACGTAATGGACTGTATGTTGCACCATGTGCTGGTATGTGATATAGTGAATCACAATTGTCAATTGATATCAAACATGGATTAACAAGATCTCCAGTAGTTATTAGGTGGATATAGTTTCCTGCCCATCCGAGATAGTTTATCTCATCTCCATGATGTGGCTGTCCTTCCAAATTGTATCCGTAAATCAAAACAGATGCCAAGAACAACACAAGAGGTATTGTGTAATTTGCTCTTGTACTGATACGATGAACTAGATTCATTTGTACTGCACCATGTCTTTTTCTTGTTTTTTATAATTGATTGATATCTCTATCTGTTTGGTACAGTCTTTGGCTGGAAAGATTATAACATCAACATTATACCTTCAAAACATTTCATGGAATCCAATAAAAAAACTTGGCAGTTGACCCCTGATCTAAAAATATGTAGAATACTCAATGGAATGTGGCAAGTGGCAGGAGGTCATGGCGATATTGATCACGAGTCTGCAATATCTGAAATGTTGTCATATTATGATTCTGGTTTTACCACATGGGATATGGCAGACATCTACGGACCTGCAGAGCAATATCTTGGAGACTTTAGAAAAAGACTAGAAAAACAACAAGGCAACGATGCAATAGAGAAAACTCAAGCACTTACAAAATTTGTACCAAATCCAGGGCCTATGTCTAGTTCAATAGTTAGACACTATGTTGAAAAATCAATCAATAGGATGAATGTCAAATCAATTGATATTCTTCAGTTTCACTGGTGGGATTATAATGATACCAGATACATTGACGCATTACATCATCTCTCAAAGCTACATGATGAAGGAAAAATACGACATGTTGGATTGACAAATTTTGATACTGATACAACGAAATTGATATTGGAACAAGGATTCAAACTTGTATCTAATCAGGTGCAATATTCTATCATTGATCAACGACCACAAATCAAAATGACTCCATTTTATCAGAAACATGGGATGCATCTTCTCGCATATGGGACTCTTTGTGGGGGATTTATTTCGAACAAATATCTTGGAAAATCAGAGCCAAAAAGATCAGACTTGAATACGCTTAGTTTGCAAAAATACAAAAATATGATTGATCAATGGGGCGGTTGGAATTTGTTTCAGGAACTCTTGCATGTATTAAATGAGATTGCAATAAAACATGATTCCAGCATCGCAAATGTTGCAACCAGATACATATTGGATAAACCTGCTGTGGCAGGAGTGATAATTGGAACCCGACTTGGAATCTCTGACAATAGATCTGACAATTTGAAAGTGTTTTCGTTACAATTAGATAAAGATGATGACCACAAAATAAAATCAGTCACCTCTAAATCAAAAGATCTCTTTGCAATAATAGGTGATTGTGGCGACGAATACCGATAACAATACCATTTTCTTAATATTGGCAGTGTGTTTCACTTGACTTGTGAAAGCTCTAGTCTATGAAGAATATGCTCCTGACGACAATTATGAAAAAATACTCAAGATAATGGATGTGCCTGAACCAAAACCGAAACCCCGTGAAGTAGTCTTCAAAGTAATAGTTGCAGGATTAAACCATGATGATATTTGGGGTATGCGTGGAAAACCGATACAAATACCAATGCCACATATTTCAGGAACTGATGCAGCAGGCCAAGTTGTTGCAGTGGGAGAAGATGTTTCAACAATCAAAGTCGGAGACAGAGTCGTCTCACATGGTAATCTTTCTTGCAGAGTATGTATTGCATGCACTGAAGGTCGAGAGTATGATTGTAGATATCGAAAAGTTTGGGGTTTTCAAACAGGTCCTCTCTGGGGTGGATATTGTGAATATACTCACTTGCCTGAGGTAAATGTCGTAAAAATTCCAGAAAATGTGTCATATGAAGATGCTGCAGCTGCATCTATGACAATGACAACATCGTGGCACATGCTTGTGGGACGAGCAAAAATCAAACCAGGTCAAACAGTACTCATTATGGGTGGGGGTTCTGGTATGGGTACATTTGGCATTCAAATTGCGAAACTTTATGGTTGTGATGTGATTGCAACTGCAAGTCAAAATAAATTGGAAGAATGTCTAAAACTTGGTGCAGATTTTGCAGTAGACCATAGAAAAGAAGACTGGAACAAACAGGTCTTTGCAATATCAAAAGACTTGGCAAAACAAAAGCAATCTAGTCCTGGAATTGATGTAATTTTTGAACATGTTGGAGGCTCACACTGGAACAAGGAACTTGCCTTGCTAAAATATGGTGCTACTCTAGTTACAACCGGTGCTACAACGGGTTATGATGTAATGTCTGATTTACGACATATATTTTTCAAAGGTACTAATATTTTGGGCTCTACCCAAGGAACACGTTCTGAACTTGAATCCGGAATTTTTTGGATGTCTAAAGGGAAAATAAAATCGATAATTGATTCAATTTATACATTTGAAAATGCAGTAGATGCTCACACAAAAATGTTGAAGGGAAACTTGTTTGGTAAAATATTGATGAAGCCTGCATAATCTGTAAAATTTTATGCTATATGTTTTTAGACTATGACGTTCTACGTTAGACGATTGACATCAAAACTTCTTGCTATTTCTATAGTATTTTTAATCCTCAATGTAACTTTGTTACCGTTAATGCATGCAGGATATGCACAAACTGCAAATTTTTCTATCAAGGGTGCAGTGTCTCCAAGTAGTAACTTTCATGGTGTCATAATGTGGACTATAGTTGATGGAAACAAGGGCACAATAATTATTCAATCTCCTGTGGGGAGAGGTCTAGTTCATGTTTCAATATCTCCTAGCCTGACATGCGGTTCGTCTACACCTGTCTGTCTGTCTTCTACTGTTATTGATGCCACTGATACTGACGTATTCAAAGTAGGTGACACTGCTAAATTCTCAATTGATCTAAATGCAAAACAAGAAACTGTTTCACTGCTTACAGGCGTTTTAGCTGGGTTTGATGTGGATGTTCCCCTTTCTAAAGTATGGAATACAGCATCTGTTTCTACTGGAATGAATTCTACTATTTCCAATGTACCTGCCACAACTAACTCTACAACTCCTAGACACCTCACTTTGTTATTGAGCGAATCAGTAGGTGTTGGCGCAAAAGGTTAGTATCTGAATCGTTGATTCAAAAAAAATTTTTGATAATTATTTACACAAATGAATCTGTAATGTTGTCTGGATCTAGGAACGATGTTTTTTGATCTTTTGATTTTTGCCCATGAGTAACATTAGAAATGTACTGTTATCTAGTTCTGGATCTTCCTGTTTTGCTTTTTTTACTGCCTTGGCAAATTGTTGAAATGCATCAACTTTTACCGTGATTGTTTTGTATTCTTTTCTTGGCATGATTAAACTCGTCCGGTACTATTGATAAATCCTATGTAGAGTTTTTTCATGAAATTGTTCAATTACTGTCCAAAACATGAAAAAATATTTACAGTATTGCCTTAAACAGAAACTATGACATGTGTGCTCATTTGAAGATATATTGGCAACATTTTCACTTAAAACAACTTCAAAGTTGGTAACCGGTACAAATTCTACCTCTTTGAATTTGATATTCTACATGGAAAACCTATCGCACTCACATGTGATATACCCTTTAGTCAAATCTCTAAACAATCATCTTTATTTTTAATGGGTTTGATCTCATCATCACGGACAAATATTGCACATATGATGGTCATAAAATAGAAGAGACTCTGAGTAATCTCTGTAAATTATGTGGATATGTCTATTGCAGAGATCATCTCTTACCACATAGACATCAATGTACAATGTTACAAAATGTGGAATATGTTAAATCTGATTCATCTTCCAATCTGGAAGAATCTGATTCATATGGTGAATTAAAAAAGACCCTGGACCAACCAGTTACGCAGTTGGTATCTAATGTGGAAAAAGTAAGTGTACCTGTGACTTATGCTGTAGGAGATGCTCCTTATTGGTTGTCTGATTGTCTCAAAGATGCACAAAATATGATAATAGAATATCATCAAGAAAAACCTGATGACAAGAATTTCATGGACTGTGCAAAATTCTTTGCAGACAAGATTTTTGGTATAAAAATACAAAGCAATGGAAATGCATCAGGAGATATAAATCTAATTGGAGATCTGCCAAGTCAACCGTCTTACAAAATATGTGTTCATGATATGCTGGGTTATGATGTCAGAGACAATAGGAGAATGGTGACAATTGTTCTTGTTCATCAACTGTTGCATGCTATTCATCCTTCTAGAACACATGATTCTACAAATGTAAGAAATGGGATCAATAAAATGGAACATGAAATTGCAAATAGAGCAAGCTATCATGATGCATTACTAAACTTGGAAAGTTTGTATCAAAGTGGCAAGATTAATCGCTGTCAAATCTAAGTGATTTCTAATACTTTTTTCGCAGTTCCTTTAACTGATCATATTCTTCTTGTGTGGTCTTGCTAGATTTTATTCCAAGTTTATTTCTTGGTCTTGATCTTACCATGCAATTACAGCAACTACAATACAAGTCCACTGTGTCTTCCGTTACAGGTTTGTCTTCTCTGTCATGACATGCTTCTCTTGACATGAAGACTCCGCAGATCTGGCATCTAACCTGGCCTGATAAATAACGACTGGTACCATCTCTTGGTTTTCTAATCTTGTGTTCCTTACATAGTCCTTTGCAGATGCCTTTGTCTTTGTTCATAATTGACTCTTGATATGAGAAAATAACTCCTGCTTTAATTTGATTCTGTTCTATCTACAATTTTCTTGATTTGACACGTTTGATACTATAGTTATCATGTGCCTATGGGCTTAGTTCTATCAAACTAGTATAATATTTGATGTGTAATATGGGCACGAGGTCTCTTGATATGCCTACGCAAATTTTTTCTACAGGTTTGTTCATCTCAAAGAAGCTACTGGTTTATTGATACATTAACAATAAATTTTGTATGTATAATACGCATTCTTTTTATCTTTTTATTGGATATGTGGAGTAGTCTAGTAATATGATAAGAAAATTTAACACAAATAATCATACAAAAACTAGGATATTGATACTTGGAGGAGGATTTGCTGGAAGTAATGTGTTGCATGAAATCCAAAAACAATCCAAAAGAAACGATGTTGAAATTACTCTGGTAAGTCAGGATAACTTTTTCCTTTTTACTCCGATGTTACCAGAAGTTTCATCTGGTATGCTTCATGCAAGTGATGTTACCACACCGATTCGTTCTTTTTGTAAAACTGCAAATTTCTGTCATGCAAAGATTCTTTCAATTGATATAGAAAATAAACGCGTTTCTATCATTAGGATATTTGATCAAAAAGAAACTGTATTGGAGTATGATTATCTTGTTCTTGCTCTTGGCAGTAAAGATAATTTCTTTGGAAATATAAACATTGAAGAATTTGCATTTACCATAAAAACACTAGAAGACGCAATTGCAATTCGAAATCACATTATCAGTGTATTAGAATGCGCTGATCAAGAAAAAGATCAAATTCTTCAAGAACAGCTTTTAAGGTTTGTAGTAGTTGGTGGGGGATTTGCTGGAGTTGAAATTGCAACCGAAATACATCACTTTTTACAAGATGCAACAAAAAATTATTACAAAAATATTGATTCAAAGAAAATTCGTACTATTATTGTGTCAGCAAGAGAGGGTATCTTACCTGAGGTTGGAGAAGAACTTGGTAAATTTGCACTTGATCATGTTAGAAAATCTGGTATTGAGGTAATCACAAATACAAAAGCAGTTGATGCTGGAGAAGATCACGTACTTTTGAGTGATAATACAATAATTCCATGTGCTACATTGATTTGGGCAGGTGGAGTCACGGTGGACCCATTGATATCTACACTCAAGTGTGAACATGGTCAGTCGGGTCGTTTGGTAGTAGATCAGTATTTGAGGTTAAAGGATTATCCTAGTGTTTTTGCATTAGGTGATTGTGCTAATCTGGTTGATAGTAAAACCAATACTGTGTATCCTACTACGGCACAAATTGCTATACGACAAGCAGAATTGGTATCAGAAAATTTGATTGCAGAGATTAAAGGCGCAATGAATTCTATGAAGCCATTTCTATATCATAACAAAGGGGTGATGGCCACGATAGGCAAGAGAACTGGGGTTGCACTTCTTAATGGCAGAAAAGTACATGGATTTACTGCGTGGCTCTTGTGGAGATCATTTTATTGGACTCATTTACCAACACGCGAAAAGAAGATCAAAGTTGGATTTGATTGGCTTCTTAGCTTAATCTTCCGCGCTGATATTATGACAGTGGGATTTATCAAGAAAAAGACTTTGAGTAGACTGGAGACTCCCATCTATTCTGCAATAGAACGTAGTATTGATCAATCTCAAAATACATCCTATCTCTGAATATTTCTTTGAAATGTTATATTATACATCTTTTATTTTGTAATAAGGATGAAGACATTACTTGTAAAATATACTCCGCGTGAAGAACGTTCTAATAGCAAAAAATTATTGGATGCTTTTAAAAATGAAATAAAAAACTCTGAAATTGAAGTTTTAGATCTTTGTATCGATGTTCCTGATTTGTTCAATGTTGAGAATATGAGTGCATATATTCATAGAAACTATCTGAAAGAAGAACTTTCTAATGAGCAAAAAAAATCTATGGAAAAAATGGATCGCATGACTCGCCAAGTGAAATCTGCAGATATTGTTATAGTGGCTTTTCCAATGCATAATTTCTCAATGCCTGCTCCTGTAAAGGCATGGTTTGATTCTATCATGTTGAAGGGTCAGACATGGGATGCGATAGATGGAAAGTATTCTGGTTTAATGGGTGGTAAAAAAGCACTGATAATTGTCTCATCTGGTGGTTTTTACACTAGTGGTCCGACGATGAACTGGGAACATGCTTTGTCTCTTACCAAAATAGAGTTTCAATTCATGGGGTTCTCAGACGTACGCGGGATCTTAAATGAAGGTATGAATGCAGGAAATGAAATCCAGTCTACAAATATCCAAAAATCACTTGATGAGATCAAAAAGATTGCATCAGAGTGGTATGGAAACTAACAAGTACAATCTTGTCTTGTTGATGTTTTGTATGAAAACATAGTGTTCTATGTGATTTTACCCAAACCACGGAAAGTTTTCCTTGTCTGCTTGCTTTGGAAGTTCCTCAATTATTGCCTGTACCACTTCGGTGTGATTGTATGTTATGTGTCGTAAAAGTTTCTTAGAGTTGTCATCCGTAGGCATACTTTCATTTATTTCTCTGATGATGTCTTTACATTCCCTGCACGGATTAAATTCTATGTAAAATTTCAAACTATGTTTATGCTCTCTGTAGTGTATTTGTAAGTATCTCTTATTATTTGACTTGGGATTGTAAAACTTGGTCACACCCTCTGATCCAAGTCATCTAAAACGAGATTATTTATTCCAGAAAAATATGGGGGTATGTGTGACATTTAGAGTACTAGGCATAGGATCTAGTCTGCGTGAGAATGCTTCTAGTACAACTGGATTGTCTGTCACACTAGACTATGCAAGAAAATATGGTGCAGAAACACGATTGCTAGATCTAAAACAAAACAAATTACCATTGTATGATCCAAGTGAAAACCAATTCCATCTTGAAATAAAAAAAGCAAAAGATGATGTAGTGTGGGCGGATGCCTTGATTCTTTCAACTCCTGATTATCATGGTTCCATGTCGGGTGTAATGAAAAACTTTCTTGATTATTTTTGGGCAGAATTTGCAGGAAAAACTTTTGGATATATTTGTGCATCACATGAAAAAGGTTTGACCGCAATGGATCAAATGAGAACTGCAGTCAGACAATGTTATGGCTGGAGTGTGCCATATGGTATCTCTATAAACGACAGTGAAGATTTCACAGGTGGAAAAACAAGCCCAAAACTAGAATCTAGACTAGATATGTTGGCAAGAGATATTGTTGTTTATGGCAGCGTTTTACGTCAGCAGTTTGTGAAAGATTTGGATGGATCTGATAATACATTTGCATCTAGATATAGAAAATGATTTTAAATAATTTTTTATTTACTGTTTTCATTTTATAATTAAAACTGGACATTTTGCATGCTGTGATACGCCGCTTGCAACACTTCCAATTAGTAATTTTTTAAAACCTCCAAATCCTCGTGAACCCATGACTATTAGATCAACACCATGAGATTCTGCATATGATACCAATGAATCTGTAATTGATCTTACTTCTAATACATCAATTTTGTATGGTGTTTTTAATTTTTTTAACTGCGATTCTAGGGCCAAAATTGATTTCATGGCATCTTCTTTTAGCAGTCTTGTAGTCTCAATGTATGCAGTACCAAAATATAGATCAGTTGGAGCCTGTATTGAAATACATGTAATGACACTGACACTTGAACTATATTTTTCTGCAAGATCTATTGCATATTCAAACGCATGAGTGGCAGGCTCTGATTTGTCATATGGAACCATGATGTGACTTATCACGTGTTTGCTTGGCTACTGTGAGATTTAAATAATTTTTTCAAATCTCTGTCTTTTTGTTGGTAAAATTGAGATGATGATCTTCTCTATTTACTTCCTGAAGATTTATTAGAAATGTCAAAATAGGGTATTCTGTGTTATTTGGAGTCTTTGCAGTACATAGCCCTGATTTATGTCCAATGAATAATAAAAACAGCAAAAAGATATTCATGGGAATACAAGGGAAAATAAAAGCAACACAAAAACAATTCCACATCAACAAAGTGCTGGGTTTTTACATGTCAGTTCTTGAACACGAATGGATAATAATCTTGGATGCCGAAAATGCACATGATATAGAACAAATGTGCATTAAAGTAGGAATCTCAACTACCAGTACCGTAAAGATCGTTCCTATAAACGACATGCAAAAGGTAATGGATGCACTCAAGTCCCATTGATTCTTGTAGGAGATAATATCTTCAAGTTTCTTGAACTTGAACAAATTATCCTTGTAACAAAGAAGGCTTTGTATTTGCAGTGATTATGTTTTTGCGGTGCATGAACTAATTATGAAAATTATATTCCGTAATGAAAATTTGATCGCTGGAATAAATTGATCAACTTACGTTATTTTTTATAAAATTTTTTTAATGCTTTGGATATGTTTTGTTGAAGTTTCTTGTCTCCAACATTTGATATGATGTTGTCATAGTGTAATTGGTTTTTTGGTATTGTATTTGAAATTGCTACAGCTGCAGCATACAATATCTTTGTCTCTATTTTTGATATTCCGTGGTCTAAGATTGCTCTCATGATGTATGGAAAGACTAGGGCATTGTTAACTCTGTTATGAAATTGGTAGCTACCTGTGGCAACAATTCTAGCACCTGCTTTTTTTGCATTGGCCGGATTAATCTCTGGTTCTGGGTTGGTTAGCGCAAAAACTATGGAATTTTTTTTCATTTTTTTAACCGTATTCTCTGTAATCAAATTACTTATTCCTGAAACTCCTATGAACACATCTGCATCTTTCATGATTTCTTCTAGAGTCCCTTTCTCTCTTTTTGGATTTGTGTGTATGGCAATTTCATTTTTATATTGATTCATATTTTTTCTTCTTCCTTTGTATATTGCTCCTGTTGAATCGGATACAATCAGATTTCTACATCCTGCAAATCTGAGCAGGTCTGTTATTCCTACTCCTGCGGAGCCTGCACCAGCTATGATTATCTTGACTGATTCTATCTGTTTTTTTACAAGTTTGAGCGCATTTAACAGAGCTGCCAATGCTACAACGGATGTACCATGTCTGTCATCATGAAATACCGGAATAGATATTTTTTTTTGTAATTCATGTGAAATATCTAAAACCTTTGGTGATTCTATGTCTTCCAAATTTATTGCGCCAAATGCTGGCTCTATTGCCATTATAGTTTCAATTATCTTTTTTTTATCTATAGTACTCAAACATATTGGAAATGCCGTAATTCCTGCATACTGTTTGTATAGTATTGTTTTTCCTTCCATAACTGGCATTGCGGCATATGGTCCAATATTGCCAAGTCCTAGAATTCTTGTTCCGTCAGTAACGATTGCTACATTATTTCTTTTTGATGTAAGAACATATTTTTTCTCTGGATGGTCAAATACTTCTTTTGATACTGCTGCAACGCCTGGTGTGTATATTAACTGAATTTCCTTGATGCTAAGACGACGTGATTTTTGTCCTAGTAATATGGTACCTTTTAGTTTCTTGTGATACATGATGGATTTTTTGCCAATATTGTGTGACGAAGACACTGTCATTGGTATAATTGTCTCCCTATTAAAAATTCAAAATTGATTTATTTGTTAAAAGTAAAATATGGGATAAAAATTAAAAATCTAGAAAAAGGATAAGACCTTTTTTACAGGTCGACTTATTTTATTTCTTCTTTGCTTTTGCTTTTGATTTTGCTTTTGGTTTTGCTTTGGCTTTTGCCATGGCTATTTGCTTTCGGTATCGGTATTAAGTATAATGAAATGACGCAATGATCGAAAAAGAGTCAAAATTTTGACATCAAAAGCAAATTTCGAGCATTTTTATTGAGTAATATCTAAATCACGTTTAGAAGGAGGTGCGACGATGAGTTACAACGATAGAGGCGGTTCATACGGTGGACGATCAGGCGGCGGATACGGCGGCGGCGGTCGAAGATTTGGCGGCGGTGGCGGTAGAAGTTTTGATAACAGTCCAAAACCAGTAGAAACCGGAAAGGAATACGACGTTTCCATTACTGAAATCAGTAGAAAAGGCGACGGTATTGCAAGAGTAGAAGGCTTTGTAATATTTGTTAAAGACGGCAAAGCTGGCCAGAATGCTAAGGTAAGAATTACCCAAGTAGGCCAGAGATTTGCTTCTGCTGAACTAGTAGAAGGTTCTCAATAAAATAAGGAAGTTCAGATTAACATCTGATTCCTATATTTTTCTCAATTTTTATCTAATATCTTCATTTACTACATCACTGTCAATTCTGTGATCGATATGTTATGCCTGACTTGTGTTTGTTCATAGTGTTCTGACTGTTTCTTATATGATGATTTTTACATTATTTTTTATCTGGATTTGAAAACGAACCCTTGACTACAAACCTAATCTCAAACCGACAAGAGCGAGTGTCTGAAATACATTTAGTAGATGTGTCTGTGATGACACATGATCTAAAGAATCATCTTTCTCCAATTAGAATGTGTGCAGAAATGTTAGAGTCTCACGTACCTGGACCATTAAATGAAAAACAGGAGCGAATGGTTGGAACAATACACAGATGCGTGGATAAATTAGAATCACTGATTAGAGACATTTCAGATGCATACAAACTCGAATTACAATCCTTAGAATTTTTAAAAACAGAATTGGATATACAAAGTCTTATGGATGGATGTGCAGTTCTGTTACAACCTTTGATTATGGAAAAACAGATTGAATTAAAAATAGAAGTAGAAGTAAATGGATTAATTTATGCAGATAAAAGCAGACTTGAACAAGTTATTGTAAACTTGGTAAAAAACTCTATAGATTTTGTTCCTGAAACTAATGGAACAATCACAATAACAGTCAAAAAAGACGGAGCTTCTAATTTGTTGTTCTTTGTTAAAGATAATGGGGAGGGGATAAAGTCTGAAGATCTTGAAAAACTATTTATCAAGTTTTACAAAGGTATCTGTAAACAGCCTCGAATATATGGAGGATCTGGACTTGGATTGGCAATTTGTAAGGGCATTATAGAAGCACATGGAGGAAAAATATGGGTTGATTCTGTACTCCAAAATGGTTCTATATTCAAATTCACTATTCCTATGTGGTATCCTATTACACCATATTTGTCATAATGTCATCTACTAGTTTTAGAAATAGCGTCTCTTATTTCTCCTGATTTCTCAAAGATTGTTTTTCCTATTTCATCTACTTCTGGATTAGTTGGTTTTTTTCCTGAGTGTACTACAAAATAATATGTTTCGAACTTGCCTATGATGGAACCATGTGTGTATCCATAAACATATTCTGATTCGTTTCCTATCTGAAAAATTTCTTGAAATTGTGGAAGGCGAAGATTTCTGACAAGTCCTGGAATCTTGGATATTTCTTCGTCTATCATTGTATCTAAAATTTTTTTATCCTTTTTATCTAGTACCATATCTAAACGACTATCTGGTTCAATAAAAGTCTGATATTGGATAACTTTCTCAGTTTGTCTTGTCTTTTTTCTCATATGCCGTCATTACTTGTCTGATCTCTTCCGCTCTCTCCTCTACCATTTTTCTGATCTCTTTACTCTCTTCTGAATCCGGTATCTTACCATGTCTTCCAACTATGAGGCCTGCAATGTATCCCTCCATTTGGCCTACCAGGTAGCCATATATGAAATCCGAACCGCTTTTGAATTTCCAAATCTTTTGTAAACGTGATTCACCTTTTTTCAATAGGGTTACATTGGGGCACCAATTCTTAATCGCACCCTCCATCTCTTTTCGAATGTATGGACCTAATACCATTGAATCTCTTCTCTAATTCAACTCTAAAAGGTTTGTTGAACTAGTTTCAAGATGTGTTGCTTTACTGAATTATTGGAATGTGATGGGTCGTAATCCATGTAATACTACTATGTCATTAATTCCATCTACTAATCCTGTGATTCCTGGAATTTGGATTTTGTTTTTGATTAGGTCTGTTTTTATCACATTTAGATAGTATAATTTCTTTTTCAATTCTTTTATTTTTCTTGTCTTTGAAAATGATGAATTTTTTAAATCCTTGAGATTTGCGGATATGTCGCATAGTTTGATTATCTTTGCTTCAATTGGGGACTCTTTCAATTGTTTTACATATTGTTCCTCTTGCATTGATTTTGGAATACTTTGGTCTTTTGATATTGATAATACTAGTACTGCTACTCTGGAACTAAATCTCCTATCTAATTCATCAAAGCTTGTCTTGGCATTATCTATTGTATCATGAAGCCAAGCAGCTGATAATACTTCATCATCGGTTATTCCAAGGTTCTTGAGTCTTGCGACTACTGCGGCCAAATATTCTTGATGTGTTGTACCATCATTTTTTATTTTGCCTAAATATCGTTCTTTTACAAAATTTTCTGCTGATTGTATCTGGGACATGACTAAATTCTTTCTTGAAATGACTTAATCTTTCTGATCTAACAATATGGTACTAGATCAAAAAAATTTTTTTAAGCGTTTTTCAGCCTAAAATCTGCGTGCTGGACGATGTTTTGGTAAACATTCTTTGCAATATACTGGTCTTCCTTCTGCTGGTTTGAAGGGAACCTGTGTTTCTTTTTTACAGTCTGCGCATGTGGCAGGAAACATTTGTCTGTCTTCGGTTGACATGATTTTCGTTGATAAACGCTACATAATAACTGTTCACTCAGGATTTTTAGACCTTTATTGCACGTTTGCCTATCTGAGTCTTACCTGTATTTGTGATTTCTAGAGTATTCTAGCACGTTTTGCCTATTGCCTGATTACACGTGACCTGCTGTTCCTGTGATGCCTTTTATTCTAAAAATGAAAATAACCGCAAACATTCCTGTTATCAGTATTGCAAGAGATATGGGAAATTCTGGAACTGGATTGGTTTGACTTGCAACAAATGTACTTGCGGAATCTTCAAACAACTGGGAGTTTTTGTCAATGTTGTCTTGATTGCTTGTTAGATCTAGCGTATATTGATTTCCGTTATCAAGAAAATAAATTATATTTTCACTCAGTGATGTAGAATTATCTACTGTGTAGTGTGTAGCAGAACTAACTGCAACTCGTACTCCGTCTGTGTATCTGTCTACTATTCCGTTGTATACTATGGTCTTGGAATCTGCGTCTTGATGTGTCATCTCTTGGGCAATGGTGGCAAGAACATCGTTGTCAGAATGGTTGTTTATGGCATCTATTACATTTGATGTTATATCTCTGTGATAAATTCCAAATGTAGCCAACTGGGTTTTGTCATTGTTTGAAAATACTACTATTGATTGATTTGATACATCTGGTGGTAGGTTAGTCAAGACCGTCCAGTTGATAGGTGGTTGAATGGAAATACTATAATTGGAATTTTTGTAGCTATTTGAATCTGCATATTTGATGGCATCTGAAAATATTGAAACATTATGACTTGTTGCATATGCACTACTTGTAGAAAATAACATCATTGTAATCACCACTGCAATCATTGGCATTGTTTTATTCATGATTTTTCTTGATTATACTGATATTTATTGTTCAAGATTGGCATAATGTTGTTTATTTTGAAAAGTGTTTTACGATTGGTAAGCAATTGTCTATTATTCTTAGTACTTCAGAACGGATTACTTTCTTATCTATTGAAACCCAGACTGTGTTTTTACCTACTGCAAACGATATAGTTTGTACTTTTTCTCTCTCCTCCCACATGAATTGTACGTCACCAAGTTGTTTGTTAAACTGTGATGCCATACGAGTCTTGATTGCAAGATGTGAAAACTGATCAGTTGTATTTTTTATGTTAAGCAGTGGTTCATGTCCGGGTCTTCTTTCCCATGCCATAATCTTTCCCTTGTTGTCTATTACACCTGCAAATCTTACGTACTGACTGATAATTCGTATTTCCTTTACTATTCCCTGGGCATCTTTTTTGTTCAACAACTCTTGTTCTAATTTTTTGCTATATAACCATTGTTTACTTGTTCTTGATGATAACCTGGTCATCTAATTGGCATTTGTTACAAATTTGATATCTTGTTATCTGTAATACTAGATCATTGGGAGAAATTTTGCTTCATGCTCTTTGCAGCTTGTTGTCGTAACTGCATCGCAAAAAAATTGTCTGGTTCGTAATCTAACACTGTATCAAAATATGCTATGGCTTCATCATACTTGCCAAGGTGGGAGAGAGATAGGCCTTTGTTTATGATAATGTTTACTTCCTTTGGTTTAGTTTCAAGAATCTTATCAAAGCAGTCTATTGCTTCTCGATATCTGCCAATGTTGTCAAGTGAATATCCTTTCAACGATAATGCTCCGGGATCGTTTGGTATTAATCTTAAAGCCTGATCAAAACACCATAACGCGTCTTCATGTTTGTTTATGCTTGGATTTGAAAGGCATAATCCTTTGTTGATGAATGCCCCAAAGTTGCTTGGATCTAACTTTAGTGATTTGTTATAATATTCAATTGCATCATCAAATCTTAGTAGCATTTGAAATGATATTGCTTTATCATACAATAGTTCAGCATTATTGGGAGTTGCCTCTAAAGCCATATCTAGATGTAAAATTGCCTCTTCCTGATTTCCTTCTTTTTGCAGTCTGAGTGCTTTTCTGTGTAATGATTCAACGGAATCATTTTTTGATGTAGTGCCAGCTCTACCCAACGAGTATCATTACGTGATCCTGATTGATAAGGATTAGAATTGTACATGTACACTTGTACATTGAATATTGTTACTAAAATTGACAATAACCTTGACAATTATAATGATCTCCTATAAAGTGGCAATATCGTGGATTCAAATCGCAAGAAAACAATTAACATATTTGCAATTGTTCTTGTATTGTTAATTGCAATACCGGAGATTGTAGGTCATACTTTCTTTGATAAGGCTCATCCTGAAAACTCGTCTGTTGTTGCAGCACTTGCTCTTGCAAATAAATTCGAAGCAGATAAACATCCTGCAAGTCCATCTTGTACGCTTGTAATTCAAAATGACACCTCTGGTGCAGAGATTTCAAGAGCAGTTGGTTTACACGGACAATATGGGAATTTTACTTGTACCAGCCCGTGATCTTCTGTTTTTTCTAATTCCCCTTATTTGACTATTTTACATTTGGATGTAATGTCTTTTGCTGACACAAAATATGTGTAACACAAAATTGCAATTGATACTAGTCTTAACGGTATTTCGTAATTTGTCAGAAATGCGGTAGCTGTTCCTCCTATGGTACCAAAAATGGATACTATGGAAAATCCAAGTGAGCCACAACTGCATGCGCCTGCACCTGCGCCTATGATAGAACCTGCAAAACCAATTCCTGACTTTTTTAAACCATTATTTGTCATGCGTATACGATAGATGCTAAAACTTGTGACAATTCCTGATAGTACTGCAATTGCAACAATTAACACAAAGTCTACAATTGAATTTACTGGTACATTGAACACAAAGACTGGAGAAAAGAAAATGAATTCTGAAACAATAGAGAGGGAAACAAACAGTCCCAGAAATACTGTGCTTGATATGTATAGATATTTCTTATTAGAATAGATGGTTTTGAATACTTCTTTATGCATTATGCTTTGCAATACGCTTGAGAATTATTTAATCATGTTTTTCATGATGTGCCTGTTTGCCAATCTGTGAAAATATGAAATGTTATCCGACTTGAATTTGTATTGGTAATGAAGGTGATAGTGCATTTGGACTTGATATGCTCTGCCACACAAAGATTTGGGCAGTATAAGTCCCTGCCGTAATTGGTAGCCATGACTGACCAAGATTGAGAGTTTGTCCCGGCGCCATTGAACCAGTTATCCAAGACAATGAAACTGTGATTCCATTATTGTCTTGTATCTGTACTAGATATGCAAATGGTTGATCTTTAGTTTGTTGATTTGTAACATCTGAAACAACTTGTATCTGTTGGTTTACACGTACTTGACTGAGTGATTTTCCAGTCGAGTCTACAATTCTTGCATTGCTTAATGCTGCTTGTTCAAGCGGAGCAAGAACTGTGCCTGTAGTTGTGGTTGCAGTAAGACGCAATTGATCAGATGCTGAGTGTGGTAATGGGAGAGTCATGTCTGTGTATTCTGCAGTTATGGTGTCACCTGATGACACATGTAATCTGCTTCCTGATGAGCTTGAATCTGTGGTAAGAGTTACTGCTCCTTGGAATATTCCTGTGTCTGGACCAGTTTCAGTCATTGATAATTTGATACCTCCAGAATCTGAATCTGACCAGACATTTGTATCGAATTTATCAATTGCATCTGGATTGAGATTCATGTCCGGATCTGTTATCTGTAATATTGCTTGACTATTTACGGGATAATTTGGCTGTAACCATTGCAAGCTACCTTGATTCCAATGAATTATACCTGATCCTGTTACGACCTCATCACGATTATACTCAAACGAGACTGTCACTCCATCATTATTACTACTTGGAAGAAATCCATTTGTAGGACCACATGTGGGATTGCATGTTGATTGGATTCCTGTTGGATTTGTACCTTCTCCATCCACACCTGTTGACCCTTTTAGCGTTGGATCTCCTGTGAGTGTAACATACCCACTGAATATTCCTGTGTTTGGACCTGTCTCAACCAAGCGATATGGTATGCTATGACCGCTTGTGGATACAGTTATCTTGTCATCTGTAGTGACACCTATTTCATCAACTATGTTAGGATCTGAATTAAAATCTGGTGCATAGATTGTAATGTATACTCTATCAGTCCAACTGAATGTTTTTTTGTTAAGCTGTATTGGAGATGATGTTGAAAATGCATTTTGAGGCATTAGAACAAAACAGATGACAATTATTGAAATTATGATAATTTTCTTCAAACGTTATCTAGTACTGTGAATGGCTGTCATAAACATTAAGATGATAATATCTATCACATCAAAATATTGTGCCTACAATTATACGATTGTACTATTACTGTAAGTTTCTTATTAGGTACTCTACAAGTTTTTAACACTTGGCAAAACTATCATTGGCACGCGGTCCTATAATTGCAGCAATTGGATTGATTGTAGTTGTAATAGGTGCTAATCTTTTTGATACGTCTTATCAATCTGTAGAGTCTGTTATTGGAACTACATCTAATATATTTATAGACAAAGAAATCCTTCCAAATCAATTTATCAATTCTACTATATCTTCATCGCATCTGGCAGAACATAATGTCATTGTAGCACATATTGTACCATCCTCGGGTTCTGTCAAGCTAGAGGGTGTGGATCCAAACGGGATGGCTTTTGAGAAAGACAGCAGTAATGGTTTTCTATATCATATTATACAACGAAGTACTGAAGGTGGATCTTACAATCTCACAATGCTTGACACTGGAAATCAACCTGTGAGAATTACTGCTGTGATAGGGGAAGATCCATTTCTGGGTAACAGTTGCAGCGCAGCATATGGGATGAAATGCAGTACTGTACATCTGGCAGTAGGTATGGTGGCAACCGGTATTGTTGCATTCATTGTGGGAATTGGTATGGGAATGTATGATTTCAAAAAAGAACAAAAACTCCAAAAGACATAACAACAGAATCTCTTTATTTCTAAACTCTGATCCGAAATTGATATGTTTCTTACATTGAATGTGAATTTTTTTAATTCTGCCTAATAGTCATCAATAGTCTTATCAAGTAATATGATCATATGATCTCATGTCAAAAGAACATGCTCCAAAAGATTGGGACAAGATGTGGATTGAATATAATAAATCACTCAAGGCGTGGATGCACGCCTTTGAATCGCTTCAAAAAGCAACTACTGATGTCCAGTCCAAATACAATGATGTTATGGCAAAGGCGCTCAAAGAGTCTAGCGATAAAACAATGAGCCAGTTTACTGAAAACTGGCAAAAATCTATGAGCCAAGCAGGAATTGAGACATTCAAACAATTTGGTAACAACTGGCAAAAGTCCTTTAGTCAATCTGGGATGGATCAAATGAAAGCATATGGTGATGTGATGAATAAATTTGCCGAAACCTGGCAAAAAATGTGGAACAAGTAAAATCACCCTGTCCTTACTTTTTCAGGATTTTGTAATGTGAAAGAAATTTTTAACTGAAAAATGAGTGTCTTTTTACACAAAGTCTGATTTTCCAAAGATCTAAAAAATTTCATTGCCCCTTTTTTGATCAAAAATGGATCATTTTGAGCTCAAAAATCGATTTTAAGATAAAATTTGTTGCCAACTTTCTTAGCGATCCTAGCTAACAATTCATTTAAGAGAAAGGTTTTTAATATTCGAAAATTTAGAACACACAAGTTGAATTCAAAAGTACTTTTCTCGATATTAGCAGTTATGTTGCTTTCTTTGACAGTCTCTTCAGTTTCTGCATATGCACAAACTGGAACATCTACAACTAAAACCAGTGAGGCTACAGTAAATGAACAAACTGTTGTTACTTTATCTGGTGAAGACTCAACTGATCCACACTTCCAAGCTATCTCATATCAATGGCAACAATTGTCTGGCGACCCAGTGACTTTGTCTTCTACATCTGATGCAGATGTTTCTTTTACAACTCCTGCAGTTGATCCAGGTCAAGTGAAAGATCTCAAGTTCTCTTTAATTGTAACAAATCCTCAGGGACTTACAAGTATTACAGCATTCACACTACATGTTATTCATAACAATCATCCTCCAGTAGTAACCACTGATCATGAATTGACCGTGATGGAAGGAAGCGCAATGACTTTGATGGCATCTGCTAATGATCCAGATGGCGACACTATGACTTATGCATGGACTCAAGATGCGGGTTCAAACGTAACCTTGTCAAATCCAAATGAACTTACTACAATGTTTACTGCACCAGCAGTTAATTCTGGCGATAATTCTACTTTGCACTTTACAATTACTGCAACTGACCCATATGGCGGCGTTGGTTCTGATTCTGTACTAGTTCATGTTATTAGTGCATCTGTATACAAGCTTGCATCGCTTGACTGTGGTCCTATAATTAGATCACATGAAGGTGGCAGTGCAACTTTGGTTGAATCAATTGAGAATCCTTCCAATGCTCCTCTGACATACGAGTGGAGTCAGATATCTGGAATGCCAATTTCAATTTCATCTACTACAGATGTTTCACCAACTGTATCACTTCCAACTGGTTCAGGTGGTAGTGTATTTGCATTCCAATTAACACTTAATCAAGCTGGCTCTATTGTGGGAAGTTGTGAACAATATGTTTATGCTGCCTACCCAGAACCAGGTGCTAGTCCAGTAGCTAATGCAGGTCCTGATCAAACCATTTCTGCAACAAGTTCAGTTCAACTTGATGGTACCAACAGTACTGGTGGATATTTGAAATTCTCTTGGGTACAAGTCTCAGGTGATCCAGTGCAATTGCTTAATGCAAATACTGCAAAACCTATGTTCACTGCACCTGATGTAGCACTTGGACAATCAAAGGATCTAGTGTTCTCTAACACTGTGAGTAACTCCTTTGGAAAAGATTCAGCGACAGTAGACATTACAGTGGTCAATCCATCATCACCACCGAACGCTGTAATTACAGTAAAGTAAACCTGTAGAGTTTTTTCTACAATCAACTATTTTCGGATTCTATTTTTATATTCATTAATTTGACAAAATAATATAAGTTAATTTTGGCCAGATATTTTCAATCAATTCTAGAGATGTATATGACTGGTTTATTTAGAGCCAAATAACGTCATGAATGTGATGTATCGATACTTTCCTGTTCTTGTAATTACACTTGTTTTAATTGGAGTGTTTGGTGTTCATCTGGTGCAAGGAGCTTCGCCTCAAGTGTTAACCATCAAACCTACTGGATTGTCTGCAACTGCAGTCTCTCCTACACAAATTAACCTGCTTTGGTCTGCACCAACACAAAACTATGAAAAAACAATCATTGGATATAAAATTGAACAACAGCTTAGTCCTGGTGTATTTGATATTCTAGTGTATAATACTGGTAGTACGCTTACTGCCTATTCGATGACTGGCCTGAAAACTGGGACAACATACACCTATCGAGTTTCTGCAGTTTATTCTGATGATACATCTACTGATCCCTCAAATATTGCTACTGCCATTCCTTCCACAACATCTTCTCAATCTCCGACTCCTCCAGTCTCATCTGCAACGACCAATGTAAAATTTGATTTCATTCCTTCTGATGGATCTGTTCTATCTGGTGTAATATTTGATCAAAGTGATTATCTTGCATTACAATACCAAAAAGATCCTAGAAGCATAATTCTTGATGTGGTTCCTACATCTGATCCTGCAACTAATAGTCTTGGTAATCTGTTATCCTATCAAAATAATCATCTAAACGATGATTCAGTTCCAGCTCCTTTAATTGCAAAAGCCGTCTCTTCTACAATAATTAATCTCTCATGGCTTCCGCCTCTAAACCAATATGGACAAAAGTTATTGGGATATGAAATTGATCTAAAGAATGCTCCTGGAGATTACCAAATAATTGATGAAAACACTGGCAATGGCACTACACAATATTATTTGGATGGACTAACTCCTGATACCACCTATACTTATCGAATCTTTGCAGTATATCCTGGGACTCACAGTAATCCATCAAATGATGCATCTGCAACAACACTAGAATACATTTCACCACCAGTACAAACACCCAATCAAAATACATCATCTGCGTCTACTCCATCTTCTACTATGATATATGATCAAACCGGTATGACACCGCCTATTGCAAATAATGTACAGCTTGATTTTACTGCCCCTGATGGAGTCTTGCTATCTGGAGTAATACTATCACAAAGTGATTATCAACAACTTGTTATCATAAAAGATCCTAGATCCATTCTATCAAATGTAACACAGACATCGTCTACAATAAACAATGTTCTCTCAGGAGTTTTGAGATATCAAACATTACATGTAACAAAGGAACCTCAAATAATATCTTCCCCACCTGTTGTAAATTCTAGTCAATCTTTGCAACAATCTACTAAACCTCAATCTTCTGATAATGTTTTGATAACAGGTGTTATCACATCTGTTGTAGCATCTGGTATTGTTGGTATGGCAACATGGTTTGTTCGAACCAAAATAGCAAGAAAAATTGCAAAAGAATATCATTTCACACTAGAACATGTGTTATCTACTACGTCGTCACAAATTCGAATACAAAACAGTGGAGAAACAATGGAAGATTGTATAATACTTTGTGAAAGGGATACATGTGTCTGGATTGACACAAATCTAGACAAACCAAAACATGTCTATGCAGGGAGTGTCTCATCTGTAACAATTCCAGCAGGGTTTGAAAACAAAAATCCTATGATAAGTATCAAAAGCGGAAAGAAGACATTACGAAAAATAATGCTCAATGATATGGCTCGCGGTTGAGACGAAAATGAATTAACAATTTGCTCTTTGAGATGATATGTTTTTTCAAGTTCCAATTCATGTTGAACAGATTATGACTTGGTATGTGTAATATGTGGGAGATTATTCCAATCTGAGTTTATTTTTGGTGTCATCGCTTTTATCTGGGCAAATTTTAATTCAAACTGTTGTCAGAAGATCTAATTGGAGCAATTCAACAAATCTTACTCCTTGGAAAAGGTGACCAAGGTAGATTAGAGTATCTTCTTGACATGTTACAAAAGGGGCGACCTCTTACAGACTCTGATCAAAACTATCTGAAAATTATGGTACCTCTGTATCTTAGTACAAAAGATTCCTATCAACAAAATTCTGAGCTTGTTATAGAGAGATTGTCTAATGAAATAAAGGATCTAAATCAAAAAATCCAAAATATGCAAAGAAAAGGATTTGAAAAGTATGTGGGAAGAAAAGCAGTCTTATTCTTTTTTACAGTGTTTGTAGGCTGGAATGCGTGCCAAGTCTATCTACAACCATTGCTGTCTGGCTTTGTTTCTAATAGTGTAATGCAATATGTATTCCCCTTGAACTTGGTTGCAAATTATTTGAATTATGGCACGGCGATCTGGTTTGGATTTTTGATATTGTTGTCATCATGGCCCTTTATTGGTGCAATACATCTTGCCAAGTTCATAATATCTAGAAAAGTCTCAAAGTGATTATTGGAGAACTACACGATAATAATCCCAGCGTTCTGGGTCAAATTGTTTGACAAACTCAATAGGCTCATTTCTTTCAATTCTACTTGCAATTACGTCACGTAATGCAAAGCTTGTAAGATACTTGTATCCCTTTGATTGTACTTGCATGTTAAATAATAACCTCATTTCTCTTCCACCTCTTTGTCCCCAATACCCCATCCTGATTGCAAGTGGTTCCATAAATGCAGTATTTTTAAGTCCATAGTTTACGTCATTTATTTCTGGTCTGAGCTTATATGCTTCTAGCGGTCCACCTTTTGTAAATCCAATGACTGGTCCGTTGTCACTTCCAAGTCTTAACGTGTTTAGTATTGTATCTTTTGCCATGACTGATTCTATAAAATCCTCTTTTTTGAATTGGAGTGGTTTTGGTAACTGTTTGTGTATTTCTGATAATGTCTCTATGAATCCAGGTTCTTGTCTGTTTGACATGGGTTCTATCACTGCAAAGAATTTAGTATTGTCATAAACAAGTGATCCTTCAATTTCTATTTCCTGTTCACGTAGTTTCATAAATGATAACACATTGTTTGTAAAGTGTTTTCGCATATCCTTTGGAAGTGCTTGCAAGACACTCTGATACATCTCAGCATCATTGTTGAGAAGATCCTCAAAATATGCAACAGATCTTCTAACAATATAATATGGGTGCCATGCTAATGCGTGGGCATTTTTTTGTGCCATTTCTAATGCTTTTGCAAAGTCACCAAGAGTGTATCCCGCAATCCTGTCTGTAACTGACAGAAACCAACCTACCTTCTTGAAATGATCTCTTTTATTTTTGTCATCGCGTGTAATTTCTGACAAGTTAAGACAATCTTCAATTTTTTTCTCCGTTACCTCTTTTATCTCTCCGCTCCAAGGATATGTGGTTCTATGAATTAGTACCGCAATCAAGTTTTTGTCAATGCTTGCATCTCTTAGCAGTGAGTCTAATTTTTCATCTGTCATGACAAATTTTACCGCATCTTCTTCATGTGGCTTGTCTACCTTTTTTTGTGGGTCGTAATCATGAAACAATGATGCGACAAAAAGATATGGAAAGTCTTCCGGTTTGAGAATGCCCTGAGTGTTCTCAGATTGGGCTGCAAGTAATGTGACATAGGTGACCTCTAATTCGTGAATGATGTTGTGATATCCGTAATAGTCTATGCCAAGACCCTTTGATTCGAATAGGTTTACGGTATAATCTAATATCTTGGAGTAACATTCTCGTTTAAAGCCATTAGCTACCATGATTCTTTGAATTTCTTCACGTAGGGCTACTGGATCCTGATTCTGTAGCAACATGTTGGTAATTGAAACTGATAGTTTTAAGTTCTCGCTCGAATTTCAATCACATTTTAGAAGGTGTTTTCCTTTTTTGGTAGATTGCAAGCAAAACTAAAACTGCAACTATGCCTATGCCGATTGTTGAGACATTGGTATAGTCTCCAAACCAGTTGGCTACCAAAACCTTTGGTGCGTCTGCCATTGTCTCTACAGATTCTTGATTGGCGTTTCCTATGATAGATCCTTGCCATCCGGAAAATATGTGGTTTACAAGAATGTCGTTCCCTGGTGTAACTGATGCATCTACTATCGTACCTGAATCATACCATCCTGTTCCTATGACCCGTCCAAAATTTGAAATGACCTTGATGTAATATTGGATCTTGTACTCTAGATCAATTTTGTGTCCACTTGACATGTGGATTGGAGGTGACATGAAAGTGCCAGATTCTTGTCTTGCGATGTCGTTTATGTCCTGACTATCAAGTGACCACCCATCAAGTATCTGTCTTGTATTCTGTATGTCATATGATATCATGTTGGGTGCTGCAAACTGTACATCTGTACCAGAATCAAACCAGTTGTCGTTTGTAGGAGATGGTGGAAAAAAAGTTACATTGTCTGCTCCATGCATTGTTATTTCAAATTGATGTGTTGCAAAAAATATTACAGAATGATTCTTGTTTGTAGTGACATTTAAGGTGAAATTCCCATTAGACATTCTGTTGATTTGAATCGCTTTGCTATTGTCAATGGAATAAGCTTGTAGGTTATATCTACCGCCATCTGTAGTCCATGAATGTTCTTGAGAGATTGTGTAATTCTGATTGTTGTCTGTAAGAATTGTGTATCCTGTTGATGTATGATTTGCATAGTTGATAATAATGATTGGCTTTAGGTTGTATATTGTATGTCCTGATGCTTGATTATGTGGAACCGTGATACAAAACAACAAGACCGGAATTAAAAAGAACATAACATGTTTTGTAGAAAACAAACTTGAGAGGTATCTTTGGATATACAACTTGCTCTTCAATTCTCTAATCATTGTCATTCTCTAGCAAAGGTCAAATAATGCTTGGTAAAAAAGAATCTATGCAATTATACTCTTATGTTATCATGACATGTCTTGTCTTTTCAATGGGTGTTGCACCAGTCTTTGCACAAACATCTCAACAATACACAATAAAAGATGCACAGAGCGGTCAATCCTTTCAGGTACCATATGTCATAACAGGTGCAACAGTTAGTGAAATGTCAATTAGTTCTCATGATACTTCTCTTGTGGTATTTCTACAATCGTCTGCTGATGGTAATCTGACACTGACTCTTCCACGAACACTTATTGATGCAAAAAATGGTGTAAATGATGACCAATTTTTTGTACTGGTGGATGGGGCTGACACTGAATTTGAAGAACACAAGACTAGTACTGACAGAACTGTAACCGTGTTTATTCCAAAAGATACTGGGCAGGTGGAGGTGATTGGCACACGGGTAGTTCCAGAGTTTGGTTCGTTATCTTCTCTAGCGCTTATTGTGGCAATAATTTCAACAGTTGCAATATCTGCAAAAACTAGACTAAAGTTTTCCTAACGTGCCTGAGATTTTTTAGCTAAATCCTGCACCAAATTGATCTCCTTGTTGGAGAGGGTCCGCGGAATCTGAGCCTTTGAGCTTTAGATACAAAAATGCTTCATTTACAAGTTGTATCGCAGGTTCATCTTGCAAGTGGAATTGCTTTTTTACCAAGTCATAATATTTTTTTAATCTTTCTTCATTTTGCTCATCAAGGGAGATCTTGTCTTTGAGTATTATTGCTGCAACAGTTTCAATCTGCGAATTATATTGTGCATCGTTCATGACATCTTCAACTCATTTCTTGCTTTTAAGTGATTGTTACATTTGATGTGGTTCAAGATTTTTCAGAGTCAATATCTTCCTCAAATTCGTCATCCAAGAATTCGTCTTCCTTATCATCATTTTCCGATGACTCGTTCAGAAAATCTTCTTTTTCTTTATTTTTTTCAGACATGTTTTACTTCTTTCTTTTGTGCTTATAACTTTTGAAACATTCTTGGTATGAAAAACAGCCACTTTTACGTTGTGTACTTGTATGCGGTGCTAGCTTTTTCCAAAGCTTTCCAAGACTTTTTTTGCGTCTTCTTCACCTGATTTTATTAATTTCTTTATGGTGGTAACTGAAAAATCAGCATCTTCAAAAAGATAATGTGAGTCTTCTTTTCTTTCTATTCTTACTATCTCGTTTATTATTGCACCTCTCTGACATGCAAGCTTGTTAAACTCTGGTTCAATTTCAGCAAGTTTTTTTCTATTGGTCTCATCAAGTGGAATTGATTCCAAAATATCATGCATTTTATTTATTATCGTAAGGTATCTTGAAACTACTTTGGACATGCGAACTGTTTGGTCTGTCTTGTCTGCATGCATGATGTCTCTTGCTCTATGCCATGATTCCATCATGTTCTTTGGAATATCCTCCTGTCCGCGTGGAAATAGATTTGCAATTATGACTCTTTTATCACATGTGGGTGAGGCATCAATTACTTCTCTTAGTGGTGTATTGCTGAGTAGTGTTCCGTCCCATAGGTACTTGTTGCCAACCTTTGTCCATGATATTCCGTAGAATGGGTATCCTGCACTAGACAAGACATGATCTGATGTGAAACTATCATATTTGCTGTCAAATATCGCAGGTCTTCCATTTTGTATGTCTGTTGAAGTTATCACCAGTCTTGGTCTTGAAGGATCTTTGAGTTTTGTATAGTCTACAAATTTTTCTAGAGTTGTTTTGAGAGGTGACATATCATAAAGATATGGAGAATTGTAGATAAATCCAAAAGATGGTCTCAACCAAAGCGGAGCAAATGCATTAGAATTTCCCCACATTGCAGAATACATTGAAGATGAAATTTCTCTTGCGCGATCAGTAAGAAATGATGGTGTTACTGTCTGTGCTAATGTGAGCCAAAAATCTTCCAAATCTTTTGCTGGGTTGCCGCTCTTGTTTGCGGCAATTATTGCTGAGTTGATTCCTCCAATAGAAGTGCCTGCAACAACATCTATCTTTATTTTGAATTTATCAATTGTCTTGTATACTCCACACTCGTAAGCTCCAAGGGAACCTCCACCTTGGAGAACAAGAACATTTTCCTCACACTCTCTTTCTTTCTTTATGCGCATTTGATATTCTATTAGATGTATTACATTATTAGATTATCATGTTTTCTATGATTCTCATGTCTGTATGCTATGGTGAGTAGATTTTACATGACTGATCTTGTGAAATGCATTATGAGAGGACCAGATTCCAAGAGATGCTATCCCAACTCCTATGAAATTTCGTATTGTCATGATGTGATCTGGTCTTGATGCAATCACGGTTGTCTGAAATACAACATAATAATCATCAAGCATCCAAAATGCAAGCGTTATCCATGATACTATGCCTGCAACTAGATAACCTATCCTTGCTTTGTGAAATACCTTGATTGTACTAAAACCGATTGCACTGTACCATGCAATTGATGCAACAAGCCATAATGTTTGATATATTTCACTTCTATTATCCAAATAATAGTATGTGGTGCCAATGAGAGCAAGAAAAAATAGGCAAAAAAGTACTAGCCTATGATTCGTAGCAAAACTTGTTCTGTCTTTACCGACTATCATTTTTTTCTAGACCATTAATGCCGAATATGATGTTATTTTGCAAAGAATTTGATAATTATATCTGATAGTCTCTCTGGGTCTTCTACATATGGGGAATGTCCACACCCTTCCATTGGAATGAATTCACAGTTTTTGATTAACGAAACAAACTGCTGTGAATACTCAAAAGGTATCAGCTTGTCATCCTTGCCCCAAATAACCAATGTTGGAATATTGATCTTTTCTAACTTATCAAAAATATCTGGTGAATTCTTTAATCCTAAAAGTGTAGACAAAAATACCATTTTTGCATTTGGTCTTGACATGTTGTTGACAAACCGTTCAATTGATATTTCTGATACCTGCATTCCTGGGCCTACCATCATTTGGTATGCATTTTTCACCGAGTCCTTGTTTGGGTATAATGCTGCCATTGTATATGCATCAAGTGTTGGAGTGGATTTTTTCATTATTCCTGCAGGGGATATGAGAATTATTTTTTCAATTGTGGGATTTTGAGTTGCAGCACATTCTGCAGTTATCTGACCTCCAAGTGATGTACCAATGATGAATGTCTTTTTTATTCCAAGTGCCTCCATAAAATCAAAAACAAACTTGATGAAAAATTCTGGAGTGTAATCCACTGAAGGTTTGTCACTTTGACCATATCCAATTATGTCTGGTGCAAAAATATGGTATTTTTTATTCAGAAAAGGCATGAGATTACTCCATCTTTCTGCGTATCCACCTAGTCCATGTAAAAGAATGAGATTGCGATCAAATTGATCGCCATCTTCTAAATATCTAATACTGTTTCTATTTATTGTAACAAATTTTTCCTTCATCAGTCCACTGAAAGTCTTGCAAACAAAATAAGTTTTTAGCGATATTACTTATGACAATATTAGTAAAGCAATATTCACTCCGATCTGCAGTGCGATCAGGTCTTCTTCGTTATTGTAGTGGCATATTCTAACATCTTTGCATAAGATGACAGTGCAAGTTTAACATAATCGTCATATGACTTCATTGCCGACATGGTGTTTTCTACAAATGTCTTTTGAAAATTATTCATCATTTCTATCTCTGATACTGTAGTTTTTGTTATTATTTTGAAATACTTGTCAAATGATTCTATTGCTTTTTGGTCTACTCCCATGTTGTCAAGAAATTCCTTTTCTGCAATGTAGCATGTTCCGAAAAAATCTCTTGCAATACGTAAACCTTCTTCCTGCAGATCTGCAAAATTTTCTATGTATGAAGGCAACAGACCCTCTATCTTCATTATTACTTCATTAGTATTGTCTCTCATTACGTCACATACCGAAAGGGAATGTTTGACATTTGTCTTTTCTTGTGGTTCGGATTTTGACATTATTGTATTATTTATGGGGTACATCTTTTTAACAATTTGTTGTATGTGTGTTTGATAGCTAGCAATCTCTATATGTATAGAACTCTAATCTATTCTACCTCACATGTCCGTTCCACCTGACTTTAAAAAATCGATAGCAAACTATAAACACAATTCTCTCTTTTGGACAGATTTGCTGTACTTGATGTCAAACAGGCAACAATCACTTGCAGCCACTGGACCGTTTAGAAAATTTGCAATCAATGCAAAAACTCTGAGTACAGAAACTATAGAAATGAATGAAGACATGACTGAGTTTAATGCCAGATTGTCTGGATACTATAAGCAACTTACTGATACATGGAATGAGGCCCAAAAAGAATACTCTAGAAAAGTACCCGAACTTCCAAATGATGTGGAACACATGGAGGCCTCAAAACGTGTATGGATTGATATATTCGAAAACTATTTTACAAGACTTTTTGATTCTACTGAATTTGCAGAGAACTTTGGTAGGCTAGTATCAAGTGAACTTGAAATTGCTAAGCACTGGAACAATATGGCATCTACACTACTTGAAAGCGCAAACATGCCTACAAAGAAGGAGATGGATGAAGTGTACAAAGAATTACACTCTTTGCGAAAAAGAGTTGCCAAACTTGAAAAAATAGCAAACAAGGGAGGAACTCCAAATGGCCAATGAAATTAAAGTAGATCCTCAAATGTTGGCTGAATTTATTAAACTGAACAAGAACATATTTGAGGCACCGAATCTTGCCAAGTCTCTTGATGAAATTAATCTTGAAATTACTCCGCACGAAGTTGTATACACAGAAGGAAAAATTAGATTACTTCACTTCAATCCGCTGGTCCAAAAACAGCTAAAGACACCACTTGTGATTGCATATGCTTTGATAAATAGATTTCATATTTTGGATATCCATCCAAAAAAGAGCTGGGTGAAACATTTGTTAAATCAAGGAGTTGATGTTTACCTAATTGATTGGGGAACACCAACCCAGATCAATCGACACGAGGGATTTGACGATTATGTTAATGGTTACATGGATAATTGTATTGATTTCGTAAGGAAAGAAACATTGTCTGATACTGTATCTCTACAGGGCTATTGCACTGGTGGAACCTTGTCTACTGTGTATTCTGCTCTGTATCCTAAAAAAATCAAGAATCTGACTCTAACTGCACCAGTAATTGATGGACGAAGAGATAGTACTGTAGTATCAAACTTGGCAAAACACATGGATGTTGACAAGCTGGTAGATACTATGGGCAACATGCCGCCTGAATTGATGTATTATGTTTTTTCGATTTTAAAACCATTTGAACAAGGCTTTGAAAAATATCTCAATTTCTTCAAAAATATTCATGACCAGGAATATGTTGAAAACTTTATCAGGGTGGAAAAATGGGTTTCAGACACACCACCAATTCCTGGTGAATTGTACCGACAGTGGATTAAAGATATCTACCAAGAAAACCTATTGATTGATAACAAAATGTATGTGGGGGGGAGGCAGGTATCGCTGAAAAACATCTCCATGCCTTTGCTTACACAGGTTGCAGTGGGCGATCACTTGGTCTCTCCAGAATGCAGTATGCCTATTCACTATGCGGTATCAAGTGAAGATAAAACACTCAAGATATATCCAACTGGACACGTGGGTATGATCGCCAGCTCATTTTCACAAAAAAAGGTTCTCCCAGAGTATGCGCAATGGCTAGTGGAAAGATCGGAAAAATAAAAAATTAATGGTCTAGTTCTTGCTTGGAGTCCATGCTGAGAACCATGATTGCAGTATGTTTGCATCCATTGTTGTGAATGCCTTTAGGTTGTCATTGAATGTCTTGATGTTCTGTCTTGCTGCTTCCATTGCTGCTAGTACTGCTTTATTTTGTACTGAACTTGTTTTCACTATCTCATCGGTTGCGTCATTAATTGCTTTGAGATAAGTTGGTGGAAGATTTGCAGTAAAGCCGCTTTTTGTTGCTGCTTCTTGCTGGAACTCAATTGCCGTTTCTACTGCATTTTTGTATGCTGTTGCAAATTCTTGCTGTAGATTTGAGATTGCCTGGATGTATTGTGTGACATTCTTTTCTGCCTCTTCGAAATATCGATTCACATTCTGCTTGTATATTGCGTATGTTTCTTTTGCTTCTGTCTTGCTCATTTTTTCACCTCCTGTCGTGAATTACTTTTATGGATTGGAACTACAATCACTTGAACCAGATCATTTTCCTTGATTCCAATTGCTTCTCTTTCTGCTTCGGGTATGGAAATTCTACCATTGCTTCCAACTGATGTCTTGAATGCACCCCATGATGAAAATTGGGGCAAATTTTGTGCAAGATTAAACCAGTTATACATGGCCTTTGATCCACTCTCTGCAAAAGTTTGTACAAAGTCTGCTTGTGTCTTGGTGGTCTTGTCTGCCATCTCTTTTAATGTGTCCAGTGGATTTGTTTGGTTTGTACGATTCATCATATCGCCAAATGTTCTCATAAAGTCCATTTGGGCCTTGCCGCTTCGCTGGATCCATTCTCTAAAAATGGCTGATGGGTCAGGTTGGTCATAGTTACCATTCATTGGTAATGATAACCAACCAAAGGTATATAACATTATTGTTTGTTATTGTGAGTGATGACCATTAGGACAATCAATCCTGCAACTGAAGAACTCATACATGAATATCAAAATATTACGGAAGTTGATCTGAAAAATAAGGTGGGCAAAGCACGAGATGCCTTTGCCAAATGGAGGACCGACTCTAAAAACAGAGCCATGTTTTTACATCTTTTATCTGTAGAACTTAGAAAGAACAAGGAATCTCTTGCTAGGGTAGCTACCCAGGAGATGGGAAAACCACTTAAGGAATCTCTTTCTGAAGTGGAAAAATGTGCATGGGCTATGGAGTTTTATGGTGATAACGGGGAGACATTTCTCAATCCTGAAGTAATAAACACTGACGCGCGAAAAAGTTTTGTTGCTTTTGAGCCTATCGGTGTTATTGCAAGTATAATGCCTTGGAATTTTCCATATTGGCAAGCATTGAGATTTGCTGCACCATCACTTATGGCTGGAAATACAATTGTACTAAAACCGGCAAGTGCTACCATGCAATGTGGTATTGAAATGGAAAACCTGTTTGTAAAGACTGGATTTCCTGAAGGAATATTTCAAACACTTGTCAGTGATTCTAGTATGGCTGAAAAATTAATTGATTCTAATATCAATGCAGTAACGTTTACTGGAAGTAATGTTGTTGGTGCAAGAGTTGCACAGAGGGCAACATCACAAATAAAAAAATGTGTTCTAGAACTCGGTGGAAGTGATCCGTTCATAGTCTGTTCTGACGCTGATGTTGACAAGGCATCAACTGGTGCGGTAAAGGGACGATTCATTAACTGTGGTCAAAGTTGCATTGCATCAAAGAGATTTTTTGTAGTAAAAAATATTGCAAAAGAGTTCATCGAGCAATTTGTACAAAAGACTGCAAAACTAAACGTGGGTGATCCAATGTCTGATAGTACTGATATTGGTCCTCTGGTGAATGCTGATGGTTTGCATAGAATAGAAGATGTAGTAAAAGATGCTATATCTAAAGGCGCTCAAGTGCTTACTGGTGGTAAACGACTACTAGACAAGGGCTATTTTTATGCACCAACTGTACTTGACAACATAACTCCTGATATGATGGTCGCACACGAGGAGGTATTTGGGCCTGTGGCGCCTGTGACTGTAGTTGAGGATGAGGATGAAGCAGTAAGGCTTGCAAACTCATCACAATATGGCCTTGGGGCAAGCATATGGACTCAGAATCTTGACAAGGCAGACAAATTGTCTAGATTGGTAGAATCTGGTATTGTGACTGTGAACAACATGGTGATATCTGATCCGCGTGTTCCATTTGGAGGTGTTAAGCAAAGTGGTTTTGGTAGGGAACTCTCAAGATATGGAATGCTTGAATTTGTAAATGTGAAATCTGTAAGATACTATGACCAGCTTGTACCATTCCATCACGTGGAATAGATTTTCTTAAAACATTACTTTCTAAATTGAAAAATTAGTCCTATTTGTTGAATAGGACTGCGGTAATTATTCCTGCTCCGATTATTGCACCTAATCCTAAAAATAGGATGTCAAATGCTATTACTTTCTTGAATGGTGCACGAACCTCTGCTGACCATACTGAGGGTGTAGTTGGTTTGTTTGTCATGTCTATTAGTTAGTCTCACAAGATGATAAGATCTCATAAGCTTGTTTTATTATTGTTAAGCTAAGTTGTTGAAGTGATTATTTTATCCTGAGAATGAAATAAAAATCATCTCTGTTCTAGTGTGTGTCAATAACGAGAAAAATGTAAATGTGCTATACCTCAAGTATTCTAGCAAGCTTGTTTTATAATGGGTCTGATTTCTCATCTGTTTGAAATGAAATATGTTGTAATCTCTGTAATCTTACTTGTAGGCTTTGCATCTTTGTCTTTTTTAATTGTTGAAAATAACACTGGCGTATCAGAATGGGATCATACATCATTTACACAAGTGAACAAACCTGGTAACAAAATTGTAGATAAGATGATGGTTGATCTGAGTAAATACGGACGAGAAATAGTGTGGATTGGAATGACTGTGTTACTTTTTGTTATTGGTAAAAAAGATGGTCGCAAGGCTGCAGTTTTGCTTACTATCACATTCTTGGTTTTGATTCTTCTTGGAACTGTGCTAAAATCTGAGATTGATAGGCCAAGACCTATGCCCCTTGGTGATAATCTGCTTGTACCTGGTGAGACAGATCCATCATTTCCATCAGGACATGCAACAATTGTATCTGGAGGCGCAGCTATACTTCTTTTGAGATTTAACAAGGGAAAACAGCTGATTGCATCGATAGTGCTTGCAATTGAGGCATTGCTTGTTTCATATTCTCGAATCTATGTAGGCGTACACTATCCGTTAGATGTAGTTGGCGGAATATTGCTTGGCACTGGTATTGCATGTGCCGTAGTTGCATCAAGCAAATATCTGGAGCCGATTTTTTCTCGTATTGATTCTATGAAGAGATGATTTTAACACACATGCATATTTCGTATTCTTCTAGTTCATAATTTCAGATCTCTGTTTTTTACTGTATTTGGAAAATAATTAATAATACAATATTATGACCTAATTCCATCTTGCCAGTTCCGATAAACACAGGCGACACAGCCTGGCTTATGATAGCATCTAGCTTAGTGCTTCTCATGATTCCTGCATTGGGTATGTTTGAGGCTGGTCTTTTGAGACAAAAAAATGCAGTCTCTGTCTTTATGCAGATCTTCTTTGGTCTGGCCCTACTTAGTGTAATGTGGTTTACAGTTGGCTTTAGTCTAACTTTTGGACCTGATACTGGTGAAGGTCTAACCGGAAATACTGATTGGAGATTCTTACACGGTGTCTCACAAAAGGAAGGACTTCCTTATGCTCCTACCGTACCGGGAGTCTCATTTGCAATGTTCCAGATGATGTTTGCTGTAATCACACCCTTGATTCTTACTGGTGCTGTGGCAGAGAGGATGAGGTTTAGTGCGTATGTTTTGTTTATTGTTGCTTGGAGTGCACTGATCTACTATCCTTTGGTACACTGGATTTGGGGAGATGGATGGTTGCACAAGCTTGGTGTAGTTGACTTTGCAGGTGGAATGATAATTCACACAACAACCGGTGTTGGAGGAATTGCAGCTGCTCTAGTACTTGGCAGAAGACTTGGATTTGGTCCTGGTATAATGGTTCCACATAATATTCCGCTTGCGGTTCTTGGTTCTTCTCTTCTCTGGCTTGGTTGGTTTGGATTCAATGCAGGTAGTGCATATTCGGCAGGTTCTCTTTCTGGTGTCACAATTGTAAACACGCAAATGGCATCTGCGGTATCATGTCTTATCTGGGTTGTAATATTTTGGATACGGACAAGAAAATCTAGTATTATTGCCGCAATCAATGGTGCAGTTGCAGGTCTTGCAGGCATTACTCCGGCCTCCGGATATGTTGGAGTTGAATTTGCTGTGGTGATTGGAATTGTAGTAGGGTTTGCATCATCACTTATGGTGCCAATATTCAAAGAAAAATTAAAGATTGATGATGCTCTTGATATTGGTGCAGTTCATGGTATTTCTGGAATTATCGGCTCACTTCTTGTAGGCGTATTTGCCAACTCTGCAGTAAACCACCTTGGAATAAATGGTTGGCTATATGGCAATCCGGGACAATTAGAATCTCAAGCAATTGGGGTAGGTATTGCAGTATTGATGGGATTTGGTGGTACGTGGGTAATTCTCAAGATATTGAAGGCCTTGATTCCAATAAGGGTAAGTCCTGGTGTAGAAGAGGCAGGACTAGACATTGAAGAACATGCAGAAAGGGCTTATTCTGACGAAGAAGAATATGGCAAGCTCTGATAACTTAGAATATCTTAAAATATAAAATTGATCTTTATTATGTTAGATGGGTGGATTTGAGAAAAACTGTCCTGTGTGTGGCAAGAAGTTTACCAACTTGATGGAATATACTAATCACATTGGTGTTGATCACAAAGATATATCGCCTGAACAAATACTAAAAATAAACAAGGAAGACAAGTGGTCGTTTTCAAACAAGTAATGTTGTCATCGCTTGTCGTCGTCTTGAAATTTCTTTAAAAGTACATCTATCTTTTTGTCAAGTTCTTGTATTGCATCAAACGAATTTTCATGCGTGTCATCAAAATCTGCAAGTTTTTTTAAAATATCACTATGATTTTCCTCCAGTTTTTCTATTCTACCAAGTATCATGTCCTGTTGTTTGGATGTCCTGTTTTGTCTATTGTAGATCCACCAACTGACGATTCCTCCAATTATTGCACCACCTATGATTCCAAGGTATGTTGAGGCTGCGTTGCTCATGTCGATACAATTCTTTGAGATCTCTGTCATGCATCCCCAAATATCTAAAACTAGAGGTAACATATTGATATGTTAAAAATAACGCATATGGCGTTTTTACATTGTCTATGAGCATCAGTTAACGAGGTTGTGAAATGATTGTAAGTGAAATGATTTGAGCACGATAGTGTTGTCTATGGGAGATAATCGCCAGTTTTATGATTGCTTGATCTTGTCTAAAAATTTGGCTATTTGTTCTTGATATGAAAATTCATCAAGGTATCGGTTCACATTCTCGACAATCTCGTGTTGTGATACCCCTGAGAGATCTTTGAGAACCTTGTTTAGGTACTCTGGATGCTCGTAACATTCTGTTATATCGCAGTTGAATTCTTGACACAATTCTGTCTGTACCTTTTCCAAGGTGTTCATGCTTGTTTTCAATAATGTGTGTTCTATGGCAAGAACCACCATTGTTTTACATGCTTTATTATCTATTTTACTCATGCCTTACTTCCTGTTTTGACACGTTTTTTGATTTGTCTATGTATTGCATACTTGTTTGCAAGATATGTTCATTTTACACATGTGATATGAAAAGAAGCTGGAACTTGTATGAGATCATTGATTCCAATTTGGTATCGTGGTGGATTTGTAGCGTATTGTTCTGTAGGGGAAAATTCCTAACGGCAAAGAAAATAAGACTTGTGCATGATTGTAGATGTGTAGTTCAATTATATGCCATGGTGATGATTAACTAGGCAATGTCAGACAACAACGACAACTCTGATTTTCTTGTCAAGGCACAAGAACACATTGAGGTAATTAGCACAGAGGATGAAAGAATCAAAATAATCGGAGAAGAGCTTGCAAATGATACTGGTAGGGCAATTTTTGGCAAGATATCACAGGGAGTTTCAAGCACAAATGATCTGGCAAAATCACTAAATATTTCACTACCTCTTGTCAATTGGCACATCACTCGTTTACTTGGTGTCGGATTGATAAAAGTAGAAAAAATTGGACTAAGCTCAAAAAATAAAAAAATGAAATATTATGGTCCTGTAAAAACAGCATTTGTAATTGTTCCGCCTACAAATCCTGCTGAAAACAATGTCTCAAAAACAAAAAAAGATGCCATATTTTTACAATTGCGTCATTATCTGGCAAGTATTGCAGCATTTGTCATAATTGGTCCTGTAATTTACCTTGTAGGACAGAATCATACTGTAAACCAAGAGTCGATTCAAGCTACGCAAAAAAGTCTTCCACATGCAATTGGATCCTTGGGAAATAATGCTTCTATGGTGCCATTTGCTGCATCACGTGTACAAATAAATCCAGAACCAACTGTCGTATCTGCAGATCCTGTGATGATTGCAATTGCATTATCTGGAGCAACCGCTGCGTTTTTTACAGTATTTTTTGGGATATGGGCATTTCGAAAATTACGAAAAATAAAAAAATAATACAAAATTGCACTCTAAGAAAGTTTTGATAAAAAATACATCATGTTGTTTATTATAATCTAATTTTTTTAAACAAATTGAGTTAAACTGAAATTTAATCAAAGCCTATAAACTCTACAGACGTATGATATCTAATGACAACTCGGAAAAAAACTATGCTTGCAACAATATCTGCAATCTTGATTGTTTCAACTGCGATATTTGCAAGCTTGGAGGTTTCTCAACAAGGGGCTAATGGACAGCAAGTACCTGTAACACCAACATCACAAGAAAGGACAGCGTCTGTCACAGGTTCTGCAACTGCTTCTATTGCACCAGATATGGTTACTATTCAGTTTGGTGTTGATACTGAGGCAAAGACCGCACAAGGTGCCACAAGCACAAATTCTCAAATGATGAATGCTGTGGTAAGTGCTGTCATGAACAGTGGTGTGACCAAAGACGAGATCAGTACAGCTGGGTTTTCAATCTATCCAGTGTATAATGACTCTGTACCTGATCTGATAACTGGTATACACAAGAGTGTTCTGACAGGTTATCAGGCTTCAAACACTTTGTATGTAAAGACAACCAATTTATCGCTTGCAGGAAATGTTGTTGATGCTGCAGTTGGTGCGGGAGCAAACAGGGTAGATAACATATCATTCTCGCTTTCTCCTGATAAACAACAAAGTATGCAAGATAGTTTGTTAGGACAGGCTGTTTCGAATGCCCAATCTAGAGCCCAAAAGGCACTTGATCCTCTAGACCAGAAGATTATTGGAGTAAAAACAGTGAACTTGTCAGAGTTTAACCCTGCTCCAGTTCCAATGTATTATGGCGCAATGTCCATGGCTGACAAGGCAACACCTGTGTTTACTGCAAATCAACAAGTAACAACTACTGTAGATGTAACATTCCTAATTGGGGACAAGTAGTTTTACATTTTTTCATTTTTTTAAATGTATGTTGATACTGTTATAGTAAAATAATTGTCCTGTACTTGTTATGCCTGAATGTCCTTCAGGCTCATACTATGTCTTGATGATTCCACATCTCAAAATTTTTGTCTCCAAAAATCTCATATATCATGAACGCGATATATGATAGTTGGAAACCGCATATGTTATGATCAACTGCGAGATGGGTGCGGAGGGGACAATCGTAGAGGGTGTGAAATCAATTGACTCTGTAAAGGAAGTATCTGGTGTGTTTGGTAACTATGACGTCATAGTGAAATTGGAATGTCTAAACATTGATGAAATACGCGAGACCATAGCGACAAAAATCCGTTTGTTATCAAAAGTACGATGTACTACCACACTAGTGTGTGCTAACTAGACTCAATACGAAGATGCCAGTGTTCCATTCTGTTATTATAAAAATTATTAAAACTAAAATGCGTCTTGGCATGTAAAACATTATTCTATGTTTGTAGGGCGGGAAATGAAAATCTAACACTAGTCAGTTGGCTTTATTTTTCTTCGATCCGTAAAGAAAACTATCACACCTATTACAATCACTATGATTCCAAACTGACTAATAGTAGATAGCTGGTTGCTAATGGATAACATGTGATAATTTGCATCAGCAATATCACTTGAATTGGCTGGATTGATGGTAGGAATCAAATCAAGAACAATTTGGGACATGAAATGTCCTATTAAGAACATCACTATCCCTGCCAACAAAATTCCTATGCCTCTACTAATCTTCATATTTTTGCGAGTCTTGGAAACATAATTGCTAATGAAAATACTGCTATGATGACAATCAGAGATCCTGTGGGAAATTCTGGTACTGTGTGAGGTTGTGATACGACTCCTGAAATCTCTGAATCTGAAAAACTATTTCCATTTAGATTCTCAAACCCTATGGTGATAGGACCAGCATAGTTTGCTGGAAAATTAACCTCTTCTGTATTTGGGTCGCCATTGTTGTTGGTTGTACCACTATTGTGGAATAACAAGCCATTTTTACCTTCTATGATAGAAAAATCATAATCTATTGAATTTACTGTCTTGTTTACTAGATATGGATCAAGAATTTGAAAACTAAACTTTGTTGTATGGCCTGCTAGAATCTTTGGTGGATCCCAGCTAAGGCTAATCTTGTATTGGGCATTTCTTGTATATTGCATGATCGGAAATGCTGTTTCATTACTTGGAGATAGCGTAAAGTCCATCTCGGGCTTGGAGGAGTTTTGTTGCTGTGTGGCAATTGTGTTTACTTCTTGTTTGTACAATATCAGGTGTATTATTCTCTGATCATCTGAAGAGTAATCATCTATGCTTACTGCATTGTCTGGCAACGCAACTCCATTTACATATGCATCATACTTTGTAACTATGAAACTAGAAAATGTTCTTGGGATCTTTAATTCTTGATGTACTACTGTTACTTGTTTCAGATTGTCTTGACTCCAGTTGAATGGCATGGAAAAACTCATTTTCTTATTGTTAGAATCGTATTGAAAATTCCCAATTTGGTCATAGTATGCAATTATTGTAATTGTCTGTTTTCCATCATCACTGTCAGTTATGGGATACTGAGTAGTTATTGGAATTGATATTGCGGCATTGTATGTTTTACTTACTTGATAGTTATATGAGCCCATTGTAAGTACGTCTATCTTGAATTTATACAATCCTCCTGATGCAAAAACTGGACCCTTTATCTGATAGCTCCCGCCATGACCTAAAAGGCCTGGAAGTATTCCCCCTTCCTCATTTATTGTAATTTTATCTGTTGAATTGTCTGGCGCTACGTCAAATAGAAAATTTCCATTATCACTCATGAATACATGTCCAAACAGCGCTTGGTCATTTTTAAAAGCTGAGACCGCAAGTGTTACTTCAGGTATTGGTTCCTGAGTTGACGCATCCTGTAAAATGAAGTTTATCTGGGTGCCCACATGGTTGTTGTCAATCAAAAATGGCGACGAATTTATTGACAGCGTGACATTTTTGTTTCCAATCATTTCGGGCGGCAATATCTCGCTTGCAAGACCGTCACCATATGCTGACATGAAAACAAAGCTTGGAAGAAATACGCATGAAATTGTGATTAGAATTACCAATCTTGTCAATTTGTAATCTTATCTTGTTACTCTAAATAAATAGTAGGCATCTTCTCATCTGATCGCATCAACTAGATTCTTTGTGTATTGTAGAGTAAACCTTTGAAAACTAATTTGATTATTGTTCTATAGGTTTGCAAATGTATCTGCAAAGTTGTATGCCGTTCTCTCAAGCAAGACTGGATTGTATTTTTCTATAATTTCATGTACCATGTCTATGTTCTTCAAAAAGTATAATTTCTTTAGTTCTATGATTTTGATCTCTACTATTTCATCATCTACGAGTTTTGCAAGAAATGTGGAGACTGTAGATGGAGCTTTTTTTACTTTCTGAACTATTTCGTTAAATAAAAGTGGTTTACCTTCTAATAATGATAATAGGATATATCTTTGAGTATCGCGTCTAAGACTTGTTATCAATACTGATTCTTCTTCTGTAACAAAGAGCGGGTAGAATCTAGTCTCTCCTGATTTTCTGTCTATCTTTACACTGCCGTTTTCCTCTAATTTTCTTGCGTGGTAGCTTAATACTCCATTTTTTAATCCGGTTTCTCTCATTATCTCTCTGAATTTTATTCCGGGGTTTTTTTCAATGATGTTGATTATTTCTGTTTCTCTATTCATGATTAATCCTTCCTAAATACACTAAGCGCAAACATTCCCAATGTTGACAATTCAAAGAAATGTCCAATCTCACCTGCTGGAAACGGACCTAAATAATATGTGTATTGCCATGCTGCATCTACAAGTGATAATGCTTCAGCTATTACAAAAAGAGAAAATGCTAACATTGTAAAAAATAATCTTTTTGTCTTGACTCTAGAATATGCAATTGCTGATACTATGCTCAAGAAAACTGCCAAGCTGATTCCACATAGGTGAATCAATATGTGAAAGATCTGAAATTCGTGGAAAATATGTGGTAAAATTACTGGTATTGCCAAAACGCCTATAATTGTAAACATTATCACGGTAAGCAAATTAGATCTGTTTTCTACGATGTTGCTATACATGGACATGACATACATTGGTCAAAAATTGAATTTAAACGAACTGGTACAATTCTCGAATATCTTTCTAGTTTTGTGAGTCATATTCTATACAAATGGTATATTCGATAAACGTACCACTTTACTTATTTGATAAAATGTTGGTGTAATGATGGCATAGTTTCGACTTCATCCTACTCTGTTCTTTGTTGCATGGCTGGTGCGTCAGTGCAACAAAGAACTAGAGTTGAAATTTGAAAGTGTTTAGCATGTTGCGTTTACAAGTTTTTGACATGATTTTTCATCTGTGATGTTTTACAAAAGTGACAAATGTCTGATGTTGATCATTGATTATGGAAATCTGATGATTTAATCTTTGCAGAATTGATCCTCTCAAGAGACGACTTTTTTGTTTCATAATATAATCGTGATATTTGATTGGATTCTGATTCTAATATGTATAAAGTAATTTCATTTTGGTATTTGGAAATTTTTTTTATGTTGTAAATTTTACTAGAGTCCTCCTTTTCTCCTATTATTCTTACTCTTTCGCCTGTCTTGAATATTGAAATGGTCATATCTGACTTGGATATTATGATGTAATAAATTAAAAATCATGTGGTACAATCATCAAAGTCATTATCATTTTATGATAACACTTGATCATTGATCTAGGAAAATTATCAATGTCTTGTTATCTTTGATCCATATATCAAACATGAATAGTAATTTAAGTTAAAAATTCATGTGATTTTCTTATTTGATCTGAAGCTTTTCTTAAATCCAATACACTTTTAGAATAGAAAAATGCAATCAAAATTAACAATCCTGAAATGGTTGGAGCCATGACTTGAACATAATCAAAACCTAACGTTGGAATGACAGGTGAACTATTTTCTTGACTGTCTTGATTGTTTTGTGGTTGTCCAGCTGATATTGCCACGGTAACAAGCGCACTTGCTCTCTCTTCGGCCATTATGATGTTTCCTTGAGAATCCGATGTTAACCATTGCACCCAACTATTTGGAGATGGAATATTTTTTTCAATTACATCTCCAGTTCTTGGGTCTATTATCGAAATCTTGTCAAAAGTATGTTGTGCAACCCATAGATTGTGGTATTTGTCAAAAGCCATACCGTATGGAAGATTGTCTGAATCTGGATCTAGTTGTATTTTCTTGAATGTTTTAAGTAGTGGATCAAAAATGGATATTGCATGACCTTCATGTTCTGAAATGTATATTTTTCCTGTTTGGGAATCTAAAATTATTGCAGTAGGTCCATCCATGGTATAATTTCCAGATGGCGTAAATTCTGTTACTTTGTTGTTTGAAATATCCATGCTGGATATCTTTCCAATGCCCTCAGCTACCCATAACTTACCATGTGTGTTGTCTACTGCAATATCTAATGGGTCTGACTTGTCTTGCAGCTTTATTGAATCAAACTTTGTTGTATTGGTATCAAACTTGATGATCTCATTAGTATTTGCAGATGTGATCCAGATCGTATTGTTGCTATCTATTGCCATGCTTGTGAGAACTCCTTGATTTGGAATGGGATAATTTTGATTTGAGTTATTATCTGGATTAAAATGTCCTAGAATTTTTTGTGAATAATCAATGTACCAAAGAGTATCATACGAATCTAACACCATGTATACTACACTGTTTAATCCATTGATTTTGTGTTCAGTATACTTGTAAGTTCCTAGATCAAAGTCAAATATCTTGCCACTTTTGAGGGTTGTATCTCCTACCCATATCTTATTTCTATCACTGTCGTAAACTGGATATCTTGGTGTGCTGTCGTTTCCAGGAGTTTTATATTCCTTCATATCTATCTGTAAATTATTTAGTTTTGGTTTGACAAACAAATTGTACGTCGATATTAAATTGAGAGAGTTTTCTTTATTCTGTATTCCTTCAACTCTTACGGTCCAATGTCCTGGAAATCCAAAATCTGTATTGGCTGTAAAAGTTCCAACATCTGTTTTGTTTGTGTTGATTGTGATCGGTCCTATCCCACTATCTGTTTGTGTAAGTTTAAGCTGTGTAGACTTCATATCTATTTGATGTTTATTCGAGTCTAGAAATGATATGGTGAAATCATTATTTCCTGTAGTAAATGGATTCATTGATAGTGTTATTCTACTTCCATTCTCGATGAAACCTGTTTGAGAGAATTCTTGTGTATTGGGATTGTCATTTATAGTGAGTGCAAATACTGTATTTTGCAATGATTGTAACTGATTTTCAAATTCGCTTGATGGCAAACCTGAATCCACTAGGACTGCGACAGATGCAATTAATACCATGCCAATAAATGCCTCTATCTTTATAGCTGTATCAAATTTGGAAAGAATCGGTTTTGCGTCTCTGATGGTGCTTTGTATTATTGTATTTCTTGTGGTTCTGTTTAATGTTGTAGAAATTATTTTATTGTTTACAAATGTTTGATGGTATACACCAAGCGCTATCATGGCAGCCGCAAGCAAGAGCTTGATTATGAGAACTTTGCCATAAAATGATGCTAACGTCAGAGCTAGATTGCTTTCTAATGCGTAGAGCAAAAATGGACCCGTAATTACTACTGCACCAAGAACTGCAATTACAAGTGTTGAGAACCTTGGAATGAGAATGGATAATGTGGACAGACTAATGCCTGAACTTGTAATCTGTTTTATGTGCGGCATCACAACAAATGCTAGATAAATTATTCCACCAATCCATAATGATGCAAATACGTTATGGCAAAAGTCAAGCAGTAATGGTACTATTTGACCTGTGGCTGATCCATGACTGATCAAACTTGTAGTCAACAGTACAGAAAAACTTGTAACTAGTAGCAATATGGAATGTCTTCTTGCAATAACTGTTGAAGATTTTCTTGTTTTTTGATATAATGTAAGTGATAATCCAAACAATATTGATGATGTAATCATTCTTAGAACCCATATGTAACCAAACTTTGTAGAAATTGCGTCTAGTATACTTGCATTTATGGACAATGCTTGTACAATTATCATTGCAAAACCTGATGCTAAAATAATGATAGATCCGAGTACTGCCATCTTTGTCATACTGCTATCTATCTTAGACCTGATCTGTGATAGAGAATCGTTGAGTCTTGGTATTCTAGATATTGGATTCCACAACCATAGGGTAGATGCGGCAATGCCTGCAACAATGACTTGGCCTAAAAGAGATGGAAATCTTGCTACAGCTTCTGGTATTGAAAGATCTTGATAACTACTTGATGTTAGATTACTTGCAATGTTCTTTGGAACGGTTTGTCCTATTCCAAAAGCAAACGCATCTTCTGTAACATGACCATCTGTTTGATCTAAAACTTTTGTTGATATAGTGTATATTCCATTTTTTAGGTTTGATGGGAGTGATACGCTCAGAGCCGTTTGATCATTACCAATGTAATGCTGATCATTTTCTTGAATCTGGTTTCCATCTGAGTCTAAAACTTTGATTTCACTATATCTTATATCTATGGGATCACTAAAGTACACATCTATTTCTGATGGTGGTATTGAAAGTGATTGTGATGCAGTCGGATCGCTTTTTTCTATAAATGCATGTTCATAAGATTTTGGGGCACTTGGAATGATGATAAATGAAATTACTATGGCGATAAGAACTAGTTGTAATTTTGTTTTTTTGTTAAACTTGAACATTTGATGATTTGTAATATCTAATTTAATATATTGTTCTTACTCAGTTTGTGGTACAATCATAGTGGAATACAGTTTGTTGTTTTACATGGCTTAAATTTTTAAGAGACCTTGTATTCGATTGCTGTACTGAAAGAGTTTTAAATGATATTGATCTCTATTTTGATGTGAATAATCCATTACTTGCACTATTGTTATCTGTGATTCTCATATCTGGTCTGATTTATACACATCCTGCATTTGCTCATACTTTTGGTAATGATGAAAGCGCTGCATGGCTTGCTAAAATGGCAGAGATTAAAACAGAATCTGGGTTGGTTGCAAAACATGTTGGTGACACAAATGCAATTAGTTACTATTCTAATACACTGGGTACATACTGGAATGCAAATGATACCATACAAATGGGAGAAAGAAACACCTTATTGCAAACAGAAATACCTTCTACAATAAATACAACTCTTTCTGATGCACGGGCCGGAAATCAGGGTGCTGTAAATGTTGATGTTTCAAAACTTGATGCATATCTTGATGAATCAATATCTGTGAGAGTTGATCCTGATAAGCTTAACAATTCAACTATACAAGCATTGGCTGTTGTATATGTATTAAAAGAAGCACTGGGACAATACGGTAAGGCCATAAATTCACCTACTGATCTAAATGACATGTCGCAAATGAACATGTCTGGAGGTAGTATGTCTGGAATGTCTGGAGGTAGTATGTCTGGAATGTCGTCAATGTCAAGTACTATTGTAGATCAAAATGCATATGAAAACTCGGTAGGTCTCACAACTGCGGCACAAAGTATGTTTAATGATCTTACTACTAACAACCAAGACAAATCTGGCTCAAACACAAAAATATCTACGGCGTTTACAAAGCTAATTCAGGATCTAAATAACAAGGCTGACGGAAACACTGTGATGATGGATGTTCATGTCAATATTCATCCTGTCATAATAAGCGCTTACAATATTCCTGGTGCTACTAGTGCAAATGCGGCAGTGCCAGAATTCCCGTTACCTGCACTCTTGGCTGTAGTTTCAATTGCGGGCGTAGTTGTTGTAACTCGATTCAGATCACAACTTGGATTTTAAATCTGTAAAACCATGACTATTAACCAAGTCTTGATTCCTACTGTTTTTTTACTATTTATCGCGGTTATCATATTCGTTTCTCCAACTTTTGTAAAGCCTGCTGAAGCACACATCACAAAGGTTTTTGGCAATTATGTAGTCCAAGTTGGTTGGGATGATGAACCTGTGTATACCGGATTGATGAATGCTGCACAAGTGACAATAAAAAAAGGAAGTGGAGATAGTGCACAACCTGTGATTGACGCACTAAAAAATATGAAAATTTCTATGAAATACGGAAGTGTTACAACTCCTCTTGATTTTCTTCCTAGTAGTACTGTTGATGGACAATATCATGCAGTATTAATTCCTACAAGGGTTGGAACATATAGTCTTGTCCTAAAAGGAAATGTGGAAGGTCAAACAATTGACACTGAAATTTTACTAGATGATGTAGGTAGTATTGATACTCTAAACTTTCCGCCATCTACTGACTCATCATCTGATACATCTGTAAATATGGATCAGATGGGTACGGTAGTAAATCAATTGACAAGTGATATCGAAGATGCAAAAAGTAATGCAGATGCTGCATCAAATAGTGTCTCAAATGTTGTACAGTCTTTTCAACAAGTCAAGGATACAACTGATAGATTGTATATGATAAGTATGACTGGAATTGGAATCGGTGTTGCAGGAATTGTGATTGCAGTGATTGCAGTTACACGTAATAAACAACAAAACTAATCTTTTTTGAAATTAATTCATCTGTTAAATCATGATCTTTGAATGTTAAATTAAAACTAGAATGCCATGTGACTGAATAGCACAACAGTTATAGCAAATATGCATGTGGCATTCTAGTTGTAGTATTTTATTTGTTATACAATTAAAATAATTTGGTACAGTTGACAAATGTACCAATGATGTTATTATTATAAACCGCCACCAAATCTTATGAAAGACGAACAACCCACACTTCCAAAAGAGAAATCGAAACGAAAGTGGCTTTCGTTTCTGAAGAGAAACAAAAACTAGGCTACAACTGATATCTTTTGTTCCTAGTGAATTCTTTGATTTTGAATCTATCTTGTTCCTAGTCTTATCTTTGTACGATGTATGTGACTAGGTTTTGTTAATTCTAGTCTATTTTATTTGGAATGACGTGTGTTCTCATAACAAGGAAATTAAGAGATTTGAGATGCAAAGGAATTTGCTATAGATTTGCGGCAAAAAAGCCACTAGGAGGATATAGATTTGCGGCAGGACAACGACCCTGTTCTATATGTGGAATATTTGTAGACTCGTTGTCTATTGGAATACGATGTCCTTGCTGTAATAACAAACTACGACTAAATTCCAGAAATACCAAGTCTAGAAAAAACAGGTTTAACCTAAGTGATTATACGCTCCTGGAAAAAGCAAGTAACTTGATGAAATCTATTCACGGTGTTATGCCAGAATCAGATCAAGTGATAACAACTAAACTAGTTTTAAATAAGTAAAGAGACTATTTGGAATTGATAAACATGGATACTAAAAATTCGCGTGAAAAAGAGGAAAAACCGGGAAACGAAAAAGAAGTTAAAGTAGATGATAAAATGGTCCAAATAATAATTGATAGCTCAACAGATGTATCTCTTGACGATTTTCAAATAAACGACAAGAAAGTCTTGTCACTACTAAATCAAGACAGTAATGTCAATGACAACCAATATACATTTAATGGACTTGTACGAAGGTTGGGACTTCACCAACAAAGCTTGACAAGATCCTTGCATAGACTAGAGAGTGCTGGGCTTGTAAAGAAAACAGATTATGGTTACAAGCTTACAAAAAGTCTTGACTCTGTACTTGTAAAAAAATCTCGGATTGATCTTGAGAATCTTTCCAAGACAATTTTACATCAATATGCTCAGTTTGAACAAATAATTCAGCTCTACATCCCAACTACTGTCAAAGTTGAAGATATTGTGACAAAATTACTCGGTAAATGGTTTGGTACACTTAGATGGATTGGTATAGTTGAGGGAGATGGAGGATATGTGTTACAGTGGACAAGTGATGACAAATATCACGTCAATCTCAAACTAGTCACACGATATGCAGTTGTGGAAAGTGATGCGGTGGAAATAAAAGACAAGTCAGAAGCCACTATAAACGCACACCGAATACTTGAACATATAACCAAATTGCTCAAAGAGACTCAGATACGGAATAGTGAGAAAAATAGATACAGCGGCTCTTTTGACATATACAACTGAATAGTCTATAATTTTCTTTTAGAATTTTATGACACAAAATATTATAAAATAGTGAATTAACGTCTTGAAATGGATTCTCATTCTGAACCGTACCGGTTAGCCGTGATCTCATATGTAGAACTTGTACTGATGAGACGCGGCAATACAAATTACCATCTGGTATTGGCAAGGCTTGATTCTCTTTATGATTGTAAAATTGGAGACTGTTATGATAATCCACAATACCTGAAAACAGTGCTCAAGGATGTATATGGTGAAGATTACCATTCTGTTATATCTCAAATTAAATCATATCTTGGAGAATTGACTGATGTTCAAGAGATAGTTGATTTTTTTAAAACAATGGAAGTTTAACAGACCCCTTAAGAGGTTCTGTCTAATCTTAGGGACACGGACTCAATAATTCTCCGTGTCAAGGGCGGGACATGAATTAGTTATTTTTCATCTAATCAGTCTGTGATAAGCGTTTTTTCCATTCTGTTAATCCTACATGATTTTTTTCTTCATTAGTGAAAAATCCTACAATTTTCTTTGCTTCATCTGCTCTTGATTGCAAAAGATCTTTTCTATAGTTTTGTTTATAGAGTGATTCAATGAAAAGCGAACTATTATTCATATAATTACTCAGTGTAGAATACTGTTCATAGGTGATAAATCCTAAGACATTTTGAATTAGTGTTAATTTAGTAAATCTATCTTTGAATACATCTGGATTAATCTCATCAATATCTTCCAAAGTAACTTCTTCGTATTGATTATTGAAATTAAATTCTCTTGATTCCAGTTTTTGAAAAATTGGCTTCATGGTAATAACATCATCATCCATATAGGATAGAATTGATTTTACTATGGAATTTCTATTTTCTTCCCATGTTTGTTCATGTTTACGTGGATTTTTTATTACGACTAACCACATGGCACAAACAAAACCAAATAATACAATCGCCATTCCTGCATACGTTTGTATAAGAATTTTTTGCTGAGGGTTTGACGAAGATCCAAATATGGATTCTATTATGGCTTGTAATGCAACAACAAAACCACCACTAGTTATGGCAATAACCATCTCCCTCGCAGTTTGATATCCCATGTAGATTTTAATCAGTATCAAGATCTTTTAAAACTCTACTAACTCAATTGACTAGCATTTTGAATCAATGTCAACCATTTGTTATCGCCTTCTATCTTGATTCCACATTTCTCAGCAGGAGTTTTACCATCCAAGCCCATGTGCGGTCTAAGATAATTATGATACATCTGATAGCCGTCAAACATAACTGAATCCATTTTTTTGATTCCTCGCATTACCTTTTCTCTATCTCTAAACTCTCCGTTTAGTCTCTCCATCTTATTGTTATTCATATCATGTTTGAAATGGATATGTCGAATGTGTATTGTTCTCTGATTGATCGGTTGTGTCCAAAATTCGTTTTTGTATGCTTGATGAAAATTATATGCACCATCGGTTATCAAAACTTCGGGCTTCTTTTGTGCTATTTCCTTACCATCATGGAATAGTTTTCTGACATCTTCCTTGAGTTTTGTATTTGCTACCTGTGAAGCAATCCAAAACCTAGTTTCATCATCCATCAATGCGTAAAGGTATTTCATATTGCCACTGATTTTTACAAATACCTCATCAGATCTCCAAGTATCGCCAACTTGTGGAGTTATCTTGTTCAGATACCCTTTCATTAGTTTGGTGTATTTTGTAATCCAATTCAAGACAGTTTGATGAGATACGTCTACACCCTGCAATCTGAGGAATTTCTGAACACTTCTTAGAGATTCACCTGTAAAATAGAGTTGCATGGCAGTTGTGATTGATTGTGGAGTTCCACCCATCTTTTCAAATCCTAGATTTACTATGAATCTGTTTTTGCAGTCTTTACAAGAAAATCTCTGAATATCTCCATGCTTGTTGTGTCTAATTCCATGTTTCACAATTTTGTCAGACTGGCATTTTGGACAAGTTGAAACAGTGATTGGTTCTATTGTTATTTGGTTTTGTTTTCTTACTTCATTTCTGATTTTGATTGAATATTCTACTGCGTGAATGTGTTTACAACAAACATGTCTGTAAATGTGATCTGGGCATGTGCAACGCCAAACATTATCAGATCTTGTTATGTCATAGTGTTTTCTTTTAGTTTGAGAATGAACCTTGTAACTATAATCGCTTATTCGGTAAACCTTGCTTTCAGATGCAATTTGTTTTCCTTTTTCTTCACGTGGATTTGATTCTTGCATGGTTATAGTATATCTACGTAGATATATTAATATTGTGATTATCTACGTATATACATAAATAGTCATTAACCATATGATTATTGTGCCTAAATGGAAAAAGGATGCAACTGAATTTGTTGTCAGTGTAAACTATCATGAGGTCAGAGGTTATCAGAGTTCATTGCCAAAACCAATTATAGAGTTTTTGGGAAAACCAGAATTAATTAAATTTGTAATTGTTGGAAAGAAAGTTGAAGTTAGATCACACAAATAGAATTTGAGCAGTTGATTTCAAATATGTCTAGTTATGTATGCAGTAACATTACAAATTATAACAATTGTTAATCCTTCATAAAATACAAAAAAAGGATCAAATTGAATCGTATGTCCAGCGAAAGTGTATACTGATGTTATGACATTTTCAATTACATGTTGACTCTCTAATCCTAACCATATTGCTAATCCGCCCATTGTATTACCACCAAAAAGAATAGCGTAAGGATGCTCCAAACCATATGAATCACGTACTAGAAAAATTCCAAGAATGGAAAAACCTGTCAAAAACAGATACAACCAAAATTGAGAAAATATTACGCCTACTAAAGATACTAAAAGATTCATTAAATTTGTCTTTATTGAAGTTTCACTTACAAAATGTCTTTCTTTATGTACTCCCATGTATAGAAAACTTACCAATCCACTACCTACACTCATGAACATGGGAAGATATTGTTCGTATGGCAATATTCTATAAGAAATAACCTGTGATAAATATAGTTTGAAATTATCTCATTTCATAATTTTTGTGTATTGAAAAGTTGTGATTATAGAAATTGACATCATAATAACGAAAATGATCATTATCATTTCAAAATAATTATCATTCATATAATGACCTTTCATCAAGGCTCCAATTATGCTTAGAGGTATTAGTGAAAAAATTGTAATAGCCATAAGTATTCTTTTTTTTCTTATGTCCCGATCTTGACACGGAGAAGAATTTGGTTTATGTCCCGTCAATTAGACAGCACCCCTTAAGATCAGACTTTTATGTGATGAATGTATATTATACATGTGATTACAGACAGTTCCACAAAAAAACATGGTTTACGAATTCTAAAAGGCGTAAAGCTAGTTCTCAAAAGCATTGTGTTGGATATTGAAGAATCCGAGTCGCCCAAAAACCCATAGTTATTTTACATGTTTATTGTGTTGTAGATTGCTTCACACAGACTAGTTTACTGTATTATTTTTTTGATGTAACCGGCTGATGTTCTAATTATACACAGATAGTTACTTTTTGATAGTTTCTTGGTTTTAAAAAAAGAAAATTAGTAGCTGGATCTTAGGCATTATCTGTACGTATCTTGCGAAATGCCTTTCCAGGTTCTACTATTCCTGTTTCAACTATTGGTTTTTCTCCAAGTGACTTTTCAATTGCCTTTCTACCGAGTTCGATTGCTTGGTCTAACTTCATGTCTTTGTTGTACTCTTTTGTTATTACATCAAGTGCAGTCTCCGATGCTTGACCTATTGCAAATCCCGAACCCCTGAAGAAAGTCCCACTTGGGTCTACTTGATACAACTGAATTCCAGTCTGGTCTTCACCAACAATTATTATTGATGCAGCTTGCGGCCTTACTGCATATGTAGTATAATTGTGGAGAGAACTACTGAGATGTTTTGCCAAAGAATCCATATCTATTGGTGTTTCATATGTGAGTCGATGTTTTTGCGATTCCAGTCGTAATGTATCAATTAGCTGCAGAATGTCTCCAATGTATCCTGCACCTGTTGCACCAATGTGGAAATCGATTGGAAATATCTTCTCAGAAGGTTCCATCAATGGATGTGTTGGCTTTATCTGGCTTGCAATCATTGCAAAATTTGGAGTCTTGATTCCAATGGTTGTAGAACCTCTGTTTACAGCTTCAAGGGCACTGTCTACTAGAACTAGTCGTCCTTGTGGGCCGTAGAATGGAAATCTATTGCCGTTTTGACTTTCTGACATTTATGCCACTGCCTCATTTTGCAAGTTTTGTATGGCCAAAATGTTGATACCGTTTCCAGAACCTGGATCTCTTTCCATTGCTGCAGATACTGCACGTGATGCAATCTCACTTGCCTGCTTGTTTGTTATGTTCTTGTTGTACAAACTCTCGAGCACACCATATGCGATAGGTGAACCTGATCCAGAAGATGCGAAATCTTCTTCTGTAATTGCCCCACTCATGTCTGCTGCAAAAACATGTGCGCCGTCTCTATCTACTCCTGCAACCAATAATTCTACATAGTATGGTTGATAGTTTCTAAGACCTGAATAGGTGATATTCGCAATCAACCGTGTGGCCTCTTTTATGCTCAAGGGGAATCCCCTTCTCAATTCTATGAGTCTTCGTTCTGCTTTTGTCATCTTGATGATGTGTTCTGCATCTGAGAGCTGTCCTGCAATTGCAACAGCTAGTGTATCATCTATTGTTGCAATTTTTTGTACTATTTTTGATCCGATGAAAAAGCCTTTGCTTGCTCTTTTATCTGATCCTAGCACTACTCCGTCCTTTGTCTTGATTCCTACTATTGTTGTCATGATGTTAATACGATATGTGGGAATTAATTGACTAGGGATGATGAAAATTAGTCACTCTGAACAAACAAATAGTATTTTATTAGTTGTTCTAACAGTGATGGTATCATGAAAGATATCAATGAAATCATGCCAAAAGTTCCAAACATGCGATGGGGTGCATTAACCAATGCATTTCCAACCAATGACAAAATAAAAGAAATGGATAAACTCTTTCCACATGATGGTAGATGGCATACTGTATTTGAGAAACCAGATCAGGTCTTCGTTGATGGTGTGAGAATATGGAAAAAAGATCCAAACAAATTGAGCTAAATTTTAATCTGAAATAAATCTCTGGTTTGCAATTCCTACTATTTTCAATTTTGTATGTCCTCTGATTGAATTGATTGTAAAATATGGCTCGCCCCATCTTCTATAGTGAACTAGTTTTTCATCTTCTATCATGTGTACTGCAATAACTTTTCCTATCTTTGGAATGTTGACTGGATGAAATGTTGCTAATCTTTCCTTAATTGTTTCATCTTGCTCTGTTTGCATGAATATAAAATCAGCCGCACCGTATTCGTATAGTTCCATTACTGGGACAAATGGATTTGATGTTTCATCTACCACGTGGTTTATCATGTAGCTGTTGAAATGATATCTAGCATATTCTTCCATATGTTCTGCCTCGTTTCGATATGTCCAAGGCGAATCTCTATCAAATACTATGTTGTATGTATCTAGTACCTTATTTTTCTGACCGTCAATTGATGAATATAGTGCAGCAAGGCCAAATCTCTTGGCTTTTGCATTTGTCAGTCCAAATAACTCGTAAAATACCTCGTAATTTCCAACCTTTTTTGATTTGTCTATTGAACTCATCATGGGAACTCCCATGGCTGCACAAAGGGATGTATGGTATGCTTCTGCAAATGGTCTAAATGATTCAGTTGCTTTTTTCTTTAGTTTATTCAGGTGGGATAATTTTCTTTCAAATTCTTCAATTGGTTCGTATTCAAATGTCTTGGATTCATCAATTGCATCTATTCTATTCAAAGCCTGTTTTATCGACAACATAGTTTTTTTATCGATCTGGTGTTTTTCTATTATATTTTCTAGTATGATGTCAGTTTTGTTTGGCATGTTCTGTTTTTGTATTTTGGCATAGAGTTAAATTTCCTTTGGGACTAATTATCCAATAATTGGCACAGCGTATAAAACAAGCAGATCCATATAATCAAATCCTACAACTTGATGATGCCATTCGTTTTGTTGGTAGAATAAAGGATCGAAAACTGGTTACTTTTGTTAGACAATCAAATGCGGCACCCTTGCTTGATGAAGAACTAAGTAATATGGTACATTATCAAGCATCTGTCAAGGCATCTTGGGATGAAATGTTTAACGAAAAGCTGGGCAAGACTAACTGGATGATAACCTCAAAAGAAAAAGTAAAACTCATCACTTTGTTTCTTGATGATGGACTCTTGATATTGTCAACTGAACCAGATTCAGAACATGATGATATAATCCAAAAAATAAAAAACCTGAACGTAAAATTATAGTAGTATTAAAAATTATTATGTTGTAATTGGCTAATTTTTATCAGCTGATGTTATGAAAACTAAGCTTTTCTATTGAAAGAGTCCTATATCTGATAGCGTCTATATAATAACTGAAAGTTAGGTCAATATGTAATTCACATAATATGTGTCTCTTAGTCAGCATTTTGACCCTATGAATTACACTTTCTTGGAGGGGTCCTACCAAAGAAACCTCTCCAATTTTTTTTATTTTGGGATGATGTTGAAGCTATTTTAATTTTCAGTGCATAATGTGATGATTCTCTAATTCTACATCTGGATTTTGCTATTGTGATAACCATTGTTTCTTTTTACCATACTCTGTAAGGGTATGGTATATGCGATTAAACGACTCTTGTTGCATGGTTTCATGTTCAATCGTTCTCTGAATGATGGTTTATAGCCTGATTTGTTTCTCACGAATCATTTTCATTATTTCATCAAACATTTGTTTTATTAGTTCAGATTCTACGTCTTCTGGCTCTTTAGACATATTATTCAACTATGTTGAAAAAACTTAAGGATTATTTAATTGAGATACATTATGGGATACATGAGCGCTAATACTATAAAAAAGGCTAAGGCACTCGCAAAAAATGGGGTAGTCATGATTGACAATGACTTGTACCAAGTAAAATCTTCAAGTGATATTTCTAAATCGTATATGGTAACATCAGATAGTTGTGACTGTGAAGGGTTTAAGAATTTCTACAAATTTCATCATGGAAAAGGATTGAAGGCAAATTGCTCACATCTAGAAGCTGTAAGAATTTTCAAAGGTATGTCTGATGAAAAACAAAATTCTAAAGCTAAATGAATTGTAGAAAATGATGTTGAACTGATATCACACAGCACCTTTGTATAAAATTAAATATTCCTCTGGTCTATCTCGCTCTTTTTTTGCTTGTAGTGCATCTTGATATCTTTCATAATGTGCAATAAAGTACAATCTTCTTCCAAATGATTCAAAGTAATCAATTCCACACAAATCAAATCCTGATTCTGGCGTTAATGTCTTTTTTTCATCCTCTGTTACATCTGAACTCATTGACTAGTATATCGTTACGCGATATTTCAAACTAACTTGAAATTAATTTTTCTTGGAATCTGGATGTAGTATAACTACTGACTTGTTCATTAATTCCTTGGTAGGAATCACAACACTCTCGTTTTTTTCATTAGTTACTATTATGTGAAACATTTCTGATGATGTAATGGTTCCAGATATGTCTCCGATTCTGATTGACTGGCCAACTTTGTATATTGAACGGTGTCCAGATGTTCCTGCTATGGCAGTTGGTAAAATATCCTTTAGCGTGAATCCCAAGCCAATTGCTATTGCAATGCCTATTGCAATTGCTATACTCCATGAAAATGCTGAAACAAGTGTAGGTATAACTGTCTGTCCTATGCCAATTTGAGTGAGACCTACTGCAAAAACTATGCTGTATATTACTATCTTGACTCCGATTCCAATGTATTTACTTCCACTGTAATTATGAGTGACAAGTTCATGATTTATCCACTTGATAACATAATTTGCGATGATAGAACCGATGATCACAATCATGACAAATGCAAGTACATTGGGTATCCAAAGCCACAATGATGTAAGTGCGCTTGTGAGCTGTTGCAGTTGTAATTCATTTATTGCAGCTACTATGAAAAACAAGTACACAAACCACTTGACAGTTGCAGCAATCAAGTGTGCAGAATCAATTTTCCCTATTGTTTCTTCAATAACTCTAGATTCTGAAATACTTTGAAGATTTGCTTTATTTAGAATCTTTTTTGTTGTCTTTTCTATTACACGCGCTACAATTTTTCCTACTATTAGGCCTATTGCCAACAAGACTGCGGCAGCAATTATCTTTGGTGCAGAGGTTGCAATTTCAGTTGCGAATGCTTGTAATGCCTCTGTTTCAGGGCTGTAAAACTGGTTTGTGATGGATGTGTCTTGTGCATATGCTATTCCTATGCCTGATGATGCAAAAAATGTTGTCAACAAAATAACGTATTTGAAATTTTTAATCAAGTTACACATGACCAAATATCTGGCACAGATATACGTATTGATAAGCTAGTATTATGACAATTCAGCTATGCTGTTTAATTTTGCATGATTCTAGTTTAAGATGATATCTTTGAGCTCTTCTGGTTCTTCTATGACATGATCAGGATGAAACTTGAGCAAAGCATTTTTGGTGTTGTAACCCCATGCTACTCCTATTACTCTAATTCCTGCCTTTTTGGCTGCCTCTATGTCTCTTATTTCGTCACCTACATAGATTGGATCTTCATGTGGAATGGTTTTCTCTTTCATCATTTTTTTCAATAGTCTACTCTTGCCAAAAACTGCTCTTCCCGAATAGACAAAATCAAACAATTCTAGATCATTTTTCTTCAAAAACTCAATTACATTTTCTCTAGAATTTGTAGTCAGTATTCCCAAGACACATCCATTTTCTTTGAGATGTACAAGTGTTTCTTTTATGTTGACTACTGTCTTTAGATTGATAATCTCTTTATTCATTTCAAATCTTATTTTTCTTGCCACAATTGGAAGTTTGAATATTGATATTCCAAGATGTTTTAAGACTGCACTTGGTTTTTTCTCTCGTAGTTTTGGCAAGTCACTGAGTGGAATCTTTTTGTATCCATAATGATCTGCAAACTTGTTTGCAATTCTTATGACTACTGACAGTGTATCTGCTATTGTACCGTCAAAATCAAAGATTATGGTATGCATTGGATTTTTGCAAGAAACTGCCGTTAAAGATTGTTGTGGATTGTATTTTCATTATGCATTGACCATGAAATTGTGTTTGTTATTGACTTGTGGACTGGTATCAAGAACAACTTTTGTATTTTGATATGTGTAATCATTTCTTTCTGATCGCACAAATTTGGTTTAGTAGGTTTAATTGGTATTGACTAGCAATTGTGATCAAACATTCTAAAAATATAATATCGGCAGATTTTAACCCCTGATAATGAAATCTTCTCTTCTGGATGAGGCATACGAGCTATGTGAAGAAGGCAAATATGCCTTGGCACTAGAATTCTATGATCTAATTTTATTCCAGGAACCACGAAATATTACCGCCTTGATAAACAAGGGAGTTACGCTACAAACACTTGGAAAGCACTCCAAAGCGATAAAGTGTTATGATGAGGCGTTAAAGATTGAAAAAAATAACCTGGATGCTCTGGTAAACAAAGGTTCGGTGTTACACACGCTTGGAAAATTCCATGATGCCATAGATTGTTATGATGATGCACTAAAGATTCAACCAAAATATGCGTTGGCAATAGCATACAAGGGTCTTTCATTGGGAGAGCTTGGTTTACTAAAAGATGCGATAAAATGTTTTAACGCTGCTCTAAAGATTGATAAAAAGTTTGACTTAGCACTAAATAATAAAACCATTGCACTTGAACTTTTAAAAAACAACACTAAATTAAAACCAAAACTTCTCAAAAAGACTAGTACAATAAAATAAAATTTGCTTAAACTTGTTGCATTTGTGCTTGTTGAACAAACTTGTCAAATCCAAATTGTAATGCATCTGAGACTGAACTGTCTGGAACAAGATTGATCATCCATGCTAAAAGTCCTGATGTCTTTACATCTAAAGAAATATTTGTAATTGTTCCTCCGTCTTTTTGACCGTGAAAACCCCATGTCTTTTCTAAATTGGTGGTCATGATAGTTCCCCTGAGGTCTCCTGATACTACATCAATTATGTAATTTCCATCTGAATCCGTCTTGCATATTGCTTGGGTGTCAAAAAATATACCGTTTATTCCTGCGTTGATGTCGACAAGTCTTGTATTGTTATCTAGTATTTTGACATATTTTACATTGTCGGGAAATATCTTGGAATATTGTGATATATCAGATATTGTGTTGAGTAAAGATTCTTCTTTCACGTCAGAAACCTTTTGTAACGTGATCATTCTGTCAGCGTAGGATGATGGAAACGAAAATACTGCACATGTTATTACAATTGTGAAAAAAACAAATTGTAATGATATTTTAGCATGTTCTTGCATGACTTGTCACTATGTGTGGGACTTTGATGATCTTACATGTCTTTGATGTGATCATGGTATAATATTTGACTTGTTAGTATATAACTATTGGTATACCAATCATTTGTATACCAGTATATGATATAGATATCATGCGTAAACTTGACCTAAGTGATAGCATTGGAACATTGATTGCACTTGCATCAAAATCACAAGAACGACTTGCAGAAATGGAAATGAAAAAGCAATTGGGGTTAACTCCTGCACAATGGAAAATTATTCTAGTTCTCAATATTGTTGATGGGCCTACACAAAAAGAGATCGCAGAAAAAATTAATGTTGATGGAAGTACACTTGTACCTGTGATAGATAAAATGGTAAAAAATGGTTTGGTAAAACGAGTAGCAGATTCTGAGGATAGAAGAAACAATAGGATATTTCTTACAAAAAAAGCTGAATCAACAGTGGATTCTATAATTGTTATAATTCTACAACTTCGAAAAATGATCTATCGTGGCATATCTGAAGGTGACATTAACACAACCAAGGCTGTTCTAAAATCTTTGATTGCAAATTCTGATTCTATAACCAGTGAAATCAAATCCGCATCTGGAAAGGACACTCATGAATAAATCAAACCTGAAAGGATTTTTCATTCTCCTACTTTTGTTACCAATATATCTTTCTTATGCGGAACCCGCAACCCCTGGAACTGTTCTAACTTTTTATGTGACTGATTCTAACTTGTCTACTGATCATCGTGCAGTGATGACGATATCGACATCTGGACTTGTTGATTTTACAATAAATGGAGTTTCAATATCTGGACCTGATGAAATGGTGGAAACTGGAATGGATACTGGAGTTTTTCAGCTTGAACTTACATTACCTGACTCTGTAGGCGGAAAACCTCTACAAAATGGCGATGTTGTACTGATGACATATCATCAGAGAGCCGATAATTCTGGAAATCCTACTGATGTGACACAATCCGTAGTTCTATCAAGTGCACCATCAAGTCCTGTGGAAAGCTCTTCTCCTAATGTTAGAATTGGACAGTATTTCAAACTGGATATATATGCGCCAAATTATAATCTTGATTCACAGACACCTGATGATATTCCGCTTAGTATGATTGAAGTCCATATGGGTGGGGCTCAAACTACATTATCCGATAGTGCATTTGATGTTAATCCATATACCATGAGGGAGACTGGGCCTAATACTGATACGTTTGAAGTAAATGTCAAGATACCAAAATCCATTGCAGGATTTCCTGTAGAAATGGGTTCTACGATAGAATTTAGATTCAATGATCCAAACATGCCTTCAAGCGTATTTGTAACAGTGGGAGGAGGATCATATGATGAGCCTACTTACAACTCTGGTCCAAGTGGAATATCTAGTTCAAGCTCTGATCCAAGTGCATCTCCTTCTGGTTCTAATACTGCCCAGTCTTTGGTTCCTCAAGCACTGGTATTTTATGCATCAAATTCAATTGGAACCAATGTCAATTATATCAATTCTACAGCATTATCAAATCTACAAGAACCACAATGTAGTCCAGTATCTGGCTCTTTTTTCATGATGGGCACTACAACTGTAACTTGCGCTGCAAAGGATCAAAGTGGTAATTCTGTGATTAAGACATTTTCAATATCTGTGGTGGCAGATCAAAGTCATATTCCATCTTGGACCAAGAAGACAGTGGGATTTTGGTGTGCTGGAGAAATATCTGATAACCAGTTATCGACTGGTATAAAATATCTTGTTTCAAATAATATGATGTCTGTACAAGGAGATTCTGTAATCTCTACACCTGATAAGACAACTCTGTGTCTTTGGACTGATGGTAAAGCAGCTGATCAAGATGTGATAAGTTCACTCTATCTTCTTTCTAGATAGTCATAATTTGATTATTTTCAAAATTTAAAACTAATTCAATCTCTTCATCATATATGTGATGACAAAATCTTCTCTAAGATCTTTTTCTTTTAACCGCTCTGACTCCAAGTAGTATTATTCCAATGATGAAGAATATGTAACCGCCCGTAGTTAGTAATTGGATATAGTTACATGATTCTTGTATTTGTGAATTAAAAATTTGTGCTGATTGTCCTAAAATGGAACTACAAAGAGATGAATATTGAAATAAAGATACGGATGACATGATGCCCAGAATGATGAGTATTATTCCAGCAATTGCAGTACCGGTATATTTTTTTTGCTTTGATTGAGATTTTTTGACATTTTTTAACTTATTTTTGCCCTGATATGCACCACATATTGGACAAAATTCATGGGTCTTGAATATTTTTGAATTACATGTAATACATGGTTTCATTGTTGTATCTTGGGGTAATTGTTGAGAACTCTGTTCGTTTTTTCTCTTTTTTTGTTGGGTATTACGAGTATCGATAAAATTATGTTCATCATGAAATGCCCCACATTTTGAACAAAAACTAAACATTCTTGGTACTGGAGAGCCACATTTGGGACATAGATCTGAAAGATTACTGTCTGTTGATGGGTTAATCTCTCCTCCATATCTCTGCTTTACATTTTGTATTTTATTTTCTAATGATCCTAATTTTCTTATTTTTTCAATTTCTTCTTCATGTGGATAAAGATATTTTGAAACTAGCATGTCGACGTATTTCTGGTCCGATGGATATAGGGGCTGTTCACTGCGTAATCTTTTAGATATGGAATCCAACCTAAGCGAATCCCCATAGCCGAACTCTGTCAATTGTTCAACAAGTTCGATTAATTCTTCATTCATGAATCAGTAGATATAATCCACTGATTAAAAGAGGTTTTCATTCATATTGTAATGTGATCTTATATTGTAACATTACGTGTTAGACCAAAAAGTCTGGAAAAATGGTCTCTTCTAGATAGAATTTAATTCTTGTATGAATATCATGCTGTAGATGAAAGCTACTTTTGGAGCAGGGTGTTTTTGGTGCATAGAACATGTTTTTCGAAAAAATGGAATTACGTCAACGAGTGTTGGATATATGGGTGGTAAGACAAAAAATCCTACCTATGAGGATGTCTGTACTGATATGACGGGTCATGCAGAGGTTGTGCAAGTAGAATATGATCCTTCCAAGATTTCATATGGTGAAATTCTGGACATTTTTTGGAATAATCATGATCCTACAACCCTAAATAGACAGGGGCCAGATGTTGGAACACAATATCGATCTGCTGTTTTCTATCATACTGTAGAGCAAGAAAAGGAGGCATTACAGTCAAAGGAACGTATTGATAAATCTGGAAAACGTGAAAAGAAAATTGTAACTGAAATAGTGCCCGCAACAGAATTTTACAAGGCAGAAGAGTATCACCAACAATATTATGATAAATGTGGAATAGTGTGAATCCTCACATATGATTTACAAAAACTCTTTCAAAACAGATCCGTTTTATATTTGGCCATTGATGTATGTGACTAATTGAATTTCAAACGACTTGGTAGGCTGGTACTTTTTTTTGGTCTGATAGGGCTTGGAGCATTTATCTTTCTAAATCTTGATCTGGCACATCGTAAAAGAGAGATGTATCTATTATTTGCATTATCTATTATTTCCTTCATATCTGGTTGGGTTGGGTTGTTTCGGTATTCCAGATTCTGGAATATGCTTGAATGATGACATAGTTCAGTATTTGTTATATGTGTAATAATTATTAGAAAATGTTATATTTCTAGAAATATTTCATGTAATATTTTTTTCAATATGTTTTTAACATAAATTCTTAAATAATTTAAAATTATACTATATGTATGATCGTAGAGTCACCACAAATGGCTTGACGATGCGTGGTCTGGCAGGAATCTTATGTGAATGCGCGCAATGGCGTTGATTCTAAAGGAGGTAATCTCCAAAACCCTGCAATAAAGACCACGCCCTATGTTTTACTCTTTTTGAACCAAAGTTTTTTCTGAAATAAAATTATGGCAATTACAATTCCTCCCGCACCTGATAGGCCGGCTATTATCAGATACGTAAACACATTCATGTAGAAATTAAGAACACCCACATTGAATGCATATGATAACATTCCTCCATTTTTAAAATCAACAAGATCAGCTCTGATTACGTGGTTTCCAGGCTCGTTGAACGTGTAATCTAAATCCCATTTTCCAGAATCGTGATCTGCCGAAGGAAATGATTCAACCATATCATCATTATAATAAATTTGAACTCCCATCCTAAAATTGTCAACGGGGTTTTCATTCTGGTCTAGAACTATGAAATGTATTGTTGTATCTTTTCCTACCTCTGGAACGGGAGGAGTGGTTTCAACTTTAACCTCATAATCTCCGATTCTTGCTGAATCTGTACTAAAGGGAGGATGTGCTATCTCGTATATTCCCAGTCCTACAAAGAAGCTCAAGTATATCGGCAAGAAAAGATAAAATCGTTTATTCATAAAATGACTTGGACTTATTCATATATTACATTGCCTCTATTTGCCAAATTGGAAAACATACTAAACACATTTGATGATGTTAAGTGTGTACGATATCACATTCTGCTAAAGAATTAACAGGATTTGAGATACTAATAAAGACAGATACTGCCAATTTAATATTGAACAAATTGATATCAAAAAAATTTCTTGTGATCACACTAGTTGTGGCAACAATGATCTTGTTGACATGTATTTATCAAAACATTGGAACCAATGTCATACTTTCAGATGTTATGTCTAAAAGTGATCCATATGTCAAGGAATACTCTTTACCATCAGGTTCTGCTCCAAATGGATTGGTTGCAGACAAGTCCGATTTGGTTTGGGTGACATCAAAGAATGCCACGCTTTATTCAGTTGATCCGAAAAACGGGGAGGTGAAAAATTATGAGATCCAAGGTGGGAGGACATCCTATGAAAACATTGGTGTGCATTCTGCCATGGTTTGGGCTATTGTACAAAATAGTGATGGGAAAATTTGGTTTTCACCTCTAGGGTCAACATCTGTCTGGAAATTTGATCCTTCCAGTGGCATTTTTGATTCGTATGTGTCTAAAACTGGGGCGCCATTTCAGATAAAATCTGCTCTGGATGGTAAAATGTGGTTTACTACGTTACGTGGAGATACAATAGGAGTAATAGGAAAATCACAAAATAATTCTTACATGGTCTCTACTTTTAACACTATTTCGCATGCAAATCCTGCTGGAATATTTTTACAAAATGATTCTGTATGGGTAGCCAATGTGGGTTCTCAAAATATTGTCCAGTATAAAATTGATCAAGACAATTACACTGTGAAAAATATCTCAATTATTAGAAAAATTCCACAAGATAATACAACATTATTTTCATCTCCAACTGATCTGTTTGTAGACAAGAATACTTTGTGGTTAACTGAACATGGCACAAGCTTTCTTACAAGTTATGATCTTGATAGTGGAAAAATAACTCGATATCCAACATCACAAAATACTTTCAACACCACCACTCTTCCTTTCTGGATTCGCGGAACTACCAATCCAAAAGTTTTATGGTTCAATGAGCATCAAGGAAATAAAATTGGACGCTTTGATGTTTCTAATAAAACATTAACAGAATATTCAATTCCATCATTACCAAAAGATGGTTATCTCACTTATCCTCTTAATATTTCACAAGATCCAATGGATGAAAAAATTCTCTGGTTTTCTGAATGGAACACAGACAAGATTGCAGAAATAAATGGACATGTTCCAATCCCATTTGAACTAAATCTCAATGCAACACAAATAACATTGAATCATCATGGTACAGCTGTTGTTGATTTAAAGATTATCGATAATACGCATAATTCTGACCAACTATTTTTGAATGCTTCTAGTTCAATCACCCCTACTGCGGCACTTGGAAATTTAACAGTAGGGTTTTCTTCTAATGTGATAACTCTTCCTCATAATGATACTCTGCAATTAACCATGAGCGATAGAGGTGTAATTCCAGGAAATTATACTGTTGGAATAGGTGCATCTGACGGCTTGGTAACAACCACCAAATTTCTTGGTTTATCTGTACTACCTTAGTAGTTTTATGCCTATTATTTCTCAAAAAAATGACTAGTAACTATGCATTTTTCTAGTGCATACTCTTTGATCTCAGAAAATCTAAACTCTTCTATTATAAAATGGATGAAATCCTCCTTGTATTGGGGTAATTCTATTTTCTTCTTTGTAGTCTTGTCTTCATAATGTTCTATATCTGGAACTCTGCCAAGTAGGTTCTTACACATATCTCTTAATTGATCAATTTCAAATTTATCCAAAAGAAAATACTTGCTTGAGAGTTCCTTGTAAAATATTTTATCTGCAGTCTCCATCTCGTTTTTTATCTTTGTTATGTCTGAATCTCTATTTTCATCATCTTTTGATCTTCTGTCATAATTATCTTGATGCATTTAATGTGAGAATATTTTTTCCCAAAATATATACTATGAAAATTTCTTAGAAACTTTTCTAATTCTTTCTCATGTTGAATATGATTCAATATGGAAGAAAATATCAAAAGATCTAATTTTACAGTAATCTGCTGTGATTCTATAATGGGTGCATCTTACACATTTCCTATTGAATTAACTGGTTGGTGCTATGTACATCAAAAAACACAATCTAATTCAATGTGTAGAAAAGCAGATCTAATGTAACTGTGTATTTTATTATTTGTTGTATTTTGCTAGTGGATCAAGTTTGGAGAAGCATGATTTTGATAACTTTGAATTTGTTTAGAAAATTATGTCAATTCATAAAAACTCGATCAGTTTTTGATCGAAATTTTTCACTTTCAAAACATACTGTAAGATCTTTCACCTTTCCAGTCATGGTAGTTATGTAATTGGTTATATATGGTACCACTTTATAACCTATTTAAATGCCACAAACAAAACCGATTGTCGACATCGTAAACGTGGTTGCCTCTGCTTCAGTAGACCAAAAAATTGATCTCGTGGCAATTACAAAAGAATTTCCGGACGTTGAATACCATCCTGAACAATTTCCAGGCCTTGTCTTTAGATTAAAGTCTCCAAAAACTGCGACACTTATCTTTAGCTCGGGCAAAATGGTTTGTACTGGTTCAAAATCAGAAGAAGCTGCAGTAAATGCAGTAAATACCGTGGTGCAAAGACTTCGAAAAGGTAAGATAAAAATAAAAAAGAATCCAGAAATTACAATTCAAAATATAGTAGCTTCTGTTAGTCTTGGCGGTAAGGTTCACTTGGAAAAGGCTGCACGAAGTCTCCCAAGAAGTATGTATGAACCAGAACAATTTCCTGGCTTGATACATAGAATGCTTGATCCACGTTCAGTGGTTCTCATATTTGCATCAGGAAAACTAGTATGTACCGGAACAAAGAAAGAGGCTGAAGTTTACCGTGCAGTCCACAATCTTCATACATTATTAGAAGAAAAGAAACTTATGGAATACGAGTAATCGTAAAACCATTCTCTAAATTTTTATAAATAATTTATTATTCTGGTCTTTTGATATCTATTTTTTTTGTATTATGCTTCCACCAAATGATATTGCAAGATTGATTCCAAGCGAGATAACTGCTATGTATATTGGACCAAATGTTGTTTTTAGTAGTGATGATGTCAGTGGACCAAAACTATTTGCCATCTCTATCATGAATATGCCGGATGATATTCCTACAAGCAGACCCATTATCAGTGGCGTTTTTTTGAGCATCCTTGTATATAATCCAAAAAACACTGCAGGTAAAATTTGCACGATGAGTATTCCTCCAAGTAACTGTAGTGATATTGCATATGTTGCTGGGACTGAAAATACAAACCCTAGAGCTACAAACTTGAAAACTGTTGATGATACCTTTGTGATTTTAATCTCTGATTTGTCTGAGAGATTTGGTTTTATCTCCTTGATGATGTTTCTAGTCAAGAGATTTGCCTGGGCCATGGCCATGATTGCGGCCGGTACAAGACCTCCTACGAAAATTCCAAGCAGTGCAACACCTGAGAACCAACTTGGTAGAGTATATAGGATCAATGAAGGAACTACGAGTACTCCGCGTGAACTTTCTGGGAATTCTGATAAAAACTTCATCGCATCTGGAACTGCATAAACTAGTATGCCCATTAATGCAAGCACTGCAAGTCCAATTCCGTAGAGTGGTAATAGTGCAGTACTTTTACGAAGCTTTTGGGCGCTTTGAGCACTAAGTACTCCGCTTATTGCGTGTGGATATAGGTAAAGTGCAAGTGCACTGCCGAGAATAAGAGTTGCATATGCTGGAACCAGATTTTCTGGTAGTGTGACATAGCTGTTGTTTGCTGCCTTGAATGCATTTCCAAACCCTCCTATGCTAATTGGCACTACAACTATGACAACAATTACTGTTATCCATACTAGAATATCTTTGAATATTGCAGTAAGGGTTGCACCACGCAAGCCACTAGTGTACGTAAATGCCGCTAATATTACAAAAGCAATAAGAAGTGATATTTCCTGAACCATCTGTGAATTGGCATATCCTGCAAGCATTACGGTGAGTACTGATTGCATTCCAACTATCTGGAGTGCAATGTATGGCAACTCTGCAACAATTCCGGTAATCGCAATCATGATTGCAAGTGTTTTACTATTGAATCTGTCCTTGACAAAGTCTGATGCTGTGATGTATCCTTTTTCTTTTGCAAGTGTCCAGAGTCTAGGCATCGCAACTAACGCTACTGCAAAAGTTAACATCACATAAGGAATTGCGAAAAAGTATAGTGAACCTTTTGCAAACACTCCTGATGGAATTGCTACAAAACTATATGCGGTGTACAGGTCTGCACCAATGAGGAAAAATACTAACGTCGTTCCAAGCTTTCTTCCTGCAAGTGACCACTCGTGCACATGATTTAGATCTCCCCTTCTCCAATACTTGCCGTAAAACCCTAATCCAATAAACACAATAAACAGTAAAACAAATACCATGAAAACATCTGAACCTATCATGGTTTGTTCTCCGCTATTTTAGAATACACAAGGTAAAATCCGGTACATGCAACAAGCCAAAGTGTTTGAAACCAATAGAAAAATGGCAGTCCAAATAACTCTGGTGTTTCCCTATTGTATATGGGAACTCCCAAGTTTACAAATGATGGTATCAAGACAAGTAAAGCAAGTATGACGTACCTAGTTTTGGAATGCATATCCCTCTTGAGCTAGGTGGTAAAAATATAAGCATTCAGAATTCTTCTAATATGACAATCACTATATTCTACCGTGGAAGATGAGCCATCCGAGTCATTTTGCCAAGATGTTATAAAAAATCATGATCATTCTGAATTGGAAAGACCTGTCTATGTCATCCAAGAACATCATGCATCAAAACTACACTGGGACCTTAGGTTTGAGATGGAGTGTACGTTGAAAAGCTGGGCTCTGCCAAGAGAGCCACCTCAAAAAATTGGTGAAAAACGTTTAGCAATATCAGTTGATGATCATCCTATCGGATATGCGTTATTTGAAGGTCAAATTCCAGAAGGAAACTATGGAGCAGGTCGAGTCAAAATTTGGGACAAGGGTACATTTGAAATCATTGATAATAATACAAGAAAAATAATTGTAAATATACATGGTTCCAGATTGCAAGGCAAATACTGTCTTGTACATTTTGAACCAGAAGAAAAGAATTGGCTATTCTTTAAACTAAAATATGATTCTAGGTAGATTTCTATTTTTTTCCAATGGCAATTAAAAACATTGTTTCCTTGTTTTCTGCATGTGGGGAAAAGAAATTTGTCACAAGATCATCATAAAATGTAAGTCCTGTTGCCCCAAGGCCTAATGCATACGATGCTAGATACATTTTACCTCCTGTTATAGCTGCATCGATCTGAGCTATTCTGTAACCGCGATTTCCGAAATGCTCCAAAATTTTGTCAAGATTTAACATGAAAAAAATTGTAACACTTGCATCATACGGTAGATCTTGGTCTAATCCTAGGTTTCCTGATGTATATCTGAAATTACCTTTACGTAATTGTTCTAGTGAATTTTTTTCTTTTACAAAATAATATGAGCCTGATTCGAGTTCATCTACTGCGTTTACAATGATGTAAATGTCTGATAGTAACTCTAAGCGTGTAAAATCTGCATTTATTTTTGATGTTGTTTGGTTGAGTATGGTTGACAACTGATCAAATGTTATGGACTCGAGTGAAAACTTTCTTGTAGAACCACGTTTGATTATTGTGTTTTCTAGGGACTCTTGAACTGTGATATTTTTTCCAAGTGGGATGAGTTTAGTCGAATGTTTTCTTTCTAGTGTAATTTCATGTCTCCATGATGATACTTCTGTATCTGTTAAAAGACAGGATGATTCGTGCATGGCATTAATCTCTGGGTATTCTATTTCATAGTCTGATGAAACTGCCTCGATGTTGATTTCACTCATGGGTGGATGAATTGGTATGTCCTGTGTTGTCTGCCCTATAGGTACAATCACAATGGGTGCTTCTTCATTGATATCTAGTCCCAATAACTGACATATTTTTGAATCTACAAAACCTGTGATTATCTTTGAGGGAATATTGTGAGCAGATGTGATAGCAAGTGTATTTGCAAGAATTGTTCCACTGTCCCAAAATGCATGTCTGTATTCACGTGATTGATATTTTATGGAATTTCTGGAAAAAACATCTGTGAAAATTAGAATTGCTGAAGCTTGGTTTGTAAATGGCTCATCTGCGGTAGATTGTGATACAAATTTTCTAAAATCACCTAGACGTATTGTGTCTAGTTTCATATGTTTTGGATCAAAGTGATACACTCCTGCGCCAAGTCCTAGTACGTCAGAGCAGACCAGATAAATCTCAATGTGGTATAGTGCACCAGTACAAGAGGCTGCACGAAAATCCATCTCTCCTAGTCCTTGAAATTTTATTTTTTTTGTAATGCCTGATGAAAAATATAAAATTTTACCAAGCATGTCAAGATCGGGAATGGTATGGCTGTCAATGTTTTCTGTTGAAATTGCATCAAGTGTAGAAATGCCTATTGGAGTTTTATCTAATGGAAGATTGATTTGTGATACGTTCTTGTAAATTTTGTAAGGTGTTGGTCTGTGGGATGGGTGATATGTATGAAACCTGTTGAGCAACATTCCATTTGGGTGCTTTGTACCGTTGTGATAATGCCAGGTTGCCTCAATTTCATAATTTTTCACAGATATTCGCTGTAGCATTGATCTTGTAAAAGTATCGTCATGGTATCAAACAGAAGATTATTAGTGGTTGATTTTTTTAAAATATGTTGTAAATGATGGAAAATGAAGACGTACTAGTGAAATTATCTGAGATACAAAATTTATCTTGTAGTATGTATGTTGAAGAGAAGTCCTATTCCATTCAAAAACTATCTATTGTCAAGTCTACTATTCCTGTGAGAAAGCCAACTACTAGAGGCGGTGTATATTTTACAGATACTATGGCCTATAAAATCAAGGCAGTTACACGAGACCTGTTAGTTTCAACAGAGATCCCTAAACTCATGCTGGGCCCCAACACTGATTTTAAGCCCATTCTGATTAAAACTAGGTTGACAGTTAATGACACTGAACGTCATGTGACACTTACGGTGCATCTTACAAATGCAGTAAATGCAAAAGAGTACGTGGAACTAAATCTAATAGTAGACAAGGTAGATCTAAAATAATTCTGTCTTACATGATTACTGTATTATACTGGCAAATTGTGATGAATGTATGAACATCTCAATTGCTATAGTTTTGAGTTTATCTGTACTTGCAGGAATTGGACCAGTCTTTGCACAGGTAGAACCGCCTGGATTTACAAATGCTACTAGTATTAGTTCTGTTTCTGGCGATTCTGAATTACCATCTCTGTTGGTTTCAAGTGATGGGATTTTTACAATTTGGACTGAAACAGAATCTGGAAAATCTGATGTCTTATTTTCAAAAAGCACTGATGGTGGATACACGTTTGATAATCCAGTAAATTTGTCTTCAACAACAATGGGGCAGTCAAGCTATCCTCAATTTGTAGAAGGGGACAATCATGTTTACGTGGTATGGCAATCAGCACTGTCTGGTACTTCAAATATATTGATGACAAGAAGTCTTGATGGCGGTATTAGCTTTGAAAAACCTATTCAACTAAGTGATGGATCTCAACTTTCAGCATTTCCTCAAGTTGCACTATCTGGAAATAATGTCTATTCTTCTTGGATTGAAAAATCTATCGATAATTCAACTAATATCATATTTGCAAAAAGCGCTGACCAAGGAAATTCTTTTGGTACTCCATTACATGTGACACACAATATGGGAAATTCTGGAATTCCAAAACTATCTGCAGATGGAAATAATGTCTATCTGTTATGGGAGGATAACAGTAGGGGAGATTATGAGATATTTCTAAGCAAAAGTAGCGATTCTGGGGCTTCGTTTCATGTACCGCTTGATATGAGCACAACTGATGGACAATCTGGAACGCCGGAGGTAATTACATCTGGAAATAATGTATATGCTGTATGGATGGATAATACCTCTGGGAATTATGATATATTTTTTGCAAAAAGCACTGATGGTGGAACTAGCTTTGAAAAACCTATTGACATTAGTAATCTAAAAGGAGACTCGGGATATCCACAACTTGCCGTGTGGAAAAATAATGTCTATGTTACATGGACTCAAACAATGACTGGCATAAACTATGATGTCTTTTTTGCAAAGAGTGCAAATGGTGGTGATACCTTTGACCAGCCAATAAATCTGAGTAACAACCCGGGTCCATCTGGATGGCCACAGATTGCATCGGATGGACATGTCTATGTAAGCTGGGCAGACAGCTCCACTGGAAAATTTGACATCTTGATAACAAAAAGTAGTGATGGAGGCACAACATTTGAAAGTCCGACAAACTTGAGCCATTCAAAAAGTGAGTCGTATGAAAATGATATGGCTACATTAAACAATACTGTATACATGGTATGGCAGGAAGAAGAAGGTCAGAGTGGAAACCACACCATTGTCTTCTCAAAGAGCACCACCTTTGTTCCAGAGTTTGGTCCATTTGCATCAATTGCATTAGTTGTGTCAATAATTTCCATAATTGCGGTATCATTTCGTTCTAGTTTAAAATTAAATATTAATTGAAATTCATTGCACTTTCTATAATTGTAATATTATTTCGATCTATAGTTTAATTCATACAACAAGTTTGTAGAACATGATCTGAAATGATTCGAAATATATTTTCGTAATTCAAGTTATTCTCTTTTTATGATTTATTGTAATAGCAATGACTTGTATTCTAATATTATGGATGGTATGTGCAATTTGTTTCGATTAATATTTTATGTTGATTTGAGACAAAAACCATAACATATGTAGTACATTCTGCGAATATACCAGATCTATTAAATTAAAAATTTGTCTACCTAAAAAATAATGACTAGTACTAAAACAATCTCATTATGTACACTATTTGGTCTATTGACATTAGTGACAGTTGTCATAACTCCAAATGTGTATGCAATGGACATGTCTGGAATGGGATCATTGTCAGACATGCAAAACATGTTACAAGCTCAAGCATTAACTCAAAAAACAATTCCCAAGTTACCGGTGTGCACTCAAGTGACTGTTCCAACATCAGTCACCTACAGTACGAATCTTGTAAAGACATATACCGTGCCAACAGGATTCGCGGGTGATCCATCGACTGCCAATGGACAATGTGTTGTTGACAATACGACCTATTCAAGTCAACATGTCTGCACAATTTCTAATGGAATAGCAACTTCAGGTCATTGTGAAATGTTTAACAAGGCATGGGAAGTGACAGATAAAAGCTCAGGGCAGCTACCGACTGAAGAGTGGTTCAAGTTGGGTGGACTAACACTCCAGCCTGGGCAATATCTTGACTTGGCAGACACAACTCCATTTATGACTACAATGGGACACATGGCAACAATTTTACCATGTGATGATCTAGGGGAGCCCCGAGTTAGAGTCTATGAGGGAATACTTGATGCAGGTGTCAATACTCTAGAGCCAGCTGATGTTGAATATCTTCAGCATATCTCAAATCCTGGAAATGGAATATGTGCATATCACTTTGATATTGGCACAACTGACAACAATCCTGATGGAGTATCAGATTTTGTAATGATGAACGATGGTCCTAATTCAGTTACCTTTACAGATAGAAATACTTCAACATTTTCTGTTGTAGAAGGATATCTGAATGACATGGGATGATCACAACCCCTTTCCTTTCTTTTTTCTAATTACTGTGATGGTTTTCTTAAATTCCATGATGATCACATTTCTTGATTTGTATATTGCATGTTTATCTACGTATCTTGAATGTATGATACTTAATTGTTTTATTTTGATGCTACAGGGGATACTTTTTTTACATATGTTTCTAGAAACTACGCTGACTATGACTTTTGTATCTTGAATATAAAAAATCGCTTTTGTGTGTACCATGAAGAGATGTTAAGTGAAATGATTTTTTCTACAATTCTAAATATGTAGTTAATATTTTTTAGACATATTCATATGTTACATTCAAAATATGTTTCCATCACTATGATAAATATGATACATTTGTGTTAAGAAAAAAATAACTGTAATTTATTTAGAATTACAAATAGAGTTTTTATGATGACTTGGTTATTACGACTGGTATCTCTTTCTTACTAGTCTTTCACTATTTCCTAAGTCTATTGTACTTTTAGAATATATGAAAGCTACAGCTATTAGACCACTCATCATAGCAGGAGCTGCTAAATCTGCATAACTGAATCCTAATGGAACTCCTAAAACAGTACTCCCTTGTCCAGTATTTTCAATAAAACCTGGTGTTATACTGCTAGTGAGAATTCCTAATGCATTTGCGCGTTGTTCTGCTAGTATTATTTCACCTTGAGCATCAGTTGTTACCCATTGAGTAAAAGATGATTTGGTGGGAATGTCAAATTCGTTGGTATTGCCAGTTCTGGGATCTATCGCTGAAATTTTATCTAGAGTATGTTGTGCTACCCACAAGTCATGATTTGAATCAAAAGTCATTCCAAAAGGTAATCCTTGTGTGTCTGTGTCATATTCTTGGAATGTTTTTACTAATGGATCAAATGTTGATACAGCTTTACCATCATGTTCTGAGATGAAAACTTTGCCAGTTACAGGATCGTACAAGATGGCCGTAGGGCTTGCAAGGGTGCTATTAGATGGAGCATATTCTGTAACTTTATAACTCTGTGCTGGGTCTATGTTTGCAATTTTTCCAGAACCGCTTTCTGATATCCATATTTGACCTGATGACTGGTCTATAGAAATTCCAAGAGGTATGGAATCTGGTGACAGATTAATTGAATGAAATGTTTTTGTTGCAACATCGAATTTTAAAACCTGGCCGGTACTTGATACTGTCATCCAGGGATTGTCTGAACCGTCTATGGTAAGGCCTGAAACTGTCCCATTGTTTGGAATTGGATATTGTTGGTTCTTACCACTATCTGGTTGATAATAACCTAAAATTTTTGAAATTGGATCAATATACCAAATATCATTGTTGAAATCCATTACTGATGAAGTAATGATATTTGTTCCATTGATTTTGTGTTCTGTATATTGCTTTGAGTTTAGATCAAATTCCCATATTCTTCCACTGTTTATGGCAGAATCTCCTACCCATACCACATTTCTAATGACGTCATATGTTGGATATAGTGGTAAAGCAGTTTTGTCTGGCATTTTATATTCTGTAATATTGGCTTGTAGTTGGTTCAAGTTTGGTTTAATATACAAATCATCAAAGGTTGTGACAACATTAAGTGCACCTGTTTGTGTTGTTACTCCTTCTATCTGTGCTTGCCAGTGGCCAGCTATTGCAAAGGCTGCTGTGTTTACGGAAAATACTCCTGGAGATATCTGTTGGGCATTGTTTATTACTAGAGGTCCTATTCCTTTGTCTACTTGATTTAATGTTATGTCAGTAGAGTTTATGTTGATTGGATTATTGTTAGGATCTAGAAATGAAATGGTAACGTTATTTTTTCCAGCATAGTATGGTTCCATAGATAAGACTACTTTATTTCCATTATCTGTGATACCTGTTTCTGTAAATTGATCCTGGCCTGAATTTAGGGGTGTGGCAAAAGCGAAAATGTGTGGTATTTGTTGTTGCTGTTGTGCCAATTCATTTTGATATTGAATGCTTGGAGTTCCAGAGTCGACAAGTAATGCTATTGTTATAATTAGAATTAAACCTATTATGGCCTCAATCTTTATGCTCTTGTCGAACTGTAACAGGATGGATTTTGTTTTGTGATTCTTGTTGTTATCTAAATTGTGATCAATTGCAAGGATTCCGTTTTGTCTGCCGGAAGAAGAAAGTGAGGTTGTGTTGATGTCTTTTTTCTGAATTATTCTCTGATTGAGAGCACCAAGACCAATCATTGCTCCAGCCAATGACAGTTTTATGATGAGTATTTCACCATATATCGATCCAAGAGTTATTGAAAGATTATTTTCAAGGGAATACAAAAGAGACGGTCCTGTAATTACAACTATTCCAAGAAGTGCAACAACTATGGTAGAAAATCTCGGAATTATGAGTGACAACACAGACAAACTTGCATTACCGTCTTGCATTTCTTTTAGTCTTGGCATCAAAACAAATGCAAGGTATATCACACTTCCAATCCAAAACGAGGCTACCACATTGTGCGCAAAATCAAATATTGGCGGTAATATTTTACCACTTGCTGCGCTATGGCTGATCAAAGTGGTTGTAGCAAGTATTGCTATGCCAATTCCAAATAGAATTACAACTTGACTCTTGGGTAACAACATGTTTGATTTTTTTTGTTTAAGGTATACGATCAATGCAATGCCAAACAAAGCTAAAGAAAATACTAGTCTGATGAGCCACAAGTTTCCAAAGGCTGTGTTTAGTGTCTCTAAAAAGCCTGCATTTATTGCATTGGCCTCAGCTGCAATCATTGCAACATCTCCGCCCAAAATAATTATTGAACCGATCAACATCATCTTGGTCATACTCTTGTCTATCTTGACACGAGTTGATTCTACTGCATCTCTTAATCCTGGAATTCTGGAAATGGGTTTCCATAACCAGAGTGATGAAAAGGCAGCTCCGACAACCATGATTTGTCCCACCAGTGATGGATATCTTGCTATTGCGTGGGGAATTGCAACAATATCTGAAAAGCTGACATTCTCTTTGACGTTTAAGAGATTTTGTGGTATGGGTTCGCCAACTGCAAAAACAAAAGCATTTGTGGTTGTATGTCCATCGGATGCATCAAGCACTTTGGTATATACTGTATAGATTCCATTTGGAATGTCTGACGGTAATGTAACCATTGTTTTTTCATGATCATCTGTGATTGTATGCCAGTCATTATTTTGTACAGCTTTTCCGTTAGAGTCTAAAACTTTTATCGAACTATAACGCATATCAATAGGATCAACAAAATCAATTTCAATCTGTGATGGTGGAGTATTTAGTGACGTAAACGGTGCGGGATTGCTATAGATTACAAATGCATGAGCATATGATTTTGGAATGTTTGGGGCTATGACTAAAACAGACAAAGTTACAAAGACTAGAAAAATTATTTTAGGTGATGATAACTTGATTAATTTTTTCTTTCTAACTTTCATCATACTATTATCACCTCTTTTATTACCATTTAAAATTTAGTACACTAGTGGTACAACTACAAAATAAACTGACAAAAATAACCTATTCTGCTTTTGTACCAGAATCTATATAAGATAATTATTGTTACATGTTTTCAGAATCAATATATGAAAACTAACAAATTAATCATCCCTGTAATTCTTGCGGTTGCTGTGATTATGGTTATACCATTTGCAGTTCATCCTGCAGAAGCTCACATTCTAAAAACATTCCAAAATGTCTCCGTAAAAATTGGCTGGTTAAATGAACCACCGCTTGTTGGTGATACAAACGAAATAGATGTTTTTGTTTTCAATGGAACAGATGATAGTGCACCAGCTATATCAAACACTGCTATGGATAACATGAAGGTAATTGTTCAATACGGTGGACAAACTAAGACACTCGATCTTGAAGCAAGTGATGATACACCTGGATTATACACTGCAGCTTTAATTCCAACTCAGATTGGAACTTACAACGTAATAATTCAAGGAACAATAAATGGAACAACAATTCCATCCACTACTTATCCAATGCAATTAGTCGAAGCCAAGGACAAGTATAACTTTCCTTGATAAATTGTGAGTAGTTATGAACCCTAAAAACTTTGTAATACCAATAGTCCTCGCTTTGTCACTTCTTGTAATTTCACCATACTTGGTTCATCCTGCAGAAGCTCACATTCTAAAAACATTCCAAAATGTCTCCGTAAAAATTGGATGGTTACATGAACCGCCATTTGCTGGTGACATAAACGAAATCGATGTCTATGTTTTCAATGGAACAGATGATAGTGCGCCAGCTATAGCGAATACTGCTCTGGATAACATGAAGGTGATGGTTCAATATGGTGGACAAACAAAGGCACTTGATTTTGATGCAAGTGACGATACGCCAGGATTATACACCGCAGCTTTGACTCCTGATCAAATTGGAACTTACAACGTAATAATTCAAGGAACAATAAACGGAACAACAATTCCATCTACTACTTATCCAATGCAATTAGTCGAAGCCAAGGATAATTATTATTTTCCTCCAATGACTGGTAATATGGCAGGAATGAACATGACTGGCATGAATAACATGTCAAGTACTTCAAACAATCAAGCTGTACCAGAGTTTGGTCCCGTTGCATCAGTGGCCCTTGTTATTGCAATAATTGGTGTTGTAGCAATTACTGGAAGAACACGTGGATTTCTTAAATTCTAGATGCTTTGATCACATTTTGATTTTGTACCATAACGTATTTATGAAAACAACTGTTTTTTTATTACAGGATAAGGACAATGAAAATTAAAAACTTTGTAATTTCAACAGTTATTGTTCTAACCCTGATTGTAATTTCACCATACTTGCTTCATCCTGCGGCAGCTCAAGTGTCTCAAACTGTTGTTGATCATTTGGAAAGTGATATTACTGACGCAAAAAACTCTGCAAACACTGCAGTTCAGAGCTATGCCAAAGTTGCACAATCCTTTCAGGAAGTAAAAGATTCTATTGATACATTGTATATGGTATCTCTTGCAGGAATTGGTATTGGTGTGGCAGGAGTTGTCATTGCAGTAACTGCATTGACAAGAAAAACATCTGCATGACTGTAAAACTGGGCGAACAAATCATTGTTAATTGATCTGTATTTTTCTACAAGATGCTATGAAAAAGGGAATTAAATTAACTGAAAGATCACCTAAAGATGATCTATAGTGTATTTTGATGATTTTTCTAATTCCAAGATGGATCTTGATTATTACCATGTTTGACCATGATGGTTCTTATGTAATGGGTAAAATTCCAACTCACTTAATGATTATGAATACAAATGATTGTCATGTATGAAAATGGGTCTTTGGAGACTTTTTTATTCTGGGGGCGGATTTGATGGATCAAATACCTAATCTGCTAAATGATGATATCCTGTCAAACCTATTTGGCATAACGATGATGGGAGTGTATATTTGAACAAGAATGCGCTTGTAATTTTTACGTTTGTTATCTCTGGAATGTCTCTTCTAACATGTAGTAGTACAGTTGCTGTAATGTACAATTCACACTATGTCAATTATGGCTATCCTGGAATGTCTTTTCAAAAAAATTCAACTAGTGATGATGACTCTCCTGACAATGGATCTGATGTGATGGTAAAAAAACCGAAACGAAGTAGACTGGAACAATCCGAGGTGGATTTCGTTGGTATGCATCTTAATCTTAATGACTTGTACAAATCAATTATTTATGGAGAATCAAATGTGCTATATGAAAAACAATTTCTTACACATGCATTTCTCTACCAACAACAAAACAATCTGGGTAAATCTGTCTTAGAACTATTATCATTTACAAATGACACACAAAATAGTTTTTCTGCACAAAACTCTTACACCGCATATTCCACAAATGTAATTCATACCAATGATTTAGATTACTTGACACATTTTACATCTGATGAAAACTCTGTAATCTTTTTATTGATACTGTCTGTCTCCGGATGTGTTTTATTACGTTTTAGAATCAAAAAACCTTCTTTTCTTTATCCAACTAAAACTATTCTTCTCTTTGCAATTTTTGCCATGTCTTATGTAACGATACCTGCATTTGCAGATCAATCTACATTAGATCCAAATGTGTCTACAACAGCTGCTGCACATGAAAAATCAGGACACACTACTGTGTGTGTTACAAATGCTACTTGCTATGCATTTTACATAAAATCTGGTAACACTCTTGCATATGCTAAAACAACAAATGGCGGAATCACTTGGGACAGTATCGTAACAATAGATTCGACCCAAACTTGGCTTGGTGTTGCAATTTGGTATGACAGATGGACCCCGGGAGATATTACTGGAAATCTCATACATTTTGCAGCAATCGAATCTGGTACAGATAGGATCTGGTATGGTAACATTGACACTGGGAATGGCGATGCACTCACAGGTCTGGTTCAGACTATTCCCTCCTCTGCAGGTGGGCTTGCAGCTGCAAACGACATATCGATAACTAAAGCAACTGATGGCAAACTCTATGTTGGAACAGTAGATGCGACTGCACCCGCTAGTAATCTTAGTAGTATACGTGTGTGTGCTGCTTCTTGCTCTAGTCTATCAAGCTGGTCAAGTGCAGGTACAAATCCCTGGGATGGTTCTACAACTGATGGCACCCCTGACAACAAACGCGCAGTAGATTCGTTAGTGTTACTACCTCTTGCAGGTGGCAATGTCATGATCTTGGATCATGATAATATCTCAGGAAATTCTGATCATGTAAAATACAACATATACTCGGTATCCGCCAACTCGACAAATGCTGATTTTACAGATATTGACACAACTGCCACCTACAATACTGGTTTTCCGCATACTCTGTCTGGAACAGTAGATCCTACTACAAACACACTGTACATCTCATACGTGACAGATGCAGGAACTGCGGACACTAGTCATGTAAAATCTTGGAAGTATGTCTCAAGCTGGACTGCACTGACTGATCCGTATCCTGCTACTGTAGGCACATCAGTTCTTGATTCAAGCATTGCAGTATCATCAGATGGCGGTTCGCTGTATGTCACATATATTCAGGATCCAAATCCTAGTACCAGCAGCACTGACAGGAATTCATATTCTGTCCAGTCTGTTGATGGTGGTTCTACATGGGATACATCTTCCTTGTTGAGTACGAGTGGTGCTGGAAATATTGAAGGAATATCTACTGATGCAGTTTCACAATCACGAGTATATGCAGTCTGGGCGAACCTTGGTACACATGATCTTGTTGGTAATACAATGTTTGCACCTCCAATAAATAATTCTGTAAATCTATCTGATGGTATAACAACTCAAGATGATGTATCGACGCAGACATCTCATCTTTTTTCTGTAAATCTATCTGAAACTCTTGTATCCCAAGATGATACTGTTTCTACTGCTAAGTCTTTTGTCTTCTCCAAATCGCTGTCAGAGACTGTTGAAATTGTAGATTCTGCAAATCTTGATAGAACTGTTGCATCAATTACGATAGATCCAAATGTGTCTACAACAGCTGCTGCACATGAAAAATCAGGACACACTACTGTGTGTGTTACAAATGCTACTTGCTATGCATTTTACATAAAATCTGGTAACACTCTTGCATATGCTAAAACAACAAATGGCGGAATCACTTGGGACAGTATCGTAACAATAGATTCGACCCAAACTTGGCTTGGTGTTGCAATTTGGTATGACAGATGGACCCCGGGAGATATTACTGGAAATCTCATACATTTTGCAGCAATCGAATCTGGTACAGATAGGATCTGGTATGGTAACATTGACACTGGGAATGGCGATGCACTCACAGGTCTGGTTCAGACTATTCCCTCCTCTGCAGGTGGGCTTGCAGCTGCAAACGACATATCGATAACTAAAGCAACTGATGGCAAACTCTATGTTGGAACAGTAGATGCGACTGCACCCGCTAGTAATCTTAGTAGTATACGTGTGTGTGCTGCTTCTTGCTCTAGTCTATCAAGCTGGTCAAGTGCAGGTACAAATCCCTGGGATGGTTCTACAACTGATGGCACCCCTGACAACAAACGCGCAGTAGATTCGTTAGTGTTACTACCTCTTGCAGGTGGCAATGTCATGATCTTGGATCATGATAATATCTCAGGAAATTCTGATCATGTAAAATACAACATATACTCGGTATCCGCCAACTCGACAAATGCTGATTTTACAGATATTGACACAACTGCCACCTACAATACTGGTTTTCCGCATACTCTGTCTGGAACAGTAGATCCTACTACAAACACACTGTACATCTCATACGTGACAGATGCAGGAACTGCGGACACTAGTCATGTAAAATCTTGGAAGTATGTCTCAAGCTGGACTGCACTGACTGATCCGTATCCTGCTACTGTAGGCACATCAGTTCTTGATTCAAGCATTGCAGTATCATCAGATGGCGGTTCGCTGTATGTCACATATATTCAGGATCCAAATCCTAGTACCAGCAGCACTGACAGGAATTCATATTCTGTCCAGTCTGTTGATGGTGGTTCTACATGGGATACATCTTCCTTGTTGAGTACGAGTGGTGCTGGAAATATTGAAGGAATATCTACTGATGCAGTTTCACAATCACGAGTATATGCAGTCTGGACAGATATTGCAAAAAGTGATCTCATTGGAACAACTGTAAATGTAATAAATCATGTTTTTCTTACTTTGTATGAAGATATACTTGTACAAGATAATTTCATCTTGATTGCATCACACGTATTTTCATTGAATCTTGTAGAAAGTCTTGACATCTTCGACGATGAAAACTCTACTATACCATCCTTGCCCTCATCAGTTGATGTTTCAAATAATATCACAATACAAGATCAAGTCACAACTCTTGTCATCTCACAAGGTCAACAATTTGTTAATGATACTCAACAACAAGTCATCATGGATCCTGCCACACCGCAACTTGTGGTGACAAGTAACACCGCTGCTCTGACAAATGTAACAATTCCTGCAACAGTAACAAACCCTGTCATAAATTATTCATCAATAACTAATACTACTAACAATACTACGTCTGTACAAATTACAAATCCAATGACGATTACCAAGAATATTGAAGATGCAACTCCTCAGGTTCAAGTTACAATACCTGCTGGAACTACCATGCAAGGCATGTCTTGGGATGGCGTTCTAGTACTGCCTACTATACAGAGTGCGTCTTCTATAACGCTGCCTGTTTCACAGAATCAGGAAAATACGCCACAAATCGTAGTCAAGATGGGGTCTGACGTACCAATATCGTTTGATAATCCTGTGAGGATATTGTTTACAGGACAAGCAGGTTCTAGGGTGGGATTTTTTCACTCTACACCGTCTGTCACAGAGATCACATCTGAGTGTTTGGCAGACAATAGTTCTGCAATTCCTAATGGTTCAAACGAATGCAAAAAGGATGTAGGTTCTGACTTGATAGTGTGGACCAATCATTTTACAGGATTTACAACTTGGACCTCAAGCGTTGTATCTACTTCCTCCGGCACATCTTTAAGTTCTACAAGTGGAGGTGGTTCAGGAGTTGGTGCAGCGGTTGGGGCTGGTACTTCTTCAACAAGTGATGCTGCAGGAGCTGGACCGTATCTTCAAATCAACAAAGTATCATATGATGTATGTACAACAAAAGAGGCAAGAATTGAAGTTGATTTTGATGCTACAAATGTAAATCCAATGGTAATGCTTCGTACATCTATAACTGGGATAGTTAATGCAAAACCAATCCTGGATCAACCCTATGCACAAGAAAATCTCAATGGAAGTATCAAAAAACTTGTCTATGAAGTACCACTTGACTCTAAAGACTCATTTGAGGTTCTTGCGATGGAGGCAATAGGACATAATGTATTCTCTGTAGAGAAAACAATTGATGTCAATTCTTGTAGTAACAATGTCATATTTGGAAATATTGAAAACCTATCTACCGAACACGTTGATGCATCACTTCCGATGATATTTGATGTAAAATTAGGACTTGGTGACAAGAAAATAAACTCTGGTGATGTGGATAATCCATATGTTGATTCACAGCCTGTATCAGTATATGCAATTGTTAACAGTGTATCCTCAATTACAAGTGCAGATCTGAAATTTGTACCGATTAACAACAACGTGACTCAATATGACACTATACCGATGAATGTATCATTATCTACTGTAAACTCTACATATGTTGTATCTGGAATCATCCCACAAAACATGTTGCAGTCTCCTGCTGTTTCATATTGGATAACGGTACAAAATCAACAGGACAAATCTTCAAGCTCTGAACCGCTTACACTTGGTGTCAAACCAGATTATGATTTGCGTGGAATCTTGGAACTTGATACTCCTACAAATGTTGCAGAAGGAAGTGCAACTAACCTCAGTGCATATTATAACAATACTGCAACAGGTCCAGTTTTTGGTACTGTCTTGCTTTTAGTTGATGGCAAAACTGTCTATGTCTCATCACCACAAGTATTTCCTGTGGGACAGACTCAGGTATTTTTGCCATGGAAATCCCAAACTGCAGGAATGATTGAAACACATCATTTGCAGGCTGTTGCACAATTCTATGGTGCTCATTTTGAATCTGATGTGGATGATGTCTATACCTATCCGCAAACCAAGACCGTACCAATCTCGAAATTAAATTCCATTGACTTGCTCAAAGATGACAATGGAACGCTTGTTGCATCCCCGAAGGTTTTACATTCATCATATAAACATGAACTTGGTTCTAGTTATCAAGTGATTGCTCCGGATGGCACGTGTGTGATTGGAATATTAACAAGCTGCCTTGTGAGCCAATCTACATATGGACTTGATCATCAAACAAAGAGTGTGACAATCGGTGACCAAATCTATCAGGTGCGATATTCTGGACCTGATGATTTACTTGAAAGATTTACCATCTCATCTACTGATCCAATACTTGGAATGTGGAAAGCCGGAGTTGTATCTACTAATGGTACTACCTCTTATGACTCTGAAAACATTTTGTTACAAATAAAATATTCTGGAGATGCTAATACACTATTTGGATAATGATGTCTTGGAAATTATTCTAATAATCAAAAGTGTTATGAAAAATTACATCATGTTTTGACTAGATTTTATCTCTAAAAGTTCAACAAGACCACATTTTGTATTCTTTGTATTAAGATCAACAAATGCAATTCGACGCTCGTCAAAACCCCTCACGGGATTTACAAGAATGGTTGCACCTTTTTTTACAAGAGATTCCAGTTCTATCTCTATGTCTTTTACTTCAAAACACAAGTGATGTATTCCACCTCCAGATTTTGCAAACTCGCTAATTGCCGAGTCTGTTGATGCTGGTTCTATTAACTCCAAAAAGGGTTCGCCTATTTTTAGAAGACAAATGTTGACTTTTTGGCTGCCTACTGGCATTATTGCACTTGTCGTCTCAAAATTAAGATAATTTTTGAGTTCACCAAGGGATTGTTGTATGTTATTAACTATGATTCCGATGTGGTGTAACTTCACAAAAGATGTGGTATTACACATGTACTATAATCTAACGAATACCTGTTAATTTTATATTGATACTGGATTTCAGTGATACTGTGCTAGAAAAACTAGTCAAGGAATCAAAGGCACTTGAGAAAGCCATTGCTGGTGAAGAACTCACATATGATGATGGAATTGAGCTAATGTCTTATGATAATCTCTACATGTTAGGTGCAGCAGCAGATCTGGTTAGACAAAAAAGAGTTGGACAACAAGTAACCTTTGCAGCATCATATTATCTGAATTATACTAATGTCTGTGCAGCAAGCTGTCAAATGTGTGCATTTTATAGAAAAGGAAACGAATCTGATGCATACACATTATCTGCAAAAGACATTGAAGGTCGTGTCGCAATAGCAAAGAACTTGGGTGCAACCGAAGTTCATATTGTCGGAGGATTTCATCCCGAACTTCCACTTGAATATTATGAAGAAATGTTCAAAACGATAAAGACTAGTCATCCTGAAATGCACATTAAAGCACTTACTGCTGCAGAAATATTTTTCATAGCGCGTTTGACAAAGAATTCCATAAAAGAAGTATTAACTAGGTTGAAAACTGCAGGTTTGGATACTATGCCAGGTGGCGGTGCTGAACTCTTTCACCCTGACATACGAAATAAAATAGTTCGGGGCAAGTGTTCTGGTCAAGAGTGGCTTGATACTATAGAACAGGCTCATAATCTTGGAATAAAGAGTAATGTAACTATGCTCTTTGGACATATTGAAAAACCCGAACATATTGTCGATCATCTTGTAAAAATCCGAGAGGTTCAAAAAAGAACCAAGGGATTTCTCACATTGATACCGCTCAAGTTTAGTCTTGACAATACTGAACTTGAGAAGAAGAATTTGGTAACCTCTGAGAGTTCTTCAACATATGACCTTCGAATTACTGCGGTATCAAGACTGATGCTTGCAAATCAACTTGACAACATTTCTGTATATTGGGTCGCATTGGGCAAAAAGCTTGCTCAAGTTGCACTCACATATGGTGGAAATGACTTGGTCGGAACTGCTTTTTCTGAAGAGATTTATCGTGCTGCAGGCAAGGGAACAAACTCTTCCATAATTGAATTGGCAAACATGATTAAAGAAATTGGACGAGAACCTGTTCAGAGGGATACATTTTTCAATATCTTAAAGAAATTCTAGACATCTACTAGTTCCAAAAAACAATTAAAGATTTTGATCTTTTATGAATTGTCCTAAACCTTGAAGAAAAATCCTACCATAATTCTGGTGGGTGATATCTACATCTCTGTAGGTTTTTGTGTAACTGGTTTTCCCTCTCCGCCTTTTTTCTTGCGTTTCAAACCAATACTGATTAAGACGATAAAAAAGCCTATTCCGCCAATCATTGCTGCAATATTGCCTAGTCCCGCATTGACTATTTCTGCCTGATTCAATGCATCTATTTCATCTTGTGACATGTCTGCCTTGCCAGTTGGAGCGTTTTCATTTAGATATCCGTAAACTGAAAAGCCTATTCCAAGCATTATGGCACCTAACACAAAGACACGTTTGTCCACTAGAATGATCTGAGACTAGCTGTAAATAATCTAAGCTATACGAAGCTCAAATTCTGGAACAAGACTTTTTTCTATTCCAAACTGGAATAGGTTTCGTATTGCTTGTTCTCCAAGTACGCCCATTTCTATTGTTACATCGTTAACATACATTCGAACAAACTTGTCAATTGTTTCCTTTGTCTGTCCTCTGCCATACTGCATTGCGTAATCAAGTGCCTCACTTGGTCTTGCCATGCCGTATACAATTGACTCACGGAAAAATTCATCAAATTTTTTGATGACATCAATTCCAAAATGATTGCTCATAACATTTACTCCAAGAGGAACTGGCAAGCCTCCTGTACTATCTCTCCACCATGAACCAACATCAAGTAGTTTTACCAAATTCTTTTGATCATATGTAATCTGTCCTTCATGTATCACCAAGCCTGCATCCACCTTGCCGCTTGCTACTGCATCTGGAATATCACTGAATTTCATTTCTATGTGATCAAACTTGCCAATCATGAGTTCTAATAGGAGAAACGCTGAGGTAAGTTTGCCTGGTATTGCTATCTTTGATTTTTGTAATTTTTGTGCATCCATGTCTTGCTTTGCAACCACAATTGGACCGTATCCCTTTCCAAAACTACCTCCGCTTCGCAATATGGTATATTCACCAAGGTATGCACAAGCATGAGCTGAGACTGCTGTTACATCAAGATCGTGCTTTAGAGAACGCTTGTTCAAAGTCTCAATGTCTTCTACAACGTGTTTTACATTAAAGAGAGGTGATGTAACCTTACCACTTAGCATTCCATAGAACATGAAAGCATCATCTGCATCAGGTGTATGACCTATTGTAATATCCACGATTAGTAATTTTTATGTCTATTATAAAAATCAAGTTTGTATAGATCATTTCTAATTAGTATCGATCATTCTATTTTTGGTATGATTTTTGTTTGCAAATTTATCATTTTGTCTAAAATAAAAAAAGAGATTTGCTTCTTTGTAACTGTAAAAAATTATGACGTGCTAGTTCTTCCATGATCCATTGATTTTTTTTATAATTCTTCTAAACGTTTAATAGCGGCTGAAAAAGGATTTAGCTAAACCATGAAATTCAAGGCTACAGATCAAATTCTGAGTATTATCGGTAACAAGAAAAATATTCGAAACTTTGGAGTCATAGCTCACGTAGACCATGGAAAAACAACCATGAGTGATAGTCTTTTAGCTTCTAGTGGAATTATCAGTCCTTCTGTAGCAGGTCAGGCTTTGGCACTTGATTCGATGAAACTTGAGCAAGACAGACAGATGACAATAGTTCAAGCAAACGTTACATTGCTTTACGAACAAGCAGGCCAAGAGTATGTCATCAACATGATAGATACACCTGGACACATTGACTTTACCGGTAGAGTAACTCGTAGTCTTAGAGCAATAGATGGTGCAGTTGTCGTATCTGATTCTGTAGAGGGTATAATGACACAAACTGAAACTGTAACTCGTCAGGCATTAGAAGAAAGAGTAAAACCTGTTCTTTACATTAACAAGATTGACCGTCTCATAAAGGAACTAAGATTGCCCCCGGAGAAGATGCAAGAATGGTTGCTTGAAATTATCACAAACTTTAACAGACTAATCGATATTTACGCAGAGCCTGAATACAAGGAAAAATGGAAGGTAAGCATTCAGGACGGTAGTGTATCATTTGGTTCTGCAAAAGACAAGTGGGGATTTAACGCAGATGTAATGAAGAAGAAAGGAATTTCATTCAAGGATATTTACGAAGCATATTCTGAAGGCGGAGATGTCAAGAAACTTGCCGAGAAAGCTCCCTTGTATGATGCAGTACTTGGAATGGTTGTAAAACATCATCCATCGCCTGATGTTGCACAAAAGTACAGAATTCCAAAAATCTGGAAAGGCGACTTGGATTCTGATATTGGAAAAGCACTCTTGAATTGTGATGATAATGGTCCTACAGTAATGATGATAGTAAACATGACAGTAGATCCTGCCGCAGGTCCTGTGGCAATTGGTCGTTTGTTTTCTGGCAGGATAAAAGACGGTGACCGCATACATTTGATTGATACAAAACGAGAAGGTAGAGTCCAGTCTGTCAACTTTTTCATGGGTAACCAAAGAGAAATGGTGGGAGAGCTTGCAGCAGGAAACATTCCCGCGTTACTTGGATTGGAACATGCAAGAGCAGGTCAAACACTGTCATCAGTTGCAGGTATTCCAGCCTTTGAAGGAATTCACTATGTATCAGAACCTGTTGTACAAATTGCAGTAGAACCAAAACATCCTAAAGATTTACCGAAATTAGTTGAAGCACTAAACCGTATTACAATTGAAGATCCTAACTTGGTTGTAAAAATTAATGAAGAATCTGGTGAGACTGTAATTGCAGGTATGGGTGTGTTACACCTTGAAATTGCTACTGCACTAATTGCAGATGCCAAGGTTGAGATTGTAACTTCGCAACCGTTGATCAATTATAGGGAGACAATTCGTGCTGGTGCAGGACCTATCATGTCCAAGTCACCAAATAGGCATAACAAAATTTTCATGAAGGTTGAACCTTTGGATGAGAAAATTGCTGAAATGATAAGAAATGGAACATTAAACGAATACAAGGACAAGAAGGAAGTTGCTACTATATTGAAAGCGGCAGGCTGGGATGGTGATGAGGCAAAACGTGTAATGAGATTTGATATTAGAGGTAATGTCGTGGTAGATGGAACAAAGGGTGTCCAGTTTGTGGGAGAATCGACGGATTCTATTTTATCAGGATTTGAAGATTCTGTCAAAGAAGGCCCTCTTGCAAGAGAACAGGTAAGAGGATGCAAGTTTACATTCCATCATTTTGTTCCACACGAAGATCCAGCTCACAGAGGCTTGTCACAATTGGGACCAGCTTCTAGAAGAGCATGTACCGGTGTTATGCTTTTGTCACAACCTGTATTGTTAGAACCAATGCTTGGAATTGAAGTTCGTGTACCACAAGAAATGATTGGTAACGTTGCTGGTGTAATATCTGGGAAGAGGGGCAAGGTGTTAAACATGGAACAAAAAGGTGTCATACACATCATATCAGGTGAGCTTCCAGCATCTGAGACATTTGATTTATCTGAGATAATGAGAGGACAGACTGCAGGACGTGCCATGTGGAACACCCACTTTAAGGCATGGACTCCAGTTCCAAACTCTATTTTGACCAAAGTAATTGCTGACATTAGAAAGAGAAAGGGACTTGCACCAGAAGTGCCAACTCCAGACGAATACGTCGACAGCGAGTAAAAAGACAAGCCCCCTTTTCATGCCTGGAAAATCCGTTTGTCTCAAATCTTTTTACGATGATGACAAATCCTGAAAAACTCGAGGAGGAAAATTCTCATGACAATGAAGGGAAAAACTAACCACTATAACGTAAAATTTCTAAAAGACTTGGATTTTTAATCTAGTATTTTTAAAATGAAAAAACAGATGTCTATTACAAACCTGTCATAATGCAAATATGAAACGAAGATGGACGAAATTAAATACAATCATCCAAATACCCTGAAAAAAGAATATCTTGAATCCTATGATAAATTAAAGAAGTCACTGAAGATACATCATGAAACTCATGATATTTCAAATTTGGTCTGTTGTGATCTGAAAGAATATCGGGAAGAATATGGAAAAGAACTAGTGGCAATAATCAAAGCTAGGGAAAGACTAGAAGATTTTATAAGTAAATTAGACCAAGACATCTAATTTCTAGTGAGATAGTTTTGTTAGTCTTGAGTTTTATCAAGTCATAACGGTCGTAAATTCTCTAACTGCAAATTGAGTTGTTTATGCAGCCTGATAGGGTTGATGGTGTGATATCATTTGTTATGGCACCGCCAAAGTTGGCATTGATCAAATCAGCGCCGGTTAGATTTGCACCAGAAAGGTTGGTGCCAAATAGATTGGCATATGATATCTTGGAATGTGTGAGATCTGCGTATGAAAGATTCGCATTGGAAAGGTCAGCACCAGAAAGATTTGCGCCTGAAAGGTTAGCATGAAAGAGATTGACGCCTACTAGACTACCAGCTTCAAAATCACATCCATGTAAATCTGCATATGGAGTCATGTTGCTACACCGCAAAGTGTCAACAGTCTGTGCATTTGCTGCTGATATATTCACTGTAGCAAAAATTGTAATGACTGTTATGATAACAAGTAATTTTTTGAATGTAAGTAATTTTGTACTGAAAATATTCATTATTTATAAACTCCTATTTTTGTTCTAGATGATTTTTCTAATTTTTTATCCAGTAATTTGTTTACACTTGTAATATTTTGAATTGTCATTATAACAAATATACGTGTATCTTACTAATAAGAAAATTGGTACATAAACGAAAGGGTGATTGAAAAACAATTATTTTTTATGTCCTTTTTGTAGAAAAATAACTTGTCACTTTGAAGCTTGTACTACAAGTATGAAATATGGAAGAAATTATTATAACACATATATCGTAAAACTTAGAATCTAGCAAAGTCATACTCTAATATGGATGACAAACAAAAGAATTTCAAATGCAAAGAATGTGGAATGCAATTTGATGATCATGTGCGATTGGAAAGGCACTTTCATGCGGCACATCCAAGTAAACATGATGGTTTTAGGCAGAAAATGTATTGGGAATAGGTAAATTAGAACTCAATTTAAATAATGGATTTTCTCCATGATGATAATTGGATAAAGAGACAACAATTCTAAAAATTGATGAAATAATAAAAACACTATCTGAATCAAAAAAACCATTGGCGATTTTAACGCCTGATGAGGTGAAATCAATCCAAGATGTGGACAAGGAAGATCATTCTAAACTTGCAGATAGGCTAGAAGACTTGGTTGTCTTGCTGAGGGATGATCCTGATAACAAGAGAAAGATACGTGAGACACGTCAGATAGCTTTTGATGAATTTGGTCATGTAAGTCCTGTGTGGGATGTCTTAAAATCAGTAGAGACTTTATTCTAGATTGCTACATATCACGACTATCTGTTACAATCAAAAGTTGATAAAATCCATAATTCTTTATAGGCAATTTTGAATTATGATTTTCATGAGATTATCGGCAGGACTGATTGCAGTTTCAATGTTGTTCTTTCTAACTGTGAATCATGCTCTTGCCCAAGTTGATCCGGGTAACGATCCTGTCATGTGGAGTTATGTAGATCCTACCCAGTTTGGAATAATACTCATTGCATTGGTTGTAGTTGGTGGCGGGTTTACAATATATTTCCGTAGGCAAAAGCCTGCTCCGAAAAAAGATGATGCCTAAACCTTTGATTTTGTAATTCTGTCTGCACGTAGTTTCTTAATTCCTGGAACCATCATGGTTATGATGGCAATAAATCCAAAAATAACTGCACCCCATCCTGCAATGCTGGATCTATAACTGTGCATGACAAGAAATGATATCACAGAAAGACTAAACGTAATTAATGATATGCCAAAAAATGATTTTATCAATTCATAGTATCTTGACTAGTAGATAATTTAGCAATTACTATTGTCACAAAAAGGATTAACGATTCTAGTAAACAATTTATCTTGTCTCATGTGGTATAATGTTGACCATCAGGACTCGCGGGATGATGTTAGTATGGCAATCCTTTGACCGACTGAGGTACTATGGTCAATCTTTTTTAGTCTAGTCTCAATTGTATTTGTAATGGGTTTGTTTGGTAGTAAAAAAACAGAACACTGTGCAGTCTGCAAAAAGCGTACACCCCGTACTAGCAAGCCAAAGAAAGAGTGGAATGTCAAAGGTGAATTGTGTGCAAGCTGTTACGTAGATTTTATGAAAAAACCAGTTACCAGGAAAACTAATCCTGATGATCTATGTGTCGCATGTGGGGATGAACCCGGGGGATTGAATCTGTGGAGGCCGAAAAAAGAATGGGAATTAAAGGGATGGCTTTGTGAGCCTTGTTTTAATGAATGGGAAAAGTCTGACAATGAATTGAAGAAAAACTGTATTGTTTGTAATGCAAAACTTGGTTTTATGCCGCGTCGCGCAAAAAAAGAATGGAATCTCAAAGGCTATGTATGTAAAATCTGTTGGAATATTCAAGAATCAAAAATCTAGAAAACTGGATCTTCACAGTTGTTTATTCTGGAGGGTTTTGAACAAATACATTGCAAACAAGTATGTCTGTTTTTGAGTCTCTATATTGCACATTACATGTCACAAATTTACCTTTTAGGGCACGCTCTAGATCAAAAATTGTCTTTTCCTCGTACTGTGGATTTGCAGGATCATCAACTTTGGCAATCATTATTCTCTCGATATTTCCATATTCTTCCTTGTTGTCTTTGCGAAAATGTGTTACCGACATTTGAAAAGTATTTCCTGACAAACAGGCAATTACTGGCCCGCCTATTCCGTCTCCCATGTCTTGTATAACTTTTGTACATTGTAATTAACTATGTCATTTTCAAGTGATACGTTGTAAGAAATAGGGTAACATATGTTTCAAATATTCTGTGTGGTAATCATCTTATCCTATGTCCTATGTAACTCTAAGCGATTTACTGTCAAGATCTTTATCATGTTAAACTAGAAAATAAAAACATGAGCAAAACTGAAATGCTAAGTGAAAGAACAAACAAACCTGAAACAAAAGAACTCTATGCAGTGTATCGACAAAACCTGAGCCGCTACTTTGATGAAGTCGAGAAACATATAACACAATACATTGAGGCAGTTTCTCAGCTACAACAAGAGTTTACTTTGGTATGTAAAAATGCTATGGCTAATACAATTGCAATCCAGCAGGATGTGATAACAAAGAGTGGTCTGGGCTCAAATCTTCCACAATCTTATCTTAAATCAATCAATGATACAACAGATGAATTTGTAAAAACAAGTTCCTTGCAAAACAAAGCAGTGATAACCGCAATAGATGCAACAAGACAGAACATAAAGACATTCAATGACAACTTGAAGGCATTCGCAACTATGGATACAAGCATAATTCAATCTTGGTTTTCTGCCTGGAAGCCTGTGCAAAATCCATGAAATCTCTTTTTTGTTTTTTATATCTGGTATGATATTGTGAACTGATTTTGTATTTGCGATCTCTTCGAAGTGAAATTATGACAATTTTTTATTTTTGTACAACTTCCCATTCATACTTGCAATCTTCACATAGGAAATAGTAATGCATTCCATCGCTTTTTTCAATTGGATCCATGTATTGACCCGTATTCTTTGACATACATTCTAGACATTCGTGCTTTTCATCCATTTCTTTTATTCTGATATTTTATACAAAATTAATGCTTCTAACCATTCTTTGACTGGTTTATTTCTAATTATTTTGTCGGCATGAACTATCTTCAGACCATGCGCGGGTCATTTTTATAGTTCTAAAGAGGATTTTATTCTATGATGCATTGTGTCAATTCTAAATGCAGGGCCAGGATTAGCAGAGGCGTAGCATGTAGTAAATGCGGACTTGACAATTCACGTGAAGCTGGACGAATTGGACTTGAAATTCTTGAAGATAGGGGGGTTGAGGAATTGGATGAATTCATGTTGATTCATTTTCCTGATGAAAACAAGAGAAAAAAACTCAGACATGTTATGCTGCAAATCAACTATAATGAAACTAGGGCAAAACAGTATGATGCATCAAATCGTCATAAAAGATGATAAAACAAAATATTGTAAAAAACCTGTAATTCCTAAAACTTGTATCAGAAACAATGTTTATACTGGATCCAGTATAAAGAAGACTATATGGAATCTGGTCAAATAGATGGACTAAAAAAGAAACTAAAAAAGAATAATGATGATGCACTAGACTTTGTGCAAAAACTTGAGTCCACTTTGACAGACTTTGAAAAAACCGGAAACTTGTCAGGCAGCTATTCTGAAATTAAAAAAGCAGTACTTGCATACAAGGACAAGCTGATAAATCAAATCTAGTAAATGTAATGTCCTGATTCTCAAATGTTAAAGAATTAATTTTTCTCTCTTATTTCTATATGCAAACCTTCTGTGGTAGAACGAAGACTCTGGTAAGGATAATGGTCTGTGAAATATCTTGAAATGTCCTCATTAAATGTAGTAACAAGTTGTGTAGAGTTGTACATATAAGAAATCTGTCTTCCTCTGTTAAAATCTGATATGTAATGGGGATCTGCCACAAGAATAACTTTGGTTGTATTGATAGGTTCTGCAAGTATTTGAGAATAGTCTAACGGAACATTATTTTTGTGAAATACATTGCTGAATATCCATGTGTATGTAGGGCTGGCCAAAATGGTAGTATCATTACTGATTGGTTGGTTTACAATAAAAGATGTCGCAGAATACTCTGCACTTGTCATATCTGTAGTAATAATCTGTACTAGGCCCATCATGCCAAAAGCGCAAACTCCCAAGACAAAAATAATCATACCGTCTTTAGAAATTTTCACTTTGGGTATTCTTTCAAATGATTTTACAATCAAAATTCCTGCTGCAATACACATAATTGGTATAACTGGAATCCAGTAAAAGTACTGATTATAGCCTATGAAATACAGGAAAACTACAAACGGCGCAAACCATCCTAGTATCAAATAGTCTCTCCTGATTACTGCAAAGCCTATACCTACTGCTGCAAGCCAGAATAATGCAGGATCCATGTCTGCGAATGATTGTGTGATTGAGTGCAGATCAGCACCCCCATCACGATGTGTTTGGAAGTAAAACACATCATTCATCCAATAGTTAAACTGTCCTGCTTCTATGCTCTGAATTGGCCACATGAGTGGAATTAAAATTACTGGCACAATCCATAATGCCAATAATCGGAAGCGTTTAGTATTGTTGAAAAAAACAATACCTCCAACCAAGGGAATTACAGTAAAAACAGGAATCTTTGTAAATATTGCAAGTCCCAAGCATATGCCTGATAACAAAACTAACCCTGTACCATGTTTGGAATCTCTAGAGTAGAGTGCTGCCAATATTGACAACAAAAGAAAAGGTAGCAAGATCGAGTCAAGTAATATTCTTCTAAAGATCCATGATATGGGCATCACTGCAAACAACACCGCAGAAATTAATGCTACTTTTTGTCCATAACGTTTGCTTGCTATTTTGTATGTGAGAAATGTATCTACAACTGCAAGTAATCCCATGATGATTCTTGGTACTGTGTATAAAGTTGCAATAGAATTGACATCGCCTGATGAATGCAGAGAGCTTGGATATCCTATGGCACCAAATATTCCTGCAAGAAATGTTTGACCAAATAGTGGATGATCATAAAATGATCCTTCTTGAGGGCCAAGTCCATTTAACACATGCATTGCTCTACGCATGTAAACCCCCTCATCAAAGAAAATATCAGGAAAGCCAGCTACATTCCAAAGATGTGTAAAAGCAGAAACTACCAATATTGATATTATCAAAATGTGATATTTGTTAACAAATTCAAGTTTGATATTCAATATGTTACAACATTTTTCTACCGCATTAAACTTATTCTAGTTTGTATTGTTTGGTGTGAACTTATGATTTGATAGAAAAATGTAATAATTTCTTAAACCATGGTTGTACTTCGGGTGTCAAGTGCAATGAAAACACTTCAAACTAAAGAATATGTCTAAATGTATGTGATGGAGATAACATTAAATCATTATCTCATCTTATCATTTTTATCCTGTTTTGTTAATCTTATGTTCCTATAAAATAATCTCAAAAATGTTGGTTGCTTGTAATTTGAGACTTTTATGTAGTCACTATTTGGCACAAAATATGGGATGGATATTTTACTATGCCGTGAAATGATGGATATAATTTATTAATAGATTTAAAGCGGATGAATTGATGAAAATGTCAAAACCATTTGGCGCATTATTTGGTCTTTTGGCACTAGTTGCTATCTTGGGTGTAGCACCCGCAGCATTTGGACAGACAGCAAACGAAATTGATATGGTAAAAGGTGCAGGCGCTTCCGCATCAGCGGATTGTGTCACTGCAAATAATTGCTTTTCTCCAAATCCTCTGACTGTTACACCTGGAACAACAGTAACTTGGAAAAATATTGATACTGTAAGTCACTATGTGACAAGCGGTAAACCATCCGATGAAACAACCGGATCTGTGTTTGATAGCGGTAATTTGATCAAACCTGGCAGTACTTACCAATTTACTTTTGCAAATGCTGGCACATTTGATTACTTTTGTTCTGTCCATCCATGGATGACAGGTCAAGTAATTGTAGGCGCAGCTAGTACCACACCAAGTACTACAATGTCAAACATGACCATGACTACTCCAATGTCCAATATGACAACAACACCATCTACAACAATCACACCAACTACAAACACTACAACAACACCATCTACAACTCCAACTACAAACACTACAACTACAATGTCAAACATGACAGTATCTACAGCAACACCAGTTGCAAACACTACCTCCACAACACAAACTGAAACAACTCCTGTTGCTACAACTACAACAACTACAACACCAACCGAAACTCCGCAATATGCTACCAGCCAGACTACCAACTCTTCACCTGGACCAACCAGTGATGAAGTTGCTGCATGGATTGCTGGAATTGTAATATTTGCAATCGTGACGGGTATTGGAATCTGGACTGCAGTAAGACGCAGATAAAATCTAGGCATAACGCCTTATCATTTCTTTTTCATTTTTATGTTAATTGCAAGGTGAGGTGGGTCTACAAATTATTCTAATGGTGATTTTATCTATGTGAATACGACCTGAATCTAAAACAAAGTTTAAAATCTATTTTTCAAGACTGATGCTGCGATGAAACCAATTCCTGATGGATATCACACTGTAACTACAAACTATGATTGTAAAAGGAGCATCAGATACAATCGAATTTTATAAAAAAGTATTCGATGCACGGGAAATAATGAGATTTCTAGGATCTGATGGAAAAAGTATAATGCGTGCAGAAATCAGAATAGGTGATTCATCTATCATGCTTAGTGATGAACATCCTCAAATGAAATATCTGTCCCGCAATCCATTGGTGGTACAAGCAGGGATTTTCTTGTATGTTCAAAATGCTGATGATGTATTTAGCGAAGCCATTTCTGCAGGGCCCAGTCTCAAATGCCTATGATGGATGCTTTCTGGGAGTAGATTTAGATCAATTGTGGATCCTTTTGGACATGTATGGAGTCTTGCAACTCGCAAAAAGATATGACTCCTGATGAGATCAAAAAGGCAGGAAAAGAATTCGTGAAACACATGAAACAGATTGATTACGGATCTGAATCCTTAGACAAATTCTATACCGTACAATTATCTTGTCTGTTTTGTCCGGTAAATGTTATAAAACAATAATTGCAAACTCGTACGTGGATTCTCAAGAAAAAGACAATAAGATTGCCTTTATGACTTGTGTTGAAGTGGTGTTAATGAGACGAGGGAACACTAATTATAATTTAGTCCTGGCAAAACTTCGGTCTTATCATAACTCTTGGATTTTTGAGTGTGTTGATAATCCGGAATATTTGCGAGACATATTAAGAGAAGTATATAAAAATGAATATTATTCTGTTGTTGAAGAAATCAGGATGGAATCTGACCGGTTGGAAGATATGGATAAAATCAAAGAAGATTTTTTGAAAATCATGCTCAGTTAATGTCTAGATAAAAAAACCATGCCAAAAACATACCATGGAAAATTTCTAAATCTTTACCGATTTTTATTAACTGTTTAAACCTGCGGTAATCTACAAAAAATCATTCACAGTTACATGAAACGTGATCGTAATTGTTTAACAATAGTGACTGTTGTATGATTTTATGAGCCCTTTCCAAAAAATTCTGGTCATCGATGTTGTTGTATTGGTTGGATGTTTTTTTCTTATATGGATTTTATCTACTGGATTTAATTTTTTAATTCCAAACATTTCGACTGATTACATAAAATCATTGCCATTGGCATTGATGTATACTGTATTGGTTGGAATTCTTATTGTGCTTGGAACAGTACTTTTGTTTTTACCAAGAATGAAGAAACAATGATCTAATCATTTCATACTATATTTTTGATTTTGTTAAACGTAGACACAAATTATAACAGGTATCCAGTCGATATTATAATAATGAAGGCTTTGGTAATTGGATTGATTGTTGTTTGCATTGCAGTGATTGGAATTATATTTTATTTGGATATTCCAAAAACTACAACTGCTGTAATTCAACTAAGTGCTACTGTTGAAACAACTCCTGGTAACGTAAAAGTACACACAGAACAAGATCTTTCAAATATGGATGATGGTACTATAATTCTTGATAATTCTACTCTAGATACCATCCCTGTATTAAAAAATGCAATTGACCAAGCCTTTGGTAAATTCACGCCTCCTCCGTTTCCCAGTGCACATACATTTACAACTAGTATTAGTCAGAGCGAAGCTGATTCCATACTGAAATTAGCAGATGGAAAAGTGGAACAATTACCCGAAACACAAACAAATGACACTACTTTTGGAGTAAATTTCACCACAAATACCTCATCGATGGAATTCAAACTGGACAATTTCTATTATCATGTTACTATTGAACAATTTACACCATAATGAAACGAACTGTATCTTGTAATGAGACGTACAAGGGAATGATTTTCTCAACAAAAAAGGAATATGGGAAATTTGTAATAAAAGCAAGATGTGAATTTTTTTAAAATTCTATCTTGTCTTTTTCATTGAGCAGAAATTTCTTTGACTTTCTTACTCCCTTTAGATCGAACCAGCTTATCTTTAGGGTAACTTTTTTACCCTTGATCTCATCTATTGTTATCTTGTCCGCAGTCTTTACAAGTTCACTTAATGTTTGGCTTGACATTTTTTTACTTGGTATTATTTTTCAATTTGATTCTTGGGACGAAATTTTGTACACATCTAGTTCAAAATATTCCACGCTACAATTTTTTCTGTAGGCTATTTGTCATGATTTGATCGATTAAGCTAGTTTTATGATAAATCAGCTACATTGCTAAGTATACATAATATGCAAAAACCCCTCAATTTACTTATGCTCCAAACCTCACAACTGGATAGGAATATTGAAACAACATGTGTCATGATAAACTGTGAATCAGGTTCTGAAACCAGGATAATTGATGAAATACAAGAAATCGTGGGTGTAAAAATGTGTGTTAGGACAACTGGCCCCTATGACATTTTGGTCATTGTAGAGTCAAATACGGTAGAATTACTCAAAGAAATAATTGAAAATAAGATCCGTAAAATTCCAAGCGTTATTGCTACAACCACGCTTGTAATAGCCACCAAATTCTAAGATCAAATTCTCTAGTGATATAATGACACAAAACTACTTGTGTGGGTAACTAGTACTTTTTACCATGAAGGCAATGAGCTATAAAAAATTCAGAGAATCAAAAGCTACCCATTATGATACCATTGAAGGAAGGATGGAACGCGCACAGGTTATAAAAAAACTAGAATTGTTTCTGATTCAAAAACTAGGTGAAGGCCAAGACTTTTTTGATCAATATCGGGTACAAGAAGAATAAATTATTTTATCATACTATGGGTTAACTTGTCATGAATCTGTGCTAGGATGAGTTCTGCTTTTTCCTTGTTTTCAAATGTCTCTACCTTTTCATCCATGATTGCATCAATTTCATAGCTCTTATCTACCAAAACATTTGCCACGTGATCATCTAGTGTACCATTACCCATGAGATAATATGCAAAGACTGTGTTTTTTTGTCCAATTCTATGTAGTCTGTCTTCTGCTTGTCTGTGTATTGCAGGACTCCAGTCAAGTTCTGCAAATATTACATATCTTGCTCTGCTCAGGTTTATTCCGACATTTCCCGCTCTGAGGCCCGCGATTATTAGTTTGGTCTCTCCATTTTGGAATCTGTCTATTCCTTCTTGTCTTTCCTTATCACTTTGACCTCCAATGATTGATGCTGGAGAATATTCTGAGAGGCTTCGGTGAAGTAATTCATGAATTGCCTTGTGATGACAGAACACTACAACGCTTTCTTCAATCTCCATTATGTTCTTGACAAATTCTATAACATGAGGAACTTTTGCAACACCTGCAGCTTGTCTTTCACTCTGTATTGCTCTCTTGTATGATGAAAATTTATCAAAAGCACTTGTTGCACTTTTTTGCTCTTCCTCCAATCGCTCCCAAATTTTACCAAGCTCTGCTTGATAATAATTGATATCTGAATCAATGAGTTCCTTGTATCTGACTTTGTCTTTTAGTTCTTTTAGAACATCAGATTTTTTTCGTCTTAACATGACATGTTTACGTAATTCTTCACCTAGGCTTGCACGTTTGTTTTCAAGGACTATTGCCTTTCCTTTTTCATTCACGTAGCAAAAATATTCACAAAATTCTTCAAATGTTCCAAGAAGACCTGGTCTTAATATGTCCACAATTGGCCATATTTCAGAACCTCTGTTGTAAATGGGTGTTCCAGACAAGCCAACTCTGTATTTCACAGAATCAAGGGCAGCAAGTTTTTTTACAGCTGTATATTTTTTGGTTGTCTTTGATCTTAGATGTTGTACTTCATCGCAAACAATTGTTTTGATATTTAGTTTTGCTAGATCGTCTATTCTCTTGTGGAGTAAATCATAGTTTATGATGTATACATCATATTTCCCAAGTTCTTGCGCTTTTCCTGTTCTTATTAATACTGATGACGGATATTCGTTTTCTGAAATTTTTCCATTGCGGCTGCGTTTTTTGAGGAATTTTTGAGTTTCTCTCTGCCAGTTGTTTAGTGTAACAAGCGGAGCTACGATCAGTACTGGGAATGTCTTTTTTTCTGTTGCAAGATATGCCAATGTTTGCACCGTTTTTCCAAGGCCCATTTCATCTGCTAACAATGCGTTACCATATGATTTTAGTAGAAAATCAAGACCTTCTCTCTGAAAGTCAAGTAAATTCCCACGAAATTGATGTCCTGGGCTTGCCTTGCGAAGCTTTTCAATTCTAGTCCATTTTTTTTGCGGAACGATAACCTTGCGCACTTTTCTATGCCATATTGACTTTGATCTTATCTCAAGTGGGTATCTGTCCATTATCCACTTTATTTTTTCCACATTTTGGATTGTGTCTGGTACTATGGCTTCTTCTGGACCATTGCCATACCATGCATGAGGTATGACTCGAGCCACCATGCTTACTGCTCTGGGGCCAGTTAGTTTCCAAGTCCAATTTTTAGAATATGTGTCCAGAACATATTCCAGGGTGCCAAATTCTTTCATAAGCTATAATTCTTCGACATTGGTAAACTCGATTTATGAATCTTTTACTTTGAATAATTGATCGCAGTTTTATTGATTTATGGTATCTTTGAATAATTTTTAAAAGAAATCATGGCGCTTTTATAAAAAATTAACGATTAAAACTGTAAATGGTTGAAAAAGAGACTTTTGTCAAAAAATCTATTGGGTAGACTGTTTTCGAAACTTTTTCAGTTTATTGAATCCTAGACTTTGTCCAAAGAATTTTTTTACATAAAAGTAGGCAACAGCCGTTGCTAATGCTGCAGATGTAACAACGGTAGTAACAATGGGCCAAAATACGATCTCATGATTTGGGTATAATCCAAAAACTGTGGCTATTGTGTTTGGCACTAGTTCGGCAGTTCCAGCTACTGTCCACCAGATGATGAGAATGGTAACCTTGTTTGTAACTTCGGTCTGGACCACATTGACTCCTGTGGCAACCATCTGCATGATGTTCTCTGACATTTGTATCTGTCTGTCCAGTCTTCCAAGAATTACCTCGAATTTTGCAAGAATTATTTCATCATCTGAAACCATCTCCGCATCACCATACTTTAGATTGTGTACTGTGTCATAACTTGCCCATGTTGCATTCAAAAAAGTCAATAACGATGTTCGCACATTTGATAGCTCCAAAGATATGTCTCTTGTAACTTGTCTTGAACCTGCGATATCTATCTCAAATTGCTCTGCTCTTTCTACTATGAGGCGTAATATGGAAAAATTGGATTCACTAATCTCATCTATGATTCTTGCTAAAAGTATTGTCTGTCTATCTGCCCAACTATCTGCTTCTTTTGGAAGTTTTCGTAAAAGCGTCGGGGCATAATTATACAAACGTGTAATTTTGCCACCGTAGTCATCATGAATGGTTACAATCAAATCTTTTTTCATAAAAATTAAAATAGGTGCAGTCAAAGTTTTGTTGTTTCCAGGTACTACAAAAGGTATCATGAGTCCTAATGTGTCTCCTCTATCTTCATAGCTTGATACGTATCCTGATAATAGTACGGAAGGATCCATTGTGATGTTTAATTTTTCTAAAATTTTTGGAGTTTCTCCTATGATGTTGTCTACTACACATTCAATCCAAGTAAGGTGCACTGGGGATGCTATGTCTGTTAGTTCTTCTAGGGTTACTGATGGTTTCTTAAACGGTGTCCCTTCCTCCAATCCTGCAACACTAATTGTCTTGATCATATCTTACAAGAAAATTTGGACTTATATACACTTATTCGTGAACAAAAACTTACCTCATATTTTTCATAATCTATAGATTATTCCAAAAAAATTTACCAAGATTGGGTGTAGTCCAAACTTTCACTATGTATTGCAAAATGTGTTGTTGAAATCATCCATAATATCTAAAAACTGTATGTTGCCAAAGCTTATGTGAAATCTGCAACCCTAACTACACTCACAATGATTTTTCTAGTATCCGGATTGTTTGTTCACCTTGTAGATATTCATGCCGATGTTACAACAAATCTTGTACCTGTATGGGTAAAGCAGGTTGCATTATTGTGGTCTCAGGCGGAGATCTCTGACACTGATTTTGTGAACAATATGAAATGGCTTGTGGAACATCGGATTATTCCGGTGGAAGACCTTGTGGCAAATGTAGATGGTTTCATGATACCCGATTCCGTAAAAAAGATTGCATATTCTTGGAGTCAGGGAAATGTTCCAGATAGTGAATTTATTCATGGAATTGAATATTTAATTCAAAATGGTGTAATAGAACTAGATGACAATTTTGTCTCAAGGGTACAACAAGAAAGAATATCTCAAATTTCAGTACACAATGATACAAAAAAATCTGTAATCATTATTCCTGTTTTTACTGCATCGGCATACTCTGAACGTGGTTTTTACTCATATTATGCAGGCAATTGTGATACAATTTGTCTGACATCTATAATCTATACTGATGTACCTTTGGGATACACTGCAAGCGGACATGCTGTAGGTGTTCTAGAATCCTTGGGATATTATACACTTACAGATATTGATGTGGATAAAAATCCAAAGATTTTGCTACAATATGATAAGGTAATTTTATTACACAATGAGTATGTTACGCAAAAAGAGTTTGATGCAATCACTACTCATCCACATGTAATCTATCTTTATCCAAATGCACTCTATGGAAAAATAGTTGTGAACTATGCTGTTAATACGATTACACTTATTCGTGGTCATAATTATCCTGATGTAAAAATACGTAATGGTTTTGACTGGAAGTTTGATAATTCTAATCTAGAATATGATACACAATGTAGTAATTGGAACTTTTATAATGTAACAAACGGGATCATGCTTGACTGTTATCCGGAAAACCATTTGGAACATAATGTCAAGTTGCTTAAGGCAATAAAAGACTATTAGATATCATATGTTAAAAGATCTCATATTTAACATCCTAACATAATAATATGAGTTTCAAATGGAGTATTGACAATGAAAGTTTTAGTTGATGAGATGTATGATGGATTTGATACAAAACTCAAAGAATTTGGCTATGAGGCATTTAGCGTAAAAAAACTAATAGCAGAAGGGAAAAAACTATCAAGTGATTATTCTGTCATAAAATATGCACATGAAAATGGAATGATTGTTGTAACAGAAGATGTGGAGATTGGAAATGCATGCAAGGAAAATGATATTCGGTGTGTATTGCTTGATAGTGAAACAATGCTTCAGATAATTCTAGAAGAATTGAGCAAGTATAAAGATCGTTAACTAGTATTTGGTTTAGCAATTCTTTTTTTGGCTATGATTATTATGATTATGACTAGTCCTATTATGACTGCGCCATCAATGTAATCTGAATAGTGTCTTATCTTAGTCCATTGATCTCCTAATGTACTGCCAACATATGTTAACATGGTACTCCATATGATGGAACCCGCAAAAGTATAGGTTGAAAATTTTTTTAAATTCATCTTTGCGACACCTGCTGGCAATGAAATGTATGTTCTAATGGCAGGTAACAATCTACTTACAAATGTAGACCTATCACCGTATTTTTTAAAGTATGATTCTGTCCATTCGAGGTGAGATTTTTTCAAGAGGATGTATTTTCCATATTTGACAATGAACTCTCTGCCAAGCTTTACGCCAATGAAATATGCTACAAGCGAGCCAACTAGGTTTCCAATCGAGCCTGCGAGTATTATTAAAATTGGATTGAGTTTTCCAGTAGATGCTAGATATCCTGAAAATGGCATGATTATCTCACTTGGGATTGGTATGAGTGAACTCTCTGCTACCATTAAAAAGAAAATTCCGAGATAACCTGTATTTGATATTGTCTGGATTACAAAATTTGCTAAATTATTGATAATGTCTAATGCAACCATGTTTTGTCAATCTGCCTCATTTTTTGCCTGCAATTCTTGTACCTTTACCACATTCCGCCAGTACTGGTTCCAGGTTCATCAAAGTTTCTTTGCGGTGCATGTTTGTGTGCCTTTTTCATGTGTCTATCTAGTCTTACTGGATCGTGGAGCTCAAGACCGCATTCCTTGCATTTTGTTTCAGCAGGTCCTTCCTTTTTCTTGAAAAGTCCCATGCTCTAGTCATATAGTTTGAGATAATATTTCTTACGGGTTGCCCAAAAACTCGGGACTGTATAATAAATCATTATTAGTCTGAAAAATACTTTGATGTACTATACATTAGTTTTACAAATCTTTATTCGGTTTTCTTATGTCTGTAAGAAAACATGTAAATGATGAAACTCGTTTTAACAGTTTAAATCTTGACTAGACATCTAATTGAACAGATACTCTCGGGCATAAACAAAATGGTCGAATCGTACGAAAAATTGCATAATTTTGAAAAACATGGTTGTACCAATGAACAAATTAAAAAAGAATTGCATTCTATGGAGAGTTCTACTGAAGAACTAACTTTATTGATGGCTAGACTTCAAAAAGAGAATCTTGGAAAGATTCAAGGCATGTCTACTATTGAAAGTATATTCAAAATCACCTACTTGCCCACGTTAAAAATTCATCTGATTTATCTTGAGCAAATGGGTGAATCAAATGTGTCATTACTCAAGATCCAGTCAAGACTTGCTATAACCTATCTCAATGTTGATGGCTGTATTGATAACTTGAGAATAATTCATGCTTATCTAAAATAATTTGTCTTTATACTGTTAATCTATATTGCAAACATACATTTCCGATTTTTGATCTAACGTACATTTGTCTAATTATGTATGTCTTGTTTGTAGGAGAATTATTTTTAATCTTTAGTCTACTGTATCTCAAATTTAATATGCAAAATAGTATATTTACTAATTAATAGGAAGAGCGTGCATTATCGTTGTACATAGTTGCAAACTCTTCCTATTTTCTTATAATTCCTAAAAAGATCAAAATAAGGATGCCTAAAGTTCCACATGAAACTATGGAAAATCTTACATCGTCTGGTATGATATCTGCAAACTTGGCATCAATGAGATTGATTATGTGATTAAAAGCAAATAGACCAAACGCTGCAATGATGTATTTTAGTCTCTTTAGACCTGTTGTCTTATGTGCATTTATTGTGATTGCCGCAAGTAATATTGCAAAAGCTATGATTGCTAGTTGTGTAATTGTAAATATCTCGGAGATTCCTGGCCCAAACATGAACGGGGGGCTAACCATTTTTTTTATCCTCGTTGGTACCAAAAGATAGGAACATTTCTGCTATGTTATCGCTCCACTTGTTCCACAGTGATGGGTGATATTGCTTTAATATTTTTATAATTTGACTAGAGTTTCCTGCAACTTGGTATCTGGTATATTTTCCTTCTTTGGATTCTAATATTACTTGAGACTCTACTAGTCTTTTTACATGCCAGTGAATTGAGGGTGCTGCCATGTGTAATTCGCCTACAATTTCACTCTGTGTAGGTTTTTTTCTTTCTAAAATGAACAATAATATTCGTCTTGATGTTTCTTGGTTTAAAACCTTCAGGATATTTCTTTCGCTTTCTTTAAAAAGACCTGATATAAAATAACATTTGAACCAATTTTGTCTTTCTGAAATTATTTTTCCTGATCTCTCAAGATTGTTGAGATGATATTGAACAGTTCCCATGGCAATTTTTAATTCATTTTTTATCTGTCTGAGGTGGCACCCTGGATGAGAATCTATGTAGTCTAATACTCTTTTTAAATTATTTTCATGTTCGTCCAAGGTTTGTTTGACTACCTCTAATTTTTCATTGTAAATTGGACATGTTTTTAATTTTGTACACTTGTAATTCTGATGTTGTACTACTTTTTTGTAGTAAAACTCTGGCAATTTTTTTCATACTGTGTCTCTACTTGAGAATCTATAAGGAGTTATGATACCTTGTTAAGTAACATGGTTACTGATGTTATATGTTGAAAATTTATTTTTTTGATCGATCAACTACTGTGATACAATTTCTTAAATGATGATATGAATAAATAATTTTTACAGATGTATACATGACAAACAAATTTTTGTTAGTTAGATGAATGTATCATATTTTTTAATAATAAAGAAAAATCGTTTGAGTACAATAACATGAGTAACGAAACAATACGAAAAATAACTAGTCTAACACTATTAACAATACTTGTTGCAAGTAGTGCAGTCGTTGGAATGCCAAACGCATTACCACACGCA
>Ga0265331_10000039_pt1 | contig 194439 bp, 174 predicted proteins | sample 41923metaG_FD_202088 | JGI IMG/M metagenome (GOLD analysis project Ga0265331, IMG submission 202088) | Rhizosphere microbial communities from Carex aquatilis grown in University of Washington, Seatle, WA, United States - 4-19-23 metaG | ecosystem: Host-associated > Plants > Roots >... | reverse complement strand
TGGTCGTGCGCTACGACCGCTCGCTCACGATCTATGGGGCCTTCTTTCATATCGCTTGCTTCATGATCGTCTTGCGGAGGGTTGTGCAATAGCTTCTAGTACATTCCAGAGTTGATTTCAGATTCCGATTCGCTCATCGTGCTTACACTTAGTTTTTACGCTTAATAAAAAAGCCATGTCCCGGTTGGCCTTTGTTGCTCGACTCCGGGTTTGCTCCAGTCGCAGACGCCGTCGGGGAAGATTGCTGCGAGGTGTTTTTTCTCCGACTCGGAGAATGTGACTTTATAGTCCTTGAAGTCGATCGGCTTTAACTGACACTTCAGAACGTCATTGGACGCAGGCTCACCGGCTACCATGCGCGGCGACGGGTACATCGGATAGAACTCATTACATTCGCCTCCCGCAGCAGTCTGCGGCTCGACAATGCGCCCGCCCGCTTCCGTGTAGCACGAATCCGCCAAATCCGCAGGTTTTGCGCGAACGATCTTTTCGATGGTTCGTTTGCCGGGTCCGGCTTTTCCAAGCGCGGTAAGCCATTCGTCCATTTTCGAGACCGCGTATTCGTCCATAGCGATACTGCGGCTCACCGGTCCCACCAAAAGCACGTCGTTCGCAAACGTCCCATTGGCCTTCAGCAGCCGCGCGCGCAAAGAAAATGAATGGAATTTCAAGTGTATATCGCCATCCGGCAGTAAGTCGCGGTAAGGCCGCACGTCGATAATCGGCACAGGATACTGCGCCAGTCCGAGCCCGCCTGTGGTGATCTGGCCCTTCTGGTAGGCTCTGCGCAGGGTTAGACGATCGGCCGAATTTCTAGCCGCCACAAAATTACCGTCCTCGTCATAGCCTCCGACATTCTTGTTCAAATCCAGAAACTGCGCGGCGTTGATCGTGCGCGCGTTGAGCGCGGCCAACCCGTATTGCACTCCGGTGTTGTCCACCGGCCGGCGCGCAAAGCCCGTCGCAGGATCACGGCCGAGCACATTGATAGTGTGTTCGAATACATCGCAGCGCACTCCCGAGCGGTTGGACACCGCATCGTACCGTTGTGCGGCCAGCAATTGCGGCGGACACAGAGCCTCCGGCTTAAAGCGTTTGACTTCGTCGGAAAAATCTTTCACGCGGCCCGAGCCCTCGATGGCCAACTTTTGTTCATCCAACAGGGCCTGTCCGGCGGTGACGAAGTAATGGTAGAGGATCTGCGAATCAGCCAATGACTGAATGTTTGTCAGAACATCCGGGAATGTCCTGCCCGGAATAATGCCGTCGAGAAGACCCGGATAATTCTCCGCGATTGGCAGTTGTTGTTCGGCTCCGCCGGATGCGCCCCACGACATCGTAAAGTCGGGCTGCCCGAAAACCTTGATGAAACGTTCCTTCACCATCATCATCGTTTCCGCGGCGGTCACGCTGTTACAGTTGTTTCCAAAAACGTTCAGGGTCGCGGAAGCCTCGGCGTACCCCTTGCCAACGATGGCCTCTTTCACAATCCCGCCGTTGTAACCGATGCTCGTCCCTTGTTTGAGCGATCCGCCAGCGCAGCCGCCGCCGAAAGAGTAAAGGAGGCGCCTGTTCCAGCCTTTTGGCGGAGAAAACGCGTCAGGCTGAGGTCCTTGCGTCGGGTCGTACAGCATCGCGATCTGATAAATGGACCGGTTGACTGTCCCAGTCTCAATTCGAACGACGTAGGGAACTTTTTCTCCTGTCGATATTGTCGTCCACGCGACATCCGACGGCAGCGCCGTGAGGTTCGGCAGCGGTTTTAGAACAGGCTCGGCAGAGGCAGCTGCCTTGGGAGTGCTGACGGGCGCGGACGTCGATTTGTACATGTACGTCACAACTGTCTTCACGGAACAATTCGAATCGAGCGGCAGTCCCAGCGGCGTGCCATCCGGCAACTTGAAATCCTGTGTCTGGCAAAAGAATGGCTGTTCCTGAGGGCCGGAGAATATCGGTCCCGTGGTCGGATAATTTTTGAGAGTAAGTTGCGCGATCCGTTTCGGGCCGCTAAATACTTCCAACCCGTTCTCCCCGAGTTTCAAACCCGCTATCAGACCAGTTAGCGTGTGAGCTTTCGGGTCGGCATGAAGCGCGTGGCTGACGTCCTGACCATTCAGTTTGACTATGATTTTTCCCAAAGGAGCAGTCGATGGCACATCGATCCGCACCAATGCGTCTCCGCCGCTAACCATCCCGGGCCGGCTCGATAGTGTTGTTACGCGAAATGTTTGCACGGTGTTGGCATGCGACACCTGGAACAGAGAAATAAGCGCAACCATGCCGCAAATCGATTTCAGTGATTTTTTCATTGATGCGTTTCCCTTTTGTTTTTGGGACCCGGGCATCGTACGCCACTCGTGTCGCCGATACAACCAATCTGCGATAAGGGTGGTCGCCTGAAAGATCAGTGGATAGCTTGCCGACGAGAATCGGTGAGTGGACTGGATCCCGATGCGAAGAAATTACGCGAATGATTCGACCCGAAATCGCTAATGCTAGGGCTAATTTTTTGATGCCAGCACGCGCGCTTCTGCTACCGTCCGGGCGCGAATTTTGTGCAACCGGTCTCGAAGGTTTCCCGGATTGATGCCCGCCGAGTAGCACACCGTGCGGTAATCCTTGTCATTGTGAAACAAGAACTGTTCGGCTTCGCGTTGACGGCGGAGCGGACCACGCACCCACTCCTGAACGGTGCTTGCTATCACCGCGCGCCACAGCCTCTGCTCGGCGATCTCGTGATCTTCATTGTAATGAACCGATGTCTCTGCCATATTCCCCCCCAGATTGGCCGCGATCTATTTCCCTGGCCACACGCTCCATGTAAGGGCAATGGGAGGGCCACCCTTCGGCGATGATCGAAATCGGGTCGAGGCGTAAGATATTGCAAAGAAAGAAGTTTCCAAGGGGGGATAGAATTCCGTCGACTTGCATTGTGCGCGGCATGTTTCAAGAACGCACAAACGAGGGCTTACTGTACCGCGGTGCACCAAATCAATCGAGCTACGGTGGGCTTGCCTGCCATCTCCATTGCAGTCCTACGAACAGAAGTTCTTAAGGATATGTCACCCAAAGCGTAGGACCAAGCGGATCTTAGCAATTGTGTTTCGCGCGATTGGTATCAGCTGGCCACCCACCCGGAAGGGCGCTGATATTTTTGGCGGTAGATGATTCTGTGCTTCTTTCCGCCAGAGACGAACTCAAAAACTATTTCCTTGCTGCTATCCAAACGAGCTTTGCCATGGTTCTTGGATGCTGACAGTACCAGCCAGTGTCCCGCGACGATTTCATAGCTGCCGGTTTCGCTCAGCATCTTATAACTGCCATCGGCTTTTAGTTCCAGCGACGGCGCATGGCAAGGCTCCGTCTTTCCAGCAACTTCCATCGTTGCACACCTGTAAGTTCCTGAAAGATAGGTTTCAGCCCGAGCGGGAACTGCTGCGAAGACCAGACTTGCTATGCCAGCGAAGAGTATTCCAGGAAGACTCTGATGCAACCTGAGATTGAGGCCCATGATCGTCTTTCGGAGGCTCTCGGCTTGCGGTCCGTATACCCCCACGCTGGAATGAGCAAGTGCAATGCCAGAATGGAACGTCTGAATGTGCACGATTTAAAGCACTTAGCGCACCAATCCTAAAATCCAATAAGCGCGAAGTGAACGATATGTTCCACTATTGCATAGGATTGGAAGGGATTTTCCCTCCCTTGGGCCTGAGGTCTTATATCTTTGTAGCGCGCGTAATCAGATAGTCCTGGCGAACTACGTTTTCATCGAAATATTCGACGGCGATGGCATCGTACTCTGCGCGGAAGGTTTGGAGCTTCAATAGGTCGGTGGCCGCCAGAGTCTCAACCAATTTTCGGGTTGGCCCTGCGCTTTTTTCCGTATTGGTCCTATGGTGCTGGACGCTCAACGCGGGAACCAGCATGGTCCCTGCACTGAAGACAAGGTCCTTGACTGCCGCGCCCAGCCGTTGCCGAACAATACTCGGGTCGCCCCAGGCCGGAGGCGGTGCAGCTCCTGGCGGAGGCGGCACATAGCGCGCGACCAGCGCGAACATGCGAGCCACAAAGAAATCCGGCGGCCACGTCGAAAACGCAATCGTTCCGCCCGGCTTCAGCACACGCAGCATTTCAGCAATCGCCACTTCCGGCCGGGGAGCGAACATGTGGCCGTACTGGCTGAGCACCGTATCGAACGCGGCATCGGCGAACGGCAATTTCGCGACATCGCCTTCGTGCCAATCGATTTCGACACCGGCTATTTTCGAATTTTCGCGCGCGCGTTCAAGCAGTTCCGGCGTGAGGTCCAGCCCGGTCACCTGAGCCCCACGCCTGGCGGCCGTGACAGCTACAACTCCGGTCCCACAGGCTACATCGAGGACTCGTTGGCCAGCGCGAATGCCGGAGCGCTTCACCAGCACGGCCGCTGGAGGTGTGGTGAAGGCTTCGAGCGGTGCGAAATGCGCCCAACCTTGCTTCTGTGCCGCTTTGAACGATTCGAATGGGTCCATAGTCAAGACTTTAGCCTCTGTAGGGACGCGGTGTCACGAAGTCCGGCGTGATCTCGGCCAGCGACTTCGTGCCAACATTCCCCATCATGAGTCTCAGTTCGCCCTGCAGAATTTCCAGCACGCGGTCCACGCCGGCCTGTCCGAAGGCTCCCAATCCCCACAGCATCGGACGCCCGATTCCCACAGCTTTGGCGCCCAGCGCCAGGGCCTTAAAAACATCGCTGCCGCGGCGGATTCCACCGTCCACAAACACCGGGACGCGCCCCTTCACTTCCGCGACCACCTCGGGAAGCGATTCGATGGTGGCCCGCAGGGTTTCCGAAGATCGCCCGCCGTGATTCGAAACCAGAATGGCGTCCACGCCATGATCGACGGCCAGCCGCGCATCTTCCCGCGTATCGATTCCCTTGATGATGAACTTCCCTTTCCACGATTTGCGCATGCGATCGACGTAAGCCCAGTCCAGTGGAATCTTCGGCCCCGTGATTGCGTCGAGGCCCTCGCGCATGGGGCGATCCCTGACGATAATCTCGTCGCCCTTCACGGTATGGCATTGTGCGCACTGGCTCAAATCCTTTGGACGGTTGCGCAGGTAGGTTTCGCTGTTGCGCCCGCCCTCGACGTCAACCGTGAGCGTGACCACCGTGCATCCCGCCGCTTCGATCCGCCGCAGAATTTTTTCGCACTGGTCCCAAATGCGCGGGGCATAAAGCTGATACCAAACCGGCCGGCCCAGCGCCGCGTTCACATCCTCCACGCTGTTGGACGTCGCAGTCGAAAGGAATTGCACAGCGCCGCGCGCCTTGGCCGCCTTCGCGACAGCGATTTCGCCGCCGGAATAAAACGATCGCTCGCCCCCGGTCGGGCAAGTGAAAATCGGCGCGTTGCACGCCGTGCCGAACAGATCGACGCGCATATCCACTTTATCGACGCCGCGCAACCGGTGCGGACGAATTTCGAAATGCTGGTACCCTTCCCGATTGGCGCGAATCGTCAGGTCGTCATCCACCCCGCTGGCCATGAACGCCCAGTGCCCCTGCGGCACGGTGCGCCGCGCAACTTCCTCAAACTCCATCACGTTGAGCGCTTCAGCAGCACTGGCCATTAGCGGAGACCCCACCTGCGTGGTCTGCGCGTTCTCCGCGAAACTGGCCTTGCGCAAATAAGCGGCAACCCCGCCCAGAGAGGCCACATACGGACTGGTCGCCAAAAACTTCAGAAATTCGCGTCGTGCTGTAAGTTGATTGGACATGATGGGGCGGATTGTAGCTGTATCGGTTTTTTATTTCCAGTGTCGATCGGTGGAATTATTCCAAGCCTTGGCGGCTGCCAGTAGCTGGCCAGTGTCCGACAATGCGACCACGCTCTCAAACCTAATACTTCCACTTCCCACAACCCCGTTTCTGGATAGCTTACTTCGTAGCCGACGATCCTGGAGTTGGCAGACGGGATCCAAATGAAGGCAATTATGTATGTGACAAAGTAAAGCTAATTGGCGATACTACCGCGCGACAGGCAGGCTTCTCGAATAATTTTCCACAGCACCACACGGATTTCCACAGCATAAGCATCGCATCTTACAGCTTATTTCGCCTTTAATTCGGTTTTTTTGTCGTTAAAATGCCTTGATGCAATGGCTTGTTTATGTATACTAATGTGCGAGGGAAGGTATAATGGCAAACGTGAAGATTACCGAGAGGGATGGTCGCATTTTCGAGGTTTCGGAAATTTCTTTCGATGAAGTCAGAGAGTTGGTACGTCCGAACGGAAATGGTTATGCGAAGCCGCCAGCGAAAGCGCCAAAGCACTCGGATGGTGGCATGTTTTCGGTGGATCGTAAACCGCAATACACCAAGTTCAAGCAGGCGTTGTCCGGGCACACGAAGAAATTTATCGAGATTCTTCACCAAAGCACGAACGGAATTTCCGGGGATATGCTGGCAGAAAAACTTGGCTTCAAGAGCACCAATCAGATCGGTGGGGTAACTGGGGGAGGAATCGGTAAGTTAGCCCCCAAATTCAATATTAAGCTAGACACGATTTACACAAAAGAGGTGACTAGGCAAAACGGATCGCGTGTGGTGATTTATAAACCGGGTCCAGACATTGAAAAAGTGTTGTAGATACACCCGTATTTTATGCGGGTGTTTGTGGGGATGTGGCTGAGAGGCTTAAAGCGGGCGATTTATAATCGCTTGACGGTCTTACCACCGTCCGTGGGTCCAAATCCCACCATCCCCGCACCCACGCATCGGAGACGGCATGGTAGAATTTTAACAGTTCCTAGGCTCTAGATTTTCGATTCGCTACTTCTACTAGGGTACGGGTATTGCACGGAAACCGATTGTCCACCGACACGATCAGAGTTTCCGACCCTCGCCCTAACGGAAAGAGATAGTCCCGCAATGACTATCTCCGAAATCTAAGGGCTAAAGGAGGTGAGCCTATGAAACCAAAAAGGCTCACATTTGTAATCCACTTGTTCGGCAGAGAGATTTTTTCTCTGTCGTTCGAGTGGATAAGTACCAACCTAGGTGAAGGCTCTGAGCTTGCCACTCCCCCTTCACCTGGGGAAATTATGTAATCTTATCTATCTTAGGTTCAACCTATATTTTTGCTAAAGCATTCTTAAACCTTACATGACAACTTCAAACAAAAAGATCGTTGTAGAAAAAGACAAGTTTGATGCGGTACTTGCGACATTGCTTAAATCGAAGCCTATAGCACGCAAGGCGATAAAGACTACTGGAAAGCATGGCGCTAAAACTCCGATATTTCGGAAGACGTGAGAGTCTTGCATCCGAGAAGCTTTCTTTTCAAGAAGCCTTGCATCGTTTCCTCAAACATCTTCGATTGCGCGTCACGGCGATTAAATCGATACGAGAATTCATTGCAGTACCGATTTAGATGCTTTATCGACACCTTGTGATATCTCCCCATTACTCCACGCTTTAGCAGCGACCAGAAGTTTTCAATCGAATTCGGCGGGTGGTCAATCCTTTGAGGTGATTTTGATTTTCCGGGTGGCCGACCCTTCGCGATTTTTCGAAGGGTCGGGGTTTTCGGGTTTCGATTTCTGCCTACTCGTAGCTGGCAATTCAGCTAACAGGGTCGATGCGGATTAAAGAATTCCTTTTGTTGAAGTAAAACGCAAAGCTCCTCCAAGGCCAATCTTTGGCATGATCGACCAGTTTTCGTTTCAACGGGTTCATGTGCATGCAGTGGAGTTTTTCCACCTTTTTTTTCAAACTCCTGACGTTAAAATCATAAAATCGGCGCTGCCAAAAGCGCGTCAGCGATTCGTCGACTTCTGCAAAGGTCAGACTCAATTGCCCTACGCGTTTCCGTTTCTTGCGGCGCAACTGGCGCGAGACGCGTTGCTTCAAGACTTGCATTACAGTGGAGGGTGTTCCTGTAGCCGATTCGCCGATGAGCAGATGGATGTGCTCCGGCATGATGACGTATCCCAACTAGCGCGAAACTGTAACGGTCGCGCACTTCCCCCAACAATTTGACGAAAATGTTTTTGGCCCGGACCGAACGCAGCGGGGGCAACCGCCGATAGCAGGTGATGGTAATGAAATGCAGATGGCCGCGTCCGTAATGGCGGATGAGATTGTGGGCCACAGAGCGTAGGAGAAGTCAAAACCCCGACCCTTCGAAAATCACGAAGGGTCGGCCACCCGGAAAAGCTAAACACGCCCCTCGGTGTGGACGCGAAGCAGTGATATTATCCAACCGACCGAGTCCGTCAAGAGCAGACTTCGGAAGGGTGCGCCACCCGTCATTTCTTCATCTCGCACCGAATCTGCTGATCTTCTTGTTCTGTTAGTCGTCTGGACACATATTCACGCCTGTATATTCGCAACCTCGTTTGTCCCGCACAATACAGTCTGGGCTGCACGCCGCTGGAGACTGCATGACGTCAATGGTAAGAGGGGAAAATCGAGCTGCTACTCTTTCACTTCTAGGTTTCCGCCTCGTCAAATCCTTAAAATTCAAGCACGGTTCATTTAAAACGGATACTCCCATTCGTCGGCGTAAAAATAAAGGAATGCGGTGTTTTTCAAAAAGCAGCGGACTGGGAATTGAATTGAGAACAAGTGGGGCATGGAGACTCCTCAATAGGAATGGAAGGCTCGGGAGAGGCCACACTCTCTTTGAATTACAAACATTCCTTGCTGGGCTCAAAAATGCGCGATAGCTGCCCCCCCGTTAGTTATTAGGCCCGCCCATCCATGCCAATTCTCCCTTAAATACCTTCTCGTACCGCTCGACACGAGGTCTCATTCCCTCAGGGCCACATCCCGATAAGACTTCTCGGGACCAATCCGAATCCATGCGGTTGTTTTCGCAGCGACTTTTTTCCGCGTGATATATTGGCTGCCGAGGGTCGTCACAATGAATGGTAAGGTCAGGGTAGTTCGAACTCGGCGGTTTTCCGCGCATCATATACTTATTGGGGCAGCTCAGGCTGCGGTCGAGGACGCAGAGGCAAAACGGCCCGGCTGGTCTTATAGTCAGCTTACCGCCATCACATTGTGCGGTCTCGCCATCGAAGCGATATGCAACGCCGTTGGCGACCGCGTAATTACCGACTGGAAGGACTTTGAAAGGGCAAGCCAGACTGCGAAGTTACGGTTGTTGTGCGAACATTTAAACGTTCAATACGACAAGAACCAGGAACCCTGGTCAACAGTGCGCTGGCTCATAAGATTACGAAACACAATTGCTCACGCGAAGCCACAGCTGGTGGAAGAAAAACACGTATGGTCTCGTGATGAATTTGACCTCCGCCGCACAGAATGCCCGCTTTCCGATTTAGAGCGAGACCTAAGTTTGGATAATGCGAAACGTTCACTGACTGCCACAAAAGACGTACTGTTACGCCTCACTGAGGTTATACCCGACGAAAACAGCCTTGGTCTTTACTCCGACTCCTGGGAGGGTTCCGCAATTGCAGTGAATGACGACTAGGCCAAAGCCGAGGTCTCTGTCAATTCCCGATAAGCGATCACGGACAAGTCACGACAACACTGGCTAACAAACGCATTCGGCCCACATCACTACTTGGTCGGAGGAGCAGTGACTCTTTGTGACAATTCAACCGATCATGCAAGCTGGAACAACTCACGCGTCAGTTTGAGCAATCTGGCTATCTGAAAGAACAACGCTGAAGAGGCGATGAGGTTGGCAAGGAGCCATGCCCAATCTCTTTCTAGCCAAGGACGATCAGTTTTAAGCGCTATCACCAAAACAGCTATAAGACCAACGAGCCACATAAGCAAGTTTGCGCCCCCGAGCATTACCATGTCAGAATTCAATGGACCACGACTTCGTTGGAACAAGACGTATGGTTCGTATCCCCAGAACGGCCGGTCGCCGACTATGGCAGTCACCAAGGGGCGCAATCTCGTTTCGATGTACTTGATTGTGTTTAACAGTTCCCAGATTGTCTGCTGCAAAACTACAGCAATGATCTGCAAACCTAAGGCGGTAAACCACCACACGGAGTTTCTGCGCATAATATCTCTGAGTTGCGGCACTAATGTGACAAAAAGCACAGCAACTGAATACATAGCGAACTGAAGAGTTATCCAGTAGGTTTCTCGATTCATTAACGATTGGTACTCGGCGCAATGGACCTGTAATAGCGCGTCGGGTGAAGGTCCAGCATGTTGTGGTTCCGCGACAGGAGTCTTGGGTATGGTAGCCATCGAATACTCCATGAGGGTAATGACTTTGCGAAACATAATCCTTTAATCCTCAGTCGAAAGCAAGCATCTTTCGTGGATTCAGCCTCGTAATCGGGGCGTTCTCGGAACCTGGCAATCCACCCAGCCCCCTAAACCCCGACTACCGCCATCAATTCCTGCTATCCCCCCACCATTCCTGCTAGAATTCAGAGTGTTCCATTCGAAACTTGCACGAGGACCCCGTTGACCACGGCCAACACACCATCGTCGAGCGAAACAGTCGCGCCACCGAAGCCGCCCAGCGACATCGAACTTCTGGCGCGCGCCGAGCATCGCGACCCTTTCAGCTTCCTGGGGCCGCACATCACAGGCGAGGGCGAAGCAAAGCGCCTGACCGTCCGCGGATTCTTCCCCAAAGCCCGCGAAGTCTCGGTCGTAGTCGAAGGCCAAAGCACCCCCATTACCGCCTCGCGCATTTCGCCGGAAGGCGTGTTCGAAGCCGTGCTTCCCCTCCCTGCCGCGCTGCCGATTGCGCCGTCCGCCTATCGCTGGCGGGAGTTCGACGAGGGCGGCGCCTGCCGCGAGTCCATCGATCCCTACGCGTTCCTGCCGCTGCTGTCCGATTATGATTTGCATCTGATGGGCGAGGGCACGCATTACCTGAAATACGAGATCATGGGCGCGCATCCCGTTACAGTTCTGGGAGTTGCGGGCGTGCAATTCGCGGTGTGGGCTCCCAACGCCGCGCGCGTGAGCGTGGTTGGAGACTTCAATCACTGGGATGGCCGGACGCACGCGATGCGGAACCGCGGTCCATCGGGAGTGTGGGAACTATTCGTGCCGGGACTGGCCGAAGGCGCGATCTACAAGTACGAGATTCGCCCGATGTCCTCCGACCTGCCCATGCTGAAGGCCGATCCTTACGGCGTGTATGCCGAAAAAAGGCCGAAGACCGGTTCCATCGTCGCGCGCCTGGACCATCACACCTGGGAAGATTCCGACTGGATGAACAGCCGCGCCAACCGCGACTGGCTGTCCGCGCCGATTTCGGTGTTCGAAGTCCATCTGGGCTCCTGGCGACGCGTGGTGGAGGACGGCGCGCGCTGGCTTACCTACTCCGAGCTTGCCGACCGGCTAATCCCCTACGTGAAGCAGATGGGCTACACGCACGTGGAGCTGATGCCGGTGATGGAGCATCCGTTCGATGGCTCATGGGGCTACCAGACGCTGGGCTATTTTGCGGCCACCAGCCGCTACGGCACGCCGCAGGACTTCATGTATCTGGTGGACAAGTTTCACCAGGCCGGCATTGGCGTGTTTCTGGACTGGACTCCCGCGCATTTCCCGAACGACGCGCACGGCCTGGCGCTATTCGATGGCACACATCTTTACGAACATGCCGATCCCAAACAGGGACAGCATCCGGACTGGGGCACGCTGGTCTTCAATTACGGGCGCAATGAAGTCCAGAACTTCCTGATTTCGAACGCGCTGTTCTGGATCGACAAGTATCACATCGACGGACTGCGCGTGGACGCCGTCGCCTCCATGCTCTATCTGGATTACTCTCGACACGAGGGTGAATGGATACCCAACGAATATGGCGGCCGGGAAAATCTGGCAGCCATCGCATTCCTTAGGCGGCTGAACGAAGCCGTCTATGCCCGTCACCCGGGCGTGCAAACGATTGCGGAGGAATCAACCTCGTGGCCCATGGTCTCCCGCCCCACTTACATTGGCGGGCTGGGATTCAGCCTGAAGTGGAACATGGGCTGGATGAACGACACGCTGACTTATTTCGAACTGGACCCGATTCACAGGAAGTACAACCACAACCGGATGACGTTCTCTATGCTGTATGCGTTCACCGAAAACTTCATGCTGCCTTTTTCCCATGACGAAGTGGTCCACGGCAAAGGCTCCATGATCAATAAGATGCCGGGCGAACTGTGGCAGCAATTCGCAAATCTTCGCCTGCTCTATGCATATATGTTCGCCCACCCAGGCAAGAAACTTATGTTCATGGGCGACGAAATCGCCCAGCGCTCGGAATGGGATCATGACACCAGCCTTGAGTGGCACCTGCTCGAATACGCCTCGCATCGCGGCATTCAGACTTTAGTTGAAGATTTGAATGGGCTATATCGCCGCGAGGGCGCGCTGCACGAAGTGGACTTCGACTGGCACGGATTCGAATGGCTGGAATGTAACGACGCGGATGCCAGCGTCCTGGCCTTCCTGCGACGCGGCAAGCACCCGGAAAACTTTGTCGTGGTGGTCACCAACGGCACTCCAATTGTGCGGGAAAACTATCGCGTAGGCGTTCCTGATCCCGGCTACTACCGTGAAGCGCTGAACACAGATTCCGAGCGGTATGGCGGAGGCAATGTGGGCAATCTGGGCGGCTTGCATGCCGACAGCATTCCCTGGGGGAACTATCAGTATTCACTGAACTTGCGGCTGCCGCCGCTGGGCGCGGTTTATTTCAAGCACGAGTAACCCATCGAAACGCTTTTCACTCTGATGTTTATGCCTGGTGCCCCGGCGCGTCCTTGAAAAAGGCTTCCCGCCTGATTGCTTTTTCGTTCCATCCGCGCCGCTGTAAAATCCCGGTAACATTCTCGATCATGCCGGGATTGCCGCACAAATAGGCGGTGGCGCTTTCAGGAGTGAGGTTCCACTGATCTGCATACTTGCGGATCAGATCGTCCACGCGGCCGGTTTCGCCCTTCCATGTCGAGTCTTCCCAAGGTCGGCTCACTGTGGGCACGTATGTCAACCAAGGGACTTCAGCAGCAATTCGTTCCAGTTCTTCACGATAGCCGAGTTCCCGCGAGCGGCTGGCGCCATCCAGTAGGAACAGGCGATGCTCGCCGCCAAACTTCTTGTCTTTCCAATCCTTATAGAATGATCGCGTGTAACTCACGTACGGGGCGACTCCGGTGACAGTGGCAATCAATAGATGGTTCTTGTGCCCGCTGTCGGAATCAAATGTTAATCGGCCTTTAGCTTTCTTTCGAATCGTGAATTCATCGCCCGGTCGAAAAGCATAAAGGCGCGGTGTAAGGTGTCCCTGAGGAACGAGTTCGAAGAAGAATTCGAGCAATGGCTCGTGCGGCGCGGAAACGATGGAATACGGCCTCTCGAAATGCCCTTCCGGCGTCTGGACGCCGACCGTGGCGTATTGCCCGGCGACAAAGTTGAAATCGCCACTGGGGTCCGCACGAATCACCCACAAGTTATCTGAAATCTCTCGACGTTCTAAGATCCTGGCGCGATAGAAATTATCGGTGGAATGCGGCATCGCCTGCCCAGCCAGATTATTGCCCCTGCTGGCCGGCGCGGTCGCGCATCATCTGCATGGGATCGAACTTCTTCGGCGTCCCGGTGATGTGGTCCTTTGCATCCGTGATTGCTTTGGCCAGGACCATCGAAGAATCCTTGCCCTGCGATTTCACCAGGCCCCAGGGAGCGACCTTCTCTGAAATCCAGGCTTCCCCGGATCCATCCTTCATCCGGTAATGTTCACAGGAAAATGTCCCGGCCGGCACTGTGATGGTTTCCGTGCCCACGTGTTCGGCCTTATCCCGAATGTCGCTGGGAGCCGACTGCGGCATTTTCCGCCCGCCCATATTCATCATGCTCATATCCATTTCCATGGGATCCTGGCCGGGCTGCTGCATCACCATTCGAACCGAGGTCATGCCATTGTCGGTAGGCGCGATCAGATTCTTGACATACATCTGGCCACCCGAGCGAGGATTGGCCATCGCCATTTCCATCCAGTACCCGTCTTTTCCGTTGACCGACTCCTTCCCTACGATGGTAATTTCCATTTGCGATTTAGTGCCGTCGCGCCCCGTCATTTCATAGGCTGCGCCTGTTCCGACGACGGGATGCCAGATGCCACTCATGTCCGGCATTCGCGGCCCCATGCCCATCTGCGCGCTGAGCGGCAAAGCGATGGCCAGCACTGCAAGTAGGGTTAATACACGTTTCGTTTTCATTTGGAATCTCCCCTCAAGATGTTTCTACCGTATGCGTAAGTATATCGCAATCACTCGTATGCCAGAGCATCAACCGGATCGCTCTGCGCGGCGCGCAGGGCGGGATAAAGGGCTCCGGCGATTGCCCCGCCTATCGTCAGCAGGATGGCGCGAACGATCCAGCCGCTCTCAATGTCAATCTGGAGCGTGGGAGCAGTATGGCGCAGGATTTCGACAACGCTGTATGTGGAAACCAGACCAAGCGTGATGCCGAGAGCGACCATTACCAGCGTCTCACCCACAATCATGCCGCAAATTTCGAGTCGGGAAGACCCCAGCGCCTTCAGGATGCCGATATCCCGGGTGCGCTCAAGCACCATCGTGTGCATCGTCAGCAGAACTACCAGGAAACTAATGGTTACACCGAGAATTAGAAACGAACGGATAAATGGTTTCAACTCGGGAAGGTTCGAAGATGTCATCAACGTACTGAACTCCGCCATCGAGCGAATCTTATACGTGGGAAGCAACTTAACCAACTCTGCCCGGACGGCGTCGGTGTCGCCTTTGCTGCGGACAAAAAACATGGAGACACGCTTGTCGGCGCCGGCGATGTCCTGTGCCGTCTTCAACGGGATATAAAAGCGAGCGCCCTTGCCATGCATGACCACGCCTGAAATCGAGAACTCATGCCCGATCAAAGTCGTCGTTGTGCCAACGCGGAGCTTTCTCGAGTGCGCCGCAAGGTCGTCCGCCATCGCTTCGGTCGGCTGCTGAAACCGCCCGCCGGAAAGAAATGAAAACCCATTGCTGAGCCCGGCAAATCTTCCATAATCAATCCCGTACACGACGCCGAGGTTGTGCTGGTCCACTACGATTAGAACTGGGGCGACTTCATCGACGCCTGGAAGCTTTTCAATTTGGCCCACCAGCGACTCCGGCATCACCGCGCTGGAGAATGCGAAGAAAATAGACGAGTTGGGCGGCTGAACGATGATGTCCGCGCCGACTCCCTCCGCGCGAGTGCGCCAGTCGGACAAAGCCCCGGTCGTTAAACCGACAATCAAGAGAATCAGAAACACCTGCAAGGAAAGCGCAACCACACTCAATGCGGAACGCAGCGGGCGAATGCCCAGATTGCTCCACAGAAGATGCCAGACCACAAAACCTTTGTATGGTTTCTCGTCCATTTATAATTTCTTTATGAAAAAATCAGCGCCGCTAATCTAACACCACGCAAGGATGCGGTCAAAGTTACAGCCCAATGAATTTAGAAACAAGATTTCAACAGTTGTGTGCAAAAGTTTGTGGAAAAGAAACCTTCAATGGCCGGACACCCAATCAAACAAAGACTTTTATACTGTTTGCACAATGATGAAGCAATTTTCCGAAAAAACTTTTTATTTCTGGATAAATTTATTTTTCTATGTTCGGTTTTAAAAACAAACTGCAGCGGGAAATCGCTGCTACGTCCAGAAATCAATACCACTTAGGAGGGCGCACCAAAGAAATATTGATCGTCTGTTCGGCCTGATCCACTTCAAAGTACTCGCCATACGTTTTCCAACCCGGAGCGATCACTTGGATTAGAATCTTTCCACTGGGAATTTCCGGGACGTGGCACACGCCCGACAAATTGGTCTTCAAGTTCATTTCAATCTTCTTATTCCTGGTCAATACCTTAGCTTCGACAAACCTGACGTAAACGCTGGCGCTGTCCACGGGCTGCTTGTCTTCCCCCGCAGTTACGATGATCGTGAGGTGAACGGAGGCCGCGGCTTCGGATTTCCCTTTCGAATCGGGCGCTTTATCCTGAGCGCCTATCGCGAGCGGATAAATAAGTGTCAGCGAAATGAAGGCTATGAGAAGCTTTTTGATGCGACTCGTTGCGTCGGTCATCTGACACCGCTCTCCGGCAATCGCCCTATCAATTTTGTGGATGGAGTTCGATTCCATTCTTCTCCTTTTCGCCTCCTTTCGCAAGGAAGGTTTCGGCGGGGAACGCCAATCTCCCGATTGGCGTTTTTCGCCTCCAAGTACTCGCCAATCGGGAGATTGGCGTTCCCAGGGTTTTGCCTCTGACAGCCGAAACCAACTTTCAATTGGGATGCTACCTTAGATTGACTCACGCACGTGCCTGAGCTACGTTCGATAAGCTAAGACAAGGAGCTTCACATGGGATTTGCAACCGACACCATTCACGTAGGACAAGAGCCCGACCCAGCGACCGGAGCAATCGTCGCGCCAATCTATCAGACTTCGACCTACGTGCAGGAAGAGCTTGGCAAGAACAAGGGTTATGACTATGCGCGGACGTCACATCCAAACAGGCGGGCGCTGGAAAGGACCATGGCCAAGCTTGAGGGCGGAAGCGCGGCGTATGTGTTTACGTCCGGTATGGCGGCTATCGATTGTGTGTTCCGCTTGCTGCGTCCGGGCGACCACGCCATCATCTCCGAGGCGGTCTATGGCGGCGTGATTCGCCTGACGACGCAATTTCTGATGCAATGGGGACTCGAGTTCAGCTTTGTGGATACCTCTTCGCCCGAGCACGTGGAACGCGCGATCAAGCCGAATACCAAAATGATCTACGTCGAGACGCCGACCAACCCGACTATGTGCGTCGCCGACCTCGCCGCGATTGCGAAGATTTCGAACGCGCACGGCCTGACCATGGCTGTAGACAACACATTCCTCAGCCCTTACCTGCAATCCCCCATCACTCTTGGGGCACACATCGTCGTCCACTCGATGACGAAATATTTGAACGGCCACAGCGACGCTGTCGGCGGTGCGGTAATCCTTACGCGTTCATCGGATGCGGAGAAGATTTATTTCCTGCAACGCTCGACAGGAGCGGGACTTGCGCCGATGGATTGCTTTCTGATCTCAAGAGGGATTAAGACGCTGGCGGTTCGAATGAAGCAGCACGACGCGAACGGGAGAACCGTCGCGCGCTTTCTCGAAGACCATCCCCGCGTGCAGCGCGTCCTTTACCCGGGATTGCCATCGCATCCGCAACATGAAATCGCGGTGAGGCAGCAGCGGGGTTTTGGCGCGATGATTTCGTTCGACGTGGTTACGCTCGAAAATGCAAGGACTGTGCTGAACCACGTAAAGCTTTGTTCGCTAGCGGAAAGCCTTGGCGGAGTCGAGACTTTGATCTCGCATCCCGCAACGATGACGCATGCTTCCGTCCCGCCGGAAGTCCGCCAGCGCGTGGGAATTACCGATGGGCTGATTCGAATTTCCGTGGGGATTGAGGATGTAGAGGATTTGATTGCGGATCTAGATCACGCGTTGGGCAAGATTTGATCCCGTAGGGGCACGGCATTGCCGTGCCCCTACCGAGTTTATTCGAGACATTCATCAAGCCACGCCAGATAACCTGGAGCCCCCGCCTCGATTGGAATCGCTACAAACTCGGGGACATCGTAGGAATGGATGCCTTGTACCATCGCTTGCAGTTTCCCCAGACGTTTGCGCGAAGTCTTGATCAGCAGTAACCGCTCCCGCGCGGTTTCCACCTTTCCCTTCCACCGATAAATAGATTCGACGGCGCCGGGAATGATGTTGACGCACGCGGCCAGCCTTGCCTCCAGCACCGCATGGGCAATGCGCCGGGCTTCGGAAGCCGTCTTGCAAGTAACCAGCACCACAAATTTATCGGTCAAGAGTTCCTCCACCCGTTACTCTTTATCGTTTCTCGTGTTTGATCTATGGCTCGATCTTGCGGGCCACGCTACAATACTCCGCCGGAGGCGGACGCGTTCCGGGAAAATGACTTCGGCCATAAAATTCGGAACTTCGGGATGGCGCGCCATCATCGCCGATGAGTTCACGTTCGCGAATGTGCGCCTGGTTGTCGCTGCTGTCGCGGACCACGTGCGTAGCCGAAAGGAAAAGCCCACGGTAATCGTCGGGCGCGACCCCCGTTTTTTCGGCATGGACTTTTCACTGACCGCCGCGCAAATCCTGCGCGAACACGGAATTCGCGTGCTGCTCTGCAAAGATCCAACGCCGACGCCGACGATCGCCTATGAAATCCTGCGAAGCAAAGTCGACGGCGCAATCAACTTTACCGCGAGCCACAATCCGGCGGAATATCAAGGATTGAAATTCTCAGGGCCCGATGGCGGCCCGGCACTGCCGGAAGTGACGCATGACATCGAAGCTCGCGCAGCAAAGCTGGGCGAACAGGCGCCTGCGAAAAATACTGAAGACACTTTTGGACGCATCGATCCGCGAGACGCTTATCTGGAACGCCTTGGCCAACTGATCAATTTCAAAGCGATACGTGATGCCAGGTTAACGGTGGTTACCGATGCGCTGCATGGGTGCGGCGCGGGGTATCTGGACCGCGCGCTCTCCGCGCATGGCGTTACGGTGCAGGCGTTGCGGACCGATCGCGACGTTTTGTTCGACGGCTCCGGCCCGGACGTGTCGGAGGAAAATCTTCGACCTCTGCGCGATGCTGTGCTGGCGAAAAAAGCGGCCGTGGGACTAGCCACCGATGGAGATGCCGACAGGTTCGGCATCCTGGACTCGGACGGCACATGGATGCAGCCCAATCACATTCTTGCACTGCTATACGACTACATTGTAGAAACGCGCGGATGGAAGATGCCTGCAGCGCGCAGTGTCGCCACTTCGCACCTGATGGATGCAGTGGCCGCGCATTACGGGACGACCGTGTATCAGACTCCCGTCGGATTCAAGTACATCGGCGAACTGATCCAGCAGGACAAAATCGCGATAGGCGGCGAGGAAAGCGCGGGGCTTACGATTCGCGGCCATGTTCCTGAGAAGGATGGCATTCTCGCATGCCTGCTCGTCGCGGAGATGATCGCGGTGCGCGGGGCTTTGCTTGCAGAGCAGTTGCGCGCACTGTTCAAAAAGGTTGGCTGTGAGTACTGGCCGTTGCGCACGAACCTTCACTTGCCCGACGAGGTGAAACAAAATACCGTAATCCGGCTCAAGACCGATTTCAAAACTTTTCTTGGCCGTCCGGTGATAAATCTAGATCGCACCGATGGCTTGAAAATGACGTTCGGCGACGGTTCCTGGGTACTGTTGCGGCTTTCCGGCACCGAGCCTCTGATGCGCGTTTATACGGAAGCGTCGACTCTTGCGGCTGCTCAGCAGCTTGCAAATGAAACCCAGCAGTGGGTTATGGACACAGCAGACGGAGCCAAAGCTTAATGCGAATTCCCACGATTACATTGCCAGAAGCTGCCGCGTATGCGCGGCGTAATGCCCGGCAGATTCTTGGACTGGCTCTGCTCTCGCTGGCGATCCACGACATTTTTGGCCCGCACGGATTTATCGCCATGCGTCGGACGCAAAGGGAAATCGAGCAGGTTCGCGATCAGATCGGAAAGCTCAACGAAGAAAATAAATCGCTGTCCGATCAGGTAACTTCCCTCAAGACCGATCCCAAAGCGATTGAGCGAATCGCGCGGGAAGAGATGGGTTTGGCGCGGCCCGGCGAGGTTATCTACACACTTCCGGATTCGGCACCTGCGGGGAATGCGCAACACCCGGCCTCACAGAAGTAGTCCTCGATTCTGAAGAAAAACCCGAACCTAAAGAGCTGTGGATTTCTTAGCGGCACAATCAACTTTCAGACACGCGCCGTGCGGCGGAAGATTGCAAGAAATTCGCCGGGACTGCCTTTATATCGATTGCGGATAACTGCGATCAGCGTCATCGCGGTGAAAATTGTAAGCAGACCGAAAGTTGCTGTGGGGATTCCCTCCATGCGTTTCGGCAGCATCGAAAGTCCGCCGTAAACGAATTGCATGTGGACCCAATAAACGAGCAATGATGATTTACCCAGCTCGATCAGTGGACTGAAACCCCACTGCCCTGCTCCCCAACGGCACCACGCGTAAGATAAAAATAGAACGAACATCACCACACCCGCGCGGATCAGGAAGAAATTCGGACTCGTGTGCCAGAAATCGTAGGCAGCGTAAAGTTGCGCGGGGCGAGCGTCGAGCCAAACTCCGAGGAATGCCAGAGCGACTCCACCGGCAGCCATGAAGAGCATCGCCAAAGTTGCCCGGCGGTGGGCCCATTCAAATTGCAGAAGAAAACCCACGGCCAATCCGGCGAACGTGAAGGCGGCCCAGGGAAATACCGGAAATAGCCACGGCTGCGGCGTGCCGAACGTGAGCACGCCGTTGATGTAGGACTCGAGCCACCACGCGCGCCAGTGCGGCTGCCAGGTTGTCCAAAGCTGAGGGGTAATGGCTGCGATACACGTCGCGATGGAGATCGCTACACCGACGCTTGTCGCTCTCAGACGCCGAAGGTCATCGGGCCCGAAGGCAGCGGCGAGCCGACAGGCCAATCCTGCCATCACCAGCGACAGGCCAATCGTGTTGAGAATGTCCACGCGGAGCAGATCGGTCCACGGGGAGTACCCGATAGCCAGCAAAAATTCCTGCAGGCGGAAGAGCAATCCTAGGAGAAACACTTCAGAGCCGCGCTTGATCGTCGTAAGCGCGATTTCGTTCGCGGCGATTCCCTTCTGCCGCAACCTGTCGGTGACGAGTGCGCAGGAAAGTCCTGCGAGAAATAAAAACAGCGGCGCGGGAAGAGTGCCGCCGATCTCCGACCACTGCAGGAATCGCCCCTTGCGCGCCGAGCCTCCCAGCCAGGAGTCGTAGCAATGCGTCTGGAACATCAGGACGCAGGCGAAGCCACGCGCCCAGTCGATGTAGGCCAGCCGCGTTGTCTTTTTTTCGGCCATCGTTAAATTCGGCGGCTGCTGGCGGTGCTGCGTTCTGGTTTGGGGTCGGTCGGGATGATGCGGTTGCCCATTCGGTGTTGACTAGCGTACCACTCCGCTTAGGGGACTCGACGCTGAGGCATAGAGTTTCTTTGGCATTCGCCCAGCGAGGAACGCCTTGCGTCCGGCGGAAACGGCTTCACGCATCGCCTCCGCCATCACGATGGCATCTTGCGCCTCGGCGATCGCTGTGTTCATCAAGACGCCGTCCGCGCCCAGTTCCATCGCCACGGCTGCATCGGAAGCCGTCCCTACACCGGCGTCAACGATCAGCGGCACTTCGGTGATGCGTTCGCGCAGGATGCGCAGGTTTGCGTGATTCTGAATGCCCATGCCCGAGCCGATGGGCGCACCCAGGGGCATCACGGCTGCGGCGCCTGCATCGATCAGCTTGCGCGCGACGACGAGGTCGTCATTCGTGTAGGGCAAAACGACGAAGCCTTCTTTCACCAGAACCTGCGTGGCGCGGATCAGTTCCTCGGTATCAGGGAACAACGTCTGCTGGTCGCCGATCACTTCGAGCTTGACCCAATTCGACAAACCAACTTCCCGTCCGAGACGCGCCGTTCGAACGGCCTCATCGGCCGTATAGCAGCCCGCCGTGTTGGGCAGGATGAAGATTTTTTCGCGGTCGATGTAGTCGAGCAGCGATTCCTTTGTGCGGTCGGCCAGATTCACGCGGCGCACGGCGACGGTTACCATGTCCGCGCCCGATGCGGCGTGCGCGCGGGCCATTTCCTCAAAACTGCGGTATTTCCCGGTACCGACGATCAGGCGCGAATTAAATCCGCGCCCGGCAATCACCAATTGGTCGCTCATTTCCTGTCTCCCCGCAATCATTGTATAGCCGTTGCGAACAAGATCAATGCTCCATGCACATTTCCTGAATGAAATGATGGATCGTGCTGTCCTGAGGTTGCGGTAGAAACCATATGCCGCGCCTCCGGCGCTCGATAAGAGATCTGAAGGCGCAACCCCCAAGAACGATTCGGTGACCGCAAGACTTTTACATGCAATTCAACAAGAACTATTCGGTCACTGCAAACCATTAGCGGACAATTCAAATCGAATTTCCCAATTCCTTAGCGCCGAAGGCGCGGCATAGCGCAGCCCAGCCCGTTAGGGCTGGGGCCGGAATCGAAGCGAATGACGAGCGCCGAAGGTGCGACACAAATGGGCAAGCTTTACGCGATGCAGGAATGGAAGCCTCGTGTATACGATCAATTGCCCGCATACAGGCTATCGATCACCGATGCGTATCTTTCGTCAATCACACGCCTCTTCAGCTTCAGCGTGTACGTTAACTGGCCGCCGTCGAAGGTGAAGTCGTGGTCTAGCAGCGCGAATCGCTTGATGGTTTCGTATTGCGCCAGGGTCGAATTGATCCGTTCGACCTCTTTGCCGATCAGTTCGTGAGCCCAGGGATCGGCGGCAAGCTGTTCGTGTGAGGCGAATGTGCGCCCCTGCTGGCGGGCGGCGGCCTCGACATTTGCAAAGTTCGGCACGATCAGAGCCGAGATAAATTTGCGTTTATCGCCGACCAGCACGGCGTTGAGAATCAACGGGTTGGCCTTCAATTGATTTTCAATCGGCTGAGGCGCGATAAATTTTCCTGCCGCCGTTTTGAATAAGTCCTTCTTGCGGTCGGTCACATACAAATAACCGTCGGTGTCGAAGTTTCCGATGTCTCCGGTGGCGAGCCCTCTGTCGCTGGAAATAACCGCGCGGGTATCTTCCGGTTTCTTGTAATAGGCCTGCATCACGCACGGGCCGTGCACCAGAATTTCGCCGTCATCTGCGATTCGAACATCCACGTGGGGGACAGGCTTGCCGACGCTTCCCACTTTATTCGCGCCCGGGCAATTCGCGCTGACGACCGGAGAAGTCTCCGTCAAGCCGTAGCCCTGATAAACCGGCACGCCTACCGACCAGAAGAATTCGGCAAGTTCGCGAGAGAGGGGTCCGCCACCGGAAATAAATGCGCGCATTCGGCCACCGACGCCTTCGCGAATCTTCGAATACACCACGCGGTCGGCGATGTCCCAGCGCAAACGCAGCCCAAGCGACGCGGACTCTCCGTAAGCGCGCCACTTAATGGCGGCACGGGCGACGTTTATGGCCCAATCGAACAGTTTCCGCTTTATGCCGGTGTTTTCATGCCCTTTCTGCATGATGTTGGCAAATAGCTTTTCGAACACGCGCGGAACGGCGGCGGCAAGCGTCGGGTGAATTTCCACTAGAGCTTGCGGGAGATCGTCCATGCGCTCCACATAGGCGATCTGCACGCCGCGAAATAAATAGGCGTAGCCGATAACGCGTTCGTATACGTGCGATAGCGGAAGGAAGCTGACGGCGGTGTCGGCGGGCGACATGCCGAAGGACTCGGCGGAAACCTCTTCGTTCGAACTCATATTATTGTGGGTGAGCACGACGCCCTTGGGCTCGCCTGTCGTGCCGGAGGTATAAATGATTGTCGCAACCTGGTCGGAAGTCAATCTCCCCGCCCGCAGGCGGTATTCGGCAATAGCTTCGTCGGCGGCCGTCGAAATCAAGGTTTCGTAGCGGAGAACATCGTCACCCAAATCCGGGGGCGCGGCGGCGCAGATGATGTGCTTCACGGACGTAAGGCGGCTGCGGCATTCGAGCAGGCGGCGCGTCTGCATCTCTCCGGCAACAAACACAATCTCTGCGCCGGAGTGGTTCAGGATGTAAACGATGCGGTCGGGCGATTCATTGAAATAGACGGGCACATCGGCAGCGCCGAGTCCCAGAATTGCAAAATCGGCGACATGCCATTCCGGGCGGTTCGGCGCGAATAGGCCGACGCGGTCTCCGGCCTTGACGCCGAGTTGGTCGAGCGCGTTCGAAAGCCCGGCAATCCGCCGCAGGAACTCGCCGGACGAAATCGGCTCCCAGCGCCCGTTGACTCGGAGCATCAAGGCGCGTTCGCTGGGGACGCGACTGATTGCGCTGAGGAGTTTTTCCGTAAGTGTCGCGTAGGCCATAGTTTGAATCAAGAACAGTACCGCACGAATCTCAGAGTGTGCAATGGGACTTCGCGAGCCAGTAGAACAGGCCTTCAGCCTGTTCGCTTTTCCCACGGGCTGGCAAGGGAGCCTGTCCTACGCACACACCGTGTAATAAGATGAAGGTGATGGCCGACTTTATCGCCAAGACATCCCCGATCAATGTCCGCGCACCACGCGGCGCAACACTTTCCTGCAAGGGTTGGCAGCAGGAAGCAGCACTGCGGCTGCTTATGAACAGTCTCGATCCAGATGTGGCGGAGCATGCTGTCGAATTTGCATCGTATGAGGCGATAATCGAAGCGCTGCGTCAGGTCGAACACAATGAGACGCTTTTGGTGCACGACGGCAAACCCGCAGGAATCTCCCGCATGCAGGAAAGTGCGCCGCGCGTTGTCATTGCCAACTCAACTCTCTCCGGCCAGACCGCACCACCAAGCTGGACCTGCATTGGCACCCAGGGATTCATCCATGGCGCATTCGAAATGCTTGCGGCGGCGGCGCGGAACAATTTCGGCGGCACCCTTGCCGGAAGACTTGTGGTTTCAGCCGGATTGGCCCGGGCCGATGGTGCGATCCCCCTTGCTGCGAAGCTCAGTGGCGGCGCATTTCTCGGTATCGATGGCGACCCAGAGCGCATTAAGCGGCGCGTCAAGACCGGGTATTGCGATGTGATGGTCAACGACCTGGATGAATCGCTGCGAATTCTGAAAAATGCCGTGCGGAAGCGCGAGCCTGCTTCAGTGGGATTGGTTGGAAATTGCAATGCGCTGATTCCCACGCTTGCCGAACGTGGCATTGTGCCCGACTTGCTTGCCGATCAGACTTCTGCGCAACTACCTGGCATGCTGGAATTCCAGAAACTCGGCGCGGTAACGTTCGAATATGAAAATAACATCCGTGCCCTTAGCCAGGAACGGACGCCATTGACATGGGTGGCGCTTTCCGGGGAACCTTCGGACATTTACCGCATCGATCGGCTATTGATGGAAATGTTTCCCGAAGACGAAATGCTAGAGCGATGGATTCCGTTGGCGCGAAAGCATTTGCGGTTTCAGGGCCTGCCCGCGCGAGTCTGCTGGCTGAGTCATGGCGACGTCGCGAAATTCGGAATTGAAATCAATGGACTCGTTGGTCGCGGTGAGGAGAAAGCGCCGATTGTGATTGCCATCGAAAAGCTCGACTCGAGGCTGGTCGCGATGCCCGATGGGCCAATGCTTGAAACAATGCCCAGCGCCGCCGATGGCGCATCGTGGGTTTCCATCGATGGCGGAACCGGTGCCGGTCAACCGCGACAGATCGGGCTGGCGATCGTCGCCGATGGCACGCCGGAGATGGCCTCGCCCATCGAGCGAATGCTCGCGTACGCTCCCGGAACTGTCCCTGCGCAATAGGTCCGCGGTTTTCCCGGAACGATTGATTTCGCGGATTTGGTTAACGTTAAGGTCCCGCTACACAATACTTTGTGTCACCCCTGCCGGGGTTAGTCGAGTCTCTGCCTGATATTCCCACCACTTCCGTGGTGGGCTACGTTATGTCGTCCCTCCGGGACTGGCGGCAGCGTCGAAATGGATTGGCATTTGAGAGAGACCTCGTTGGCAAAAAGGCGGTCCTAGCCATCTTCGATCTGGAGGATCACCGCAACGTATCGTACTATTTTGGTGTTAACTACTGTGTGCTGACAATCGCGCGAGGAGAAGTTGTGCCCTTGGGCGGGGTCAATCGTTTGGAGCATTTTCCCGGATATTTATGAAACGCCTGATCGAATGCGTGCCGAATTTTTCGGAAGGTCGCGACGCGTCCAAAGTGGATGCGATCGTCGCGGCGATGCGCAGCGTGCCGGGCGTTTTGATTCTGGACCGCAGCAGCGACGCGGACCACAACCGGTCGGTGGTCACACTTGCCGGAGAGCCTGAAGCTGTGGCCGAAGCCGCCATTCGCGGCGCCGGCAAGGCGGCGGAACTGATCGACTTGACGCAGCACTCGGGCGTGCATCCCCGAATTGGGGCGACCGACGTGCTGCCGTTCATTCCGGTCGAGGGGTGCACGATCGAGGACTGCGTGGCGCTGGCGCATCGCGTGGGGCGGGAGATATGGGATCGGTATCGCATTCCGGTCTATTTTTACGAAGCGGCAGCAACCAAGCCCGAGCGCGTGAACCTCGAAGATGTGCGCAGGGGGCAGTTCGAAGGGCTGCACGAAGAGGCGTTTCGAAATCCAGACCGGTCGCCGGACATTGGCGAGCCGCGGTTGCACCCGACTGCCGGAGCCGTCGCGGTTGGCGCGCGAAAGTTCCTGATTGCATACAACATACATCTGGATACGGCTGACGTCTCCATCGCGAAAAAAATCGCAAAGGCAATCCGGTTTTCCAGCGGCGGGCTCCGCTATGTGAAAGCGATGGGGGTGGAACTCAAGTCCCGGGACCTCGCGCAGGTTTCCATAAACCTGACCGATTTTGAGCAAACTCCACTGCATCGGGTGTTCGAAATGGTGAAGAGCGAAGCGGAGCACCACGGGTGTTCAGTTGTTGGAAGCGAGATTATCGGCTTGATCCCCCGCAAGGCTATTGAACTGACCGCGGAGTTTTACATGAAACTGGAGAATTTTTCTCCGGGGATTGTGCTGGAAAACCGGCTGGCTGCCGCGATCGAGAGTCTTGCAGTTCAAGAAATCGCTAAGCGGCCGATCGCGGATCTCGCGCAACCGCTGCTCGATGCTGTGGCAGCAAGTACGGATGCTCCGGGAACTGGCTCGGTGGCTGCACTTGCGGGAGCGCTCGCCGCTAGCATCGGCGAAATGGCGGCGCGGGTCTACAGCAGCAACGCGCCGCAGGGGCAGGTTTCGGCTGAATTGTGTACCAAAGTACAGTTCATGCATGTAGCGGCACACAAGTTTCTAGCAGCGATTGACCGCAGCGACGAATCGGAACAGACTGTTGGTTCAGCACTTCATCTGTCGATGGAGAGCAAGACCAGACACAGGGTGGATGTGTCGCTGCACATTGCCGAGTCAGCCGCCGAAGTATTTGAGCAGTTGGTGCAACTCGAAGCGATGGTGGTGCCTTCTATACTGTCAGATATACAGATGGCCCGCCTGATGGCAACTGCGGCGGCCCGCGGCGGACTCGATAGCGCCACAGCCGATCTTATAACGATTAGCGATTTCGAATACGTTTCGGAGATGAAATCCCGCGCTGCGACCATCGAAGCGCGCCTGGCACCAAGCCCAGAACCGGCAACACAGGAGAAACCTCGTGAACATTAGAAGGCTTCAAGCGCTTGCAATTCTTATCGCACTGATAGGTGTGTGTCCCAAGCCGTCGTATGCCGGCAGCGTGGGCTCGGACATCCTCACATTATTTCCCAAGGAATCCGGCGAAGTGGCCTATGCCGATTTGAAACAGGTCCGGCAGTTCCCCTGGTTTGCGCAGCTCAAGGCGCAGATGCTTCCCCCGAAATTCCGCGAGTTCGAACAATTCCTCACCTCGGCGGGGATCGACCCCAATACGCAGGTGACGGAACTGGTGTGGGCGCTGGTGCAGGACAAGGTGAATGCCGACGCGAAAGGCGGCGCGGTGCCGTCCTCCGAACAGATTGTGGGGATCGCGCTTGGGCAGTTCAATCCATCTTCGGCGGAGGCTTACTTCACGTCGAAAAAACTCCCCATCGTGAAGATTCGAACGTTTTCGCTGTTCGCTTTTGGAGGCGGCAGCGGTCCCAATGACCTGTTTTTCTTTTTTATCGATTCGAATACGGCGGCGTTTGGCCAGAGGCAGCAGCTTGAAAAGTTGATTAGTGTGCGATTCGGCGAGACCCAGGGTCTGTATTCGAATACCGCCATGTCCGCGCTGGTCGATCAAGCCAATGGTAGCGGGACCGTCTGGGCCGTGCTCAGCCCCGCTTACGCACGCTTGGCGATGCAGCAACTCGTGCCAGAGACAGCGCAATTCCCAGCAGCCGCGCAACTGACCTCCAAGCTCAAGGCTCTGACAATTGGCATTAAGGGCGGCAGCGGAGTCGATGCCAAGTTCGAGGCCGTTTGCGGATCCACTGAGGACGCGAACACTTTTGCGGCATTGCTGCAGGCGGGATTGATGTACAAGAAATATCAGGTGGGAAGTTCGAATCCGGACCTCGGGCAGCTTTTGGATAGCGCGCAGATTACACCTGCGGGCGACCGGCTCGACCTGAAGCTCTCGTTGACGAACGACCAGATGCAGTCGCTGATTCGGCGAAATACATTTGCTGTGACGATGTAGCGGCAGAGTGGGGCTGCTGGAAACTCTTCCTGTCAGTTCTTGGGACGGAGAAATTTCACTAACATGGTGTGGGCGACACCATCTTCGGCGTTGAAACTGACCCGATCCACACAGGAAAGCAATTGAATGCCGCTTAGGCGGGTATTACCGCTTTCGTGGGTATTCGGAGTCGTGAAGGTCTCTAGCCCGACTGCAGGAACTAACTGGCCGTGATGGCGGATGGAAACCTCGATGCGGTCTGGAAATGTGTCGAGCGTAACATCGAGGCCGTCGTCGGCATCGGTAAGGTGCGAGAGAGCTTCCCGGCAAACACCCTCGGTCACTTTGGCAAACTCTGCGCAACTCTTCTCTTCCAGATTCGCTCGCGAAGCCTGATACTGCACCGCGCAATGAACCGCGCTGAGTAACACAGGGTCGCGGTCCAGGTGAAACGCGACGCGAGTCGATTCATCTGTCATGGGTTTCCGCCACGTGAACCTCGCATGCTTCCCGGCAATCCGGACAATAGTATTTGCCGTCCGCACAAAGGCGTACGCCCTCCACTCCCTGACAGTAGCAGCAATAGCGGTCGCACGTACACTGTTTCTCCGGCTTATCGCACTGTACGCACAGGGTCGTAGTTCGCATCGATTATCCCCGAAACCGCTGCAGGGCGAATGAACTCCCGCCCACAAAGTATTGATCTACAGACTATAGGACAGGCACGCGTGCAAGAACAAGGTGCGTGTGCTTTGGTACTTACTGCGCCACTCAGAAGAGCTGCCGGGGCTGTGATAAATAACACGCTTGGAAGATTGCACACTGCGGCCGTCAAGTGTAGATTGTCGGTCGGCTGGATAGACAAGATGGTTCAGCGGCTTTATTTCACAAGCAAGAAAGGACTTCTTTTATGAGACTGGCACGAATCGTTCTGGGAATTTTTGTCGCAGGGATTCTCCTGCTTTCCACGATTGCAGTGGCGCAGGATGCGGACAAGGAAAAGCTGATTGCAATCGAAAAAGAGTTCGCCAACAACCCAAGTTCAGGTGAGCCAGCCGCTGCGGTTGCGAAGCGGTATCTATACAATGGTTCCCTGACGCACCTCACCGGCTTCGGCCGGGTCGCATCGTATCCCAAGGCCAAAGTTCTTGAAAATTACCTGCTGGGCAGACCCTGGGTGTTCCCCTCGCCGGACGATCTGCTCTACAACAGCAAGGATCCTTCCGACGCTCACGTGAAGAGTACGCAAGTGTCCGATCTTGCGGTCAATCTTTACGGAGATACGGCGCTCGTGAGCTACAAGATGACCAATACCGACACCAGCCAGAAGAACCCTTCGCTGGACAGCATCTACAACTACGGCTGCCTGGATACGTTTGTGAAACGCAGTGGGCAATGGTATTTGATCGGCACGGCATGCTCGCCCAATACGCCGCTACCTCCAGCGATATGGGACACCGTGAAAAAGGCGCGAACACAGGACGCGACGCAGCCGCATCCGTAAAGTCGCAAATGGGGCTGGCAGAGCGTCTTTAATGTGCTCCCTCTTCGTTGACAAAGGGAAATGTGTCCGTTAGTGTAGTTAATCCGAAACAACAAACACAGGAGAGTTGAATGGCGCAAGGAGCAGCACGGAAGGTCAAGAAGCGTAAGAAATCGGTATTGAAGCGGGCGAAGCAGTCGATTGTGCGCCAGCAAGTTAACCGTGCGAACAGCACCCGCGTGCGAACGATAATGCGGCGGCTGAAGACGGCGATTGCGGCTAAAGATGAAGCGACGGCTGGTAGTCTGTTGAAGCCTACGCTCTCCGCCATCGATCGCGCTATCAGCAAGGGCGTGCTGGAGGAGAATACCGGGAACCGGTATAAGTCGCGGTTGTCTATTGCGATTAATGGGTTGAAGGCTACTGCGGCTAAGGCCTGATTTAGGATTCTGGCGATTTTTGGGGACGCCCGGGAGTTTTCCCGGGCGTTTTTCTTTTTGTACAGGAAGCAAAACCGGTTTCTCGCGCAGAGACGCTGAGGCGCAGAGAAAATCTTTTTAGGATTTGGTTGATGCGGATAGTTGCGCTACCAGGAATTCCATTACTGCGGTTTTGTCGGCTGCGCCGGATTTCAGGCGGCTATCGGCTTCGTATAAGGCGGCCAGGCCTTGGGTTAGTTGGGCGCGGGGGAATTTTCGGGATTGGGTTACGGCTTTTTCGGCGGCTTTGGATTGCATATGCAGGCGGCTGGCGGCTTGCCATCCATTTGTATTGGCTGGCAATTCCTGCGCTTCCAGGAGTTTCCGGTACATCCAGGCCAGCGCGCCCAGCATGGCTACCAGCTGTTCGCCATCGCGCAGCAAGCTATTGAGAAATTCCAGCGCCTTCGAAGTCTGCTGCGCGGCTAGCATGTCGGTCAGGTCCCAGGTGGAGTACTTTCGCGCCGAAACTACCATCAGCTCGACATCGGCGAGTGCGATGCGTTTGCGTTCACCCACGTACGCGGTGATTTTTTCCAGTTCTGTGTGGATGGCGGCCAGGTCGCCGTTCAGGATTTCGGCGAGTTCCTGCGCGGCATCGCGGTCCAGGTCCACTCCCTGTTCGCGCGCCATTTCCAAGGCAATCGGCGCGGCGAGCTGGGCGCGCTCTTCGGGCTTGTCTGAAAGCGCGACTTGCACAACGACCATCTTCTCTGCCAAGACCTTCGTCAGGCGCATGCGCTGATCCAGCTCGCTTGCCTCGAATACCAGTACGGAAAATGGCGCGGGATTCTTCAGGTATTCGGATAGTGCTTCGACCAGTTCGTCGCGGGAGTCGTCGCCGAGGCGCCCCCACGCCTGGACGTCGCTGACGAAAATTACCTGTTGCGGGGCTAGCATCGATGGGGTTTGTGCCTGACCGAGGATCGTGGAGAGCGAATCGTCCTCGGCGGAAAAACGGGTGATGCCCCAATCGCGAAAGTTCACGGGCACATAGGCGTCGATGATTTTGCGGCGGCACATTTCGCGCAGGTAGGATTCATCGCCGTACAAAAGAATTCCGGGGATGGGCTGGCCCTTCGCCATTCGTGCCAGAAGCTCGTCGTGAGAGATTCCGGGCATCAGAAATTCTCCACTATGTCAGCGACCAGCCGCGACGCGAAGTCTTTGGCCATTCGATCCAGGGCGGGACCTTGTTCATCAAAAAAAGTAGATGGATTAGTGGAAATCTCGTAGGGCTCGCGGAAAAGAAAGTTGTCGTTGCGGTAGAGAATCTTCTTTGTCTCTTTTTCCTCGAGCCAAACTCGCATGTGAACCGAAACGAGCATCGTGGTCGCGCGCGCTGTCGATGTGGGCGCAGTCGGGCTTTGCACGGAGGTATCGAAAACGACGGGAGTGGATTCCAGGCTGGTGATTTCGCCGTGCAGGACGGCGTTCGCCGAGTCTTCGGTCGAGACGATCCTATATTTTGTCCGCGCAAGAAATTCGCGAACCACGGACTGGGTCATGATTTGCTCGATGCGATAGCGGTTGGTCTGATTTTCCAGCGCAGGGACCGCGATTACTTTAATCCCCGGCGGCAGATTGGAAGCGGCACCGCCAACGCGATACCCGCAAGAAGACAGAAAGATTGCCACGGAGGCACAGAGGCACAGAGCGGAAAAAGAAGAGAGAGAAAATCCTGAGCTGAAAACAGTGACATGTTTTCTCTGTGCCTCAGTGCCTCTGTGGCTGATTCCGCCTTTTGGATTATGAGGCAAGCAGTTTCTCCGCTATTGCTATGGCTGTCGCTGCTGGCACTCTCAAATTGTCTGCTGCGCCCCAGAGCCAGAAGCCTGTTTCGATTTCGGGGTCGGGTTCCGGGCGGGCGAGGACGGGGCGCGCTTCCCCGGCTACACTCACGTTCGTAGGCGGCGGATCGTCCGCAGCGGCCACCTTCAGGCCGGATTTCGTTAGTCTATCGACCACAGTGTCTGTTGCAACTTTATTTTTGAAATCAGCATACGCTGTAAAGGCGTACGCATGGAACACCGGAGCCTGGACTAATGCAATCGACGGCATAACGATTCGTCCGGCGACGTAATTTATGACTTCGGAGACGATCCCGCCGCGAATATCTGCGAGTTTTTGGGTGCACTCCGGGCCGTATGCGGTAAGCATGTTGAAACCGACCTGTGCATCGAAGACGGCTTGAGGGATCGGTTCGAAGGAAAGCAGCTTCACGACCTGGCTTTCCAGTTCTTCGATGCCTTCGGTGCCACGTTCCGAGACCGGCTGAAAGAAGGTGAGAACGAGGCGGGTCAAGCCCAACGGGGCGAACGCAGCGGAGAGCGAGATCGCAACGTCGGCAGGCGCGGAGGGAGCGAGAAACAGGCTTTGGGGTGCGTCTGGGGCGGCAGAGGCCATTGGAGCGCCCAATATTGCATCCAGCGCCGGAATCCAAGGTTTTGCGCCGGGTGCTGTGTCTATGCGATTGCTCAAGTCGATCACGGTTGCGCCGGCGCGGCGAGCTTCGTCCACGTGACGAGCGGAAAATTCCTTCGAGCCTGTAAAAAAGGCGAAGCGCACGCGTTCGAAGCTATCTTCATCCACGGTTTCTATGACTGCGGGTTCGCCTCCGGCCTCGGTCAGCGTGCCGGCCGCGATTCCTTCATCGAGCAATCGGATTTCACTGGTGAGGAAATTCGCGTCTTCGAGGCACAGTTTTATTTCCTTGCCGCGCAGCGAGGCTGCGCCTGCAATGGCTACACGGACTGCTTCATGGGGGAGAGTCATGTCTCAGGCTGGCTGCGAAGGCGGATGCGGCCGCAGGATACGCACTAAGTGCAGGATCACGCCGATGGCTACGTAACAGGAAGCGATCACCATCAGCACCACTTCGGAATAGAAAAAGACCAGGAACACAAGTACGGCCATGGGAACAATCAGTACAGAGGGCTGCCTGCGCGCCATGGGAATATCCTTGAAGCTGCGAAAGCGGACGGTGCTGGCCATCAGCGCCGCCGCAATCGTAATCACAATCATCCAAACGATTGACCAACGCCAATCCTCGATCGGGGTCTTGATCGCGTGAACCGTGGCAACCAGAAGACCGGCGGCAGCGGGACAAGGCAATCCGATAAAGTACTTCGAGCCTCCTCCCGGCGCCATTCCCTGAATGTTGAACCGAGCCAGCCGCCATGCACAGCAGACGGCAAAGGCCAGTCCGACCCACCAGCCGATCTGATGGATGCGGCGAATGTCGATGGTTTCACTTTGCAGGATGTTGCGTACGCCCCAGGTAAACGCCAGCACCGCCGGAGCGATGCCGAAGCTGACCATGTCGGCGAGTGAGTCGAACTGTTTGCCGAATTCGCTGGTGGTGCCGGTGGCTCTGGCCACAAAGCCGTCAAAGGAATCGAAGACGATGGCGAAACCGATGGCTTTTGCAGCGGAATCCAGATCGGCGAGCTCGCCTTTTACGGCGGACATGATGGCGTAGAAACCGCAGACCAGGTTGGCTACGGTCATCATGCTGGGGAGTAGGTATATGCCGCGGCGCAATTTCGCGTTGGCGCGGCGGGAGCCGGGGAAACCGAGTTCGTGCTGTTCGAAGCTGCTCATCGCCACCGGGCCAGGATACTCGATCCGCCGGCCACATTTTGACCGGGACGGACGAGAATTTCGACATTCAGAGGAAACCAGATGTCCACGCGCGAACCAAACCGTATCATACCTACGCGTTCTCCGCGAGTCACGGTATCGCCTACTACCTTCCAGCACAAAATGCGCCGCGCCACCCAGCCGGCTATCTGCTTGAAAACGATTTCTCCCCGATCGGTGGTGACGTGGATGACGTTCTGCTCGTTTTCCTCCGACGCGCGTCCGCGCATGGCTGCGTAGAATTGACCTTTGCGATATTCCATGGCCGATACGCGCCCGGCGACCGGCGACCGATTCACATGCACGTTAAAGACGGAAAGGAAGATGCTGATTCTGCGTCCGGAAGTTCCACCGAAGGGCTCTTCGACGACTTCCATCACGCGGCCATCGGCGGGAGAGACGAGAAGATCGGGATCGGAGGGAATCGTCCTCTCCGGATCGCGAAAAAAGTACAGAACGAACGCGCCCAGCAGTAGCAGGACACCGCCGAGCCAATACCAATGAAATCCAACCGCCAGCAGTCCAAACACAAGTGGACCTGCGGCAAAGTTGTAGCCATCCTTAACCATGAACGTCCTTGACGGGAGTTTTTGTGCGACACACTTCCCCGCGCAGGAACATTCTATCTCAAATTGGCGATCCGCCGATGCGTCTATCGACCAAGCGGCTGGCGCAGGCGACGGGCGATTAATTGCTCCATCGCGTCTTTGACGCCTAATTTCAATTTTTTAAGGGCGATTTCTTTCTGAAGGTCTTCCAGGTCCAGGTAGGATGCTTGGGAGAGCTGCTTTAGCTGGGCGTCGTACTCGGCGTGTTTTTGAGCCAGCTTTTGAAGCTCCTCGTCATATGTCAATAGTTGCTCGCGTATTTCCCGCGTAACGGTGGGCATCGCGCGCCTCCTGACTAAAACGAATTGTGAATGGAGTGTTACATCACAAAAATAACCTAGCACAATGTAAAAGGGAGGCCAAGAGGATTTGCAACGAAAATTGTAGATTTTTTCGGTTTCAACTATCCATTTGCAACGAAAACAGCAGAGCGTCCTCGACAGGGTTCCGGTAGTACTGAGATCGTCTGCCGCACGGCGCAAAACCATGACGTCCATAGAGCGCGATCGCGGACCTATTAGAAGCTCTCACCTCCAAATAAGCGCGCGGACTGCCAGATTGCCGCGCAAATTCGAGGGCGGCGGCTACCAACTTCGAACCAATTCCCCTTCTGCGGCTAGTATGAGCAACAGCTACGTTCAGAATTTCAAACTCGTCCACGACCAGTCGCCCTATCAGGAACCCGCAAACTTTCCCGTTTTCTTCCGCGACCCAGGCCGGCTGTCCACCAGCAATATTTTGAATGAGGCTGTGTTCGGACCAACTTGCCGCTTCGGGGCTTTCTTCGAGGATTGCAATGACACGCGGAACATCTAATCGAGTGAGGCGTCGAATCAACGGCTCGGATGAGTCAAGATTCATGCGGGTGTGCGTGCCACTTCGGCGTCCGAGCGGCGAATGTAATTGGCATCCAGGGTAAGGGGATCTGCCAAATCGCCGCCATCTGAGCGATCGAAGGCTAGAAGGCCTATTGTTGCCGCCAGACCCTCCGGGACCTGCTCTAATCGGGCTCCTGGAAGAATGGATTCGACCAAAATTACCGGCAGGGTCTCAGGGGTCGAAGAAACTAAGACCGGCTGGTTCAATCCGCTATTTGCTTTCACCGAAGCAAGGAACTCTTCTATCGAGAAGATAGCTTCTTCTCCGACAAGTTGCAGAGTGTTTGAACCTGGACGGCTGCGGCGGTAGGTGGAACCAAAAACGTAGCCTCGGCGGGCGTCAAGGAATGGACTTACGACGTCGCTGTTGGCAGTGGATTGGGACGCAATGGCTTCCAGACCACTAATGGCTGCGATGGGCTTGTGGTGGACCTCCGCCCAGCCTTTGACTGCCGTCAGTCCTACGCGCAATCCCGTAAACGAACCGGGACCCGCCGCGACGGCAAACACATCGATCTGGTCCATTCGAAACTGTGTCCTGGATTGCAGCATCTCCAAATCACGAAAAAGCCTTGTCGAATAAGGGGTTTCTTCACTGGAGGAGATTTCCGCCAAAACCTGCCTATCTCCTAATAATGCAATACTTCCCGCACGAGTACTGGTGTCAATTGCCAGAATGAGCATGCAGGTATTCTATCGCAAAGCAGACGAATTCATGCATTGCACGCAGATAGAAATGAGATGCGTGTAAATCCTTTGTAAAATATATCTAGCAATTCGATTGCCAATCAGAAACCGAAAACCACCATAACTTACTGATTCTAGGCGAAATATGTATTGACTTCTTTCCCGAAATGGCCCAAAGTAGATGAATCAAGCATCTCTTGAGGGGGCCTTCAACCATGGATTATAAGATTGGGGACAAAGTTGTGTACCCGAACCACGGTGTTGGGATCATCGAGCAGATTAATTTCGGGATTTTGAACGGTCGTACGGAAAAGTATTACATGCTAAAGATTTACGCGAGTGGATTGAAAGTCATGGTTCCGGCCACCAATGCAACCTCGGTTGGCCTACGTCCCGTGATTCGAAATGGAGAAACGCTCAAAGTTCTGGGCTTTCTGGAAAAAGGCAAACCGAATTCGCATCACGACTGGAAGCATCGCTTCAAGGAGAACTCGGAAAGGATGCGGACCGGGGCTCTAATAGAAGTGGCAGCAGTATTAAAGAGTTTAGTCTCCCTCAGCCGCACTAAGCCGCTCTCCTTCCGAGAAAAGAAAATGCTGGAGCGAGCCAAGTTCCTCCTGGTCAGTGAGCTAGCCACCGCACGAAACACCTCCCCGGAAACCATGGAAGACGCCCTGATCAAGTCCCTGGCAAAAGCAAGATTGCAAATGCCGTCCCCCCTGGAAAAATCCGAAGGCGTGGAATTTTAGGCGTAGAGAATCATTCGAACGAAAAGCTTCAAAGCGTTATTGCTTTGGGGCTTTTTCTTTTGGGCCCATTCGGGGACGGTTAGTCTTGGCGCTGAAAGAAGCAAAGTTTGAAAAAGCTTTAATCTTTCATCAACCAACTGAAAAGATTTAAGCCAGACGCAAGCCGGGCTCAGCATTCAAATCCGATGACGCGAGATCGTGAGCCAGCAGATGAGGATAGGCGGCTGCGGCGATCATGGCGGCGTTGTCGGTGGACAGCGCTCTGCTGGGGAAAAATACGTCGATTCCCTTTTCAGAGCATTTCGACGTGAATGTATTTCGCAGCTCGGAATTGGCGGCGACGCCTCCGGAAACCAGGATCGCGCGGGCCCCGGTTTCTTCGGCGGCTGCAAGAGTTCGGGTCACCAGATCGTGTACGACTGCGGTCTGAAAGTTTGCGATCAGTGAGAGCGTTTGCGGGCTGCATAGAGGAAATAGTTCCGCAGCTTTTCGGCGCCCCTCTTGCAAGGCTTTCTCGCGCTCCTCGATTTCGCCATTGAATTCCGGGTGGGAACGGACATGGTATAAGACGGCAGTCTTAACCCCGCTAAAGCTGAAATCGTATGGGTTCCCTTTGATTTTCACCGGACCGAAATGCAGACCGTCTTTGGACTTCACGTTTAAACCAGCCGCTGCGGCACGAGCGGCCAATTGGTCGATCACTGGGCCGCCGGGATAGCCGAGCGCGAGGAGTCTGGCGACCTTATCGTAGGCTTCGCCCGCGGCGTCGTCGCGGGTGCCACCCATTTTGCGAAATGCGAATCCCGGAGCAGGAGAGTCGCCTATCTTGGTTCCCTGCTCGACGTGGTAGAGCAGAGTGTGTCCGCCAGAGACGATCAGGCATATTGCGGGCAACACAGGAATCCGTCCCTCGATATGAGATTCCAGGAAGACGGCATGAACGTGGCCCTCCAAATGATTTACCGGGACCAGCGGCTTTCCAAGTTCGAGGGAAAGAACCTTGGCGTAGGTAAGTCCGACAAGCAGCGAGCCAACCAAACCGGGGCCACGAGTAACACCAATTGCATCGATATCGGCAAACGAAAGGCCGGCTTGCGCAAGAGCTTCACGTACGACAGGGACGATCTGTCGCAGGTGCTCCCGTGAGGCGAGTTCAGGGACAACACCGCCATATTTGCGGTGGATGTCCATCTGCGAGGCGACGACGCTGGATAAGATATCGCGACCGTCGGCCACTATGGCTGCGGCCGTCTCGTCACAGGATGATTCGATTCCCAGGATGCGCGTTGACACGAGTTGTTTCCCCACTTTGAGAAAAGCTTATGTTATCACACCGCGAAACGCGTAATTTCCTCGCGCCATTTTTTCGCCTTTCGCATCGTCTAAAGCGATGGACTAACAAAGATTAACATTTCGCTATCCATGTTCGATGAGATGGATTGACATAAAGCGAGAACGCCACGTAAGGTGATTCAAGGTCCTCACGATATATGATCGAAAAGCCGCAACGCGTTCGCAAAGCTGTCCTGCCCGCCGCGGGATTGGGCACACGCTTCCTCCCCGCGACCAAAGCGCAGCCCAAGGAAATGCTAACAGTGGTGGATAAACCGCTGATCCAGTATGTCGTGGAGGAGTGCGTTGCCTCCGGAATCGATAACATCATCATTGTTACTGGCCGCGGTAAAAATGCCATCGAGGATCACTTCGACTCGTCGCCAGAGCTGGAAAGTTTTCTCGAAAGTAAAGGTAAACACGAACTGGCCGAACTGGTGCACAACATAGGGAACATGGTGCATTTCAGCTATACACGCCAGAAAGAGGCTCTCGGGCTTGGACATGCAGTGCTGGTGGCCAAGGAACTGGTGGGTGATGAGCCATTTGCAGTCCTACTGGGCGATGTAATTATTCCTGGACCGCGGCCCGCGACAAAAGAATTGGTCGAGGTCTATGAGGCCACCGGGAAAGGCGCGATTACCGTCGAGGATGTGCCTCGCGCGCGAACCGGTCTATATGGAATTGTAGACATCGAACACGCGAATCTCCCGCGATGGGGCGAACGCCTCATGAAGATTCGGGACCTGGTTGAAAAACCAAAACCTGCCGAAGCTCCTTCTACTTTGGCCATCACCGGGCGTTATATGCTTCCACCTGAGATATTCGACTGTTTGGAGCGAACCGAACCGGGTCGCGGCGGAGAAATACAATTGACAGATGCGCTCCGATTGCTCGCGAAAGAAACGGGATTATTTGCTCATATCTACGATGGGAAATCTTACGATGCCGGGGACAAGCTGGGCTTTCTGAAAGCTTCCGTCGAAATCGGGCTTGAAAATTCCGAATTCGGGGATGATTTCCGGGAGTACCTGCGGTCGCTCAAGCTGTAACGCTAGGGATTAAAACCCCTCCTCAAACGCTTGAAATGTCTTGGCTGAAGAGCCTGTGTGGTATGTGCCAAAAATCGATTTCCACATCCCTTTTCAGTTTTCACTTTTGTTGCAACGATTCAAGTTATTCGCTTCCACAAAAGATACAAGCTGTGGAAATCGAGGTTGCCACACAGGCTCTGAAGCCCCGACTTACAAACCTTCCATCTCTTTCCATCTCACTAGCAAAAAGGAACTACTTTTCCTTCGGCGATTTGGCCGTCTTCTTGTCCTGGCTGGAAGAGGCCGGTTTGGAGTCGGACTTTGCCGACTTCTCGGTTTTTTCGCTCTTTTCGGACTTTTCCGATTTTTCGGACTTGTCTGAACCTTCGGATTTCGAACTGTCGCCACCCGACGTTTTCTTTCCGTAATCGTTGACGTACCATCCAGAGCCTTTGAATTGAATCGCAGGAGCGGTGAGAACCGATTCCACCTTGCCGCCGCAATGCGGGCATTTCTTCAGGTGCGGTCCGTTCAACTTTTCGATCTTATCCGTGTGGCGATCACACTTCAGGCAGCGGTATTCGTAGAGCGGCAATTCGACACTCCCCCTGGTTCATGAGATAGACCCCTTATCTTAGCACGCCGGGCAACCGCTTCTGCCTATGCAGCGGGGGAACTTTACGTAGGTCGCTTACGAAGCTTTACTTGAGCGAGTACTTTGTGCCACCCATGACGGGATTTTGCCGCAAACTTCGATGCCCCTCCCATAGCTTCCGCTATGGGCTACGTTGTGTTGCCCCTTCGGGGATCTCGGACAACGGGCGGCGGTCAAGGAGAGACGCGCGGAGCTGGCATCGTGCAGCGATTGTGCGTGTTAAACTAACCGCTTTGGAAAGCAATTATGACTAATAACCCCGAACGAGAAGCGGGCATGGGCTGCCTGTATCTGGTAGCCACTCCCATTGGAAACCTCGAAGACATTACGCTGAGAGCGTTAAACATCTTGAAAGAAGCAGATGTGATCGCTTGCGAAGATACGCGGCAAACGCAAAAGCTGCTGCATCATTACGGCATTCGCAAGGAAATGGTCAGCTATCACGACCACAATGAATTGACGCGATCGCCGGAACTGGTGATCGAGATGGAACAGGGGGCAAAGGTGGCGCTGGTGAGCGACGCCGGGACGCCGGGGATTTCCGACCCCGGGCATCGCCTCGTGAGTCTGTGTCTGCGGCACCACATTCAGGTGGTGCCGATTCCCGGCCCTTCAGCGCTGGTTGCGGCACTGGCGGCCTCAGGGCTGCCTACGGAAGGATTTCTGTTCGCTGGGTTTCTTTCTTCGCGGGCCGGAGCGCGCCGGAAGGAACTCGACGCACTGAAAGCGGAGCCGCGAACGCTGGTTTTCTATGAGGCGCCTCATCGCATCGTGGAAACTCTTTCCGACGCTCAGGATATTTTGGGGCCGCGTCCCGCCGTGATCGCGCGGGAGATTACGAAGATTCACGAAGAATTTCTGCGGGGAAAACTTCCCGACCTGCTCGAAGCCGCGCGCAAACGCGCTCCCCGCGGAGAAATCACGCTCCTGATCGGGCCGGGCGATCCCGAAGCTCCGCACGTCGATACGGCAATATCACTGCGAAAGCGTGTGGAACAGATCGAAGCCGAAACGGGGGTGGACCGCAAAGCAGCACTCAAGCAAGCCGCGCGAGAGCGAGGTCTGGGCAAGCGCGATGCGTACAAGCAACTCCTGCTGGAACGCTAGAATTCACGCCTCTCTACAAATATGAGGACGAAGGAAGCCCAGTGGCGCAGACTTCAGCCTGCGCGCTTTTGGTTTAATCTTGCGGAAGTTCCCTGCCTAATTGCGTAGGCCGTCAATCGCTCTCTAAGAAGTCGATTCCGAAACAAAAATCCGATTAAACCGCGGCCCAGTGAACTCAACGCCAACAACGGATTCACGTTCGGACTTCCCGGGCATCAGGTGGACAATGCGTCCGAGAGTGGAAAATTCGGCCTCAGTATCGCCCGCCGAAGACGCCGATGGAATGCTGATCTCCAGTTTCGTGCCGAGGTCCACCGCGTACCGCGTGGCGAAGGCTACTCCACCGCGGCACAGGTTCACGCTCGATGTCCGTTCTTCGAACCGGTCGCCGCTTCGATCGGTTCCGCGGACCAGCATGGGAAGGTGAACGGGCACACGGCGTTCCCTGCGGCGTTCCAGGCCCGGCGTGCTTGCAGAGGCTGCGGTCATAGCACTCCTTCCGCGGTTACGGACTCGCTGAAAAAATTATCGACTCGGTCGAGAATTTCACCCGTAGTGCGGGACCTGTGAACGTTCCGGCGCAATTCGCTGCCGTTGCGAACCCCGTGAGTGAACCAGCACGCAAACTGTTTCATCTTGCCAATGGCGTCGGGCCATTCAGTTTCTACTAGATTGCGGAAGTAGGTGGACAGCAAACGATAGCGGTCCATCTCCGTCGGTTGCTCACACGAACCCGACTCAACAAACTGCGCAAGCTGCCGGAAAATCCAAGGATTGGTCGATGCCGCCCTGCCGATCATTACGGCATCGCATCCGGTTTCGCGCACCATTCGCAACGCGTCTTCGGGAACGACGATGTCGCCATTGCCGATCACCGGGATGCGAACGGCCTGCTTCACGTCGCGGATAATACTCCAATCGGCTTTTCCTGTATATCCTTGCGCCCGGGTGCGCGGATGAACAGCGATGGCTTCGATGCCAATTTGTTCCGCCATTTTTGCCACATCGACCGCGACGATACTGCATTCATCCCAGCCGGCGCGAATTTTAATCGTCAGCGGAATGCTAACCGCAGCGCGCACTACGCGCAGCAAATGCTCCAGTGCTTTCAGGTCACGCAGCAGCCCGGAGCCACCGCACTTGGTTACTTTTCTCGCCGGACATCCCAGATTGATATCCACGAAATCGAAGCCGAGTTGCTCGACCATTCCCGCGGCACGAGCCATGACTGCGGGATCGGCGCCGAAAATTTGTCCGGTAATGGGGTGTTCATCTTCTTCGAAGAAGAGATAGCGAGAAGTACGCGAGTTGTTTCGCGTGATGCACTCGGCGCTGGTGAATTCGGTCATGATCAGGCCGCAGCCGCCGAGGCCGCGAATCATACGGCGAAATACGGTATCTGTCACTCCGGCCATAGGGGCGAGGACCGTCGCCGGAGCGATGCGCTTGTCACGGATTGTGTAATTGGCCGGTAACATCGTAAAAGCACTCCCCCCCGCTGGGTTCACAATAAGGTCGTATCCAGCGATCGAGGATTCGATTCTTCTATGTCCGATTCCATTCTGTCAACGGGGACGGCCAATTTCTGCGCTGCATACGGCGTCCGGTTCACATGATTCATGGGTGATCGTTGCTCGGTTCGGGGTGCGCCGGTACCCGGTCAATGGAAGACGCCGCTGCGGCCAGATGAGCGGCAAGCGCCTCTTTCGAGCCCCCAAAAAATCCGGCGACGATTTTCTCTATCGCGCTGACGCGCGCTTCTTCGGCAGTCAGGTTTGCCTGGTAACGATACGCGCGGCCTACGCGGCGCCGCGTAACGATACCCTTGTGCGCCAGGCGGTCCATGATCGTCATGATGGTCGTGTACGCGCGCGGCCGCGAGGCAGCCAATTCAATATGGATATCACGAACTGTTCCTTCTCCAAGTGGCCAAAGCACGCTCATACATTCGAGTTCCAGCGGAGCCAGGTTGAGAATGGAGTGCCGGGGACCTTTTCCGCGATTCGAATTTGCGTTGTCTTCCACTTTTCTATCCCTTTGCGCTCGAACTTTTCCCCTCGTTCGGTGCCACTGGTAACGGAGAATTCTTCGCCGCAGATTCCTCGGCACGGCGGAATAGATCGACGCGCAGGAAGCGGCGTTCGAGGGCGCCACTGTAGGCAGTCCAGTTACCTTCCCCTTTGTCGGAAGCGAGTGCAGCGCGAACCGCGCCCATCTTGGAATCCAGATCATCGAGGTAGTGCAGCATCAGCGCTTCGCGGAACATCGGGAGCTTGGGCGAACCGAATTCGTATTTTCCGTGGTGGCTCAGAATCATGTGCTGCACCAGCGTCTTCAGGTCGGATGGAAATCCCTCGATCGCGTCGATGCGCTTTCCCACGCGTTCGTACTCGATCATAATATGCCCCAGCAACTGGCCTTCGTCGGAATAGCCGATGGAGCGCTCGTAGGTTAACTCTTCCAGCTTGCCCATGTCGTGGAGCATCGCACCGGTCAGCAGCAGGTCGGGGTCGGCCTCAGGATAATGGGAGAGAACCGCGCGGCAAAGGCCGCACAGGCTTACGACATGCTCGAGCAGGCCGCCTAGATACGCATGGTGCATGGCCTTTGCCGCCGGAGCGCGTTTAAGGCGCGGAATAATATCCAGATCGGTGAGGATGTTTTCCAGTAGTCCCTTAAGCCAGACGTTCCCAATCGAAGCGACGAACTCCAGCAATTTTTTATAGAGCTGCTCGACATCTTCGGTCGTATGTGCAAAAAAATCCGCGAGGTCCACTTCGTGGGCTTCCGCGCGGCGGATTTTATCAAGCGACACCTGAAGCTTGTTGCGATAACTTTCGACACGCGCCTGAACTTTTACAAAATCATCGCGATTGAACGAAGCCGCATCGCGGTCGAAGCCATCCCACATCCGCGCTTCGATCGTGCCGGTGCGATCGCCTAATTCCAGGCGCAGGTAGGATTTCCCTTCGCGGGTGGCGCGAATCTCTTTTTCACAAACGAGGAAATAGGTCGTTATATTCTGGTCGGCCTGCAAAGCGGAGACAAAGGCCTGTTTCATGTTCCAGTTTTCTTCTTCGGGAGAATCAGGAGGCGTCTGCTGGACTTCTTTTTGTCATCCTTATCGTTCGTAGCGGCAACTTCCTCGATGGGCTGGCTGCTGACGGCCGCGGAATCGCTGTACCCCGGCTTGATCTGGACATAACTGTCTTCCCGCAGAGTCTGGAGGTAGGTTCGCAAAGCCGGATCCATTCTGGATTCATACAATTTATTGGTGATTTCCGGCTCTACTTTGTCGAGCGGCTGTTCGCCCGCTTCGTATCGTTGCTCGACTTGCAGAATCTCGAACCCGGTTTTCGTCTCGATTACGTCAGTCATCTGCCCGTGGCCGAGCGCGAAGACTTTGTCGGCGATATTGGGATCGAGCTTGGATCGCTCGAAGGCGCCGAGTTCTCCGGACTGCTGCGCGGTGGAGCTGTCCGAAAAGTGCTTGGCCAGTTCGCCGAAGTCATCGCCGTTTTTCAACACGCGGTCACGCAAACCTTCGGCTTTCTTGCGCAAGGCAGGGATGTCCGCTTCCGGTTTTTTTTCAGTTGAAACGAAAATCTCGCGGAGCACGACTGTTTCCGGCCTTACAAATTCCTTTTTGTGATCGTTGTAGTACTTGGCCACTTCCTCATGGCTAATAATGATGCGCGAACCGACCTCTTTGCTGATCAATTGTTGAGTCAGGAGTTGATTCTTGATCTGGGTCTTGAAATCCTCGAAGTCCTGCCCGCTCTTGGTCACTTCCTTTTCGAGCGTTTCCATATCGGGCAGTTTGTACTGAATACGGATCGAATCCAGCCGCTTGATGACATCGGCGTCTACGTTGATGCTGTCGTCCTTCGCGCGCTGGACCAAAAGCGACTGATCGATCAGATCGCGAAGCAGGTTTTTCTCTTTTGCAGCGGTCGCTTGCCGCAGTTTTTCCGGAGAACAATTCTGGCAATCCTCCTGAACCTCGCTCATCATGGTTTCGCGGGAGTGTTCGAGGTCTTCCCGTGTAATCACGTCATTATTGACACGCGCCACGATCTCTTCGACAATCACCGATTTCGATTGCGCGGAAACGGTTCCGGAAGCGAGAAGCAGGCCAACTGCCAACCATGTACTTTGTTTCATGGGTTTCATCTTTTCTGAGGGCAGGCTCCAAGTAGAGCCCGCACCCGCAAGTTTATCGCTTCGATTCCAGCGGAAGCAACACGTTTCTGACGCTTTCCGCGATCCCGCCGCGTTTTTCGATGCGCATCCATAGTGTTCCGCTGGGGTCCAGGCGCATCCCTTCGCCTTTCGACCGGATCATCCCGACCAATTTCTCCGGCGACAGCGTCGTTTCAGGATGGAACTTGATCGCAACCTCGTTGGCGCGGCGCTCGATCGAGGAAACCAGGATGCGCTCTGCCAAACCCTTCAGGAGCGCGTAGTCGAGCAAGTTTCCTACGGCTGCCGGAGGCGGCCCGAACCGGTCGGCCAATTCCTTGTCAACCTCTTCCCGTTCCGCTTCGTTTGCAATTCCCGCGATGCGCTTGTAAGTCCTCAACCGCAAATTCTCGTTCGGGATGTACTCCTGTGGGATGCGGATATCGAGTCCAAGGTTGATCGTCGAGCGCATCTCGGGTTTGGTCTCTTCGCCCTTCAAGGCCGAGACTGCCCGCTCCATCATCTGGCAGTACAGGTCGAAGCCGATGGCGTTGATGTGGCCATGCTGCTGGCCTCCCAGCAGATTTCCCGCGCCGCGAAGTTCCAGATCGAGCGCGGCAATGCGAAAGCCTGCGCCCAGGGCGCTGAATTCTTTTAGGGCGGAGAGCCTGCGCTTGGCGATTGGCGACAGGACAACGTCCTCAGGAACCATCAAGTAGGCATAGGCGTGCAGATCGGAACGGCCAACGCGTCCGCGCAGCTGATATAGCTCGGAAAGGCCGAAGCGGTCGGCGCGATTGATTAGGATCGTGTTCGCGCGAGGAATATCGAGACCGTTTTCAACGATGGTCGTCGAGACAAGGACATCGGCCTCGTCACGCACAAATTTATACATCACCGATTCCAGCTCTTTCTCGTTCATTTGCCCATGTCCCACGACGACGCGCGCTTTCGGGACGAGTTTATTGACCAGAGCGGCGATAGAATAAATCGTCTCAACGCGGTTGTGTACGAAGAAGACCTGGCCCTGGCGCGCCATTTCTTCTTCGACCGCGCGGCGAACCAGCGATTCGGAAAATGGAGCGACGACGGTTTGGATCGCGAGGCGATCTTTCGGGGGAGTTTCGATCACGCTCATATCCCGCAGGCCGACCAGCGACATATTGAGCGTACGGGGGATGGGCGTTGCAGAGAGCGTCAGTACGTCCACGTTGTTCTTCAATTCCTTGATGCGTTCCTTATGCGCCACGCCGAAGCGCTGCTCTTCGTCCACAACGAGAAGACCGAGGTCGTGAAACGTTACATCTTTCGAAAGCAGCCGGTGCGTGCCGATTACGATATCTATTTTCCCGGTTTCGACTCCCTCAAGTGTTTCCTTCAATTCTTTTGGCGAGCGAAAGCGGCTCACCATGTCGATGGTTATAGGGAAGGCGGCGAATCGGCGGCGGAATGTTTCGTAATGCTGGAACGCGAGAACTGTGGTTGGAGCGAGGACCACGACCTGTTTCGAATCGACGGCGGCCTTGAATGCGGCGCGCATCGCGACTTCCGTTTTTCCGTAGCCGACGTCGCCGCACAACAGGCGATCCATCGGCTGCGGACGTTCCATGTCGCGCTTTACATCTTTAATTGCAATGGCCTGATCGGGGGTTTCATCGAACTCGAAGGCGTCTTCAAATTCCTGCTGGAACGCGCCGTCCGGGGAGAACGCGTAGCCCTGCCCTGCTTTTCGCTCTGCGTAGAGTTTTAAGAGCTTTTCGGCCATGTCTTCGACCGATTTGCGCACGCGTGCTTTTCTAGCGGTCCATGTTGTGCCGCCGAGTCTATCGAGCGTGGGCTTGGTTCCCTCGACGGCGCGATAACTCTGTACCAGATCGAGCCGCTCGAGAGGCACGTAAAGTCGCGCATCGTCCGCAAACGTCAGACGCATGAACTCGCTGCGAACGCCGCCGCTTTCGATTTGGTGTAAACCTTCAAACTGGCCGATGCCGTGGTCCACATGCACGACGTAGTCGCCGGGCTTGAGTTCGGAAAAATCGCTGAAGAAGCTGGCAGTTTTTGGACGCTTGCGTGACGAACCTGCGGGCAGCGTTTCGAACAGATCGCCGGTCCCGTAGATCGTCAGGTGCGAGTCCGGGAAAACCACGCCTTCGCTGAACGGCGCGCGAACCAGAACGATTGCGGGAACACTGCCGGCAGAGGAGTCCTCGGAGAGGCGCGCGCTGGTGACGCTCTCATCGACTTCGCCGAGGCGGTAGGGCACTTCGTATTCGTGGCAGAGATCGACGAAGCGTTCGAGTTCTCCGAGATTTCCCGCCGCGAGCAGAACTTTGTTTCCGGCGGCGATCTCTCCTCGGGCTTCCTCCATGAACGCTGGAACGCCGCCGTGAAAGCGCGTGGTGGGCTGCGTTTGGATGGCGCGGGTCTCGATTCCCTGCCGCTCGACGAGGAGGTGATCGAGGTCCAGCCGGGCGTGGCCGGAGAGCTGCCGATCCCAATCGTCGGTAAAGAAATAGGATTCGATTGTTTCTTCCGGCGAATCGCCGTCCTGAAACGTCCCCTCCGCGTGGGTGAAGAATTCCTTCGCGGCTTCGTCAATCGCCTCGGGCTCGTCGAGGATGACTACCGTTTCGTCGCGCAGATCGAAAAGAAAATGCGCTCGCGGGACGATCTTTTCTCCGGGGGCGCGGGAGCCGTTTGCGGGCGCCTCCAGCAGCGGAGGCACGGTGATTCGCTCGATGGGGCGTACGGAGCGCTGCGTATTGGGATCGAACTCGCGCAGGGATTCGACAGTGTCTCCAAACAATTCAAGGCGGACGGGCCGCTCGGCCTCCGCCGGAAATACGTCCACAATTCCGCCGCGAACCGTGAATTGTCCGGGCATTTCCACCATGTCGTGTGCTTCGTATCCAACGCTGCGTAGGTGCGCGACGAACTCGTCGAGAGAAACTTCCTGGTCACGGGCCAGAGTTCGTGCCTGTCCGGCGTAGGATGCGGCGTCGGCAAAACGCATGCGGGCGGCGGCAATCGGAGTGACGATGATGCGCGCCAGCCCGCTCGTGTATCGCCACAGAGTTACGGCGCGCGTTTCGAGAATTTCCGCATGAGGGGAAACATCTTGCCAGGGAAACGCATCGAGCGCCGGGAAGACGGCCACGTCGGTGGCCTCCTGACCTGCGAGCGCGCGATAGAAGAACTGCACCGACGCGGCGAAGGCTTCCGCGCGCGCCCCGGAAGCGACGACGACAATTACGGGACGCCGGAGTTCAGCGGCTACGTTTGCAGCGACTAAAGCTTTGGCGGTATCCGTGAGGCCGGCGAGGCGTTCGTGCGCGGGACCGCTGCGAATCGCCGAAAGCGCAGCCTCCAGCGCTGGGTGGCGCGTCGCGGACGCCAAAGTTTCCGAAACCGAGGGTAGCAGCATGGTCAGGTCTTGCGGTCAGCCGGTCTGTCATCCAGGACAGCAGCCGTTTTACGAATTTTCTCCACAAGACTGGTTGTGGAATAACCCGGAGCGAGGGCGATGGAGACAACCCGTCCGCCCGATGCTTCTACTTCCGCGCGGCCTGCCACGTCGTTGATCGCCCAATCCGCGCCTTTGACCAGCACGTCCGGGAGCACGCGCGCGATCAATTCCCGCGGCGTCGGCTCGTCAAAAATTGTGACGTAATCGACCGACGCGAGCGCGGCGAGAACTTCGGCGCGGTCCTGCTGCGGCACCAGCGGACGTTCAGGGCCCTTGTTGCCGCGAACACTGCTATCGCTGTTCACTGCGACGATCAAAAGATCGCCCAATGCGCGGGCTTCGGCCAGGCAACGCACGTGGCCCGGATGCAGCAGATCGAAGCAGCCGTTTGTGAAGACGACGCGACGACCGCCGGCCTTTTCACGAGTGGCGATCTGAAAGAGTTCATCCTGCGAGACAATTTTTTCCATGGGAAAAGCAAAAGCGATTCATGACGCAGCAAGCGCTGCCGTAAGGTTTTATACTAACATGTGAACGAAGCGGAGACTCTGACTCGGTGAAGAGGCGGCAGTGGGATGGTTTGAAAATTCGGTGGAATGGTGGGCCAGCTTGCGGTAATGCCGCTTATGTGGACCCATACGGTCTCAAGGATAACGCAATTCGTGAATCGCTTTCAACGGTCCAGTCCGTCGTATAACTGATGATCGAAGAGAGACATTTCTTATGAGTGTGCCGAGCCTTGTGCAAGCATTTTATGAACGTATTTGGAATAGTGGCGACCTTGCTGATGCTTCCGACCTACTGAGTGAGGATTTCATATTTCGAGGATCGCTCGGGAATGAATTGCGGGGCCGTGATGCGTTCTTACAATATGTTCGATCGGTGCGGGGTGCGCTGGCGAACTACAATTGTGAGATTTTGGATTGCGTTACAGAAGGAAAGAAGGCATTTGCAAAAATGCGCTTCTCAGGTGACCATCTGGCTCCTTTTCGAGGTTTCGAACCTACCGGGAAGCCAGTTCATTGGCTCGGCGCGGCGTTATTTGTTATGGATGGCAAGGTCATTTCTGAATTGTGGGTCTTGGGCGAACTTATTGCACTTGACGCACTTCTTCGGGAAAATGCTGCATAAGTTCAGTGAGCACTTTAAAGATGATTTCACGGTTGGTGTAAGACCGACGGGAACGCAAACAACATGCGTATAAATACAGGTCGGAAGAATCGTTTGGTGGACCTCAGTCACACCGTCAAGAACGGTCTAGTGACGTACAAAGGCCTGCCAGCGCCCGTTATTTGTGACTTCTTGAGCCGTGAAGAATCAAAGGGGAAATATGCGCCTGGGACCGAATTTCAAATCGGCAAGATTGAGATGGTCGCAAACACGGGGACGTATGTAGACGCGCCTTTTCATAGGTTCGCTGGTGGCAAAGACCTCGCTGAACTGCCGTTGTCCTCTCTGGCAGAGCTCGACGCCGTTGTTATTCGCCCGAATATGAAACATGGGCGTGCGATTGGAGCCGAGTCGTTTTCGGACCACGATTTAAGCGGCAAAGCTGTGCTGGTTCACACCGGCTGGAGCCGGCATTGGGAAACCGAGCAGTATTTCGAGGGGCATCCCTTTCTCACAGAAGACGCAGCGCATTTTCTTCGGGATGCGGGCGCGACAATCGTCGGGATCGACTCGCTTAATATCGATTCAATCGAAGACGGGCACAGGCCAGTGCACACCACACTGCTTGGAGCCGACATCCCAATTTGTGAACATCTCTGCGATCTTGATCTTCTACCGGAGTCAGGGTTCAGTTTTACCGCAGTCCCTGTTAAGGTTCATGCGTTTGGAACGTTTCCAGTGCGTGCTTATGCTTCTATTGGGGATAGACGTCAGAAGTGAGTTCAATTCTCGCGGCCAAATCCCGACGATTCGACTTATCGTCGTATGGGAGCCAGTTGACGATAAAACCGCTTATCAAGGGGAAACTCTAGCCACTTCACAGCGGTATAGCAGATGGTATATTTTGTGCTGAGTTGAGCTACTACCCTGAAAAGGTTCGGAGTCGATGTGAAATTGTTTAGGTATGTTCTCTTTGCCATAATAGGGATCGGTGTGATTCTATGCAACCAGTCGGTTAACCGAGCAACTCATGCAGGATATGCGGCCGACTCCATTTTCTTTTGGCCACTTTTCCCCGGAATGTTTGTAGGGTACATCCTCAATTCCGGGGGGCATGGCGGGGTTCAGTGGATGGCTGAACTTGTTTCGGACCTGGTTAACACAGGTCTGTACTGGGTTGTCTTGATATCATTGGTTCTTACGCTCAGAAAATGTGGAGCCTTATTCAAGAAGCAGTGGGAGGACGACCGAAAAATGGTCTGTTCGCAAAATTCTCTTTTTTTTTCAAGTCTTGATAGGTCAGCTTCTCGTCATGTGGGAATTGCGGAATTTCCAGTTGACGATCAGGACTTGGGCGCTTGAATTTTGCGAGCAGCACGTTTTGCATCTTTGACGACTTTCTCCACACATCTCGCGAGCATGTCGTCCCAACAAGCTAAGGTGCTAGTTCCTAGTATCCGGTTGTTCTTTGACCACAAAAATTCGATCCTGGATAGCACCCTAGTCCGTTTACCAACCTCTTTCCAGTCGACGTTCGTTGGTATTGCAACTATCAACGTATTCGGCTTTTGGCCGTAACTCGGCGTGAAGTCCGGAGACTTCCCAAATGCTTCCTCCAATGCCGCGTTAAGCTTTTCGGTCAAGGCATCATCGCCGGTGTGCCATACCTCAACGAGCATGCGTGTCGAAGCGTCATCTGCCGCACACATTGATGCAATCGAATTGAAAATAACAATTGCCAGCAAGATCTTCGCGATTGGGCTTAATTGCATCGGGTCATTCCCCCTCAAAAGGGAAGGCTTCGACTTGTTAGCGAATTCTACCTCGGGATTGAGGGCAAAGTCCTGTGTCTTATCGGAAATTGGCCCACTACCGAATAATCGGTCCCCAGGCCAATCCTTATTAATCCCACATTTCCAGTACAATATTTTCACCGCTCATACGACTATAAGAGTGGATGAAACAATCAGTGAGCATAAGTTGGATGGCCGACCAGGACCAACGGATCTCGGAAGCAGTTACAAAAGAGCAGGGTCGACTGCGAAATTTTATACGCAAAAGAGTCGCGGACTCAGGAGACGCGGAAGATATTCTCCAGGACGTCTTCTACGACCTCGTCGAGGCCTACCGCGCGATGGCGCCCATCGAAAATGCCGGCGCCTGGATGTTCCGTGTGGCAAAGAACAAGATCGTCGATCTGTTCCGGAAGAAGAAGCCGGACGCATCCATCAACGAACCAATCGATGCGGCAGAGGATGGCGAGTCATTGAAACTGGAGGATTTGCTGCCATCTCCGGACGCGGGGCCGGAAGCGGCCTACGCCCGCGCTGTGCTGATCGAGGAATTGGAAGACGCAATCGAAGAGCTTCCCGAGGAGCAGCGCGAGGTGTTTATCGCGCATGAGATCGACGGGATCAGCTTCAAGGAACTTGCGACTGCGACAGGCGTGAGCGTGAATACGTTGCTCTCGCGAAAACACTACGCGGTGTTGCAACTCCGGCGACGGCTACAGGCGATTCATGATGAATTCACGAAAGGGTGAGGAGGAAAAGATGAGACCGAATCGAATCTTAAGAGGATTGAAGTTCGTGGCGATCGCGGCGGTTGCGTTTAGCGCGTTCAGCTTTTTGATCATGCATTTGTGGAACTGGCTGATGCCCGGCTTGTTCGGGTTGCATTTCATCGGCTTCTGGCAGGCGGCGGGAATCCTGTTCCTGAGCAAGATTTTGTTCGGGGGGTTCCGTCCGCGGTTCGGCCCGGGAAGGTTTTGGCGCCGCCGAATGATGGAGCGATGGGAGCAGATGTCCCCCGAGGAGCGCCAGAAGTTTCGCGAAGGACTTGGTGGCCGGTGCGGGCACGTTCGAACAGCGGCGACCGAGCAGAAGGCCTGAGCCCCATGCCGAATCCAAGAATCCCCGATGTATCGATGGAATGTCGTGTCAGGGCTATCTTTGTTTCACCCCTGGCGGAGTTTTATGAATATGCCGCGCATTTTCCCACCCCGACCAGGTCGGGGTGGGCTACGTTATGACGCCCCTCCGGGGATAGGTGCAGCCATAAATCGTTTCCCTGCATAGTCCTCCAGCTAGGCCACAGCCAACCGTTCGATTTCTGCTATACTCTGGGCTGGTTCGAGTCCGCGGACGATTTTGTTCACGCCTTCAAACCATATTTCCCAGTGCCCAGGCCCCATGCCAGGCTCTGCCCTTTTCATCGAGGATGTTCGATGCGTGAGATTGCGATTGTGGGTGGCGGCCCGGCCGGGGCGATGTGCGGCGAACGTCTGGCTCGCGCGGGCAACAAAGTCACGATTTATGACGAGCACCTGGCTTGGGAAAAGCCTTGCGGCGGCGGACTGACGCACAAGGCCATCAAAACCTATCCGTTCCTTCTCGACGGCCCCTATCCCAAAAAACTGATTCGCACGGTGGAGCTGATTTCCAGCAAGGGCCATCGCGCGCACCTTGCTCTCGATCAACCCATTGTCATTTATTCCAGGACCGTTCTGAACGGCCTGCTTCTGGAACGTGCCGAGAATGCCGGCTGCGAGATAGTTCGCTCGCGAGTGAATCAGATCGATACCAAAGGGGAGCGCGCCAGGCTGGCCATTGGAGAGACGCGCGTCGAGGCGGATTTCGTTGTCATCGCCGCCGGAGCGCGCAATTCCCTGCTGCCCGAGACCAAGCCACTTTCGCGCAGCGACCTGGAAATGACTCTCGGCTATTTCGTTCCCGCCCAAGCCGAGGGGATTTCCGTCAAGTTTCTGCGCCAATTTGAGGGATATATCTGGTCATTCCCCCGCTGCGATCATCTTTCGGTGGGAATTTGCGGCAGCATGGCGCGGCACACCAGCCAGGAACTGCGGCGACACCTGCACGCGTTCATGGCCGAGGAAAACATTCCGCGCGAGGGCGCGCAGTTCTATAGCCACGTTCTGCCGTCTCCGCAACGGCAAACGCTGTCCGCGCGCCGCGTCGTTGGGCGCAACTGGGCGCTCGTGGGCGATGCCGCGGCATGGGTAGACCCGATCACTGGCGAAGGGCTCTACTACGCGCTTCGCTCGGGAGACCTGATGGCGCAGGCGTTGATTGCCGGAAAGCCGCGTGAATATCCCGCGCGAATTCGCAAGGCGTTTTCCGCCGACCTGGAATTTGCTACGCGCATCGCGCGGCGTTTCTATCGAGGGCGATTCCTGGGCGGCGCCGTGGCGACGCGAATGATCCAGTTCATCGAGCGCAGCCCCACATTCCGCGGATTGATGGCTGACGTGTTCGGAGGGGCGCAGGATTATTGCAGCTTGAAGCGCCGGTTGTGGGCGCAGTGCGGAACGACGTTAACAGAAGTGGTTGGCAGCCTGATGAAGAAGCAACCAACGCTGACCAAGAACCAAGCGGCAGCAGGCACGGAAAATCTGCGCTGATCCAGGCGCGCGCCCGAAAACCCCGAGCGAACTCCTACCTTACTCTCTAAGAATCATAATAGGGAAATCGAGAAGTTAGTATGCGGTGCGACGCGCTGCGGGTTTGCGCACAGGCGGCGGCAGAACTGTGGCCATTTTGCGAATCATGGCCAGGACGAGGCGCTTGTCGCCGTCGGAAAGTGTGGTGCTGTATTTCTTGATTTCTGACAGGAAACGGATCTCGTCCTCGGAAAGCTCTCCGAGCATTTTCTGGGTGTCGCGGTCGCGCGGTGTTTCTGCTCCCGGAAAGAAATCGGCAAGGGCAATTTCCATGGCTTCGGCGATCTTGGCCAGGGTTTCCAGGGACGGTACGGTGTGGCCGTTCTCTACGCGTGAGAGGTAGCAACGAAGCAAGCCGGTGCGCCGCTCGATATCGCCCTGCGAGAGCCCGCGCTCGCCGCGATAACTTCGAATGACTTCTCCAATGTTAACTTTTGGTTTTTCTTTTGGCACAGCCCACGACCTTCCGATTTCGCGATTATCTTACGCAGAGGGGATGATACCACGCAAGAGGTTTTTCTAATCGGATTCTAGGTTCACGAGTCAGATATCCGAAGGATTGAATGCATATTCCCAGCAGGACACCATTTTGAACCAACTCGCCGGGTCGGCAGAGTTACAATGACCTGCGATGGAATCCTTCCAACCAGCGATGCAGCAAATTCCGGAGGGTTGGTTCTGGATGGGATGCGCCAATGGGCGGGACGATGAGAAGCCTGTCCATCACGTTTGGGTGGATTCTTTCGAACTCGCCTCTTTTCAAACGACAAATGCGGAATATGCATGCTTTCTGGATACGACGCGGCATCCGAAACCCTTGACCTGGGACAATTCGTACTTCAACAATCCGAAACAGCCGGTCGTCGCCGTGTCGTGGTTCGATGCGACAGCGTATTGCGAATGGCTCAGCGTTGTCACCGGAAAGCGCTACCGCTTGCCCATCGAGGCGGAGTGGGAACGCGCGGCGCGTGGCGGCGTCGAAAACGCGCTGTACCCATGGGGAGATTGCCAGCCCGAACAAATTCCCGATTACGCGAATCGCTGGAAGCATGGCCCTGAACCTGTGGGACTGTATTCGCCCAATGCGTACGGCCTCTACAATCTTGGTGATAATGTCCACGAGTGGTGCGCCGATTGGTACGATCCCGGCTTCTACGGCAAGTCACCCGAACGAAATCCACAAGGACCTGCGACGGGCGACCGGCGTGCTTCTCGCGGCGGTTCGTGGCGTCACCAAATTAAGGTCACGCGGACGGCAGCGCGATCTAGCATCCCACCTGAATTCAAATACGCCGACTATGGGTTTCGTGTTGCAGCAACATAGAGTTATCGCTGTATGCAAATCAAAACCGCACAGACTGAAGTCTGTGCTACTAACGGCGTCGCGACGCTTTGCCCAATAGACAATTTTTCAGCCATTTTGTAATGTATTCCTATCAATTCGCCTGCCGCTGCACACGCAAGGAGGACCGCGCATGAGCAAACTCACATTAAAGGTGAACGGAAGCAGTCACGCCCTGGACATCGATCCTTCGACTCCACTTCTCTATATCCTGCGGAACGATCTTGGGTTGCAAGGTCCGCGGTTCGGCTGCGGGCTGGGCCAGTGCGGCGCGTGTACCGTGATCATTAACGGCAAGGCGGTGAGGTCCTGCATCACTCCCTGCGCCTCGGTGCAAGGCGAGGTCACCACGCTCGAAGGTTTGGAAAAGAATGGGAAACTGCATCCTGTGCAGCAGGCCTGGATCGAGGCACAGGTTCCGCTGTGCGGATATTGCCAGAACGGGCAGATCATGACGACCAAGGCCCTGCTGGACAAAAACGCCAATCCCACCGACGAGGAAATTCGCGAAGGCATGAATGCCGTCCTGTGCCGCTGCATGACGTACTACAGGATTCAGGATGCGATCAAGCGCGCCGCCAAAATGCTTGCGGCCGAGCGGGCCGCTGCGAGCGAAGGGGTGGTGGCATGACACACTTCACCGGCATACCCAAACAGATTCAGCAAGAGATGCAGAAATGGAACGGTGCAACGTCCCGCAGGAATTTTCTGAAGGGCTCGGGATTGTTCGTCGTCAGCCTCAGTGCCGCGGCGGTGGCCGAGGGCAGCATGCTCAGCGCGGCTACAGCTTCCCCCGCAGGCGCTGCCGTAGACGCCGCCGGTCCTTATCCCGACCCTGACTTTCATAAACTCGATTCGTGGATCATCATTCACGCGGACAACACTGCCACGTTTTACGTTGGCAAAACAGACGGCGGCCAGGGCACCGGCACAGCCTTCCGCCAGATGATGGCCGATGAACTGGACATGCCGTTCGATAAGACCGACCTGATCATGGGCCGCACGGATATCACCGTCGATCAGGGAGGCTCCGGCGGCTCGACCAGCATCGAGCGAGACGGCAAGCCGATGCGGCGCGTGGCTGCGGAGGCCAAACGATGCCTCATGGAAATGGCCGCGGCGAAGTTTGGCGTCCCGGTGTCGGAACTTTCCGTCCGCGAATCCACCATCGTCGTCAACGGAGATAGTTCGAAACGCGTGACGTACGGAGAACTGATCGGGGGCAAACAGTTCAACGTCACGCTGACCGGAAAAGACATCAACCTGACGACTGGCGTGGCCCAGGTAAAGCCGGTGCAGGAACTCAAGCTGGTCGGCAAACCATTCCCGCGCTATGACATTCCGCCCAAGGTGGACGGCTCGCTGAAATGGGCCGTGGATGCGAAGGTTCCCGGCATGCTCCACGCGCGTAACGTGAAGCCGCCAGTGGCCGGCGCGAAACTGGTGAGCGTCGATGAGTCTTCGGTCAAGAACATTCCCGGCTTCGTCAAAGTGTTGAGCAAGGGCAATTACGTCGCGGTGGTCTGCGAGCGGGAAGAGCAGGCGATCAAGGCTTCGCGGGAGCTAAAAGCCGAGTGGAAAAAGCCCGCGACAAGCCCGTTCCCTGCTTCCGAAGACCTTTTCAAATACATGCGCGAAGCCACGCCCGCATCGACTACAGTTTCCCGCGTCGGCGACCCCGACGTGATCGGCGATCCGGACGGCGCGCTGGCAGGCGCCGCGAAGGTTATCGAAGCCGAATATGAAATTCCCTTCCAGGGGCACACGGCGATAGGTCCGGCGCATGCCATGGCCGATCCGTCGAACGGCCAGATGACGATCTGGTCCAACGACATGAAGTCGTACGGAATGCGCACCGGCGTGGCGAAATTTCTGGAGATGCCGCGCGATCGTGTGCGCGTCATGTGGCAGGACGGCCCGCAACTCTACGGCCGCACCGCCGCCGACGATGCCGGTTTCGAGGCCGCCTACCTGGCCAAAGAGCTTGGCCGCCCCGTTCGCGTCCAGTGGATGCGGCACGAAGAGACCGCGTGGGACGTGAAGGGTCCCGCGTTCACCATCAAGATGCGTGGAGGGCTGGACGCGCGAGGCAATCTCATCGCGCTGGAGTACAAGGCCCGCACCATGGACTACAACCACATCGGCTACAACGACCCGGACACCGTGTTAATCGCGCAGCTCATGGGGAGGAGACCTACGGCACCTGCCCCCGGCGGCGCTACTCCGCCTGACGAGATGTACTCGATCCCGCACCGTCGGCGGACGACCGATGTGATCGCGTTGCCCATGGTTTGGGAGACGCCACTGCGCGTCGGCAACTTGCGCGATCCCAACGGGCCGCAAACCACGTTCGCCGGAGAATCGTTTATCGACGAGCTGGCGTCGGCGGCGAAAGCCGACCCGGTCGAGTTTCGCCTGCGCCTACTCACCGCGAGCACCGAAGACGACAGTGGCTTCCGGCGCGCCCGCTCGATCGCCACGATCAAGGCAGCAGCTAAGGAGTATGGCTGGGACGCTCGTCCTTCGCCGCAGCCGCGCGGCACGGGATCCGTCGTCACAGGACGCGGAATCTCCTACGCCTTCCGCGGCCTGACGGTAATCGCCACAGTAGCCGAGGTCGAAGTCAATCGCGACACCGGCCACGTCTGGGTGAAGCGCCTAGTCTGCGCCCACGATTGCGGCCTGGTCGTAAATCCCCTGGCCTTGCAGCGCACGATCGAGGGCAACCTGCTCTACGGCCTGAGCCGCACGCTGCACGAAGAAGTGCAGTTCGACACCGAAAAAGTAACCAGCGTCGATTGGGTGTCGCATCCCACGCTCCGTCACGCCGATGCCCCGGCAAAAATCGAAGTAGTCTTCGTCAACGGCGATCCCAATCCGAATCGGCCCGACCTGCCGTCTTACGGAGCGGGCGAAGCGTCCTGCAGGCCGGTGATGGCGGCTGTCGCCAACGCGATTTTCGATGCAACAGGGGTGCGCGTTCGGAGGGTTCCGTTCAGGGATTCGCGCGTGCTCGCAACACTCAAGGCGGCAAAAGCGTAACCGATGTTCCGTGACCATTTGCTGTAAACAGGCTTCCCAAGAACCTCCTGCCTGTCATTCCGAGCGCAGCGTGGAATCTCTTTCGGTTTAATCCAAAAAAGGTAGATTCCTCGCTGCGCTCGGAATGACAGTGGGGGGGCTTTTCCGCGATCCGTAAAACCAACCTTGTCCGAGTTGCCCTTGATTTGTTGTTGGACTCGCCAGGACTTGAACCTGGGACCGACGGTTTGTGAGTCCCCTGCTCTGACCGCTGAGCTACAGGCCCTCACATTTGTTTTCAATAATTTAGCGATGTGATTGGGTCGATGCGCTGTTTTGTCCAAAACTCGGGATCGCGCCTACTCGTGATCACGAATCACATCCGGTATCGTGTTGATTCAACTTATTGGGATGAGGTGGAAATCGGAGATCTTGTTATAGACATTCGGGCTGACAACAGCTGCTGATGATGAACCGTAGCATATCCTGACTGGTCAGTAGTTAGCTGCGATGATGAATGTGCGGGGCCTTCAAGAGGGCGGAAATGAGTTCGCCTTGGCGTTGAACGCCGACTTTTTGCATCAGGTGCTTCAGGTGTGAGCGCGCTGTGGATCTCTTGATCCCCATGCTGCCGCTAGCATCTTCAAGCGATTCGCCTTGCGCCATAAGTTCTGCGAGTATCGCTTCTTGGTGTGTTAAATCGTAAAGGGTTGCAAATTGTGCGTGGTAACTCTCAATTTTCTCAGGATCGGTCAGAAACATCACCATCACCGCATTCTTTGAAGACCGAAGGAGCGGTCCGCCCTCCAATGGGCTGACAATACAATGATATGCTTGCCTTCCGGAAGGCCGCGAGATGCGAAATGCGCTGTCGGCGTCGTTTCGACCTTGCTTTATCAGAGCGCTCAAAACCTTACACGTGCCTACGGTGTCAGTTAGAACTAGATGTCCATGGGCTATCGAAAGCCCGTCATTCACGTCCAGAATGGTCCTGGCTTCCTTGTTCGCAAAAATTACGTTGGCTTCGGTATCGAGTATGATGACGCCGACGGTAAGCAGATCGAGCGCGGACTTCTTCGCCGCTAGTCGCTCGAATGGTCCCCAGGACTGCACACCACTCTTGCTCGTACGAGATCGGCCCCGCTTCATTTGAACAACTCCGCGCTTTATGTTCCGCGCCCAGTCAATTGCGCTTTGACGAAAGAGACAAACAGTTACAAATCCACTGTCTCTTATTGTACATCAGGCTCGCTTTTAGAATGACAGTAATCGTGACTTCTTGTTTTTATTTACGTTAATAATGAGATCTCCTCCATTTGGGGGAAGACAATATTAGAAAGCAGTCGTATACAGGAGTGTCTTCCCACTTAATCGGGTATTCAATCCCCGATACTCAGAGGCCCCAATCTTGCGAGTTTGCATAAGGGTTTGCTGGAAAATGTGCGGAGCCCATTATTCCGGGGGTAGCGAGAATACTTTCTTTTATCGGATATCGGCACAAGAAGTGGTTTCTCCCTACTTCGTCCCTGAACGTGCAGACGGAGGCACTTTTCAGTTGCTCTAAATCGATCTTGGGTGACTGATGTACGCGAGATAGCTCCGCTGTCCCCCAGCAGCGCGGAGGTTTCATGATGAACGCTCTGCCATCGGCCCACTTTTTCTGCGAGCATTGCAAGAAAGAAACGCAATTCCTCCCGATCCGATGCACCGTGACGCTTACTGGAGTCAGCCGCTCTACCATTTACTACTGGATGGAACGTCGATGGATCCACTGGCTCGAACTCCCCAGCCACCGCCGTGTCATTTGCAAGGAGTCACTAAGTCACCAAGCCCGCCAAGACCTCTCTTTCCACACTGACACAATCGAAACTCGAAACAATTCGTCCGAAAGTGTCTAATTCTGTACAATTCGGTAAGTTGACCCTTACTTATTCTCCAAGTAAAGTATCCCTCATTCCCCAAGCGCCCAAAGTCGTCCTGTAACAGCTTTGTCCGCGGCTCAAGCTCCTCAAGGTCCCTGCTTGACTGAGCGAACGACCGGGCGTTTTTTAGCCTAGGGGATAAGCGGCATGCGTCTGTCCCACGTTTGTCGCTACGAATTGCTCAAATAATACGAGGTGATTGCGCGGCGTCGACCAGACTGCGCATGAATCAGAAGTGTTCGCGGGCCCAAGGGCGACGTTCGAGGTGTCGCGCACCGCGAAGGTGTTTTGTTGAATCTTAATTGCGTTTTGATGCTGAGGAAAAGGGAGACACTATGAAAAGCTCGATGGTTCGAACGCTCGGGGTTGGAAGTCTGTTTGCAAAATTTGTCCCAATTGTCTTGATAACGGCACTTTTCATATTCGTTCCATTCCACGCAGCATTGGCCCAGGATACCGCGCCACCCATGGGGACAACTCAGAGCTTCGCAGTACTCGCCTACTCGACTGTGACCAATACCGGCCCGACAATCATTACGGGAGACTTGGGTGTCGACCCCGGCACAGCGGTGACAGGGTTTCCTCCGGGGACCGTTGTCGGAGGGACGATACATTCAGCGGATGCGGTAGCCCTTCAAGCACAGCATGATAATACGACTGCGTATAATGATCTGGCAGCTGAAATCTGCAATACGAATGTTTCAACGGATCTGGGTGGACTGACGCTCGTGCCGGGTGTCTATTGCTTTTCGTCCTCGGCTCAATTGACCGGAACGGTTACTCTCAATGGCGGGGGAGACCCCAACGCGGTCTGGATATTCAAGATCGGGAGCACCCTCACAACGGCGAGCAACTCGTCCGTAGTCCTTGAAAATGGCGCTCAACAATGCAATGTCTTTTGGCAGATTGGCAGCTCGGCGACACTCGGCACTGGCACTACCTTTGTCGGGAATATTTTTGCTCTCGCAAGCATTACGCTTAACACAACCGCAACCGTGTCTGGCAGAGCGCTGGCGCAGACTGGAGCTGTAACGCTGGACTCCAACTTGGTATCTGTCTCCGTGTGCGCCGTGCCGCCGGTCAATCCCATACCACCCACGCTCGGCAAGGCCTTTAGTCCGGCCACCATCAATGTGGGCCCTACTGGCTCGACCCTCACCATTACATTGAGCAACGCTGACGCCGCAGCCGCCAGCCTGACTGCGCCGCTGATCGACACATTGCCCGTTGGTGTGGTGGTATCCGGTAGCGCCAGCAGCACATGCGGCGCGGCACCCACCGTCAGCACGAGCTCGGGGCTGACGTCGATAACATTACCGACGGGAGCCTCGATCCCGGCCGATAGCTTCTGTACGGTGACGGTGACCGACGTAACCTCGCCTACCGGTGGCAGCTACATTAACTCGCTGGCCGCAGGCGTCTTGGTGACCAACAACGGCAGCAATGCCGCTCCAGCCGTTGCGACCTTGACCGTCAATGCGCCTACGCTTGTCGCGCCCACAGTGAGCAAAGCATTTAGTCCGGCCACCATTACCGTGGGTCCCACTGGCTCGACTCTCACGATTGCGTTGAGCAACGCTGGTGCCACTACCGATACCCTGACTGCGCCGCTCATCGACACATTGCCCACCGGCATGGTGGTCTCCGGCACCGCCAGCAGCACTTGCGGTGTGACGCCCACTGTCAGCACCATCTCGGGGGTGACGACTGTGACCCTGGGGACGGTAGTCTCGGAAGCCTCGATCCCCGCTGACAGCTTCTGTACGGTGACAGTACCCGTGAACGCGGCTGTCGGGGGCAACTACATCAACTCACTGGCCGCCGGCGCCTTGCAGACCAACAACGGCAGCAATGCGGCCCCGGCCATCGCGACCTTGACCGTCAACACCCCGGTGGCTGGACCTGTCCCACCCACGATCAACAAGGCCTTTAGTCCGGCCACGATCGTTCCGGGCGGACCTTCGACTCTTACCATTACTTTGAGCAACGCTGGCAACACAACCGATAACCTGACCGCGCCTCTCGTCGACAAATTGCCCAGCGGCATGGTGGTCAGCAGCGCTAGCGCCACCGGCTGCGGCGTGACGCCCACTTACGCCACGACCTCAGGGGTGACAACGGTGACCTTAGGGACGGTAGTTTCGGAAGCCTCGATCCAGGCTGGTAGCACCTGCGTCGTGACGGTAAACGTGACCGCGTTTGGCGGGGGCAGCTACGTCAACTCGCTGGCCGCAGGCGCCTTGGTGACCAACAATGGCACAAATGCCGCCTCAGCCATCGCGACATTGACTGTTTCGACTCCTTACGTTGTCACGCTCGGCAAAGCCTTCACTCCGGCCACGATCTATGCGGGCGGTGTCTCGACGCTCACCATTACATTGACCAACACCAACCCCACTACTGCCGCCAGCCTGACTGCGGCGCTCACCGATAAATTGCCCCCTGGCGTGGTGGTCGCCGGGAGCGTCAGCTCCACCTGTACCGCGCCCCTCACTGGCTTCAATATGCAACAACTTACGAGACGACCAAGGTTGGAGCCTGTCGCATTCAGAATACCGGGAAGAATGCGGGCGTGGCTCTCGAGCAGCCCTTCGACGGTGAGCATGACGGGAGGCTCGATCCCGGCCGGCGGCTCTTGTACGGTGACGGTGCTTGTAACCGCTCCAGTGGCAGGCATCTATTTCAACGCGCTGGCCGCAGGCGCCTTAGTGACCAGCAACGGCAACAACGCCGCCCCTGCCCTCGCGACCTTGACCGTCCTCCCCGTGGTGAGCATCCCGCCCACGCTGAGCAAGTCTTTCAGCCCGGGCACGATTAAGACAGGTGGCATCTCAATTCTTACAATTACATTGACCAACCCTAACAAGACAATCGCTCACTTGACCGAGCCGCTCACCGACACATTGCCCAGCGGTCTGTTGACCTCGGGCAACGTCAATTCCACCTGCATAGCACCACTCAGTGGCCTCAATATACAGCAGCTTACGAGACAACCCAGGTTTAAAACGGTCGCACTCAGAATACCGTTAAGAAGCTTTGCGTGGCTCGATACCGGCACCTCGTCGGTGAGCATGACGGGAGGATCGATCCCGGCCAACAGCTCCTGTACGCTGACGGTGAACGTGATCTCAAAAAATAAGGGCAGCTACGTCAATACGCTGCCGGTCGGCGCGCTGCAGACCAATTTAGGTAGCAACACCACTGCGGCCTCCGCGACCTTGATCGTCATCAGCCCCACCGCGCCCACGCTGAGCAAATCGTTCAGCCCGAGCACGATCAAAAACGGCGGGGTCTCGACTCTTACCATTATTTTGAATAACCCTAACGCAATAGTCGCCAACATAAACTTGCTAACCGACAACTTCCCCAATGGCATGTTGATAGCCTCGACGCCCAACGCCAGCACCACCTGCGGCGGGACGCTCACGGCCACCAAGGGAGCCACGTGGGAAACCGTGGGAGGGGGCTCGATCCCGGCCAATGGCTCCTGTACGGTGACGGTGAACGTGACCGCAGAAAATAAGGGGAGCAACAACAACAAGCTGCCTGTCGGCGCGCTAAAGACCAATCTAGGGAACAACACCACTGCGGCCTCCGCGACTTTGACCGTGACCGCCAAATAGCAGTGGCTAAAACCTTAGTATCACCACTCCAGAAAGGTGAGAATTTCTGGAGTGGTGATACACCTTTTCCTGAGTTCGAAATGCGGGCCCAAATGCATCGATTTGAATGAGTCTTGCCTGCTTCGAGTTCCCTTGCTGCGGAGGCCGCACACCGATCAACACCTCAGTTCATTAAGCCAAGACTGCCTGGGAAATACTGAATTGACTCAAGGAACAAGCGTAGGCCATGACGGTGTCCCGAAGATTGGTTAGATGCTGCCGGTCTAGGCTCTGCACCTTCACGAAGCGTCACTTCGTGCTCGGGTCGGGATTGCCAATGAAAAGGCTCCTCGAATTTGAGCAGTGCTGCATTGCCGGTTCTAGGTAAGTACTCAAATTTTGTCTAAGTCCACGGCGTCTAGCCATTCAGCCACGGAACCCATCGCGAAAGAAAAGAAAATCTGGTGCCAGAGGAGGGAGTCGAACCCACACGGCCTTGCGACTAACGAAAGCCTCACGTCTGATAGGTTCGCGCGGGATAATCGCGAGACTTGCAGGACCATCGCAACACCGCTAATATAATGAGGAGCTAGGCCCGAGTGGTGGAACGGCAGACACAGGAGACTCAAAATCTCCCGCTCGCAAGGGTGTGGGGGTTCGAATCCCTCCTCGGGCACCAAAAAATTCCAGGACTTGGCACGTATTAAGAATGACGTTCTGCCCCTTCCTTGGGGCGGTAGCGCTTTATTTTGAATTGCGTAGTTCGGCGGCTCTCGCAAATAACTGCGGAATATCTTTCCGTTGAACGTAGCGTAAGTGAAATTCGCCCGGCAATGCCACCCCATCAGGATGATCCAGATGGCACGTTTCGGCCACGGACACATATTTGTCGAGCATTCGATTTACTGCTGTATTCCGTGTGCGTGTTTGATGAATCAAGCGTTCGATCGGAACCAGATCGAAATAAGTTTTGATCCGGTATGAATACAGGGCCGTCGAAATGCCTGAGCTTCGCAGTTGTGGAACCGTGATGTGCCAGTGTCCATAATTGGTCTCTGGAGTGTGTCGATTCAGCAAGGTGTAGCCTGCCAATTCACCGTCGAGCGTAATCGCCAGGGCGAGCGTCGTCTGGTTCGGGTCGCCCGTGCGGATCGCGCGAAGCAGGCGCTGGCGAGTATCTTCCCTCGTACCTAGTCTTTCCCGGTCGACACCCATAAAATCGAGAAATTCATCGCTACTCGTGAACCAATACTCGACGATGGCTTCCACATCGTCCGCGGCAACATCGCGCAGAGCCGCCATACCTGCAGGCGTCTTCACCGAAGCATGGACACTATTTTTGCCCTGCATCTTTCCGATGGGATGGCGGCGATCTTCCATATGTCCAGGATTTCTATTCCCGAGAATACCAGCGGCATTGTACATGGGTTGGCTGCGATTCCTTTCCAACCCTTTTCCATTGTTCGGGAGTCCCACGGCAACTACAGGTTGCAAACCCCCTCGTAACATGACAGTTTGTTCTTCACAGAGACGCAAATATGTCGCGGCTTGGCGATTTTGAATCGCCCGCGAATGGAGAATTTCCTATGACTTCTTATTTCAAAAGACGCGATCCGTCGCGGCGTGAGCTTCTCTTGGCCATTGCAGGAGCGGTTGCCGGCGCGGGAGGGACTTTGCTTTCGTCCGCGACTCTCTGGGGCGGCGAGATCGACCCGCGCGTGTCCAGGATCGTGAGCGGGAGCATCGCCGTGGACATGCACAATCACGCGCCGGTCTGGCCTGTGGGCGAGGGGCATCCCACGGAAGCCGAGCTGGACGCAACGGGTTTCGCCGAAGAACTCAAACTCGCCGGCCTGGCGGTTTCCTGCCACACGTACGCCATCGATCACGTGGATAGCTCGACTCCGGGGGAATATTACAAATTCCATTTGCAGGCGCTCGACGCAGAGGACCGTCTGCTGGCCCGGCAAAAAATGCGCCGGGCGTTCAATTTGAAAAATATTGAAGACGCGCATCGCGCCGGGCAGCCCATCGTGGTGCAAACCTGCGAGGGCGCGCAATTCATCGAAGGGCGTATCGAGCGGGTCGAGGAAGCCTATCGCCGGGGGCTGCGCCTGATGCAGCTGGTGCATCACGCCAACGACCTGGTGGCGCCGCTGGGCGATATCCAGACACGCCCGCCCAATGAGTTCGGCGGATTGACTCCGTTCGGCGCGCGAGTCGTCAAAGAGTGTAACCGGCTGCACTTATTAATGGACCTGGCGCACGCCGCGTTTCCCATGGTGAAAGGCGTGCTCGATATTTCCACGCAGCCGATCCTGTTTACCCACACCGCGATCGACTCTCCCCTGGGACGCGCGGGCAAATCGGAATCCATGCTGCACAGGTTGGTCACGCGTGAGCAGGCGCGGGCCATTGCCGACGCCGGCGGCGTTCTCGGCGTGTGGCTGAGTTTCGCTTCGATCGGTGATTTCGTTAGGGCCGTCAAGGAAATGACGGATGCGGTGGGAGTCGATCACGTCGGATTCGGCACGGATACGTATACGGGGCTGCGCTCACCTGCTGCCGGAGAACGCCGCCTGACGAATCAAAATTGGAAGGATCAGAGCAGTGGCCTTGCGTATGCGATCACCGACGAAATGCTGCGGCAGGGGTTCACGCCTGCAGAGATAGGCAAGTTCCTCGGGGGAAATTTCTGCCGCGTCTTTGACAGTGTGATGGGAAAACGCGCGTGACTTTGAATTCGCCACCTCCGCGTATTCGTTTAGGAATCACCGGCGAAACTTGAGATGTTTATGATGTTGCGGCATAGCAGAGAGTTCCCGTTTACAAGCCCACTACCATACATTAGATTTGCGGCTTTCAGGGGGATGAACATGGACGATCCAATTGATAATGACGTAGCTAATTCCGCAATGAACTTGCCTTCTCAGGAGCAACGAATTCAGGAACTCGAAGTCGCCGCTCAACGACTCCAGGACCGTCATGTGGAACGGCAGAAGGTAGAGAAGACCGTGGAAATTATCCTCTCTCAGCTCACGAACCGAATGCTTCAACTGGAAGGACACTTCTCCAATCTTAAAAATTCTCTTCCTGTCAAGGATCGCCTGCCGGTGAATGGTGGCGCTGGAAACCTGCGTGAATTCATGGCGGGACGGCCTGAATACCGGCTGTCGCTCGCTGATATTAAGGACAACTCATTGAGAGCCCTTGTCGAACGATATTGCGAGCAACGGTGCTCCTTCATCCCGATGCCCGACGATCAAGTGCTATGCAAGGTTCTGGGAAAGTATCTCATGTGGGTTGACGCCTTTGACCGGGGTCTTAGCCCTCATCTGATCTTTCAGGGCTACTGGGAAATGTGGGTCACCGAAGTAATGGCGCGATTCGCCCGGCGCGGGACGACCGTTGTCGACGTTGGCGCGAATGTCGGCTACTACACCCTCTTGTTGGCCGAGGCTGTCGGACCCGAAGGAAAGGTAATTGCGTTCGAGCCCAATCCTCGGATTGCCGAAATGTTGAGGATGTCGGTCTCCATCAACGGCTACTCCTCCACCGTGACTGTGCGATCTGAAGCGGTTTCGGGAAAATCCGGGCCGGGATTGACCTTCGCGATTCCGAAACACGAGCCGAAAAATGCCGGCCTGGTTAGATCCGAAGTGGATCGAAATTCGTACACGGCTCAATTCGGGGAAAACATTCGTTTCATCGATGTGCCGGAAATCACTCTGGACAGCCTTGCCTTGACGAACGTGGGCATCGTCAAGATCGATGCGGAGGGTGCCGAAGAATCCGTGTGGGAGGGAATGCAGGTCACTATCGACAACAATCCGGATATCTGTATCGTGCTGGAGTTCAACTGCTCGCGCGGCTATGACGCGGTCGATTTCTACCGCAGAATTTCAACGCGATTCAACGTCCGGCACATCGATTTTGACGGTGAAATAAGGCCCCTAACACTGGACATGCTGGCTTCGCAGAGAGCGGGCGAGGACTGGATGCTGTTCCTGTGCCGAAGTTGAAGGGTGCTCCGGTGTGGCGCCCGTCGCCCACCATGACACGCGCCGCTTGCCAAAGGCTTGCTCGAGCGATTCTCTCTGATTACACTGCCAAGCGCTTCCCGGGAACGCCATTCCCCCTGAAAGGGGAACCGGGATGCATATATGACCAACGATTCCAAAATTCCTTCGACGACAACCACCGATGTTCCTGAAACGGACGTTGTGGCGCATCGCGCGCACGTACCGCCGCCTAACTGGCGTTTGGGCTTCTGGAGCCTTATTGCCACGCAATTTCAGGGGGCGTTCAATGACAATGGCCTAAAGTTTCTCGTCATCTATGTGGTTGTCGCGCGCGGCCTCCCGATCGACGTGCGCGACCGGCTCGTCTTGCTGGTAGGGGCGGTCTTCGCGCTTCCCTACATTTTGTTCTCGCTCACCGGAGGTTTCCTTGCCGACCGCTATAGCAAGCGCTCGGTTACCATTGGGACGAAATTATTTGAAATCGGCGTGATGCTGTTCGCGCTCGCGGCGCTGGCCACTGGAAATATCCCATTGGAGGCAACGGCCGTTTTTCTAATCAGCACGCAGGGTGCTTTGTTTGGACCATCGAAGTACGGCTTGCTTCCCGAATTGCTTCCTGACGCGAAACTTTCCTGGGGAAATGGCGTCATTGAGCTGGGGACGTTTCTTGCCATTATCACATCGACGATGGCGGCAGGATTTCTCGCCGTCGCATTTCGCGGACGGCAGGTCTGGTCCGGCGCGATTCTCCTCGGATTTACTTTGCTCGGCTTTCTGTTCAGCATGGGGATTTCGCGTGTGCCTGCGGCCGATCCGGGCCGCCGATTCCGGGAAAATCCCTTTTCCGATTTCGGGGGGCAGATTCGCATCGTGGCGAGGGATCGCGTTTTGGCCTGGGCGGTAGTGGGCAATACGTATTTATGGTTTCTGGCGGCGCTGCTGCAATTTGTGATCGTGATCTACGGTCACGATGTTTTGCGCGTGAACGAATCACAAATCAGTTACCTACAAGCGGCGGTGGGAATCGGAATTGGAACGGGAAGCCTTTCGGCGGGATATCTGTCGCGGGGAAAAATCGAATGCCGGTTGGTGCCGCTAGGTGCCGTTGGAATGACGCTGTTTGCATTTCTAGTGTCGCGGTCCGGACTTGGCATCTGGCCGGTGCGTGTGGACCTGGGCCTGCTGGGATTTTTCGGTGGGTTTTACGCCGTCCCGCTCAATGCGCTGATCCAGCATCGGCCCGCGCCGGAACACAAAGGCGGAGTGATTGCCGCCGCCAATTTGCTTTCTTTTGTAGGGGTGTTTCTGGCCGCCGGGCTGTACTTCCTGTTTTCCTCTGTAGCTCATCTCCTGCCGGGGCAGATTTTTCTGGCGGGAGCGATTATGACTCTCGGGGCGGCGTTTTATGCTTTCATGTTCCTGCCCGATTCCACTTAGCGCACGGGCGAATCGAAATACAGAGGGATTCCTCACTTCGTTCGCAATGGCAAGGAGGTCTTCGCTCGGGTCCGAAACCCACGCGGCAATAACCATGTAAATTTCCTCGTATCGCTAAAAAATCGAGAACTTCACGTGTAGGAATTTTTTCGGATTCTTCCGGAAATCGTCAATCAGCAAACGCGTGTCGGCGGCGAGACCGGAAACGTTGTCGTACATCTTCGGGTCCGAGAAAAATTTTCCGATCGTGTTCCCGTTGGAATTCATCTTGGCCGTCGCTGTGGAAAGATTTTCGCCTACTTCGCGATACCGCGTGAAAAGCGAATCGTCGGTCGCAAGTTTTCCGAGCGTGCCCTTACCTGCGCGGACATCCCCCATAACCGAATTGCCGTTGTCGAGGAACTTCTTCAAGCTGTCATGGACTTCCGGGTCGTACACAAGCTTGCCCAGGGTTCCCTTTTGCGTCTGAACGGCTTCGAGGACATTATCCAAATGGCCCGTCGCGGAATTCACGCGATCGTACACCTCGTCGCTGACCATCAGTTTGCCGATCGTTCCTTTTCCTGCCGAAACATCGCCCAGCAATGTATCGAGATTCCCGAGCGATCGATCCAGATGATTGTAGGCATCTTCATCCACCAGGAACTTGCCCAATGACCCTTTCCCCTTGCGGATATCGGTTAGAACATCGCTGGCCTGCTGGGAGATTGTGCTCAGACTGTCCATCATATCCGCACTGCGCGCGACAATTTCCTTCAAATCCTTCTCCTGACGGCCCGGTATTTCGGATTCGTTCTGCAAGACCTGCCCAACGAAACCGCGATCTATATCCACGTATCGGTTCCCGAGCAGGCCTTCGGTAATCAGACCCGCCGAGGAATCTGTGCGGATGTAATCCTGAAAGGATTTCTGGATGCGAAGATCGAGTTCGATATTTCTATCCTTTCCCGGTTGCTGGCCGGGCTTCAGGCGAGCAATGATAATTTTTTCCACGTTGCCGACGTCAACGCCGTCCACGCGAACGGGCGCTCCAACAGTCAATCCATCCACTTCAGGGAGAAATACGCGCAGCCGGTACTTCGGGCCCAATCCGCCTCCTGCGCCGGTGACGTAAAAAATCACGACTACCAACAGAATTACCCCGGCCAGGACAAACAGTCCAACGCGCAGTTCGGTCCACGTCAGTTGCTTGTGTTGAGCCATCGGTACGCCTCCTCGACTTTCTTTCGGCGGGCTCCAAGTAGAGCCCGCACCCGCTTCCGGCGGGCTCCACGCTTCAATTGAAGCGTTCAACCTAAAGGTAGAGCCCGCATCCGTACTCTGAAGCCGCACTTACATTACAACAAAAACCGCCGCAGATACTCATCACGGGAATCCGCGATAGCCTGAGGGCTACCTTCGAAATACGCTTTTCCGCCACGCAACACAACAAAAGTCGTGGCCGCCCCCGCCGATGGCGAATGGCCATTGCCTGCAATATGGACGACGCGGCCCAACTTGCCATCGAAACGGTAATTCGCCAACCCGAAGGCATCCTGCAAACGGTGAGTGGCCAAAACACAGGTAACTCCCTGCGTATCGCGCAAACGGAGGATCAAAGTGATGATCGTCTGTGAGGTGACTGGGTCCAGGCCCGCGGTCGGCGAATCGTAAATTACGAACTTAGGGCGGGTCACCAGTGCTCGGGCAATAGAGACTCGACGCCGCATCCCACCGGAAAGCTCCGAAGGCAATTTTTCCATCGTCTCTTCCATCTCCACAAAATGGAGCGACTCGCGCACGCGTGGTTCAATTTCATCCTCGTTCACATTCTCTTCGCGCAGACAGTAGGCGACATTCTCCGCAACGGTAAGCGAATCGAACAGAGCGCCCTCCTGAAACACAAATCCGATCTGTCTGCGAAACCCGAGCAATTCCTTTTCGAACATACTGGCAAGATCGTGCCCCATCAAATGCACGGTTCCCGAATCAGGCCGCAGAAGACCAGCGGCGAGTTTCAGGGCGAGCGTCTTTCCTGTTCCGCTTTCCCCAATCAGGACTTTTGTTTCCTGATGGGCTACCGAAAAGGTAAGGCCGTCCAGTACATCGCCTTGATCGAAACCAATATGGACGTTTTCGAAGGATAGAACAGGAGCGCTGGGAGAGTCCGGGGTCATCGTCGTCCGGGGTCATCGCCACTCAAAGTCATTCTCAAAATGATGCGCCGATTTCGAGTAAAGCTCTTGGCGCAGGCACTCAAGGGATTATAGATGGAAAACGCCCGCGCGCAGCATGCGATTGCTCGGACACCTAAAATACATGCCCCGCCAGAAATAGCATGAGTTTGGTGAGGAAGAAATTCGTAATTAGAATGAACACAGAGGAAGCTACGACTGCCTGGGTTGTGGCGCGTCCAACGCCCTGCGTTCCGCCAGTTACATTCAGACCCTGGTAGCACCCTACCGTTGCCAGGATGAACCCAAAAACGATAGGTTTCGCTAGCCCCTGCATTAGGTCGGAGAATTCAAGAATGTTGATCGCCCTTGTCCAGAACGCGACCGCGCCCAGCCGGAGCGTAAAAGATGCCACCAGGTATCCGCCGATGAGTCCCATAAAATCGGCCATCGCCGTCAGCAGGGGCAGCATCAGTACAGTCGCGACCACGCGCGGAGTGACTAGCTTGCGGATCGGATCGGTGCCCATTGCGCGCATCGCATCCACTTGCTCGGTTACGAGCATCGAACCCAGCTCCGACGCAATGCCGGAAGAATTTCGCCCGGCAACCAGCAACCCGGTGATCGACGGGCCCAGTTCGCGCACCAGCGCCAGCGAGACTACATCCGCCGTGAGCGCGGTCTGGCCGAAACGTTCGAATTGCGCCGCCGTTTGCAGGACCATAACCGCACCGATAAAGAAGCCGGTCAGCAAGACGATTGGTAGCGAGCCGACGCCGATGATATCCATCTGCTCCAGCACGTCAGCTGCATAATAAGGAGGGCTAAATAGATTTGCGACCGACCGTACCGAAAGCAGCGTGTATTCCTGCACATGCAGAATTCGCCGCTTGGCGCCTTCGGCCAACGCGCCGGAGAACGAAATACTCTTGCTTTCAAGAAGTTTGGGGTCAGTGGTCGCCATCAGTTGCCAGTTGAGGCCTCGCGCTCATCTAGAAGTACTCCGACAGCGTACTGGTCGATTTCAGGGACGTCAAGCGCCCCAAAAACCGATAAGAGCCGATGACTCATTCCCGGCAGCCGTTGTGATACGATCTCGATTGCTCAAAATCCATGGCAATAACGCGCCGCTCATCCTACTGTTCCGCCGGCGTCGAAGTGGCGCTATTGCGCGTTTCAACTAAATATTAGCTGACAGCTCTTTATGCGCCCCTCACAACTTCGCAATTTGGCAGTTTTAGTGTTTTCAGTCCTGTTCATCGGATGGCTGATCGGCACCGCCGCTGATTTCGCCATTGAATACAATTGGTGGAAAGAGGTCGGGCAGGTCGATACCTGGATCGGCATGTTGTGGTATAGCATTGCCCCAGCGGCCGCGGGCGCCGTAGTGGCCTTCATCGCGCTGTGGATCGCTCACGCGAGCGGGCTGCGCTTCGCCGGCATTCTAAAGCGGGACTACCCCATCTACTCACGTTTCATTCCGTTCGCCCTTGCGCTGGTGGCGATTTTGTTCGCGATGAGTTCGATTGACTACTGGACCGTCATGCGCTTTTTTGGTTCGCGCGCGATTTCCGTGCCCGCCAACGCGTGGAAAGATGAAGTGTTTTCCCGCGGCCTGCCATTTTATCTGTTCGAGTTGCCATTTTATTCCCAGGTGCTTGGATTCGTATTTTTTCTGGCGGTTCTTTGCGCGGTCGTCTTCTGGGCCACCGCTCGCGGATGGCAGTTGCTGGAGCGCTTCCGGTACGGACAGTTGTCTGCCGGGCCGGGAAAAACCCTGGTCATCGAACCGAATACGCTGCTGCTTCCGGGAGGCTCGCGCGCGGGCTTTGTCCGAGTGATCGGCATAATTTTACTGCTTGGATTCGCCGTCTGGATTTTCCTCGGCAATTATGAGCTTTTGCTGAATTCGCACGCCTTTATGACCGGCGCCGATTTTGTGGACCAAAAGGTGACCCTGCCTTTGCGCTGGCTGCTAATTGTCGTGACGATTGGGGCACTGCCGCTAGTTTGGACGCGGAGATACAAGAAAGCCGTAGTCGTGGTGATGTCCTTTTTTTTCCTGCAATTGGCTTTGCCGGGCCTGGTTCACGCCGTTTACGTTCGCCCGAACGAGATTTCGATTGAGAGGCCGTATATCGAGCGTCATATTCAAGCGACTACTGTCGCATTCGGCCTCGACCGCAATTCCACCGAACGTCCGTTTGCGGCCACTGCCGGAGCAGCGACAGTGAATCCCGTTCAGGATGCCACACTGCTTGACAATGTCCGCCTTTGGGACCTGCGCGCCTACAACGCTACGATCGGCCAAATCCAGGCGCTGCGGCCCTATTACACGTTTCCCGAAACCGATGTGGACCGCTACTTCCCTAACGGCCACATCAAGCAGGTGTTGCTATCCGCGCGCGAACTCGACGTCAGCCAACTTTCGGCGGAGGCCAGCCAGAGTTGGATCAATCCGCATTTCATTTATACGCACGGATTTGGCGTGGTCATGGCGGAGGTCAATAAGATTACGCCCGACGGCCTCCCAGTCCTGCTGATCGAAAACGCTCCGCCGGAAATCAAGACGGCCGGGTTCCAGATCACCCGGCCGGAAATTTATTTCGGCAGCAAGACGCAAGACCCAGTATTCGTCCATACGGCGCGAGAGGAATTCGATTATCCCTCCGGTGACGACAATAAATATTCCACCTATCAGGGCGCAGGAGGTTTTCCCGTCGGATCGTTTCCCATGAAGGTGGCCGCGGCGATTTCCCAGGGCGAGCCGAATATTATTTTCACCGGCTATCTCACAGGAGAGAGCCGCATGATGATTCATCGCAATATAAAGGATCGCTTGCAGCACCTGGCGGGATTTTTGACCTGGGATCAGGATCCCTACCTGGTGATTGCCGATGACGGCAGACTGGTCTGGATGGTGGACGGCTACACGACTTCCCTTTCGCATCCGTATTCGGCGACGCTTCCGGTCGCGGGCCTTGACGAAGGCGCGAACTACATGCGCAACGCGGTGAAAGCCACTGTGGATGCGTACACGGGAAAAGTATCTCTTTACGTATTCGACCCCGCCGATCCCATTATCCAGGCGTACGAGCATCTTTTCCCGAAACTATTTCTGCCAGCGACAGAAATGCCTGCCGACATACGCCGCCATGCCCGCTATCCGGAAGCTCTCTTCAGCGCGCAGGCAGAGGCCTACCGCACGTTTCATATGCGCGATCCTCAGGTGTTCTACAACAAGGAAGACATCTGGGAGATCGCCCACAACGTATTCGGCCAGTCCGGACAGCCCGAACCGGTGCAGCCGACGTACGTCGTGGCCACATTGCCGGGAGAGAAGCAGCCCGAATTCCTGCTGATCCTGCCCTTCACTCCGCGCGCCAAAGACAATTTGATCGGCTGGATGGCCGCGCGCTGCGACGGCGAGCACTTGGGAGAACTGGTCTTTTTCCAACTGCCGAAGCAGCAGTTGATGTACGGCCCCATGCAGATCGAATCGCGCATCGACCAGGACCAGAACATCTCCAAGGATCTGACGCTGTGGAATCAGCAGGGCTCGCACGTCCTGCGCGGAAATATTATCGCCTTACCGGTGACGGGTGGATTCCTCTACGTCGAGACCATTTACATTCAGGCCAACGAAGCCAAGATGCCGCAGCTAAAGAAGGTAGTCCTGGCCATGGGCGACCGGCTGATTTATCGCGATACGTTTACGGAGGCACTGGCCGAGCTTACGGGCGGCCCGTTGCCTTCTGCTCCATATGCATCAGAAACGGCTTCTGCCCCAACGCCCGCAGTTACGAAGGTAAATACACCTTCGCTTGCGGAGCGTCTGCACGCGCTGCGCGATCAGGCCGAACAACTGACGCGGGAATTGGAAAAGCTGGAAAAAGAAGCCGGAAAGAAATAAATTAGACACAGATCGGGTGGCGCCTGCGCCGCAAGACTGCACCCGGCAGTTGTAAGTGTCTCAATTTAGATTTGAGTCTAGTTGTCGGCAGGTTTAACCTGGGAACGCCAATCTCCCGATTGGCGTTTTGTGGTTCGGTACCGTCGCCAATCGGGAGATTGGCGTTCCCAGGCTAGCCCCCGAAGTTGCAGCCTCGCATTTCTTTGAGCGCATTGCCCTAAATTGCGAAACTGCACCGCAGTCTAACATCAAGACTTTGTAGACCACTTCACTTAAACTCCAGCATCCAGATGTTGCTGGCACTTTCGGTATATTCATATACGAACTGGTCGCCTCGTGGAGACATAGACGGGTATCGCACATACGCGTTGGTTTTCGTATAGTGGGTGAGTTGCTTTTCGATCTTCGTCGAGCGCGAGACCGACCAGACATTCCAGAGCAGATCCTCTTCCTTTTTTACGTACAGAATCTTGTCGCCGTCGGGTGACCAGCTATGGATCCACTGTTTCCCGTGGTAAGGCGTAAGATGCACGATCGGCCCTCCAGAACTCGGCAGAAAGCCAATATCGCTATCGCCGTCTTTTTCCGTTTCGACCGCGATAAATTTGCCGTCCGGCGACCAGACCGGGAACCCTGCATTATCTTTGTCGGAAGTAAGTTTCTTCAATTTTCCGGTGGCGATGTCCTGAAGCCAAATGTTCATGACTCCCTCGGTCAATCTGCGCATTGCCAATTCCGATCCATCCGGAGACAGCGAGGGAAAGCTGAAACCCGGACCGATCTGCGCAACCGATTTTTCCTGGAGAGTTTCAGTGTCCACGGATTCCAGCTTCCCGCCCGGGTTTACCAAAAAGATGTGGCGCCCGTCCGGATGCCACATGGGGAAGGACACATCCGTCTGGTTAAGAGTCAACTGATGAGCGTTGCCGCCATCCGCATTCATCACCCATATTTGCGCCCTCATCCCCGCGCGCCCGGAGCAGGAAATAAACGCGATCTTTGAACCATCCGGCGAGAAGCCGGGGCCTGTGTTCCTGCAGCCCACATTGCTGATGAGGGCGGACGGCTCACCCACGGGTTCGCCTGTCTTCGAAAGAGAGAGCGAATGTAAACTTCCGGTCATGTTTTGAGCGGCGTAAACGAGTTTTTTTCCGTCGGCTGAGAACGCAAGATTTCTGGTATGAACCCCGCTCGAATTGAGAATCTGAACGGGTTTTCCCAAGGGCGCGGAAGTGTCCGGCGAGACTCGGACTTGCGATAACCCATAAATCCCGATGTCTCCAGCTTCCGTTACGGCCTCAAAGACGACGCTGGTTCCGTCGGGAGTATAAACAGGATCGCGGTAGAGGTAGCCCGGCTCCGTAAGGCGCACCAGCCCCGTACCGTTCGCGGATATGGACCACACTGTGTGGTTGGACGAAGCAAACACAATGCGTTTGGAATCTGGCGACCAGGACGGCGCGCCTTGCCAACTGCCGGTGGGATTACCCGTATGCGTTACCTGTCTGGCGTCTGTGCCGTCCGGGCGGACAACCCAGATCGTCGAAGCAGATGTGACGTCGTACATGTCGTCGATGTAGTCGTCCATGGGCGCCGAGTGGAAGGCGATCCATTGGCTGTCTCGCGACCACGCCGGGTGGGAGCCGAAGCCGGTCAGTTTCCGCGGTGTGCCGCCTTGCGCCGGGATCAGCCATATTCCGCGCCGGGTATTCGAATAATATGCGATCAGGCTGCCGTCAGGGGACCAGGCCGGCTCCATATTCTGGTTCCCATCGGACGTGATTTGCGTCTCCTTTCCCCCAGGCGCTAGCTGCTTCACAAAGATTTCGAAACCCTTGCCGCGGTCGGTGCAATAGGCGATCTGTGTGCCATCCGGGGAGAACGTGGGATACAGCGACAGCCCGCTGGACGTAGTGATCTGCGTACTGGAGGCGATCTGCAAATATTGCGGGGCGGAACGCGAACGGAGTGTGGAGAGCACGGCCAACGCGATGCCGGCAATGGCAATGAGGGCTAAAGCGGCAATCGCATACCGGCGATACTGAGTCTTCGGAGATTCCAGCGGGGTGGCGGGTGACGAACCCGACGTAGCGGGCGCTGCGGGGACCTCGCCGTCGTCCTCTACTGTCACTTCTGCTATGAACCGGTAGCCTCGGGTAGGAACGGTCTCGATGTAACGTCCCTCTTTGACGTCATCGCCAAGGGCCTTGCGTAGTTGGCCGATGATCCGCGTCAAGACGTTCTCAGTAACGAAGGCATCCCCCCAAACCGCGTCGATCAGCTCCTTCTTCTCGACCAACCGACGTGGATTTTCGACCAGAAATACCAATAGATTCAGTGCTTTAGGCTCAAGGGGCACGGCTTTGCCAGCCTTCAGGACGCGGAAGCCCGAAAGGTCAATCTCAACGTCGTCGAAGCGATAAATTCGACCCACAGAAGAACCTCATCGAACCATCACAGGCTATTTTAGGCCCTCACCGAAGCTCGCCTAAAGCATCAGTCCGCCCTCAATACCGCAAAGGCCTCCGGGGCCTAAGGTCCTCCTCGAAACGGGGAGGACCCAATGAAAAACACAACACTTGCAAAGTTCGCTATCAAAGTCGCGGTATTCTATTTCAGTCTTGCCGGTTTTTGCCAGACTATTCACGCCCAATCGGAAATTAAGGTTCGGCTGGTGCATGACACCGTAGTCGTCGTTTCCATGATGGCTAACGATCAGGGGCCATTCGACTTCGTTCTCGATACGGGAACCAATACCACCGTCGTTGACCCGTCCGTTGCGCGCCAACTGTCCCTGGCCGCCATTGACCGCATTCAACTAAACACCATGAATGGGGTACAGACGCTGACACGCAGTTCCCTAAACACCCTGGGTGCAGGACCGGCACACGTAGAAAACGTGGAAGTCCTGGTGCAGGACCTCGCCGAGTTCCGCAAACTGGATTCCCATATCCAGGGCGTCGTCGGGCAGAACTTCCTGGCACAATTCAACTATCTGCTTGATTACAAAAAGCATTCTCTCCGCATTGAGGCTGCACATGAGGTCCGGGACGGCCTGGACGGAGTGCAGATTCCGATGGAACGGCGAGAGAACATGATGATCGTGACTTCGGAGGCCCAGTGGTTTGGCCGCGCGAAGCTCCACTTGCTGCTCGACTCAGGCGCCAATGTGGTGGTGCTAACCCGCAGACCCTCGCAGGCGCTGGACAGCTCGACGCAGCAGAATTGGCTGGAAGTGACCGCCAGCGGGGAAACAGGAATGCAGATGGGCCGAGTCCATTCGCTTCTGGTGGGCGCGCAGCAGTTGCATGACCTGCCAGTAGCGCTCCCTGCCAGCCAGGACTCGGACGCGGAGCGCATCGAGGATGGGCTGTTACCCACGTCGCTGTTCCGGACGTTGTATGTTAATAATAGCGAAGGCTTTGTCGTTTTCAATCCGCGCATCAAGAAGAACTAATGCGAGCAATTTTTATTGTGGCAAACGAATCCGAGCACCATTTATGCGGTGGAGTGAGCGGTCCGTTTGGCCTTCTCACCCCATTGGTAAATGGAAAATGCGCTGGCGATTATCGAAATCACGATCAGGGCGATCATCGCATGGTCCAGCCAAGGCGCCTGTGACTGCCTGATGATCCACCGCCCATAATGAATTGCCAATGCGGCCTCGATGGCAAAGCGCACTAGCCTTGCCACCGAGACAATGGTCAGGAGCTTGGTTCGAGGGTAGCGAAATGCGGCTGCAGCCGCCACGATGGCCGTAAAAGGGAATGGCGGCGGCAGAAGTGACGCCACTGCCAGTGTCCAACCGGCGTGCTTCTCCACCTGTTTTCGAATGAAATCAAGGTGCTTGCGCGACAGAACCTTTTCTTGTCCGCCCTCGCTCTTCCGGCTGATCCAATCGGTCACAAGGCAGCCGATCACAGATCCCACTGTGGCCATCAACACGTAGTACATCACCTTTGAGTGATACCTAGCGCTCAGCGCCAGGACGAGTAAGTCGTTCCCCATGGGCACAACGAGGGGCGAAGAATCGAACGCGCCGAGCGTCAGTAGTCCCAATCCGCCTGCATGAAATAAAGCTCTGGCAATGATATGGATGATCGACTTCACTCACGCGCTCCTGTCCGATTAGATGATGTAGACCGACACTTAGTCAAGAAAACCTCAGCACTCTCCTTTGCGCACTTTACGCGCCGTGCCGGGTCCGTTAGAATGCGGAGCCTTCATGTTGCGATTCGTTACAGCGGGGGAGTCTCATGGGCAGGCGCTGATTGCCTGGATCAGCGGCTTGCCTGCGGGTGTGCCTATCGATTTCGACTTCGTGCAGGGCGAACTCCATAGGCGGCAACTGGGCTATGGGCGCGGCGGGCGGCAGAAGATTGAGAAGGACCGCGTCGAGGCGCTGGCTGGTATCCGCCACGGACAGACGATTGGCGCGCCGATCGCTCTGCGCATTGAGAATAGGGATTGGGCGAACTGGGAGCGGACGTTGCCGGTGGAAGACATTGCAGGCGCGGAAGATGCTCGCCGTCCTTTGACTGCGCCCCGGCCCGGCCACGCGGACCTGGCTGGTGCGATGAAGTTCAATTTTCACGACGCGCGATATATTTTGGAGCGCGCGTCGGCACGGGAGACTGCCGCGCGGGTGGCTGCGGGCGCGATTGCAAAGCTGCTGCTGCGGCAATTCGATTGCGAGGTTCTAAGTCACGTCATTTCTGTCGGCAAAGTTCGCCTAGACCGCGCTGCCTCATGGAGCGAAATTCAAACCATTTGCGCGAATCTCGATTCCCCGCTGCGATGCGTCGATCCGGCGACCGAAGCGCTGATGAAGGGTGAAGTTGATGTCGTTCACCGCGCCGGAAATACCGTGGGCGGCATATTTGAAGTGGTCGCGCACAATGTAATCACCGGCCTGGGAACGCACGCGCAATGGGACGAAAAGCTCGATGCGCGTCTGGCGCAGGCGGTGATGTCCATTCAGGCGGTGAAGGGCGTGGAAATCGGCGCCGGGATTACCGCGGCCGTGTCCTACGGGTCCGAAGTGATGGACGAAATTGGGTACGATGCCTCAAGCAAGAAATTCACGCGCGCGACCAACCGTGCAGGCGGCCTCGAAGGCGGGATTACCAATGGAGAGGATGTCATCGTGCGCGGCTACTTGAAACCGATCTCCACGCTGCGAAGTCCTTTGAAAACAGCGGATATGGTGACGAAGGAACCGATTTCCGCCGCGTATGAGCGCTCAGATGTTTGTGTCGTTCCCGCCGGAGGAGTAGTTGGCGAATCTATGGTAGCGCTGGTGCTGGCGCAGGCGGTGGTGGAGAAATTCGGAGGGGACTCCCTGACCGAAGCGCGGCGAAATTTTGAGGGGTACGCGAAGCAGCTGAAAGAGTTTTGAAACCACGGATGCACACTGACGAACACGGATCAGCAAAAACCTTTTCGGTCTATTTTGCTTGAGGGGGAGCTGACTGAAAAGATTCTTGGTGCTGCCTTTAAGGTTTTGAATACACTCGGGGCCGGGTTTCTTGAAAAAGTTTATGAGAATGCTTTGTCTTTTGAATTACAACGTGGCGGCATTTTAATCGAGGCGCAAAAAGTATTCCCCGTACGGTACGAAGGGGTCATCATGGGAGAGTACCAAGCGGATTTAGTTGTGGCTGGAAAGGTCATCGTTGAATGCAAATCGGTCAGCAATCTTGACTCGGTTCACGAGGCGCAACTTATAAATTATCTGAAATCCTGTGGGATACATGTCGGCCTACTGGTTAATTTCGGGCGACCGACTCTCCAGTATAGAAGACTTGTTGTGTGATACTTTTTCACAGTTCGAATTCAATTCCGAAATCCGTGTTCATCCGTGTGAATCCGTGGTTCCAAAGAGGCCAGGGGAAATACTGAGATGGTTTATCCTATTACAAAATATGGCGCGGCGGTGCTGGAGTCTCCGGCCAAGCCGGTGGAAAAGTTTGACGACGAGCTTGCCAAGCTTTGCGAAGATATGTTTGAGTCCATGTATGTGGCTGAGGGCGTCGGGTTGGCCGCTCCGCAGATCGGGCTTGCGAAGAAGTTGGCCGTCATTGATGTGAGCGTCGGCAAAAATCCCGAAGCGAAGCTGGTGCTGGCAAACCCTGAGATTATTTATGTCGAAGGAGATCAGCGCGAGGAGGAAGGCTGCCTCTCGATTCCGGGGTTTCGCGGCTCGGTGCTGCGGCCTGCGTACGTGACGATTCGCGCCCAGAACGTTAAGGGTGAAACGTATGAAATGCGCGGCGAAGGCTTGCTTGCTCGCGCTTTCTGTCACGAGATCGATCACTTGAATGGCCTCCTGTTCATCCAGCACCTCAGCATGCTCAAGAGGGACTTGATTAAACGCCGCATCCGCAAATTGCGGAAGACCGGCGACTGGTAGCCTTCAGCGCGGGTGCCTGCCATGCGCATTGTCTTTTGCGGAACGCCGGAATTCGCAGTCCCCTCGTTGCGGCGTCTGGCCGCGGAGCCGGAATTTTCCGTCGAAGCCGTCATCACACAACCTGACCGTCCACGCGGCCGCGGGCAAACTGTGAGCGCGCCTCCCGTTAAGGAAGCGGCGCTCGCTGCGGGACTGCACGTTTTCCAGCCGGAATCTATCAAGTCAGATTCGGCGCAGGAGTTTTTGAAACGCATTGCGCCGGATGCGGTGGTGATCATTGCATACGGGCAGATTGTTCCCAGTAGACTGCTGACGCTTCCCCGCCTAGGCTGGATCAACCTGCACGCATCGTTGCTGCCGCGGTATCGCGGCGCCGCGCCGATCCATTGGGCCATCGCCAACGGCGAAACTGTTTCCGGAATCAGCACCATGCAGATCGATGCAGGCATGGATACGGGACCGACTTTAATGCAACATGAATTGGAAATAGGCCCGGACGAAACTTCTCCGGAGTTGGCCACGCGGATGAGCGAATTGGGGGCGAGCCTCATTGTTGATTCCCTGTTGAAGCTCGACCGTGGAGAAATTTCTCCTCAGGCACAGGATGCAGCAAAGGTTTCTTATGCTCCGATTCTGAAAAAGGAAGATGGGCGGATCGATTGGACGCGCTCCGCATGGGAGATTTACAACCGCATGCGCGGCTTTGCGCCGTGGCCGGGAGCTTGCACTACGTTTCGCGGACAATCGTGCCATCTTTGGGGGCGTACTGAGCCGGGCGCGATTGCCGAGGGGCACACTACGCCCGGCGAAATCATTGCATCGACGAAAGATGTGCACGTCGTGTGCGGCGAAGGAACCTGGTTAAGGCTGGAGTTCATACAACTCGAAGGGCGCAAGCGGATTTCGGCGCGGGAATTTGTGAATGGAGCGCGACTGACAAGAGAGGAGCGTTTCACCTAGCACACAGGAAACGGTTGATTCCCGTCATTTCAACCAGTCAATCTTAATTTCGTTTTCAACCTGTTTAAATTCCTGATCGCCTGTTACCAGATCGGCGTTATTGATTTTGGCCAAGGCAGCGGCGAACGCGTCAGCATAAGAAAGTTTTCTTGTAGCTTTATATGTGGCGGCTTGCCGGGCCAAATGTAGGCTCTCCGCATCCACTCCGATAATTTCAATCGGTAAGCCGGCTATTTCCTTCACTTTTTGCTCTGCGGCCTCCCGTGAAACTTCCCGGAGGGTGTTATAGTAAATCTCACCCCAGTTAATCACGCTCAGAAGTAGTTTGTGTGCGCCGGACTCCGCCTTAACTAACAGTTTTTCCACTTGTTCCGCCGCGGGCTCATCCTCGAAAAAAGCGATTAGCGCCCAACTGTCCAAAACCTTTATGGCCATATCACAGATCCCGCTCGCGCTTGCGATCATCCATCAGGGCCTTCAGAACGCCCGAACCTTTCAACGAGCCGCGTAGGGTTCTGATGTGCCGGGGGGTAATCGGCTTCAGCACGATCGCGTCCCCCTCCTGATACACAAGGGCACGCGTGCCTTCCTCGATGTCAAAAAGCGTGCGCAACCACCGCGGAATTACCACTTGCCCTTTCACTGTGAAGCGGATCGTGTCGGTTTTGAGAGTAGTCTTCATAGAGCACAATCCTACATCTTCCTACAATGTAAGTCTACTAACATAAAGTAGGATATTCTTACCTTATCAGACCTTCGCGAACAAGGACAACGCCTTAGTTCCCTTCTGCGACGGACTGTGTTCCCATATTCATCCATGCCTATTTCGCAAGCGCGGACGATTGCATTCGATGTTCTGCATCGCGTGGAAACACAGAGCGCGTTTGCGGACGAAGTGTTGCGCGCTGAACTAAGCGACAATGTCGGCCCCGAAAACGCGGGGCTGGCGACTGAATTGACGTTGGGCGTTCTGCGGTGGCAGCGACTGCTCGATTTTCTGATCGACCGCAATTTATCTAAGGCGACGAAAACGCTGGACATCGAAGTTCGCCTTGCGCTGCGCCTGGGAATTTATCAACTCTGTTTCCTCGAACGAGTGCCTGCACATGCCGCCGTGCATGAATCTGTCGAGTTGGTGAAGCGTGCCCGGAAGAAGTCCGCGGCACCGCTCGTGAATGCGGTGCTCCGCAAATCGGCAAAAGAAGCGAAGCTGCTATCACAGTCGCGCGACGCAATCCGATCGTTTTTGCGTACAGATTTGCCGGTCGAGGAACAGTTGGGAATTCTCGATGCGCATCCTACGTGGATGGTCCAGCGCTGGCTGCGAAAATTTGGCGAGGATGGCGCGCGGGCGTTGCTTCAGGCGAATAACTCTGTTCCTGCCGTGTCCTGCTATGTCCTCGATCCACAACACCAGGGCGATTTTTCAAAATCACTCAACAATGCCGGATGTACCGTTGAACCCGGACTGCTACTGCGAAATGCGCGGGCACTGCATGGAGGCAATCCGTCCGCTAGTGAAGCCATCCAACTCGGGTGGATCGCGATTCAGGATGAAGCCTCGCAGGCGGTGGCGCATCTGCTTGCTGTTGAGAGTGGAAACAGGGTTCTCGATCTTTGCGCCGCGCCGGGAGGAAAGACGCTATTGCTGGCGAGTGCTGCGGGTGCTGGCGGCCACGTCATTGCCAGCGATCTGCACATCCGCCGGGTGCGCGCGATGGCCGAACGTTTCGAACATGCAGGAGTCCGAAACATCCAATCCGTGGTTGCCGATGGAACCAAGCCGCTCCCGTTCGAACTTCCGTTCGATCGCATTCTGGTGGATGCGCCGTGCTCCGGGACGGGTACGCTGGCGCGGCATCCGGAAATTCGTTGGCGGCTGCGGCCGGAGAATCTTATAGGGCTGCATGAGCTGCAAGTGCGTTTGCTGACCAACGCGCTGACGAAGCTTGCCCCGGGCGGGCGATTGATCTACTCGACCTGCTCGCTGGAGCCGGAGGAGAACGAGATGGTTGTGAGCGAAGTTCTAGGCAGCTTCGGCCGCAAATTTCAAGTCGTCGCACCGCGAGGGGCGCTCCAGGCCGTCGTAAAAGAGGGCGTTTCCGTGGATAGCCTAATCGGCACAGATGAATTTTTTAGGACATCGTCTGCCCTGCATCGAACGGATGGATTCTTCGCGGCGGCCATCGAATGCAAGGAGGATTGAGTGGCGTACGCCTTAGCGTGCGTGGTTTTGTTTTTTTTAAGGGACTGGCAAGAAGTAGCAGTAGGAAGAGTCGAGCGAAGAGCAAAGAACCTAAACCAAAATCAAACCCAACCACACGTACGCTAAAGCGTACGCCACTGGAGTCCCAACTGAAACTAGCAGCGCGCAGTGTTGCGTGCTAAATTGAGCGCAGTGGCAATATGAGCTTTCGTGAACGAATCGAATGGCTGTTGCGCATGGGCATGCTGGTATTCGTACTGGCTGCTGCGGCATTCCTCAGCGGCGTGATGGCCATGCGGTTTGCCATTCAGGGGCGCGAAGTGGATATGCCCAACTTGGTTGGCAAGAGTTCGGCCGACGCGCAGGCGCTGCTGCACGCGCGCGGCCTGCAGATCAAGATTGCCGACCGCGTCTATAGCGATCTTCCGGCGAACGCCGTGGTGCGGCAGAGTCCTTCGGCGGGCGAGCATATGAAAATTTCTCAGGATGCGCACGTGGTTCTTAGCCTGGGTCCACAGAATGTGACGATTCCGGGGCTGTCGGGCGAAGGCTTGCGCATCGCTAGGATTCAATTGCTTCAGTCGGGCTTGCAATTGGGTGAAGTGACGTCTTATGCGGCCCCGGACCTTTCCGGGGACACCGTATTGCAGCAGAATCCGCCGCCGGGAACGCGAGCCACCAGTCTGCGCGTGGACCTGCTGGTCGCGCAGGACGGGCAGCAGCCCGCTTATGTAATGCCTTGGCTCGTCGGCATGCCACAGGCGGACACGGAACGGCTGATTTCTTCCGGCGGATTAAAAATTACAAAAGTCACGAACGCGCCATCCCCGCAATGGCCGATAGGCACGGTGATCGAGCAGAGTCCCGGTCAAGGCTCGAAGGTCGCCCACGATACGGCTATCGAAATCGTTGTGGCGCAATAAGCGATTCGCAATTCTGGTAAGATAGCAGTGGAGAAACGGTGACCTATCCTGTCGAAATAGCCCCTTCGATCCTGGCCGCGGACTTCGCATCCCTGGGCGAAGGAATTCGTGCCGTGGAACGGGGCGGCGCGACTCTGCTGCACGTGGATGTAATGGACGGACATTTCGTCCCGAATATTTCGATTGGCGTGCCCGTGGTGGCATCGCTTCGCAAAGCAACCACCCTGCCCCTCGATGTGCATCTGATGATCGAGAGTCCTGAGCAGTACATCCCGCTGTTTGCGGAGGCCGGGGCCGACATGATTTCGGTGCATCAGGAAGCGACACCGCACCTGGACCGGGCGCTGACATTGATTCGCGAGCATAATTGCCGGGCGGGCGCGGTGATCAACCCCTCGACCCCCGTGATCATGCTGTCGGAAGTTCTGGGAAAGCTTGATTACGTCCTGGTGATGTCGGTGAATCCCGGCTATGGCGGGCAGAAATTTATTCCCGGGGCCCTTGAAAAAATTCGCCAGTTGAAAGAGGCACGGGAGAGTTATAATTATAGCTTTCGTATCGAGGTCGATGGGGGAGTCGGCCCGAACAACGTGAGCGATCTGGTTCGAGCGGGCGCGGAAATCCTCGTAGCGGGAACTTCAATCTTTCACATGCCGGACCCTGCGGAAGCGGTAAAGGCGTTGAAACAAATGGCCGGCGGGGCGCTTGCGCAAAAGGCTTAAAGAAATGGTGAAGACCAATCGAATAGTTTGGATCGCAATCCTTGCAACGACGCTGCTGGTCGGCTGCTTCGGAAAAAAGAAAGCTGCGCCGATTGCCGGCACGTCGGCTGAACCGGATAAGGTTCTCTACGCCAAAGCAACGGAAGATATTAAGCATGGCCACTACACCGTTGGCCGTCTCTCGCTGCAAACGCTGATCAACACTTATCCCGACAGCGAATACCTGGCTAAAGCCAAGCTGGCAATCGGCGACTCCTACTATAAAGAAGGCGGTACGGCAGGGCTGAAACAGTCGATCGTCGAATACAGGGATTTCATTACGTTCTTCCCGTTCCTCGATGAAGCAGCCTACGCGCAGATGCAGCTTGCCAATGGGTTTTATCGCCAGATGGAAAAGCCTGACCGAGATCGCACCGAGGCGATTCAGGCCGAGGCTGAATTCCAGACATTCCTGGAGAAATATCCGAGCAGCCCTTTAAAACCCCAAGCCGAACAGCGCCTGCGCGAAATTCAGGAAGTTCTTGCCGAAGGCAACTTCCGCGTCGCGAGTTTCTACTATATTCGCGGCGCTTACAAAGCAGCCGGCGCGCGATTGATCGAGTTGACCAACCGATACCCGCTCTACAGCCAGGCGGATCGCGCGAATTGGATGGTCGCCCAGATTTACGAGAAGGCGGAACACAATGAAATTGCGGCTCAGTACTACACGAGAATTGTAAAGGATTACCCGCTTTCCTCAATGGCAGGCGATGCCAAGGCCAAACTCACGAAATTTGGCATGCCGGTCCCGCAGGCCGATCCATCAGCGGTTGCAAGGATGCAGAAAGAGCAGGAAGCAGCCCACGACCGTCCGGGAATGGTGCGGAGGTCAATCATCGCTCTGAAGACTGGGCCTGACGTTTCGGCGTCCGCGCACACGGGTGCGCCGACGATGACTCCTGCCAGTGAATCCGGCGATGAAACGCTAAGCTTCGGGGCGCCGCCAACGTTGGGCATGACCGGGGCGCCGGGCGCGACCGGTAGTTCTGCAACGGTCGAGACTGTCACTCCAGGGTCAGCCAATTCGATAGCACCGGCAGCAACCGGTTCTTCTGACGCCGCTCCATCTGCCGCCACTCCGGAATCTTCAGACTCGAGTGCAAGCGGAACTCCGGCCTCAACCTCGTCCGATTCAAGTTCAACTCAACCGGCAGCCACGGCAACTCCAGCTGCTCCAGCCGATAAGAGCCAGGAATCCACCACAAAGAAGAAGAAGGGTCTTGGCAGGCTAAATCCCTTCTAAGAACTCTTACCTGTCCCAACGGCCCGTTGGTTCATTCAGACACACAACAACCAGTCTTTGTTGACTCTCCCCCATCAAGGTGCTACCAATAGCCATAGGGCACTCGTGAATAACGTTGAAGTCGGATAGTGGCACCACTGGAAATCGGAGGTCGGGCGCGTGGCAAAGATCCTGGTAGCCGACGATAACAGTAACGTCCAGAAAACCATGGCTTTAGCTTTGGCCGATCTAGGCGTGGAAGTGGTCTCCGTTAACAATGGAGAAGCTGCCGTGCGCAAGTTGGCAGAAGTTTCCCCCGACTTGGTGTTGGCCGATATTTTCATGCCTGTGCGCAATGGCTATGAAGTCTGTGAATATGTCAAGAATGATGCTCGATTCTCCCACATTCCTGTGGTCTTGCTGGTGGGCGCATTCGATCCATTCGATGAACGTGAGGCGCAAAGAGTCGGCGCCGACGGAATCCTGAAAAAGCCGTTTGTCCCTCCCGATCCTCTGATTACCCTGGTCAAGTCCCTGCTGGACAAGGTCATGGCGGAGCGATTGGTGTCGGTTTCAGCTTCCGGGGTTTCGGTACGGGTGGCGGCGCACACAGACGCGAAGACACCAGTTAGAGTGAACGGGGCAGAATCCGCCCCTTCTAAGGAAGATTCTCAAGAAGAACTGCCCGCCGCGCCTGCTACCCGCTTTTCTTTTGGCGAAGGTGAACACCCTATCGCGTTTGCGGACCTGTTGGAGATAACGGCAAAAAATGCTGAGCCGTCGGACACCGCAGCGGTCGAGCCCGCGGACAATGAACAGATCCTTACTAGTTCACGCGATGCAACCCTGGGGGAACCGATCTTCTGGCGGAATGACTCGCCGAAGCGCGATCCGGAAGAGACGCAGCCCGTGGACATCTCCGATGAGATATCACTTCGTGGCTGGCAACACGATAAGAACACTCTCCTTCGAAAGGAGGACGAAGCGTCACCGCTGCCTTCGATCGAACCGATCGAACTTGTGACCGAAGAGCACCACGAGGTTCCCTCTTCGCTGGTGGATACTCAACCCATTGTGTTGGATCAGGCGGCGCAAGCCCCGATTTCCGTTGAACCCTGTCAATCTCCGGCACTGGTATCGGATCCCATGGAGTGGCTGGCAACGGAGTCGGAGCATCACGCCGAAGTGAAACCGGAAACAACGCCGGAAGCGCCCGAAGAGATTTCACTTTCTCCCGATCCAAACCCAGTTGAAACGGCTGTGCATGAGGAACCCGCAACGGAACCGCCTGCAAAACAGGAAGAAGTATCTGTCGCAAAAATGGTGACGTCACCAACTGAAGATACCGCCAGGTCCATACCCAAAGACAAATGGGCTGAAATGACAGAAACAATTGAGGCTCGCGTGAGCGAAATTACGGTTCCGCATGCGGCTGCCCCAGTCATGCATATGCCAGTCATTTCAAAACCAGCGGTCCCGACCTCTCCCGCCGTTTCAGGCGGTGCACCGAAGACCGCTAACGCAGCGACGCAACCGGCCCAGGCAGGTCCGAACATTCCCGATCCCGCGCTAGTCGAGGCGGTTGTGCAGCGAGTGCTGGATAAGATGCGCCCGCAAGTGGTCGATATTATTACCAAGGAATTCCTGCGGCCTGTGGTGCAGGCACTGGTCCACCGTGAAATTGAGAAGCGTTAAGCTCTTCGGCTCGGTCTCTCCTGATTTCTAACCCGTGAGTTTTCTGAATTTTGAGCGGAGGTATTTGACCGTCCGCGCCCGCATCCGTATAGTAATCCTCCAGAGACGAACACTCAAAATATGCCGAGAGAGATTCCGAAAGCGTACGAACCGCAACTGATCGAGCAGCGCTGGGCCAAGCGATGGGCGGAGGAAAAACTATTCCGCGCCGATGTAAACGCGCCGGGGCCTGTGTTTTCCATCGTCATCCCGCCGCCGAATGTGACCGGGTCTCTGCACATCGGACACATGCTGGACCATACGGAGATCGACATCCTCACGCGATGGCGGCGAATGCAGGGGTACAACACGCTGTATCTGCCGGGGACCGATCACGCTGGGATTTCCACGCAGCGCGTCGTGGTGCGCCAGCTTGCAGCGCAAGGGATCAGCTACCGCGATTTGGGTCGCGAGGCATTTGAACGCAAAGTATGGGAGTGGAAGGAAGAATCTGGAGGAACGATCACACGGCAGATGCTTCAGCTCGGCGAAAGCTGCGACTGGACTCGCGAGCGTTTCACGCTTTCGCCGGAACTGTCGCGCGCCGTGACGGAGGTATTTGTACGGCTGTATGAAGACGGCCTGATTTATCGCGGGCACTATATCGTCAACTGGTGTCCGCAGTGCCGCACCGCGATCAGCGATCTCGAAACGGTCCACGAGGAGCGCCAGGGTCATCTCTGGCACATTCGCTATCCAATCGTTGGCACAAACGAATACGTCGTCGTCGCGACGACTCGACCGGAAACCATGCTTGGCGATACCGGTGTTGCCGTTCACCCCAGCGACGAGCGCTATCAACATCTGCTCGGCAAGATGGTTCTACTGCCGCTGATGAATCGCGAGATTCCCATTGTTGATGATTTTGTGGTGGATCGTGAATTCGGCACCGGCGCGGTGAAAGTGACTCCGGCGCACGATCCGAACGACTTCGAAATTGGGCGGCGGCACAATCTGACTGAAATCGACGTGATGACCGACGACGCCAAGATGAGCGCGGCTGCCGGACCGTATGCGGGTTTGGATCGATTCGAAGCGCGAAAACGAATTGTAGTGGACCTGGAAGCTGCAGGCGTGCTGGAGAAAGTTACCGATCATACGCACGCGGTTGGGACGTGTGACCGCTGCGGAACGATCATCGAACCTCGCGCCTCGACGCAGTGGTTCGTGAAGATGAAGCCGCTGGCTGAGCCGGCGATTGCGGCCGTCGAGCGTGGCGATGTGGAACTCCTACCAGATAATCGGCGCCTTGAGTACTTCGAATGGATGCGAAATATCCGCGATTGGTGTATTTCCCGGCAACTCTGGTGGGGGCACCGGATTCCCGCGTGGCATTGCGCCGATTGCAAGGAAATCATTGTGGCACGTCAAGCGCCGACAAAATGCTCAAAGTGCGGTTCTACCAACTTGACCCAAGACACGGATGTGCTCGAGACATGGTTCAGTTCCGCTTTATGGCCCTTCTCAACTATGGGCTGGCCTGACGATACGCCGGACTATCGAAAATACTATCCAACCACTTTGCTGGTTACGGCGTACGACATTTTGTTCTTCTGGGTCGCGCGGATGATCATGATGGGTATGAAGTTTACCGGACAAGTTCCATTCAAGCAGGTCTGGATGCATTCTCTCGTGCGAAACGCAGAGGGCCAGAAGATGTCGAAGTCGAAAGGCACGGGGATCGATCCCGTCGAGCTGAATGAGAAATTCGGAACCGACGCGATGCGCTTCACCCTGGCCAGCATGGCCGCGCCGGGAACCGACATTGTGCTGTCCGAAGATCGCATTCTCAGCTACCGCGCGTTTGCAAATAAAATTTGGAACGCGGCGCGCTTCGTGTTCCTCAATCTGGACAAGTACGAAACTGCTGGCGGGGCGACCTTGGAAACGTTGGCGTCTCCGGAAACGCGTGCATCCGCACCCTTCGCTGTGAATGGGCAAGTCGCTCTCGCAGATCGATGGATATTTTCAAGGCTTGCTCGCACCACGGCGCAGGTAAACGACGCGCTCAAGGATTTCCGATTTCATGAAGCCGCGCACGTCGTGTATCACTTCTTCTGGGGCGATTTCTGCGACTGGTACATCGAATGGGTGAAGCCGGAGCTTGCTTCGACTGACCGCGAGAAAGCGGAAGCGACGTGGAAGAATCTGTTTGCCGCTTTTGAAAGCGCATTGCGGCTGCTGCACCCTTTGATGCCATTCCTCACGGAAGAATTGTGGCATCAATTGCCGCAGCGGGAGGGTGCGCGGTCGATTGCTCTCGACCGATTCCCGGAGGCGGATGCGGCGGAGATGGATACCTCGGCGGAGGAGCAGATTGCGCTGTTGCAGGAGATCATCACGTCGGCGCGCAATATTCGAGCGGAGATGAAACTCGATCCCAAGGCGAAGCTTCCTGCTCAATTGATCGCAACGTCAGTCTGGTCGAAATCGACGGTCGGGGGAAGCCTGGACACGATTTTGCGGCTCGCGGCTCTCTCTTCCCTGTCGTTTTCGAACGCGCCATTCGATTCTGCACAGGGCGTCATTCGGTCCACTAAAGATTTTGAATTGTTTATCGCGTACGAGGCGGCAGTGGACGTCAAGGCCGAAGTCGCGCGGCTGCGCAAGGAACTCGACCGGCTCACCAAAGACGTTGCCTCCAAGCAGCAGCGTTTGGAAGACGAGACGTTCCGTAGCCGCGCCCCGGAACATATCGTCAAGGGGCTTGAGACAACGCTGGCTGAGCGCCGCACCGAATTCCAGAAGGTTGGCGAGCGGCTGACTCAACTTGAGAAGACTTTGGACACTTCGGCCTGACTGTAGGGGCACGGTTCACCGAGAACGTTCACCGTGAACGGCAATGCCGTGCCCCTACTAACTATGAAGCAAACAACGCTCAACGGGACTACCGATCGGCGCATCGATGCCCTTCTTGCGCTGCTTTCCGACAATACGATGATTGTGATCAGCGGGGCGAAGATCGCCCGCGAAATCGGCGTTACGCGCACGACTGTTTGGCGCTGGATTGAGAAGCTCCGTGCGCTTGGCGTTCAAGTAAAAGGACATCCCAGCAGCGGTTATCAGATTGAGAAGGTTCCGGATGTGCTTGTGCCGAAACTTCTTCGCAAACGGCTTTCCCCGGGCCCGTTCGGAAAGCGCATTCACCATTTTTTTAAGACGGATTCGACCAACGCTGTCGCCATGCGCCTTGGAGAGCAGGGAGAACCGCACGGAACGCTGGTGATTGCCGAGGAGCAAACTGCCGGGCGCGGGCGGGGCGGGCACACGTGGCATTCGGAAAAGACCAACGGGATCTATATGACCGTGCTGCTGCGGCCTGCCATCTCGCCGCAGCAGGCGCCGCTGATCACCATGGTCACGGGCCTGGCCGTTAGAGACGCGATTATCGAACAGACGGGCCTGACTCCCGATTTGCGCTGGCCGAACGATTTGCTTTTTGGGCGAAGGAAATTTTGCGGAATCCTGACGGAAATGAATGCGGAGCCGGATCGCATCCATTTCGTTGTAATCGGAATAGGCATCAATGTAAATCATTCCGAAGTTCCGAAAGAACTCGCATCGATTGCCACGTCGCTAAGAATCGAGACGGGAAAAACTTTTTCGCGCGTGGAGATCGTTGCGAAGTTGCTGCGGCACCTCGACTCCTACTACAATCGCTTCCTGGCGGAAGGCGCGGAGCCGGTGGTCGCCCGGTTTTCGGAAGTCTCCAGCTTTGCACGCGGAAAGCGCGTGCGCATTGCCACGGAAATCGAAACGTACACGGGCACTACGGCCGGGCTGGAACCAGGCGGTATCCTGTGCGTAAAGCGCGACGACGGACGCACGCTGCCGGTGATTTCCGGAACACTCTCTGAGGCGGATTGATGCTGCTGACGCTCGATGTCGGGAACACGAACACAGTGCTGGGACTTTTCCGCGAGGCCGAACTGGTGGCACACTGGCGCCTGACGACGGCGCGCGATCAGACCGTCGATGAATACGGCATCCTCACTCGCGATCTTTTTACGCTGGCCGAAATCGATCCGACTGCGGTGTCCGGCGTCATCATCAGTTCCGTGGTGCCGCCGCTGAATCCCACGCTGGAAGAGATGTCCGAGAAATATTTTCATGTGAAGGCGCTCTTTATCGAGCCGGGCGTGAAAACAGGCATGCCGGTGCTGTACGACAATCCTCAGGAAGTGGGCGCGGACCGCATCGTGAACAGCGTTGCGGCGTTTTCGAAATACGGCGGGCCGTGCATCGTGGTGGATTTTGGCACGGCAATTAATTTTGACGTGGTGTCCGCGCGCGGTGAGTACATGGGCGGAGTGCTGGCGCCGGGAATCGGAATTTCCGCGGAGGCGCTCTTCGCCCGCGCAGCGCGATTGTTTCGCGTGGAGATCAAGGATCCCGGAAAGATCATTGGCACAAATACAATGCAATCGCTGCAATCCGGGCTCTATTACGGATACGCGGATATGGTGGACGGCATTGTCGAGCGAATTAAAAAAGTTGTCAGCGACAAGGCGCGCGTGGTTGCGACTGGCGGGCAAGCGCCCATGATCGCGCGGGCATCGAAGCACATCGAAGTGATCGACGAATTCCTGACGCTGGAAGGGTTGCGAATGGTGTGGGAACGCAATCAACCGGCGAAGCAAGCTTCGTCAGCCAGCCCTGTGGGCACATCAGGAGTCCACGCATCCATGGCGCGTAAACCGCGCCCTTGAGTTCAGCGGAAACAATGTCCGAGTTCAACTACTTCAATTACTACACGGAAATCGAAGAGTATTTCTGGCAAAAGCGCGGTGCTCACCTGCTGGTTTCGCCTATCGACTGGGCCATCGTCGAAACGTGGCAGAAGGCCGGCATTCCCCTTCCCGCTGTGCTAAAGGGAATCGATCGCGCGTTCGAAACTTACGCGCGTTCACGACGCGCCGCCGGTGGACGCCAGCTCAAGAGCCTGGCTTATTGCGTGGATGCCGTGCTCGACGCCGCGGAGGAAGAGAAAGAAGCCGCTGCCGGGACCGGACCAAGCGTTGCGAAGAAAAAAGAGGCGGAAGAATCATTTTCGCGCGACGAGCTTCGATCGTTTTTCAACCGAAACAAGGAGCGGCTCTCCGCTGTGGCGACGACATTGCAGACAACGCAGCCGGAATTGGCTTCCCGGCTGAACGATGCTGGCTCGCGGCTTGCCGAAATGTTGCCGCTGATCGACACTCCGGGCGCGCTGGACCTCGAAGATCTGGAGCGGCGGCTTACCGTGGCGGAAGAAAAGCTGAGCGCCTCGCTGACTGCGAACGCTTCCGAAGAATTCATGGTGGAAGTGCGCCGCGAAATGGATCAGCAACTTGCGCCGTACCGGCGAAAGATGAATGCCGCGCAGCTTTCGCAACTTGAACGGCAATATATGCAGAAGCGGCTCTGGGAGCGTTATAATCTTCCCCGCCTGAGCTTATTCTACCTGACCTAAGGCCCCCGGCAGCGGATCACAACTCCCGCAGCGGAAAGCGAATCCAAATGGAAGTACGAATTGAAAAGCTCGTGTATGGAGGGGATGGACTGGCTCATTTCGAAGGCCAGACCGTATTCGTCCCCTTGGTCCTTCCCGGCGAGCTTGTGAGCATTGCGCCTGCGGCGAAAAAGAAAAAGTTTGTGAAAGCAAAAATGGAGCGGGTTGTGGAGCCGTCGCCCGAGAGGGTTGCTGCCCCGTGCCCACATTTTGGAATTTGCGGCGGCTGCAATTATCAGCACATCCCTTATGACGCGCAGATTCGATTCAAGACGGAAATCTTTCGAGAAACTCTGAGCCGAATTGGCCGCGTGAAGTGGGAGGGGGCGATTGATACTCATGCATCCCCGCCCTTCGGCTACCGCAATCGCACGCAATGGAAAATTCGAAAGACGAACGACGGCGCTGAAGGCGCGCGGGGGATTGGTTATTTCGAGGCGGGGAGCACTCGGCTTTGCCCGGTGGATGAATGCGCGATTCTGTCGCCTCGGCTTGCGGAAACGTTCGCGAAGCTGCGAACGTTGCTGGCATCGAGCAAAGTTCTTGCCGCAATCGATGAAATCGAAGCTTTCGCGGATGCTGCCGACGAGAAGATTCTCCTGAACCTTTCCGCCGAACGGTTGACGGAATCGTCTGAGGCGATTGCGGCGGCGTTGCGCTCATCGCTTCCCTACGCCGAATCGATTCTGGTGCAGGATCGGCGCGCCGATAAGTTTGAATTGAGCGGCCCGGGCTATCTGAATTATTCCGTGGGAAGCGGCACTTTCCGCGTGGGGCATCTTTCATTCTTTCAGGTGAACCGGTTCCTGATCGACAAGTTGGTGGAGATCGTGATCGGGGACAGTCGCGGCAGGCTTGCGCTGGACCTGTATGCGGGTGTCGGTCTTTTCACGGTCGCGCTGGCGCAGCGGTTCGAACGCGTCATCGGCGTCGAAGCCAATCTTGCGGCGGCGAAGGATTTGGAAGTGAATCTTCAATCGAGCGGCGGAACTTCTCCCTCGCATCATCATGCGACGACCGAAGCGTTTCTTTCGCATTGGAGCGAGAAGCCTGACCTGGTTATCCTCGACCCGCCTCGCGCGGGCGTTGAGCCGCAGACATTGACACGGCTCAAGAAACTGGCTCCCTGGCGCATCAACTATCTCTCGTGCGATCCGGCTACTTTGGCGCGGGACCTCTCCGACCTGGTGGGGACGCAGGACGCTCCCGGGCCTTACGAGATTCGGGATATTAATTTGTTTGACATTTTTCCACAAACGTATCATATGGAGGCTTTGGTTCGACTGAAACGGCGAACGTGAGACTACCTTCAATTTGGCCCGTCGTCTGTTTTGCCGGAGGGGTTCTCCTCTCCGGCAAGCTCGCTTTACGCTTGCATCTGACGCCTCGGATATTTCTTGTGACCGCAGCCTCCCTTCTGGTTGTTGGATTGATTGTCCTTTCCAGAAACTGGATTCTTCCCGCCGGAATTGCGGCTACAGCAGCATGGCTGTGTTTGGGATGTGTGGCGGCCAGCCTGGAACGGATTTCGATCCCGGAAAATCTTGCTAGTTCGCTCATCGAGTCCGGCAAACTCGATTCGAGCGTGGCTCTGCGTTGGCGTGGCCGCCTGCGCGGCGATCCGCTGGCGCTCCCATGGGGAACACAGTACGAGATGCAACTGGATGAGGTCGAGACTGCCACTGGGGCTATGCCGGTCAGCGGAGGATTGCGGCTTACCTCCTACGGTGAAAAATCAAGCAGCGGCGCGATTCCATTGGCCAGAGCCGGGGATCGCGTGGAAGTTCTGGCTCGCGCGAACCAGATTCGCAATTTCGGCAATCCTGGCAGCTTCGATGAGCGGGGCTACCTTGCGCTTCAGGGGATTCATTTGCAGGGTACGTTGCGCAACGACCGGCTTCTGACAGTGCTCGATCATCCGAGTCTGACGATTTCCAATCGCCTCGCTCGCCTGCGTGGCGATTTTCTCCGTTCCATCGACGATATTTTTGCTTCGCGCTCCGAGCAGGCGGCGCTGGCGCGGGCGATGCTGTTGGGTGACCGCAGCTTTGTGGAACGCGACCGCGTCCTCGCGTTTCAACAGACTGGCGTGTACCACGTTCTGGTTCTGGCAGGACTGCACGTGGGAGCGCTGACTGCTTTTTTCATCTGGGCAGGGCGGCGACTGCGCCTCTCGCTGTTCATGCGGACGATCCTCACTCTGACTGTATTGGCAACCTATGTGGGCATCGTCGAAGACCGCCCGCCAATTCTACGCGCAGCGTTGATGGCAGCGTTGTACCTGTCGGCGCGTTTGCTGTATCGGCGCATGGACTTGCTAAACGTTGCCGCTCTCGCTGCGCTTGGTATTCTGATCGTGCGTCCTTCTGAAATCGGCGATTCCAGCTTCCTTCTTTCATTTTCCACCGTGGGCATTATCGGAGCCCTGGCCGTCCCGTGGATTACGCAATCCAGCGAGCCTTATCTTCACGGGCTCGAACATTTGAGCGACATGGGGCGCGATGTATCGCACGCCCCGCGTGTAATTCAATTTCGAATCGAAATGCGCGCTGCGGCGGCGTGGATTGCGGCGCTGCTTCCGCGACAGGCGGCGCCATTCGGACCGCGACTCCTTGCAGCGCCCGCGCGCGCCGGCTTGTATTTTTCGGATTTATTGGTGATTTCGACAATCCTTCAACTCGGAATGCTAGCCCCGCTTGCCTACTACTTTCACCGCGTAACACTTGTGGGGCCTTTTGCTAACATTCCCGCGCTCCTTCTGACAGGCTTGATCGTGCCCTTAGGTTTTTTCACATTGCTGGTTTCCCTGGCATCGCACGCCGCTGCTGTCTGGCTGGCAAAAGGTCTCGGAGCTTTTCTTTCCGTTCTTGGAACATCGGTGGAGTGGTTTGCGCGGTGGCACCACGCGAGTTACCGGATACCGGAGCCGCCGCTGATCCTGATCGCGGTCTTCGCCGCCATTGCGATATTCCTCTCTACAGCAATTCGGTCGCGGCGGCTGGCGGGGCAATGGATTTCAGCGGCGCTTTTCATAATCACCGCGACACTGATCGCGACGCATCCCTTCGCGCAAAATCTCACCGGCAAGAATCTCGATTTGACTGTGCTGGATGTCGGCCAGGGTGACAGCCTCTTTGCCACATTTCCGGATGGCCACACGATGCTGGTCGATGCGGGGGGCGCGCTGGGGACGATTCATTCCGGCGGCATGCATTCCGGCCTTGACGTTGGAGAAGATGTGGTTTCGCCGTATTTGTGGTCGCGTGGGTTGAAACAAATCGATGTCGTTGCGCTCACCCATGCGCATATGGACCACATCGGCGGGCTTCCCGCTGTGCTCGACAATTTTCGTGTCAAGGAACTGTGGGTGGGGCGAGATATCGACATTGCGGTTTACCGTGACGTTCTTGCACTTGCGCAACGGCGCGGCGTTCGTATCGTTCACTTAAAGCAGGGCGACACATTCACGTGGGGAAACGTCACTGGAAGCGTCCTGTGGCCCGAGGAGGACGACGCGCACGATGCCGCAAAAAACGACGATTCGCTGGTGATGCGGCTGACGGATGGTTCGCAATCGTTTGTGCTTTCGGGCGATATTGAGCGGCCTTCCGAACGGGAGATCCTCGCGGAGAATGAACCGGTGAATGCAACTTTCCTGAAAGTGGCGCACCACGGGAGCAAGACTTCTACTACCGACGCGTTTTTGTCGAACGCACATCCGGCCTATGCCGCGATTTCGGTGGGGAGGGACAACAGCTTCGGGCATCCCTCGCCGGAAGTTGTCGAGCGGTTGGAATCTGCGGGAGTACGCGTGTATCGCACGGATCGCGATGGGGCTATCACGGCGACGACTGACGGGCAGACGCTGAATGTGAGTTCATACATTCACGCAGCGCCTTAAACGGAATCCGCGACTTAATGCCGCCACAGCATCAATGCCCATAGAATTGCCATCGCTATTGCCAGGCCGATGGCCGCTTCGTATTCGCGGTTTTTCAGATACTGCGCCCAGGAAAATTGTTCGCCCGGGTTGGGAGCTACGGACAAGCGAGGCCAGAAGGCCGGCACGCGGGAGCAATACTCGACAAAGGCGTCCCCGTACAGCTTCTTGATCTCGGTCTGCTCACGGCGAATCACCATCGGATAAAAAATGATTAGATACGCGGCGAGGAGTCCGGTGGAAACCCATGAATGGCTCGCCACTGAAAAGCCGACAGCAAGCAGGACACTTCCGAGGTAAAGCGGATTGCGCGTGTGGGCGTATGGACCTGAAGTTGCAAGCTGTTTGCCTTTGCGCAGATGTCCGGCCGCGTATCCACGAAGCAAAAGTCCGAATAGCGCGATCCCCACTCCGCTGGCCAGCCATTTCAATTGCGGCCTCGCAAAATAGAAGGCGGCAATGCCCACGGGATACCCTACGCGAACTCGCCAGCGGATCCAGAAATTGGTCTGGCTGCTCATGTGGAAACCTTCAGGCAGGTGTCCACCGCATCGAGCACTTGCTCCACTGAAATTCGAAGCATCGCTGGGGAGTACGTCGCACGCCGCTTGTAGCTGATTTCCTCGGGCCGCGCTTCGCTCACGATTACTGCGCCCGGAACAAATGGCCCGTTCCGGGCGGGATCGGTAGGCCCGTACAGGCCGACAACAGGCGCGCCAAGAGCGGCAGCAAGATGCAACGGCCCTGAATCCGCCGCGACTACGCAGCGCGCGTGAGCGAGCAATCCCATTAATTCTTCGAGTGTGGTATCCATCACGATTGGCGTTGCCGGATGCGCCGCCTGACGAGCCTCTTCTGCAATAGACTCTTCGCCGGGAGCGCAAAGCAGGATCGCCTGGATGTGGTGTTTATTTCCAAATTCCTTGCAAAATTGGCCGTAGCGTTCGGCGGGCCAGCACTTCGCGCGCCAGCTTCCTCCTGGGCCCACCACTATATATTCGCTAATTCCCAGCTCGACCAAACGTGCGCGAACCGAGGCGGCGCCGCCGGCAGGAACGCGAAGCGGGTATTCAGGCTTGGCGGGTCGAATAGCTCCCGCACTCTCCGCCAGGGAATAATTCAACTCCGCGACGTGACGCCCAACAGGAGTAACACGTTCGGTGTACAGCAGCGCCGCTCCCGATTCGCGCGCCCAGCCGCGCTCAAATCCGATTCGTCGCTGAGCCGCGGATAGCATGGCAAGCACAGACGATTTGTAGAGACCCTGAAAATCGATTGCACATGCGTATTTATTTTCGCGCAAGCGGCGAACGCACTTCACAGCGCCAAGTAACGATCCACGGTCGACCGGAATGACCTCATTGATGGCCGGGCTGCCTTCAAGCACGGGAGCCCATTTTCGATCGACCACCCAATCGATCCGCGCATTCTTGTGCGCGACCCGAAGCGCCGCCACTGCTGGCAGTGTGTGCAGAATATCGCCGAGGGCCGTGAGCCTCACGACCAGATAGCGCTCACCGCCATCAATCATTTCGATTGCGCATCGAGAATGCGGCTCACCGCTTCCGTCAGATTTTCCGCAAGCGCATCGGGTTGCCTGGGCCAATTAGCGCGGTGCAATTCGTATTCGCCGCGACCGTACCCGGTCATCACCAGAATTCCGCGCCCTCCGGCAGCGTGGCTCATTTCCAGATCGGCATAGCGGTCGCCAACCACCCAGGAAGCCGCCAGGTTGAGCGCGTGTTCGCGGGCAGCGCGTTCGAGCAAGCCGGGATTCGGCTTGCGGCATTCGCAGGCATCTTCGGTTTTGTGGGGGCAAAAATAAATAGCATCGATGCGAGCGCCTTCGGCAGCAAGTTCTGCAACCATTGTTTCATGTACCTGATGAACCAGTGACTCAGGAAAAATATTTCGCGCCACACCGGATTGATTGGTGACCACGATGACCGGAACGCCGGCATTGTTCAATCGGCGAATCGCGGCGGCCGCAAACGGAAACAGTTGCATGCGGTCGATGTGATTCACGTAGCCCATTTCTTCACAGATCGTTCCGTCACGATCCAGAAAAGCGGCGCGTCGCAGGACCGTCGTCTCAGGCTTCTGATTGCTCCGGGATTGGGAATCTCTCATTTTGTGTTGAATACTTCGCGCGGCATCGAAAACCGAATCCACTGTAATTCGCGTCATGCAGCGGTGATCCACCGGGCAGCTTCGGAGAAAACAGGGGCTACACGAAACGGCCTCGCGGATCAGCGTGAATTGGTGCGTCACGGGTGAAGTGCCGTCCGGGTCGGTGGAACCGAAAATGCCAATCACCGGAAGCCCAGCAGCGGCAGCTACATGCATCGCACCTGAATCGTTGCCGATAAAAATCGAACACGCGCTAAATAGTGCCGCCAGTTCGCGCATGGAAGTCTGACCGGCGAGTGAAATCGCACGGTTCTTCATCAGCGAACAAATTCCGGCCGCCATTTCCTTTTCATTGTGCGTGCCAAAAAGTATAACATCCGCGCCGCATTCGGAGACTAGGCGATCTGCAAGCGCCGCGAAGCGCTCCGGCGGCCAGCATTTTGCCGCGCCATAGGAAGCGCCGGGAGCAATCGCGCATCGCCATGCGCCGGGCCTCGCGCCTGCCTGCAGCAACGCAGCTTCCGCCTCTGTTTTCGCTGTGCTGCCCACCTGCAATTGAATCCGGGGAACTTCGCCGCGTGTTTCGATCCAACCGACACGCCGAATCAATTCCAAATAGTAATGCGATTCGTGCGGGGGGATTTCTCCGTCTTTGGGAACAGGAACGGCCGTAGTAAGCAGTGGCGCGCGCCCATCGCGAGCATATCCGATTCGCTGCGGAATTCCCGCGCGCCACGCGATCCACGCGGCTTCGAATGCGTTCTGCAAGAAAAGGGCGAGATCGAATCTCTCGCCGCGCAATTCGCCAATTAGTTTCTCGCGGCCCGTCCATCCACTGTGACGGCCTGCATTTTCGTAATCCAATATCGCGTCCGCGAAAGGTTGGCTCCGACACAAGTCCGCCACGGCTGGCTTTGCCAACACAACAATTTGATCCTTCGCGTGTGTGCGCCGAACCGCTTCGAGCGCGGGTATCGCCATTACGGCATCGCCGACCCAATTGGGTGCGCGGACCAGAATTTTCATAGCGCGGCTCGATTCTGGTAGCGGCTCACAGCCTCGGTGATGGCGGCGCGGAACTCTTCGCCGGGCAATTCCAGCGATATTCGGCAGCAATAGACCGGGAGTGCGTGGAACTGAACGTGGCGGAGATTCCAGACATCTTTCTCCGTGCACAACAGAGCGTCCGCGCCGTTGCTTTTTGCGGCATCTTCCAACTCCGACGCCTCAGGTTGCGTATAGACATGATGATCGTGAAAACGGCGTTCTCCGGCTAACTGAAATCCCCAACCTTGCAGGTCCTGGAAAAAAGCTGACGGATTCCCGATTCCACAAAAGGCCATGAAGCTCACGCGGGACCACTCCTGCGTTGGCAGAGGCTCCGCAAGTTGAGGAACGCGGAGCACGGATTCCAGTTTCGTCGATGTAAAGAAAATAGGGCAATTTGTGTGGCGGCGGATGATGGTCTCGACCGCAGGTGCAGATCCCTCCACAGCCCGGGTAATCACAACCACGCTGGCGCGCCGAAGAGCGGAAATCGGCTCGCGCAAACGCCCGACAGGCAATGTCGCGCCTCCGCCGAAAGGGTCCGTCGCATCAATTAGGACGATGTCCGCATCGCGCTTCAATCTTAGATGTTGAAACCCGTCGTCTAAGACGAACCATTCTGTGCCGTGCCGCGCGAGGACTTCACCGTTTTTAAACCGATCTGCGCCCACTCCAATCTTTACTCGACCGGTGAGGCGTTCGCGCAGCAGCGCCACTTCATCGCTCTGCGGTTCTCCCTGCTTTCCGTCCTCAGTGCTCCCCGGCTTCGTACCGCGATATCCTCGCGTCAGAATCGCTGTTCGCTTCCCTTCGGAAGCCAACCGCTCCGCAATCCAAAAGACCATGGGAGTCTTTCCCGTTCCCCCAACAGTAAGATTGCCCACGCTGATGACCGTTCCCGGCAACTTTCTGGACCGAAAAATATTGTGCTTGTAAAACCAGCCTCGCGAACGTCCGACAATAGAATAGAGCACGGAAAGAGGCCACAGTATCCGGCGCATACCCAATGCCCGCGTCAAATTCTGCTCCCACGAGAGTCCATCACTTGTGCAATGCGGCCCAGCACGCGCGCCGTCGCGCCGCGATTTTGCTCGACCAGGCTGCGCGCGGCAACTCCCATCCGCGATGCGCGCACATTGTTCTGTAGCAAATCGATCCAGGCCTCTCCCAATTCTTCTGCGGAGTTCACCTGCACCGCCGCTTCAGCGCCAAGAAATTTCGCCGACATTTCGCGAAAATTATCCATCGACGGGCCGTACACCGGAACTTTGCTGAAGGCAGCGGGCTCAAGGATATTGTGTCCCCCAGCGGGGACCAGCGAGCCACCCACAAACACTGCGTCTGCCAGACGATAAATGCCGGCTAGTTCGCCCACTGTATCCAACAGAAAAACGCTGCCCGGCTGCGCGAGAGTCGAATTTCTAGTGCCGTTCATCGTGATTCCGCTACGGCGCACGAGTTCTCGGCGAGCTGCCCCGACAATTCTGGCTGCCGCATCGAATCGCTCCGGCTTGCGAGGAGCAAGGATCAGCACGGCACGCGGAAACTGCCGCTCGACTTCAGCAAATGCGCGCAGAACTTGATCTTCTTCATCCGCCAGCACGCTTCCCGCGATCAGCACCGGATGGCGTTCGCTTCCCGAAAGTTCAAGATCGAGCCACGTTGATAGTGGACTCTCCGGCGGATCGCTGAGATCGTACTTGAGATTGCCGGTCACGAAAACGCGATCTGCCTCCGCGCCGAGTTCCAGGAGGCGCGATGCATCATGATCGCTTTGCATGAGGAAAAGCGTCGCGTCGCTCAAAATTCGCTTCAGAAATTCCCGTAACAAGCCGCCCGAGAACGAGATCGCACGCTGGAAGCCGCGAAACGACCGCTCTGACAATCTCCCGTTCACGAAAATGACGGGTACACCCGCGCGACGGCACTCCCGCAAGAAGTTGGGCCAAATTTCAGTTTCCATGACGATAACGATCGTCGGACGGACAGCTTTCAACGCGCGCCTTACCGGCCCTTTCCAATCGAGCGGAAAGTAAAAGACTGCATCGGCGAAATTCATCCGCTCGCGCGCTAACTTTTGCCCGGTCGCAGTCGTCGTGGAGACAATCAGACGCCGTCTTCTGTAACGCTGCTTCAGTTGCAGGGCCAGCGGCAGCGCGGCTAGCACTTCGCCGACCGACACCGCATGGATCCAGATTGGGCCCTCGCCAGGCTCTTCCCGCTTCGCCGAACGCAATTCCGGCGGCAACCCCCAACCCAGGCGTTCACGAACATGGCCCAGATATTTTCCGTCGATCAGGCCGCGAATGAGGAAGTAGGGAGAAAGCAGGAGCATGCCTGCGGCGGTCAGCAAACTGTAAAGGGCGTACATTCAAAAACGCCTTATAAACACTGTTTGTAAGCAAGCCATGGAAACGTCACATTCGCGCCGGTAAACGGGATATTATAGGGGCAGCGGGATTCCCTTGGATACATCCGACGCATAGGAATGCGAGAACCCGCCGCCCGAATCCCGCATCATAGAGATCGAACTTATGCGCTGCCGACTACTGACGATCGCTGTACTGTGGCCCTTGAGCCTGTTTGCGCAAACCGCGCAAGTCGATCCTATGACGCTCACTACGCGCGACGCGCACCAGAATCTGACGATCGTCGCCGACCCTTACGTTTCCTCCGATCGCTACACGAAAGAGACGTTCGGCAAGAAATCTCCTTACGATGCGGGCATCATTGCAATCAACGTTTACTTTCGCAATGACAACGATTCCCCGGTTCGGATCAGTCTGGACACAATTCGACTGGAGGTCTCAAATCCCGGCGAGGGCCGGCAACATCTGGAGCCTCTCGCACCTGAGGATGTCGCTGACCGCACGGTGCTGAACGCCCACGCGAATCCAGCGGCCACGCATCGTCCATTCCCCTTTCCCGGATCGGGTTCGAATTCCGGCAAGAGCAAAGCGTGGAACGAAATGGATGCTTCGCTTCGGTCAGTGGTGCTCTCCACAGAAGTTTTGCCGCCCCATGCAACCACGCATGGATTTCTGTTCTTCGATATGAATCACCAATTCGATGCCATCCGCCACTCCCACGTCTACATTCCCGATCTGGCATTCATGACCGACAAGAAAGCGCTCTTCTTCTTCGAAATCGACCTGGGCGCTGTGCCCATACACTAACCCACTTTGTGGACGGAAATTTGCCGAACCGCACGTCGTCGGATAGAATGCTCTTCCCTAACGGGCCAACTCTTCAAAATGACACTCCTTGATGAATTGAATTCTGGACAGCGTGAAGCTGCAACGGCATTGGAAGGACCTGTTCTGATCCTGGCAGGAGCAGGGACTGGCAAAACACGCGCCATTACCTATCGGATCGCCCACATTATCGAGCAGGGCGTCCTTGGAAGCGCGATTCTGGCTGTAACGTTCACGAACAAGGCCGCCGGGCAGATGAAGGAGCGCGTCCGAGAACTGCTGCTCCGACAGGGGCTTTCCTACGACGATCCGTGGATCGGGACGTTCCACTCGTTTTGTGCCTGGATGCTGCGCCGTGAAGCGCAACGCCTGAGCCTGCCGCGTGATTTCAAGATTTACGATGCGGACGATCAAACCGCCGTGGTCAAGCTGGCGCTTGAACAGCTCAACATCAGGGACCCCGGGGAGAAAATCCGCGGACTGCTAGAGCGCATCAGCTTCGCCAAAAATCATAATCTAACTCCCGCGCAGGTTGCCACGGACGCAGCGAAACGCAACGATCCTTTGGGCATTACAGCGTCCAAGGTGTACGAGACCTACGAAAAGATTCTTCGCAAAGCGGGTGCAGTCGATTTTGACGATCTACTACTTCGCGCCGTGCAAGTTTTGAAGCAATTCCCTGACGCGCGCGCCACCTGGCAGAACCGCTTCCGCTACATTCACGTGGACGAATATCAAGACACCAATCGCGTGCAGTATGACCTGCTGCAACTTCTGGTGGGAGCGTCGCGCAATATCTGCGTCGTCGGTGACGAGGATCAATCGATCTACCGCTGGCGGGGCGCGGACGTTGGCAACATTCTTCGCTTCGACGAAGATTATTCCGGCGCGCGCGTGGTGCGACTGGAAGAAAACTATCGCTCGACCCAGAAAATTCTGGATGCCGCCGCCGGTGTCGTCTCCAATAATCAGCGGCGACTAGGAAAAAACCTGAAGAGCACGCGCTCTGCAGGCACGAATTTGGCGTTCTTTGAAGCCCGCGACTCCAAGGCCGAGGCCGAATACGTCGGTGACCGCATACGCATCCTGCATGGCGACGATCCCTCGTTGCATGTCGCTATTTTGTATCGCACCAATGCGCAGTCGCGCGCTTTTGAAGAGGCGCTTCGAGCTCGCGGGATGCGGTACCGGATGCTCGGCGGGTTTTCGTTCTATCAGCGCGCGGAAATAAAAGACGCGCTGGCCTACGCTCGTATGGCGATTTTCCCGGACGACGATATTGCCCTACTGCGAGTGATTAATACTCCGCCGCGAGGCATCGGTAAAACAACGATGGACTCGCTTTCCGCGCTGGCACGCGAGCATGACACGTCCCTGTGGGTCGCGATCGAGGATATGCTCAGCGGTTCTACTTCCGGCCGTGCGATGGCCCCTCTAAAGGATTTCCGGACGCTGATCGAAACGCTTCAGGCGGAAGGCGCTTCCCTGCCCCCTGCGGAATTCCTGCAATCGATCCTCACGCGGAGCGGCTACATGGACATGCTGACGCAGCGGGATTCGAGCGAAGATACCGCCCGCGCTGACAACCTGAATGAGTTGGTCAATGCGATGGCGGAAGCGTCCGAGCGGGGCGAAACGCTGACGGATTTCCTGGACCGCGCCGCTTTGGTCAGTGACTCGGATGGTTTCGATGAGAACGCGCTGATTACGCTGATGACTTTGCACAGCGCGAAGGGCCTGGAGTTCGATCACGTTTTCCTGACCGGCATGGAGGAAGGAATTTTTCCGCACAGCCGGTCGCAAAACGACAACGAGGAACTCGAAGAAGAGCGCCGCTTGTGCTACGTGGGGATGACCCGAGCCAAGGAAACACTCACGCTGACACGCGCGGTCTATCGCCGCATGTATGGCTCCGAACGCCTCACCGGCTCCATGCCATCGCGATTCCTGCAGGAGATTCCGGGAGAGCTGATCGATACCGCGGCAGGGTCGCTCGCGGATGCAGGTGAAACGCGGCGTTATGAGCCCGACCCTGAATATTCGTACTCCGAAGAGGAATTTACGCGCCGGATGCGGGGCGTCGCGCCTCCCTCTCGCACTTCCAGCAGCACGGTCACCAAAACGCGTGCGCCCGCAGCACCGCGGCTCGGACGCTCCAGCGGCGCAGCGAATCCGTTGATCGGACAACGCGTGCGCCACGGCACTTACGGCGCGGGTACTATCATCGCCGTCGAAGGTGAGGGCGAGGAACGCAAGCTAACGGTGCGGTTCTCCGATCATGGGACGAAGAAACTGCTTGAGCGCTACGCCAACCTGAGCTGGGCGTGATCAACAGCCTCATCGCGAAGATTTGTGACTCACGTAGATAACATGGCGAGGGCCGCCCTTTTTCATGCGGCCACGCACCCGCTGCATTTCGACATCGAATCTGCCGCGGCGCAAACGCTGTTCGAATTTTCGATCCTCTTGCGCTGACCAGATCGCCAGCACCCCTCCCAACTTGAGAGCGGCACGGGCGGTGGCGATTCCGCGATCGTTATAGAGCGCTGCATTATTGGAGGCGGACATTGCGGTGGGGCCGTTGTCCACGTCGAGCAGCACGGCATCGAACTTCCCGGGAAGTGAACGGAGCGTGACTGCGACGTCGCCTGTCTCGACCTGTACGCGCCTATCGTCTAGTGGATTCCCCGCTAACGCTCCAAGCGGACCGTGATTCCACTCCACCACTGCAGGGAGTAGCTCAACGACGACAACGTTTGCGTCGGGGGTGAGAAGATCGAGCGTAGCCCGTAGTGTGAACCCCATTCCAAGACCGCCGATGAGTACGCTAGGCTGCTTCAGCGTACGCGCCCGCCGGCAGGCGAAAGTGGCCAGCGCTTCCTCGGATCCGTGCATCCGGCTTGACATGAGGATATCGCCGCCGGAGAGTATGATGTACTCGTCATCGCGACGGACCAATTTCATGACCGTACCATCTGGAGAAAGCGTCTCGCCGAGCAACTCGAAGGGCTTCACGAGTGTGATGTTACAGGATTGGAATTCATGTTCCTAATCGGACTAATTAATGTTAATAGATGAATTACAGACTGACTGAAGGAGCTACGATGCAAACTAGAATTGCCCTGCCAATACTCTTGAGTGGCCTGCTTGCAATGGTCCTGCAAGCGGAAGCGCGACCTGCCAAATCGCCAAGCCAGTCCCCAGTAGCTCTAAGCGGAAAGGTGACATCGCGGGAAGAAGGCACGATGGAGGGCGTGCTAGTCAGCGCGAAGAAGGACGGCTCGACAATCACGGTGAGCGTGGTTAGCGACAAGCAAGGCCATTTCGGATTTCCGGCGAATCGATTGGAGCCGGGCCATTACGCACTGGCGATTCGCGCGGTCGGATACGATCTGGACGGGCCGGGAGCCGCAGACGTTGTCGCACACAAAAATGCGACTGCCGATCTCAAGCTGGTGAAGACCAAGGACCTTGGCTCTCAGCTCACCAATGCGGAATGGCTGATGAGCATTCCCGGCACGGACGCACAGAAGGTTTCCTTCCTGTTGGGGAATTGCATCAACTGCCACACGCTCAAGCGTCCGATCAGTTCGAAGTTCACGGCGGATGAATTCGTTCAGGTGATTACACGCATGAAGAGCTACACGCAGACCAGCGAGCCTTTGAAGCCCCAACGATCGCCGGAGAGCGAGATCGCGCGTTCGGTGCGCCCGGAGGATTATCGCAGCCTGGCCAATTATCTGGCGACGGTGAATCTGAGTTCCACATCCACCTGGGAGTATCCGCTCAAGACGCTTCCGCGGCCCACGGGCCGGTCTACTCATGTAATTATCACGGAGTACGGCTTGCCGAGGCCGACGATCATGCCGCATGACGCCATTGTCGATGAGCACGGATCGGTGTGGTATTCGGATTTCGGCGACCAGGATTTGGGGCGGCTCGATCCAAAGACGGGCAAGGTCACTCAGTGGCCCGTGCCGAAGCCAAAGGCGGACTTCCCCGAGGGCATGCTCGATATCGAAGAGGCCAAAGATGGAACCATCTGGCTGGGAATGATGTCGCAGGGAGGACTTGCCAGGTTCGATCCGAAAACTGAACAGTTCCGAATCTATAAAGCCCCCGAAGTGATGAACGACGATGGCACGCCGAAAAATGGAGTTCGGATGCGCGAGGTGACGCTCCAATACGCCGTGGACGGGAAAATCTGGACGACCGAAGACAACGGCGAAATCGCGCGCTTCGATGTCAACACGGGGAAATATGAAAGGGTCGAGCCGCTCAAGGGAACTTCGCTAACCCCATACGGGATATACGGCATCGCCGCGGATTCGCACAACAATCTGTACTTTGCGGAGATCGGCCACGGCCACGTGGGACGGATCGACGCCAAGACGATGAAGGTCACCTTATGGCCGATTCCCACGCCCAATTCGCGCCCTCGCCGCATTGAGATGGACGCGCAGGACCGCCTGTGGGTGGCCGAATATGGCAGCAACAAAATTGCCCTGTTCGATACCAAAACGGAAAAGTTCACCGAATGGGAGATGCCGACTAAGTGGACCTGGCCGTATTACGTTACCCCAGACAAGAATGGTGAATTGTGGACGGGCGGAATGAACACCGATCGTGTCGTGCGCGTGAATCCAAAAACCGGCGAAACCATTGAGTACCTAATGCCCCGAGATACCAACATTCGCCGGGTGTTCGTGGATAACTCTACGACTCCGGTTACTTTCTGGACGGGCAGCAATCATGGTGCTGCCATCGTCAAGGTCGAGCCGCTGGATTAGGACCATCTCGTAAGTTAGGTATTGTGGGTCGCGGCTCCTACAGCGAAATAAGATCGTTACAAAATGAGGCTTTATCCCCTTAAGTCTGGTGCTACGATCTTGCCACTTCGGCAATAAAGTTTGGCCTATATTCATCGGAGGATTCGAATGAAACGGATTGCCCTGTTTGTATTCGGCGTGCTGATGGTCTCAACCAATGCATTTTCGCAGTCGCCTGCCGACCCAATCGAGAAGGCCTTGCTCGCGGCTCCGGAAAATCTGCGCGCGGATGCGACGGTCATCAAGTGGAAGCCCGACTTCACGTACGAGACGTTGAAGAAAGGGATCAACGGAATCGTCTGCTACGACCGGTCGGGGCAGGCTGAACAGCAGCCGTTCATGATCGAGTGCACCACCGAGGGGAACCTGAAACGCGCCGCTCAGAATATGAAGTTCGAATCGATCGGTGACAAGGTCAAGACGCAGGCGCTGCTCGATGCCGCCGAAAAAGACGGGACGCGAGAGAAGCCCGAATACGGCTCGGTGTGGTACCACTTCATGGGCGCCGACCGTGAACACGCCCGCGCGCACATGACCATCGCCGTGCCCGGCGCAACGACGAAATCAACCGGCCTGCCTGAAACCCGAAGGCAGTCTGGGGTTTGGATTATGAATCCGGGGACTTCGACGGCGCACCTGATGACGCCGGGGGAATAGCGGTACTACGGCTCTTAATGTGGGGTGCCATGTCCCGGTAGGCCCGTTCCTAAAAACTTTGACCAAAGCCGAGAATGGCCCCATTTACTACCTTCCTCTTATATGGTTCCGTGTGCCGGCGGGTGCATTAATGTGTTGGATTCGAAAATCCCCTTTTCGTCCTGGCGAGGATGTCGCATCACGCATGGTTTCGCTGCTTTCTGAAGAAGCAGCCGGATCTGGCACGCCTTTGACCGAAGCAGAAAAAGAAATCCTTCGCAGTGAGGTTGCATCTCCTAGCGAAGAATTGCGCCAAAAGTCATTAAAGCTCATAGGACAGATCCTCGAAAGAGAGCGCGGGATGGCAATGGAAGAAAACTCCAAGGGCTTCGGCGCATGCCTGGAATGGGTCGAGCCAGATTATCCAAACATCGCAGCCTTTGCTGAGGAAGTCATCATGAATGGTGGTGTTGGGGGATTGCCACCACTCCATGGACGACGGTGGTTCAAAGATCGCGCTCAGCTTATTGGCAGTGGTTTTCTCATCGTGCTTTTTATGCTTTTGATTGGCGCAGTTTGGGGTTTGATTTCCAGTCGGAAATAGCGGCAGACGAGGACCGTCAACACCAACCCTTGACAAATAGGCTTTCAGGAATTTGAGACACTGAGCGCAATCAATTCTGTCCTCTAGCATCTCCATTAATTTCGTCCGCTAGACGGCCCCCTGTGCAGCGCTACGCCGCGACGCCCACTTTAGCGCGCGATACACCGGGTAGCTCGCAGCAAGAACAACGAATGTAAGCGGCGTATTCTCCCGGTCAGATGCAAGCGCCCCAACCAGAAACACAATCGAGGCCGCGAGAGCCAACGACGTAGTCCACGGATAGCCCCAGGCTCGATACGGCCGCTCGGTTTCCGGCATTCGGCGACGCAGCACGAACAGGGACACGAACGTGAGCGCGTAATCGGCCACGAAGAATGATGCGAGAATCGCGGCCACTCGCTCGAAGCTGAACATCGCAAAGCACAGACCCACGGCTGTAGAAAGCCATAGCGACGGGGCCGGAATGCCTCCGGCGTTCACCCGTGCGAAGAGCGGAAAGAACAGCCCGTCGCGACTCATCGCATAGAGCGCTCGTGACGTCGCCATTTCCATAGCGTTGACGCTGCTCAGCAGCCCCACGACGACTACGACGCGGATGAAGTTGTCTCCCGCCACTCCCAGCACGCGTCGCGCGGCAATTCCCATTGCAAAATCGCTGCCGGCAAATTCGCGGACCGGCACCAGATGGACGACCGCCGCGTTCACAAGGAAGTAGATGGCGAGCACAGAAAATACCGTGCCGAAAATAGACCGTGGAATATCCCGGCCCGGATTGTGGACTTCCCCGCTGAAGTACACCACGCCGTACCAACCGTCGTAGGTATAAATCACCGCTTGCAGTGCCAGAACGAACGCAACAAACAGCGGCCAGCCCACCGGGACCGCAGCGCTTGTTGCTACAGCTGTTGCCGGAGTCGCATGATGCGCAAAGCACACCACCACGACCGCCAGAAAAAGGACCGCCTTCAAAATCGTAGTCAGGTTCTGCACGCCGCTGCCAAACTTCATGCTTTTCCATTGCAGCAGCGCAAACAGCAGGATCACGCTGGCGGCAAGCGCACGCACGTGCCCATGCGCCACGGGCAGGATATCGGAAGCATACTCGGCGAAAACGATGGAAACCGCGGCAAAGCTGCCCGCCGTCGAGATCCAGTCGCTCCAGCCCACGATGAATCCCGCGTAATCGCCGAGCGCGGCCCGCGCGAAATTGTACTGTCCTCCACTATGCGGCAGCAGCGCGCCCAACTCGGCGAATTGCAGCGCCCCCAGCGTCATATAGATTCCGCCCGTGGCCCAAGCCGCGAAGTACAACCACGTCGAAGGCAGCAGCGCGGCGATCTCGCCCGGAGTGCGCACGATCCCCGCGCCAATCGTGTTCCCGATGGCAACAGCAATTCCGAAACCGATGCCCAGCGTGGCGATTAGCCGTCCATGCCGGGGATGTGGTGTGCTCGCAGGTTCGGACTTTATGACCAAAGAAGTTGGTCTCCCTGATAAACGAAAAGCCATCATAGCTGAGCAGCTTGTTGGCACAAGCAGAAGTTGGTTTTTGGTGGCACAGGTTTCAACCTGTGCTACTGTCATAGGTAATATCCTTATTCGCCAATACTGAATTCGGGTGGTTTCTTCATTTGGCCCGCATTAGACTTATGATCTACTCTAGTTGCAGCCGCTAGCGGGCTCTGGGGACGTAATCGGGAGATTTATACAGGTGACCTTCGGTATTCGTCATTTCGTCCCTCGATGGTTGGCCATTGGCGGAATGACAGTCATTGCAGCGATTTCCGTTCTTGTTGCGCCACAACCGGCCCACGCCTGGGGCGCAAACGCAGAGCGGTTGGTCGCCAGCAATGCTGTTCAAACTCTTCCTCCTGAGATTCGCGGTTTTTTCGAAGCCAATCGCGACTGGATTGGCCGCCATGTAACCGAACCTCTGGATTTGCTCGAAAAATCTCCACTGGCCGAGCGCCGCAATCATTTCCTTTACCTGGATCATTACGGAAAATTCCCTTTCGATTCTCTTCCGCGCGATTACAAGGCGGCTTTGGCGAAATACACGAAGTTCAAGCTGGAAAGCTCAGGCGTGCTCCCGTGGCAGATCGGCGTTTACAGTCAAAAGTTGACTGCGGCCATGCGCGACCATGATTGGGAGCAGACGCGATTGGCGTCCGCGTATCTCGCTGCCTATGTCGCCCAGACGCACGACCCGTTTCATACGACGGAAAATTTTGACGGGCATTTATCCAACCAGTTGAATGTGGATGTGCGGTTCGGTTCGAGCATGGTGGACCGCTTTTCACTATTCTTCCCTATGCGGGCGAATGACGCGATGTATCTGCGCGATCCGACTGATCATGCTTTTGACGCGTGCATGTCCGCCCATTCTTGGGTCGAAAATGTCCTCCTGGCAGACCGTCGCGCGCGCGAAGGCCTCACCGACTACACGGACGAGTATTACGACCGCTTCTACAATTTGGCTGGAGATATTCTAATTCGCCAGCTAAGCGACGCGGCGACTGATGTCGGTTCCTACTGGATGACCGCCTGGATCAACGCGGGGCGCCCGCAGCTTCCACCGCAGTGATCGCGACACCATGAAAACGACGTCCATCGATAATCTTGTCGCAGCCATGCCCAAGGCCGAGTTGCATGTCCATCTGGAAGGTTCGATTGAGCCAGCGACGGTCGTCGATCTTGCCGCGCGGCATGGAGTGAATTTAACCCTCGAAGAAGCTACAGCGCGCTACGCTCCCGGCGATTTTGCTCAATTTATCGAATCCTTCATCTGGGTAACGTCTTTTCTGCGCGGGCCAGAGGATTATGCTTTGATAGCGAGGCGTTTCGCGGAGTCGATGCGGCGGGAAAACGTGCTGTATGCGGAAGTCACGCTTTCGATCGGCGTCATGTTTCGGCGCAATCAGGATCCTGCCGCAAATTACGAGGTCCTTCGGGAAGCTGCGTTGCAAGTCCCCGGCGTCCGGCTAAAGTGGATTTTCGATGCCGTGCGGCAATGGGGCGCAGCCCCGGCAATGGAGGTCGCCAAAATTGCAGCGGAGCTTCGCTCGACCGATATTGTCGCCTTCGGTATCGGCGGGGACGAACTCGGACTGCCCACGGCAGATCTTCGCCCCGTTTACGATTACGTGGCCAGCCAGGGGATGCACCGCCTGATTCACGCGGGAGAAATCGGTGGACCAGATTCCGTTCGCGAAGCCATTGAATTGCTTGGCGCTGAGCGCATCGGCCATGGGATCGCGGTCATGCGGGACGAACGGCTGATGGATTTTGTGGCCGCGCGAAATATTCCGCTTGAAGTCTGTCCGACAAGTAACCTCCGCACCGGAGCCCTGGCCCGGCAGCTTGGGCGCGAAACGGCTGGGTACGATCAGCACCCTCTCGCTTCCCTCTACCGGCGCGGACTACCGGTCACGTTGTCGAGCGACGATCCCGCAATGTTCGAAACCACCCTAAACAAGGAATACATGCACGCCCATCGCATGGGCCTGAGTACCACGGATATCGTTCGCCTTGCGGAGGCGAGCTTCCACCATGCTTTTTTATCCGATGCGGAGAAAACCGTGCTGCTTGATCAATTTCACTCCGGCACTTCTGCCCTGGGCTTGGTATAATGTGCGCATGAAAGCACACGTCTGGGTAATGCCGAAACGTACCGTCCTCGATCCTCAAGGACAAGCCATCCAACACGCTCTGTCTTCTCTCGGATTTGGAACGGTTCAAGACGTTCGCCAGGGCAAATTTTTTGTCCTGAATCTGGATGGCGTCACCCCGGAAGCTGCGAAAGCGCAAGTGGAGCGGATGTCCCGCGAAGTCCTTACCAACCCCGTGATCGAGGAATTCCGCTACGAAATCGTCGAATAGGCCACATCCCGGCCCACATTTCCAAACTGTTAGCTCTAGGAAACACGCCCTTTTGCCATCGTCAAATCCTCGATTCCGTTATGCTAGGCTTTTAAATGCAGGCTTGCCCCTCTGACGCCTAGCCCGATCGTCCGGAGAAAACACCGTGTGTGGAATTGTCGGTTATATTGGCCCCAAAAAAGTCGTTCCCCTCATACTTGACGGCCTGCGACGGCTGGAATATCGCGGCTATGATTCCGCTGGTATAGCCGTTGTCAACCAGGACGGGAAGGTTGAGATCCGTCGAGCTCCGGGCAAGCTGCACAACCTCGAGGAAGTAATTCGTCAATCTCCCCTGGAAGGCTCTTATGGCATCGGCCACACGCGCTGGGCAACGCACGGGCGCCCGACCGAAGAGAACGCGCATCCCCATCGCGACTGCACGGGCCAGATCGTCGTCGTTCATAACGGCATCGTGGAAAATTACGTAGAACTGAAACGGCAACTGGAAGCTGAGGGCCATAAATTCGTCACCGAAACAGACACGGAAATCATCGCGCACCTGGTGGAAAGATACATGAAGGAAGGCGGCCCACTGGAAGATGCCGTCCGCAAGACGGTGAGACAGCTTACCGGCGTCTATTCCATTGCGATTCTTTCCTCGCAGGACCCGAATAAAATCGTTGCCGCGCGCACCGGGCCGCCCTCGGTGATCGGTCTGGGCGATGGCGAATATTTCGTCGCCAGTGACATCCCGGCGATCCTCGCCCACACGCGAGAGATGTTCTTCCTGGCCGATGGCGATATCGCGGTGCTGACCGCGCAGGGTGTCCGCGTCATGGACCTGGATGGCAACACGATCGAGCGGGCCGTGCAGCACATCTCCTGGGACCCGATCATGGCGGAAAAGGGCGGCTTCAAGCATTTCATGCAGAAGGAAATCTTCGAGCAGCCCCGCGCTGTTCGCGACACCCTTCTTGCCAGCGTCGCACTGGACTCCGCAAAAATCTTCCTCGACAAGATGGATATCACCGAAGAGGAATTCCGGGGCTTTAGCAACATCAAGATCGTTGCCTGCGGGACGAGCTGGCATGCCGGGCAGGCCGGCAAGTTCATGATCGAGCGCCTCGCGAGAATTCCCGTCGAGGTGGATTACGGCAGTGAATTCCGCTATCGCGACCCGATTATCGATTCAAAAACCCTGACGATTTGCATCAGCCAATCCGGTGAAACCGCGGATACCCTCGCTGCGCAGCGCGAGGCCAAGCAAAAAGGTTCGAAAACGCTGGCCATCTGCAACGTGTTCGGATCGATGATCACGCGAGAGGCGGCAGGCACGATTCTCACGCATGCCGGCCCGGAAATCGGTGTGGCGTCCACCAAGGCGTTCACCGGCCAGTTGACGGCCCTGATGCTGACTGCCATGTACCTGGGCCAGGTGCGCGGCACGCTGACGACAGATTGCGCAAGGCCAATTCTCCAGGAGTTCATGCGCATCCCGCACAAGATGGAAACGGTTCTGCAAGCCGATGAAAGCGGAATCTACGAATCCCTCGCCCGGCAATTCTTCCGGCACACCAATTTTCTATACCTGGGGCGGGGAGTTCATTTCCCCATCGCTTTGGAAGGCGCATTGAAGCTGAAGGAAATTTCCTACATCCACGCCGAAGGGTATCCCGCCGGCGAAATGAAACATGGTCCTAACGCGCTGATCGATGAAAATCTTCCCGTCGTGATGCTTGCCACGCGGGATGAAAACAATGCCGACTCCATGACGCGATACGAAAAAAGCGTCTCGAATATCAAGGAAGTCAAAGCGCGCGATGGAATCGTTATCTCGATCGTCAGCGAAGGCGATCACCTGGCGCGCGAGGCTTCCGATCACATCATCGTCGTGCCGCCGACCATCGAACTGCTCGCGCCGCTGCTTGAGGTGATTCCCCTGCAGTTGCTGGCCTATCATATCGCCGTGCGGCGCGGCTGCGATGTGGACCAGCCGCGCAACCTGGCGAAGTCCGTTACCGTAGAGTAGTCCGGCAATCGTTAGTCGTTCTCGTAGTTCACCGCATAGTACGCAATCGTTTTCGTCTTCAGGTCCTTGAACCAGTGTGGCGTCTTTGCTGGAATCGTAATGACGTCGCCCTTGCTCACGTGGTAGGACTCGCCGCCCTCAATAGAGGCCCCGCGAATCTGGCCCGGCGCGGTCGTCTTGCCGCCAACGATTGTTCCCCCAACCACCAGAGTTCCTTCGCCGTCGTACATGATGAAAACATGGCCGGTATGTTCGTGATATTCAGCCATGCCCCCATCGCGGCGCTGCGTCACCACCTTCAAGCCCGGCTCGTCGATAATCGTTCCGCTTTTTTCAAAGGTGGCCGCGACCTTATCGTGATCGATAAAGTGAACGGCCGCCGGGGCAACTCCCGCCATCGAAACTGCGGCTACCACAAGCAATGCAACTCCCGCGAACAATGCCACATGTTTACGTAAATGATTCATTTGTACTTCCCCTTTTTTCATTCTGACGTTCATTTTAGGTGCGAGTTCTATTCTATGTCTTCCGACTGCCCGAAAACATACAACCGACAGCCGCGGAAAGCAATGTTTGGAATCGATCATCGCCGGCGGTCATGTTAATCTTGCGGCGATCTTTTGTGTTAAAGTGCGCATCGCCGGACTGCCAGCGATCATTACCATAAGGAGAAACAATGCAGTTACCATCGCGGCGCGTTATTGCCGTAAATTTCATTTGGGCCGCACTCTCACTGCTCATTTTCACGTTTACACCCGCTACCGCACATGCGCAGGGAGATTTGAACGGCGTCATCGACTTCCACGTGCATTCCAACCCGGACAGCGACCAGCGCTCCATTGACGCAATTGATCTGGCACAACTGGCCAAACAACGCGGCATGCGCGGGCTGGTGCTGAAGAACCATTACGAATCCACTGCCGCGCTGGCATATGTGGTCCGTAAGATAGTCCCGGGCATCGAAATCTTCGGTGGAATCGACTTGAACCTCACCGTTGGCGGCATGAATCCAGCCGCAGTGGAGCGCATGACAATGGTAACCGGCGGCTGGGGCAGAGTCGTCTGGATGGCCACCAATGACAACGAAGCCCAGGTGAAATCGGACAAGCAAAATCGGCCCTTTGTTGCCATCTCGAAAGATGGCCATCTGCTTCCGGAGGTAGAACAAGTCCTCGATGTCATCGCCAAACATCAACTGGTTCTTGAGACCGGGCATTCCTCGGCGACGGACGCCTTGTTGCTTGTTCACGAAGGCAAACAAAAAGGAATAAAGCACATGGTCGTCACCCATGCCATTGCCAGCGTCGTGCGAATGTCGATTCCGCAAATGCAGGAAGCCGCACGCGATGGGGCCTACCTCGAATTTACCTACAGCACGCTAATCCCGAAGAATGCACCCTTTACCACTGCTGATTATGTGCGAGCGATTAAAGCCATCGGTCCGGAGTGGTGCATTCTGGCAAGCGACCTGGGGCAGAAGAATAACCCTCTGCATCCAGACGGATTGGCGCAATACTTCAAGAACCTGAAGCAGGAGGGCCTGACGCAGGCGGAGATCGACCTGATGTCGAAAACCAATCCGGCTAAAGCGTTGGGGCTGGAGTAAATTTAGGGAATCCGGGACGCAGGGTAAGCAAAAATTAAAAGGACCGAACGGGGGTGTGTCCATCCGGTCCCGGGGTGCGGAGGAACTATGTTCCTCCCTTAATTGTAATCAAATGTAATCCTAATTCTGGCGGGAGTCAATGGTACTCGGTCAATTTCTCCCCCCAGTCAACACCCTTCAATCTTTAGGGTAGAAGAAGTGGCGGCAAACCAAGCAAAGGCCGTGGGATACGGCCCCCGGTGGGTAATTCAGGAATTCAGGAACCCAATCCCATCTGGGCGGCCCTACACCCCGAACCCGGCGCGTTCGCCGGCAATGGCAACACATGGTAACGATGCCATGATCGTCCAGATACCGGCCGGAGGTAGGACCGGTCTCCTCCGGATCGCGCCGATGGGTTCTCTCGATACTGAGACTATTCTCAATGCACAAATATGGCGCGCCCAGCGGGAGAATCCTCATGTGAAACAAACGAAACATTTCCGGCGATGAACACTGGAAATCATGTTCGGAAGGCCGGCCGGTCCTTCGTACTTCGGAATAGATTCCCCTGTAAAACAGATGCAGAGATTCCGGCGTCACATCCATCACGGACTTTCCCTGAACAGAAAGATGATCGAGATGCACTCCCCCGTTTTGAAAGGCAAACCGATCCCACGACCAATTGCAAAAAACGATCCGCAAATCCGCATCGAGAATGTAGATGATCGAGCGGTCGGCCTGAAGATCGCCGATGGAAAGTCCTACCCGGCCGAGTTGGGCGTCCAGATCAGGAGGATGTAACATCCAGTTTATGTACCCGCGTATGACCTGCTGGTAGTTTTCTGCTCGCTTGAGCGGAAGATAGTTTTCCGTCCCACTCCTGAATCATCCAGAGCCATGAGCTCTTTCGGAAATGGATCGAAGAAGGATTGATCGCGCAAATACTCCGAATCGAACCTCATGATCCAGGACCTGAGTATGCTGACAGCGCTGCTCAGCGGAGTCCTTCCTTCGCGATAGGCTTCCAATACCCCTAGGAAATGATGTCTTTCCCGTCCGGACAGCTCGGTCTTGAAATAGCCCATCACATGCATAAGCACATTAATGGGAGACACATGTCGCGGAGGTTTGCGCAATGCCTCTCGAAACCCTTTTCCATACAGCTCCAGCACGGAGCCGATTTTCTTTCGATTGGCGTTCGCGACAATTCTTCCTAGCTCCCGCATCTTCGTCTGATTATATGCCATCAATAGCAGCTTATTCGCGGCCTGAAACTTTACGAGTGCTTTCATGGATCCGGAGTCCTGCAAGCAGCGCAATCGGGCGAACGCAAACACGCGCGTCAAAAAATGTTCGCGAATATTCAGATTTTTGAGGCGCCCCTCGTCTTCGATCGCCCTATCACCGAACTTCTCAATAACGGCTCCGCCAAAAAAGCCTGCGGTCTTCCCGATCACAGGTCCCTTTTCCGGCCCGCCGAATACTTTCACATCCGTGATTCCGCAGGACGGCGACCGGTTCTTCAGAATAAAACCGTCAACTTCGTCCAACCGGTCCAGGAATCCTGAGCTGAATCCACGCATTCTTTCGGAAACATCCAGGCCCGTGGACGGTTGGATGAGCTTAAAGTTTTTCCCGGAAGTTACGATGCGGATCGGAGGCCTCGGAGTACCCAATCCGATTTCAACCTCGGGGCAAACACAAATAAACTCCACGTGCGGGTCAAGACGAGCGACGAACTTGTCCTGTACGATTTCTCCGTTGTAACGACACGGATCGAAACCGATGCATTTGCTGACAACGATTCTAGGTTTGGGGAACACGCTTACGCAGATCCCTCCCCCGCTCGCACAATCCCCCGGAGCATTCCGGCAAACACAAATTGATGGACTGGATACAAAAGATACCAATAAAGCTGGCCCAGCAATCCCATCGGATCGAAAATCGCCGTCTGGCGAACCACCGACCCCGAGCCAGAATCCTCCACTTCGAACTGCAACCATGCCCTTCCCGGCAAACGCATTTCCGCCGCCAATCGAAGCAAATGGCCCGGTTCGATTGCTTCGACACGCCAGAAGTCCAGCGTGTCACCCGCCAAAAGGTGCTCCGGGTCGCGCCTCCCCCGGCGCATGCCCGCCCCGCCAAAAACCAAATCGAGCAGCCCGCGAAGCCGCCAGAGCCAGTTGCCATAATACCAGCCCGTTCGGCCTCCGAGCCGCTCGATGGGTCGAAATGCCGCTGCCGAGGAAATCGGCACCGCAAGTGAACGCGAATCGACCAGGCGTCGCCCAAAACTGTTCCCGCCCCATTCCGGTTTTATACGAAGTGACGAAAACGCATCCGACCAGCGCGTTTCGGCGAAGTCCCGATCCTCATTTGCAAGCGCGCGATCTAGCGAGTCGCGCATTCCCCGGGGGTGAACTGTGAACAAGTCGTTTGCCGAGGGATTGTTCACAACCGTTTCATTGCGCAGACTTTCCACAAGTTCACGGCCCACGCGCGCGAAGACCGGCGTAATCAGGCCCAGCCAGAGACTCGACAGCCGGGGTGACAAAACAGGAACAGGAATCATCCACCGCTTCAATCCGCGCTGATCGGCATATTCCTTCATCAAGTCCAAATACGTCACCTGATCGGTTCCGCCAATTTCTACAATTTTACTGCCATCCGATTGGATGGAAAGCGCCTGCATCAAATACGCGACGACGTCCTCAATCGCAATCGGCTGCGTGCGTGTGTTCACCCAGCGCGGTGTAATCATCACCGGCAGCTTTTCCACCAGCGCCCGGATCATCTCGAACGATGCGCTGCCCGAGCCGATAATGATCGAGGCTCGAAATTCGATGGTCGGCACTCCGGACTCTCGCAGGATGCGCCCGACTTCCTGGCGGCTCCTCAGGTGCGCCGACAATTCATCCCCGCGGCCGAGTCCCCCCAGGTAGATGATCCGCTGCACGCCAGCCTCGTGCGCCGCTGCTCCGAACGCGAGCGCTGCGCGTCGGTCTTCCTCTTCAAATGAATTTTCCGATGCCATCGCGTGAACCAGGTAGTAGGCGGTATGGACTCCCGACATACTGCTGGAAAGCGATGCTGCTTTAAGAACGTCTCCCATCACCACTTCCGTATTCTTTCCTACGCGCGCACACAGAGCGGCGGGATGGCGGGAGAGACATCGCACGCGATGCCCCGCGGCCTCAAGAGCGTGAAGAAGTCTTCCGCCAACATACCCTGTCGCGCCCGTCAGTAAAATGAGGTTTGTATCGTTTTCCAAGGTTCACGCCTTCACTCTTAGCAGCAGGTCAGAGCTATATTTCTGAATGTACCCACGCACATTGAATTTGCGGGCCGTATTTTCTGAACTCATATAACGCACCGTCCCGAAAATCGGACGCTCAGGCCCCCACGGACGATCGTATCGCCCGAGGCACCAGAAAATCCCGCTGTATGAATTCGGGTCGCGCCCGTCGAGAGCGTATTTATTGTTTAATTCGACCATAATTTCCAGGGCATTTGTCGGAGTGCGAGTCCACTCTATAATTTTCTTTCCCCACAGCATTCGAAGGTAATTATGGATTCTTCCCTCCCGCACCAACTGCGTCTGCGCGGCATTCCAGAGAGGATCGTGCGTGGTTGCGGCCTCAAATTGTCCCAGGGTGTAAACGTATGCCCTCTCATCGCGCTCATGCTTGCGCAGCGTCTTCAACGCCCACTCCGGCAGCGAATCGAATCGGTCGTAGTCCTCCCGCACGGCGCAGAAATTGAAGGCGAGTTCCCTCCACGTGACGATCTGGTCCAGAAAGGCTTCCGCTGGCTCGCTGGTCCCCCACCATCCGGTACGGCTTCCATTGACGCGTACGGACAAATGTTCTGGAGACCACTCTTCCCGTTTCATGATCTCGGAAAAAACTTCGTGCACGGAAATGTGCCCAAAATGAAGGTACGGTGAAAGTTCGCTGGTCGCCGGTTCCGACGGCTCATTCCGGGCTTCGGGGTATTTCGAAAGTTTGTCATCCAGAAATGATTTCAGAAGTCTATGTGCGGACTTCGATCCTCGGTTCTCCACCGGCGGCACTTTGTGATCGATGGGAATTGCAGGAAGCGAATGTTTACCCGAATTCAGAGCTTGCGCAGGAATCTTCGGCCAGCGCGTTGAAATCTCCAGCGAAAGAGGTTTTGCAGAGGGCAGGCGCGCTTTGCGGAGAGGGTCGGCGCTGGGGAGCGCCATCAGATGTCCAGGCAACTCTTTTTGCAGGAACCGGCGAAACGCATACGCTGTCGGGAAGGCCTTCTCAGCTTGCCGCATCGGAAGTAGCCCATTTGAATCCACCACTTCCATCAGGACAGAAACATGGGCAGCCGCCGAAGCTACCATTCGAGGAAGGAAAAAACAGGGGAAATCGTCAGTCACAATTACGCAGGCGTGACGCGCCATCGCCACCATCAGCCCATCTCCCGCGCCTGGTTCGGGCTCAACATAAGGATAATAAAGGGCCCCGGTATTTTCGGTTGTTCTGGCATTGTCCGCCATTCCGTCCAGTACGAAGCTGTGCATCCGGTCGCTCGCCCACTTGTATCCGGCTCGCAACGCCTCAAAAATGACCAAAGGCTTGCCCAGCTTCTCAGCCCACTCAATACTTCGGTCCAATGCAAAATTCCATGAGGTCCTACGAGAAGCAATCATCCAGTAGAGGACAAAATCACCGTCCTGCCGCGCGATCAGGGAATTTCCAGCACGAATTCGAATTTCGGGGACTGAGTTCAAGTTGAAACACCTTTACCGAAAAAAGCGCAATCAAGCGTTTAGACGCCAAATGGAATAGTTCAACGCCGCTGCGAAGCCAACCCAGATCAAATAAGGAACCAGCGCAGCCGGAACGACGCTCCAGAATTCGAAAATCGTCGCGAAAATGGCGCACCAGAGAAGAACGATATCGACAAATGCCAAACCGGGAGACCTGAGGCTAAAAAATAATCCGGACCAAATGAGATTCAGGAACAGTTGAACCAAAAATACCGACATCGGGAAGGATTTCAGTCCGACCTTATTCCAAACCAGCCAGGCCGCGACGGCCATCGACAAATCCAAGAATGTCCATGCAGGACCGAATAGCCAGTTAGGAGGCGCCCAGCGAGGTTTTCTCAGCCCTGCGTACCATGGCCGCAGAGATGGCGTGGTCATCAGGGAGCCTGCAACCGCTACTCCCAAACAGACTGCAATGGAAATGATGAGGCGCATGGATGGTGCGATCAGTCTCTCACTACTTTTGCCCCAGGACCTGGTGAAATTCATCGACCAGCGAAGCCTTCTCTCGAAACAGCCCGCGAATCGCCACAGTCGTCATCTGCGCTTCGTGGCTCTTCACGCCGCGCACGGCGACGCAATCATGCCGCCCTGTGGCGCGCACGACGCAGCCCAGCGGCTGTACAACTGACATGAACGTATCCGCAATTTCCGACACCAGGTCTTCCTGCACAATCGGACGCGACGCCATCGTCTGTATTAGCCGCGGAATTTTCGATAGGCCTACAATCCTGCCGTCCGGCACATAGCCGAAGTGCATCTTCCCCCTGTAAATCAGCAGGTGGTGCGGGCACAACGAAGAAAAATTAATATCGGAGACAACGATCAGTTCGTTGTGCTTGGAATGAAACGTTTTCAGGATTTCCGCCGGATCGGCGCGATTCCCTCGCGTCAGTTCACGGTAAAGCCGCGCCACGCGCGCCGGGGTTCCTCGGAAGTGCTGGTCGGTAATGTCCAGGCCGAGTTCTGCAATCAGGTCGCGGATGATCGACTCTAGCCGGTCTGGACGCGTCCCGTGTTCCAGATGCAATGCAATATTCCGGTTCTTCTGAATCTCCGATTCCAAAGACAAAACCATTTTGCACCTCGCTTGAATGAAGAGGCCCCATTCGCTTGTGGAACAGGGCCCCCTTTGAAGCTATGCTGTCGAGCACTTCCATACTGCTATCGCGACCGCTGAAGCGCCGGCTCCCCGTGCCACCGGTGCTGAATAGCCTTCCAGCCAAACCCCTGATATAGGCCGGCCAGACCTACAAGACCGTACACAATGCCGCTCAACACGGAGACCTCGCCGAACTTCATTCCAAAAATGGCTGCCACCAGATCGAAATGGGCCACGGCCACCAATCCCCAGTTGAGAGCACCGACCACAACAAGTACCGCTGCAACTACATCCAATTTCTTCATCTTAGTTTCCTCCGAATCCGTTTGTTTATTGCTCACCGCACTTTTAACTATAGAGAGAATCTATTTGACTGCAAGGACAATCCGCGTCAATCTATAAGTCGAGTGAATGACGGTTAAATCCGCGCTTAATTTTTGCTCCCTGCTCAAATGAGGAGAACTTTGTGCTCTCAGACACGCTTTCCAAGGGATTAAACGACTACGCCATCGGCGAAAAACTTCGGGCACTACGCCTGAAAAAGAAGATGGGCCTGGTGGAATTGGGCAAGCACACCGGCCTGTCCGCGGCGATGCTGTCCAAGGTCGAGCGCGGCAAGCTCTTCCCCACACTGCCGACGCTCTTGCGCATGGCTCTGGTATTCGGTGTGGGTCTAGAGTATTTCTTCACCGACGACCGCAAGCGGCACGTCGCCGCAATCGTGCGCCGCGCCCAGCGCAAACGCTTTCCCGAGCGCCCCGATGGCCGCGATATTTCCTTTTACTTCGAGTCGCTCGATTTCGCCGCAGTCGAAAGGAAGCTGAACGCCTACCACGCGGAGTTCGAGCCCCTCCCGCCCGGAAAGGCCCGCCCGCATCATCATTCCGGCGTCGAGTTCCTGTCGGTCCTTCGAGGGAAACTGGAACTGCACATTGGAACAGAAGAACACATTCTCGATTCAGGGGACTCGATCTACTTCGATTCCTCCCTGCCGCACTCGTATAGAAGAGTCAGCCAAAAACCCTGTAGCGCTATCGTTGTAACAGTCCCATAAAATAGGAATTAGAAAGGTCAGTCGTTCAAATAGTCAGCTATGGGCCAGTTTCCGTGAACGCCTCGGTTATCGGAACCCGACCCAACACAGAGATACGCGCCCCTCAGCTTTCTCACCAATGGCGGCCCGGTTCTTTGATAAAATGTGATCGCAAATTCAGCGGCCTATGCCCGAAGGAGCTTTCATGGCGACGATAATCGTCAACGGAGTCCGGCGCGAAGTCCAAGCGCCCAGCGACACTCCCCTGCTCTATATCCTGCGAAACGATCTGCAACTGACCGGGCCGCAATTCGGCTGCGGGCTGTCGCAGTGCGGAGCTTGCTCGGTTTTGCTCGACGGCAAGGAAATCCGTTCCTGCTCCACGCCGCTATCCTCGGCGGAGGGCAAGGAGATCACGACGCTCGAAGGACTCCCCGCGCGGTGGGCCAAGCAGCAGGGTCTGTCCACGGCTGACTCCGCAAAGATGCTGCACCCGATCCAGGAGGCATGGATCGAGGAGCAGACGCCTTTGTGCGGCTTCTGCCAGAACGGCATGATGATCAAGGCGACCGAGTTGCTCGAGAGCGTCGCAACTCCGACCCTCACGGACATCAAGCAGGCGTTCACAACGTCGGGACCATCGGCGCACCTGTGCCGCTGCGGAAGCTACACTGCCATCATCGAAGCCGTGCAGCGCGCGGCCACCGTCATGGCGAAGGGAGGCAAGTGATGAACCTCCCAAGCGAAAAGCGAGACAAGGTTGCGGGCGCCACGCTTACGCGGCGTCAGTTCGTCAAGGCAGGAGGCGCGCTGTTCGTCAGCTTCGGCATCGTTGGAGCGAGCGCGTGGCCGGAAGCCGCCAGTGCCGCCACTCTCACAAACACTTTGGACCCTACGCGTCCCGACTCGTGGATCGAGATTCATCCCGACAACACCATCCTGATTCGAACGGGCAAGAGCGATTTCGGCCAGAGCACAACGTTCACCGCGTATCGCCAGATTGTCGCCGAAGAACTGTACGCCCCGTTCGAAGCGATCACTACGGTAGTCACCGGCGACACCGACCGCACGCCGGACGGCAGCGGTGCCTTCGATTTCCTCGGCCGCGGCAATCCAAATATCCGCAAAGCAGCGGCCTACACCTATCAGGCTCTGCTCGATCTAGCCTCGCAACGCCTCGGCGTCCCAAAGAACCAGCTTTCCGTAAAGGACGGCATCGTTTCCGGCGGCGGCAAGAGCATGTCATACGGGGACCTGGTCAAGGGGCAACAGCTGAAGCTGACGATCCCGGTGAGCGGCAGCCTGACCAGCATCGGAGGATTGCGCGTCGAAGGCAACCCGCCGATGAAGCCGGTCAGCGAGTACACCATCATCGGCAAGTCGTACCGAAACACGGTCACGGCGTCCAAAGTGGCGGCGCGAGAGACCTGGGTGACCGACGTGCGGCTGCCCGGAATGCTCCACGCTCGGATGGTGAAACCGAGGACGCTGGGCTCGACACTCATTTCCGCGGGCGCGCTGGACAAGACGCGCTTTCCGAACGCGCAGGTCGTCGTGAAGGGTAACCTCGTGGGAGTGGTTGCGCCAACCGAGTGGGAAGCCATCCGCGCCGCGCAGCAGGTCGCTGGCGCCACCAAGTGGACCGACTGGAAAGGCCTGCCCGGCAACGCAAAGCTGTTCGAACACCTGAGAGCCGCCGACTGGAAATCGACAGCGGTCGCGAAGAGTGACAAGTCGACGGGAGAAGTGACTCCCGCTCTAGCCGGGGCCACGAAGAAACTTTCCGCCACCTACGAATTTCCTTTCATGAAGCACGCGCCCATCGGGCCGACCATCGCCGTGGGAGACGTTCGCGCGGACGGCACGGCGCACATCTACACGCACAATCAAAATCCCCAGGCGCTGCGCGGCGAAATCTCGCAAATGCTGGGAGTTGGCATCGATCACGTCGTCGTCCACGCCTACCCCGGCGCTGGCCACTACGGCCGTTCGAACGGCGGCAACGCCGGCGCGGAAGACGAAGCGGTGATCCTTTCGAAAGCCGTCGGCAAGCCAGTGCGCGTGCAGTGGATGCGCGCCGACGACTTCCGATGGTCAACGCAGTCGCCCGCGGCGATCGCCGACGTCGAAATCGGCCTCGATGCGCAGGGCAAGATGGCGGCCTATCAAATCGACCATTACAGTCCGGCCATGCAGGACGACCGCCCGGTAGGCGCAGTCCTCGCAGGCCTGCCCACGATGGCCCCTCCGGTCCCGAAGCCTCCCTCCGCGTTCGACGGCACCACAGTCAACCGGCTTTCCGATCCCTGGGTATACGACGGCGTCCCCGGCCTGATGGAGCGAGGTCACGGCACGTTTCAGATTGGCCAGCAAGCCTCGCCGCTCGCCGTAGGACTCCGCGATCACAGCATGAGAACGCCGGGACAATTCCAGCAAAATTACCCGCGCGAGCTGGCCATCAGCGAGGCCGCAGCGCTCGCCGGAGCCGATGCCATCCAGTTCCGCATCGACCACGCCAAAGAAGAGCGCCTGATCCGCGTGCTGAAAGAGGTCCGTGACGCGTCCGGATGGGAGACGCGCCCTTCGCCGCAGGGCAATCCTGTTTCGACAGGCGACGCTGCACTACGCGGACGCGGGGTCTCGGTAATGCTGCGCTCGGCCACCTATTGGGCATGCGTCTGCCAGATCGCCGTCACTCCCAGCACGGGCGCGATCCAGGTCGAGAAGTACACAATCGCCGTAGACCCCGGCATCGTAGTGAATCCAATGCAGATGAAGCGCCAGGTCCAGGGCGGAGCGATCATGGGCATCAGCCACGCGCTGCTCGAGGAGGCCATGTTCGACGAGAGCGGGATCACCACACGCGACTGGCGGACGTACCCGATCCTAAAGATGGCCGATATTCCTGAGATTAATGTCGTGCTCCTCCACCGGCCAGAGGTTGGCACCTACGGAGGTGGTTCGGAGGCGGCCAATGCCCTAGCTGCGCCCGCAATCGCCGCAGCACTGTTCGATGCGACCGGGAAGATTGCCCGGCGGCTTCCGTTGAAACCGGAATATGTGCAGGCGCTTCTCAAAGCCTGAAGGTCGTGACCAGGCTTTGCGGGCGACGCTGTTGCCGACTACGCAGGAGTCACTTCTTCCCCGCAGGTGCAGCAGTCGTCTTGAAGAGCGAAAGGTCGATGGCATTGGCCATTGCGTTGTATCCCGCGTCGTTCGGGTGCAGGTGGTCTCCTGAGTCGTACAGGGGCAGCAATCTTGTCGGGTTGGCGGGATCGCGCGTAGCAGCGTCGAAATCGATAACCGCGTCGTACTCCTTGCTCGTCCTGATCCACTGGTTGATGGCTTGGCGCTTGGCTTCGCCTTCCTTCGTGAAGTAGTTGGCTGCCTCAAACGGCGTCAACGTCGCCCCGTAGACCTTCAAACCCCGGGTGTGGGCCAGCTCAATCAGCTGTTTATGGCCTGCGATAATATCCTCGGCGGTCGGCGTCGGATTCTGGCGGGCGTTCCCGATATCGTTGATGCCTTCCATGACGATCACTTGTGTCACGCCTGCCTGGTCCATAGCGTCGCGCTCGAACCGCGCCAAAGCATTGATTCCAGCGCTGAATCTTCCTTCGCCCAACACGCGATTGCCGCCGATACCTGCATTAAGCACGGCCAGCTTACCGTTGCCCGGTTGCATGTTTAAGCGTTTGGCCAGCAGATCCGGCCAGCGGTTATTCGTATCCGGAGTCGAGCGGAAGCCCTCAGTGATCGAATCGCCAAAGGCGACAACTGCTCCGACTGATTCGGGCGCCATCACTTCCACCTGTGAGAGAAGGAACCACGAAGGCGTCGTCGCAACGACTGGCAGGGCGGCCTCGCCCACGTGATTGCCCGTCTGCGAAACGTAGTTGGTCTGCAACGCCTCATTGTGCATCGTGAGCGGCGATGATGTATTGGTGTCGCCGGGCACGTATAGATCGATGGCCAGATCGCCCATCGGTGGGACATTTAGATCGACGGGGTCGCTGTAGACAATCGCACCCGACGGGATGGTGATCGTGGATCGGCCACTGAAGGTCAACGCGCGAGCTGACTGCGGTACGATCACCGCGCCTTTGTCGCGCAATGCAATATCGGCCGCAGCGATGGTCAGCGGCACAATCCCGAACCTGTTGCTGAGCGCGACGCGCGCTCGATTGCCACCGATACTGGTATGCACGATTTCACGCAACGTTTGATTGTTAAACTGCATGAACGGCAAGGCAACCGCTGGCGCGGGCGGAGGCGGTGGTGTTGGGGGCTGACCTGGAACAGGTGCCGCCACCGGTCCCAGTGGGGTAGGCGAAGGTGGATTCTGGGGCCGCCCAACTCCGGAGGTGGTCCACGTACCGACCCAATGCTCGCCGTTCCTGCCGCTCTGGGCAAATGTATCCGGTTGCGGCACGAGAAAATAAAAAGCGACCGCCGCGACTGCAACGAACAAGGAATATCGTTTCATGGATTTCATTTGCACCCACTCCTTCGCATACCTGCGCATGATGAATTAAACCCATTCCGAGATTGGCGAGAGTATACAGCCGCGTGGCAATTGTAAGAAAGAACCAGAAGCCAATACCTAGCCAGGGCCCAGACTATGCATCTTCCCGGAAACCGGCCCATTGCCAATCGCTCTCCCCGATTGACACCAGAAAATCGCTGGCGTAACGTCTTTCGAGTGATTTCAAATTGAAATTACAGATTCCGTAGCCCCATCGGACCCTGCTCGCCAGGAAAATCCTAGCTGCCCTTAACGTGCGTCCGGGCCGCAGCCTGAAGGTTCCGCTGGTGTGGACTCTGGAATTCGGCCAAAAGGCGGACTTTGCATGGACATGTATGACGTGATTGTGGTGGGCGGAGGCAACGCGGCGATGTGCGCCGCGATGGCCGCGCGCCACATCGTGCCGCGTGTGTTGGTGCTGGAACGAGCGCCGGAGCACATGCGCGGCGGGAACACGCGGCACACGCGCAATATTCGCTGCGCGCACGTGGGGGCCGACAAATATTTTTCAGGGGCTTACAGCGAAGAAGAGTTGATGAAGGACCTGATCAGCGTGACCGGCGGCCCGGCCAACGTGGACCTCGCTAAGTTCACGATCAAGCAGTCGAGTATGCTGCCGCAATGGATCAGCGAGCATGGCGTATCCTGGCAACAGCCGCTGGCCGGTACGATGCATTTGGGACGCACCAATCGCTGGTTCCTGGGCGGCGGCAAGGCGCTGCTAAATACGTATTACCGCACGGCCGCGCGCATGGGCATCGACATCCGCTACGATGCAGTGATCGAAGACCTGATTATTGAAAATGGAAAATTTGACGGCGTCGTCCTCAAGAAAGGCGATGCGACGGAATTGGTGCGAGGCCGCTCGGCCGTGGTGGCGACCGGCGGGTACGAGGCGAATCTCGAATGGCTGAAGCGCCACTGGGGCGCCGCCGCCGACAATTTTATCGTTCGCGGCACGCCCTATAACGACGGCGCAATTCTCGCGGCACTGCTGCAAAAGGGCGCGAAGACCATGGGCGACCCAAAAGGTTTCCACGCCGTGGCCGTGGACGCGCGCGCGCCGAAATTCGACGGCGGAATTGTCACACGGCTGGACGCGATTCCCTACGGCGTCGTGGTGAATAAACACGCCAAACGATTTTATGACGAGGGTGAGGAAATCTGGCCCAAGCGTTATGCCATCTGGGGCGGCTTGATCGCCACGCAACCCGACCAGTTGGCGTACTGCGTCGTCGATTCCAAGACGATCGATCGCTTCCTGCCTCCGATGTTCAAGCCGTATCGCGCCGACACGCTGGAAAACCTGGCACCCCAGATGAGGCTCGACGTGAACGCATTCATGGAGACTATGACCGAGTACAACCAGGCCACCGCCGGAAACAAGAATCTGGAAATGGACAAAATGGACGACAACGCCACGCGCGGCATTACGCCGCCAAAAAGCCATTGGGCGTTGCCGCTCGATAGTCCTCCGTTCTACGGCCTGCCATTGCGGCCCGGTATCACGTTTACGTACATGGGCGTGGCCGTGGACGACGCCGCGCGCGTGGTGGATAATTCCGGCGTCCCGTTCAAGAATTTGTACGCGGCGGGAGAAATCATGTCCGGCAATATTCTCACCAAAGGTTATCTCGCAGGTTTTGGGCTCACCATCGGCTCCGTATTCGGTGAGCATGCAGGAAGGATGGCGGCAACCAATGTCCGAGGTTAATATCTTCGAAGAGGCCAACCGCCAGCTCGTCATCTGCAACGCCTGCCGTTACTGCGAAGGTTTCTGCCCCGTCTTCCGCGCCATCGAGACACGCCGCGAATTCGGCAAGGGCGATGTCTTCTATCTTTCCAACCTGTGCCACGACTGCCGCGCCTGCTATTACGCCTGCATGTACACGCCGCCGCACGAATTCGCGATCAATATTCCACAGATCATGTCGGAAGTTCGCCTCGCGAGCTATGAGCAATGGAGCTGGCCGGCGTTCCTGGCACGTTCGTTCAAGGATCGCCGCGTGGGAATCTTAACGGCAGCAGCAGCGATTGTTGTGGTTGCCGCGCTGGCCGTGATCCTGATTCCTTCGGATCGATTGTTTGCCGCGCAGACCGGACCCGGCGCTTTCTACAGAATCGTTCCCTATCTCGGGATGGTGATCCCGGCTTTGGCGCTTGTTCTGTACGGCTTCGTCATCTGGCTGCGCAGCACCCTGCGTTTCTGGTCCGAAACCGAAAAATCCGCGGAGCCCGCTGGCTTTAAATCGACCATGCTGGCTCTAGGCGACATTCTCGCGTTGAGAGTTCTGGAGGGCGGCGGCCCCGGCTGCACCTATCCAGAAGAACCTCCTTCCCCATCGCGCCGCGTGTATCACTCATTCGTCTTCTGGGGTTTTCTTGCGGACTTCATTTCCACCACGCTCGCTTTCATTTATGAGGACCTATTCCATTGGCTTCCACCCTATCCGCTGACGAGCGCCCCGGTGATATTCGGGACCATAGGCGGGGTGGCGTTAATCATCGGCGTTTCCGGATTGATAGCGCTCAAGATCAAGAGCGACCGCGTGCCCGAGGGCAAAAGCGCGTATGGGCTCGACTACATATTTCTTTACACCCTCGGACTGACCGCTCTGACCGGAATTCTGACGCTTTGCCTGCGCTCGACGGCGGCTCTGGGAAGCCTGCTGATCCTGCATCTGGCGATGGTCGCCGCGTTGTTCCTGACAGCGCCCTACGGAAAATTCGTGCACGCGCTATATCGTTCCCTGGCGCTGGTGAAGTACCATGCCGAGGAAAACCAGGCGCACAAGACCGTCTAAGCAACCGGCCTTCGCGATTCGATCGGCAGAAAGAGGCAGCGTGGAGAAAATGCAGGTGGCGCGACCCTCAGCCGCAATGCGCCTGGACCGGCTTCCGATCACCGCCTACCATCGCCAGACAATGTGGCTGCTGGCTTTCGTGTTCTTCGCCGAACTAGGCGGCATCTACACGTTTTCCTTCACCGCGCCCGCGATCATGAAATCGTGGGGCCTCTCGATTTCCGCCGTCAGCTTCATCGTTTCCGCCACGTTCATCGGAATGTTTCTGGGCGCCACTACTGGCGGCTGGTTTTCCGATCGCGTGGGCCGCAAGAAAGCGCTTCTGCTGACCACCGTGTGGTTTTCCGGCGCTTCCCTGATGAACGCGTTTGCCTGGAACTCTGCCGGACTTTTCATCGCGCGCCTGCTAACCGGTATCGGTCTTTCGGCTATGACGGTGGTGGGCATCACCTACGTCAGCGAAATTTTCCCGGCCAGGCAGCGCGGCTCGTATCAGGGCTGGATCATGACCATTGGCCTCACCGGCATACCGATCACGGCCTACGTGGCCCGGTTCGCCGTTCCCCTCGCGCCCTGGGGCTGGCGGATCGTATTCGTGTGGGGAGCCCTGGGCCTGCTATTTCCGCTGTTCGCAAAGCGCATCGAGGAGTCGCCTCGCTGGTATGAAAATCGCGGGCAACTGGCCGAAGCCGACGCCGTTCTCGACAAACTGGAAAACGGCGCAATTGCAGAATTTGGCAGCCTGACGCCAATTCCCGATTTTGTCGCCGGGGCAGACGCGCCGAAAGGAACTTACTCCGATCTCTTCGCGCCAGCCTATTTGCCGCGGACGCTGCTCTTGTTTTCGGCGTGGATTTGCCAGACGCTGGGCTTTTACGGGTTCATGGCGTGGGTTCCCACGCTGCTTGTGGCCCACGGTTTTTCGCTGATCAATTCACTGGCCTGGTCGTCGCTAATTTCCATCGGTGCAGTGCCCGGCGCGCTGATCTGCGCCTTGATATCGGATCGCTGGCAGCGCCGGTGGTCGATCTCCGTGGTCGCCTTGCTCATTGCGTTTTGCGGATTGATGTACGGGCTCACATTCAAGATGTTACCAATCATAATTTTCGGATTTCTGGTAGCCATGTTCGTGCAAACGTTCGCGCCGCTTCTTTACGTTTACACGGCGGAATGCTATCCCACGGAAATTCGCAACTCGGCCACGGGATTGGCTTACGGAGTGGGACGGCTCGCGAATGCGGTGGGGCCGCTGCTGGTCGCGTTCCTCTACCAAAATTATGGCTACGCTAGCGTTTTCGTTTATGTGGCCGCCATGTGGCTGCTTGTGGCCGCGGTCATCGGCGGCTTCGGCCCGATGACCAAAGGCCGCGCGCTCACCTAGTCGTCGCCGAAGGCGGCACGATGCTCTTGATGCGCATGTACGTCACTAAATTCCCGTAATGCTCGTTATTGTGTCCGTAGTTCTGCACCAATCGAGCCATGCGTGGAACTTGCATTTGGCGGCCCGGTTGACCCAGCGTGATCGTCTCCATGCCGGAAGCATCCGTCAAAGACGCGTAAACGCCATCGCAATACACGAATGCTTCATGCAACGTCCGAACCAGCTCCGCCTTCGCTGTCACCTTCTCGTAGTCCTTCCCTTGTATGGGGCTCGGTTCGCCTTTCGCCTGGGCGCACCATGAATAATTCGTGTAAATCAAGTGCCCCACGATTTGCCCGAATGTCCGCACCTCCATCTGCGTCCCGGGACGCATGCCGTAAACGTCTTCCGGAACTTTCTCCACGGCCTTCTCGATAAAGTTACGATTCGTGGTGTAAGCGTCGCGCAGCCAAGCGGACATCGGGTCTTTGCTGCTATTCTTGCCAGTCTGTGCAGCGACGGGCACCGAAAGACAAGTTCCAAGCAACGCGACGATAAAAAATCTATTCATGACCAATTTTCTCCTGGGTTTCGTGGTCGGCTCTTGCAGGTGAGCCGTGCTAGTCTAAGCATATAACAAACTTCGCTGTGTACCGACAGCGGCGCGCCGAAATTGAAAGCCAACTGACGCTCTTGGGTTATCATCATCCGAATTTATGAGCCAACTTTCCAAATTCGCCGCAGCCACGCTTGCTCTGCTTCTCTCAGCCGCAATTGTGAATCCCGTCGCTGCAAGCGCTCCGCAATCGTTCCCCTTCCGAGCTCTGGACGCGAAAGAGCCAATCACCTATTTCGTCGCCGATGGAACCGGCACGCCCGGTTACAAATCATCGGACCGCGAACTCGCCCTATGGGCCCTGAACGCCTGGCAGCGAAGCGCTCCTAAGAATATTCGACTGGTATCCGCACCCGAATCGCAGGCAATTATTCGTATTTACTGGGCTGAGCCCATGGCCGGCCAGTATGGGGAAACGCAACCCGTGATGGTTGGCAATAAGCATGGAGCCGCTGCCTATATTCGACCTGACGCGGACTCCCTTGGCCCGGACATCGCGCAGAGCGCGCGAGAAGACCCGCTGCTCCGTGACAGCATTGTGTACCTGACGTGTTTGCACGAATTGGGCCACGCATTCGGACTCACTCACACCAGCGACTTCCGCGACATCATGTATTTCTTCGGCTACGGCGGAGACATCGTCGAATATTTCGGCCGCTACCGAGCGCAGGTTCACTCCCGGAAAGACATCGCAACGGTCTCCGGCCTGTCGGATTCCGACGTTACCCGCATCAAAACCATGTACTCCGCCCACTAGGTGCGGCTGTCCGGCTTCCCTTCACCATTGTGCTATCCTCGCGTAGAATGCCTGTATCGTGCCGCGCAAATCGCTACAAACCGTCCTCCTGGCTTTATTCTTGCTCACAACTCCGTCGATCTACGCGCAACAGAAATCAGCATCGGCGGTAAAAAGCTCCAGGATCGCGGGAATCACAGTCACAGGAACACGCAAATTCCCCACCGACCAGATCGTTTCCGCGACGGGGCTGAAGATCGGAGACGTCATCACTACGGAACAGATTCAAGCCGCCGCGGATCGCCTCGCCGCACTCGGCCTGTTTTCCTCGGTCAACTATCGTTTCTCACCCAAAGGCGACGCAATCTCACTCGAATTCCAGGTTCAGGAAGCCCGCACCGTCCCGCTCTCGTTCGACGATTTTCCGTGGTTCACCGACGAAGAAATCGCCGCAGCCATTCGCGAGAGGCTCGGCCTGTTCACCGGGGAGTCGCCGGAGAGCGGCGTGATGGTCGATCAAATCGCCGACGTTCTGGACAGAATGCTCGCTACGCGTCATATCAAGGGAGAATTGACCCATCAACTCGTTGCATCGCCCACAAGCAGCGACATGATCATGCAATTCCACGTAGACGATCCGACCCTGAAAATCCGCTCGGTGCAATTCGGCGATGCTCTGGCCACCGATTCCGAAAAGCTCAAGGACCGCATCTCAGATCTCACGGGACAGGCCTATTCCCGATTTGCGATAGAAGTTTTTGAGAACGAGCAAATCCGCCCGCTGTACGCCGCAAAAGGCTATCTGCGCGCGCAGATCGGCCCGCCGCAATCCCACATCAAGGGTGATGCAGGCGATTCCCCAGGTTCAGACGTCGAAGTCGTGATTCCGATCGCTCCCGGGACAGTCTATTCGTGGAATGGCGCAACATGGCAAGGCAACAAGGAATTCTCTTCCCCGAGGCTCGATAGCGCCGTCGAATTAAAATCCGGCGAGCCGGCCGACGGCATGAAAATTGAAGCGCTCTGGCGAAACATTGAAGCCGCCTACGCAAATCGTGGCTATCTGGACGTAAAGCTGGACGCGCAGCCCGAATTTGACGACGCCGCCCACAGCGTCTCCTATCATGTGAACATTTCCGAGGGAATTCAGTACCACATGGGCGAACTGGTGGTCACCGGGCTTTCGCTCGACGCTGAAAAAAAGCTCCGGCGCGCGTGGCAACTGGCTCCCGGCCAGCTTTTCGACAACGGCTACTTCGAGAATATGCTGCGAGTCCTTGCCAAACCGACCCTGGAAGTTTTTGAAGGAATGCCCGTACATTACAACGAGTGCGGCCACCTGCTCCGTCCGGATGCCGATAAGCACACGGTCGATGTGCTGCTGGATTTCAAATAATCATTTCCCCTCAAGCCCTTTTCTCAATTTCTAGGAACTTCTCCGCATTTGGAGTTACAATCCCCGGTCATGTACCGCCGAACGTGCGTTCTACTGTCACTTCTGGCACTGACAATCGCGGGATCGGCCTTCGCGCAACAACAATCTCCCCCGCCGCAAACTGCTACCAAAACGGACAGCTCTTTCGACCCCGGCCAGAATCCTCCCGAGCCGGAAGGCGAGTTGCAAGCCCTGGTGCAACAAGCCGGAGGCGACAGCGCCGCCCTGATTCGCAACCTCGAAGGCTACCTCGCGCGTTATCCCAATACGCCGCATCGCGAAGAGATCTACCGCGGCCTGCTCGAAGCCGAAATGCAGATTCAGAACCAGAAGCGAGCGCTCGACTACACCGAGCAGATGCTGGGCATGAACCCGGACAACACGCAGATGCTGTATCTGGCCGTCACGCTTCTGGAGAAAATGCCCGACGACGCCAGCCAGACCAAAGCCATCGGATACGATACGCACCTGATCGAAATTATCGCGAAAGCCAATCCCGAAGCGCGTTCCCCGCAAACCACGCTGGAAGATTGGCAAGCCGCGCGAATGAAGTTCACCAGCAACCTCTACGTGATGCGCGGAAGGCTCGAAAAGAATCTGCACAAATACGATGAAGCCGCAAGAGATTTGAATCAAGCTTTCGGCCTTCTTCCCAACGCCAACGCCGCCATAAGCCTCGGTGAAATCGCCGAGCAGCAAAAGAACGCCGCTGAAGCGGTCCGCCAATACGCAATGGCTTTCGTGCTAACCGGGCAAACACAGCGCGACAATCAGGGCGAGAATCAGAACGACAACCAGAGCGAAAATGCCATGGCCCGTGATTTGCTCCGCCTTAGAATGGGCAATCTCTGGCGCCTCACGCACGGCTCAGACGCGGGCCTGGGCGATGTCTGGATGGCCGCCTACGACAAGATCAGCGCCCTCACAAAGGAAGACGATGCGCAGGAACCCGTCGTCTATAACAAAGACGTCGCCGATCCGTTGCAATTCAGCCTGCGCCGCGTGGACGGATCCGGTCCCATGAAACTGGCCGACACGCGCGGAAAAACAGTCGTACTCAATTTCTGGACCACCTGGTGCTCCTACTGCCGAACGATGGAATCGCTGCTGGCGGATGTGCGCAAGAATTTTTCAGGACGCGAGGACGTGGTTTTCCTTGCCGTCAATCGCGATGAGGATGAGAGCCTCGTGGCCCCCTACCTCCGCACCCCAAAAATAGAGGGCACGCTGGTCTTTTCCGACGGCCTCGACCGCATCCTAAAAGTGGATTCGATTCCCACGATTATCGTTCTGGACCGAAGTGGAAAGACCGCCTACCGCACGCAGGGATTTGCCTCCGACGATTTCGTTACGGGTCTTTCAGGAGCGATAACGAAGGCTTCTGGGAAATAATCGACACTTATTGATTTTTGGAGTCGGACACTGCCAACACGGCATCGCGCGCCGCAACAATCGTATTCACATGAATCCGAACCGTATCCGCCACGCGCCGGGCGTAGCCACCCGCCATCGTGGACGCAACAGGAATTCCTCGTTTCCGCGCGTGTTCGAACACCAGTCGATCGCGCTTCTGCAGTCCTTCCAGCGTTAAAGCCAGTCCCCCCAACTGGTCTTCCCGGTACGGATCCGCTCCGCCCACGTAGAAGATAATGTCGGGAGTCATTTTCTTCAGCGAATGCACCATGCCCTCATCCAGCGCGTCCAGATACTCCGCGTCGCGCGTGCCGTCCTCGAGGCCAATGTCCTCATCCGAGGGAGGCTTTGGCATCGGATAATTGTTTTCCTGGTGGATGGAGAACGTGAAGACGCTCGGGTCGTTCGCAAAGATCGCGGCAGTACCATTGCCGTGATGGACATCGGTGTCCACGGTCATCGCCGTGCGGATGGCGCCGGCAGCCTGCAGAGAACGAATCGCGATGGCCACATCGTGCAGCATGCAAAATCCTTCGCCGTGTCCAGGGTACGCGTGGTGAAATCCGCCGCTCAGGTTTGCCGAAAATCCGTCGCGAAGGGCGTTGCGCCCAGCGAGGATGGAACCGCCCGCCGCCAGCCAGAAAGCCTTCACCGTTGACTCCGAAACCGGAATCTCCAGCTTCATTCGTTCGCTCAACGTAAGCGAATCGGTCTGGAGCTTCTTGACCCATGCCGGCGTGTGCGCGCGCAGTACATCTTCATCCGCCGCAGGCTCAGGCTGCAGGAAATCACCTTCCTCGGCCAATCCCTCAGCCAGAAGCGCGTCGTGCACCATCTTGAATTTTTGCGAAGGAAAAACGTGCGGTCCCAAATCCAAATCGTATTGAGGGTGGTAAACAACCTTGAATGGAAGCATCGGGAAAGGCCGATCCGGACTAATTATCCCGTTCGAGAATGAAATCCGGAACGGTCAGCAGCGCGCGCCCATAATCGGATTTCGAATTGCCATTCAGGCAAGCCTTCGAGCGCCGCGCAAAATCGCGCGCAGCCTTGCGCGTGCGGTCCAGCGCCCCCGATTCGTGGACCAGGGCGGTAATCTGTTCGGGGCGAACGCTCTCGAATCCTTTTTCATCGAGCACAGTTTGCACCAGCCGCTTGCCCTCCGCGCCAGCGCTCTCCAGCGCATAGATCAGCGGCAGCGTGACCTTGCCTTCCTTCAGATCGCTCAGCACAGGCTTGCCGAGTTGCTCAGGAGACGCCGTGAAATCAAGCACATCGTCGACCAGCTGAAACGCAAGCCCCGCAAAATGCCCGTAATCGGCCAACGCCTGCTCGCTGGCATCGTCCACATCCCCCAGAACTGCGCCCAGCCGCGCGCATCCCGCAAACAAGCACGCTGTCTTCCGCGCCGCCAGCTCCAGCGCATCTTCCGGCGTCAATTCGATCTGTCCGAGCTTGGAGAGTTGAACCAGTTCGCCTTCCACCATGTCCTGCGTAAGCTCGATCAGCACATCGAGAATCTTGAAATTGCGCTCAATCAGCGCCATTTGAAACGACTGCATGTACAGCCAGTCCCCCGCCAGCACACTCTTGTGATTCCCCCAGCGTGAATTGGCGGACGGCCTGCCGCGCCGCGTGTCCGCGCCATCAATTACATCGTCATGAATCAGCGTCGCGCTATGAATCAGCTCGACCACAGCGCCCAGGCGAACGGCGCTCTCCCCACGATATCCGGCATAGCCAGCGGCCAGCAGCACCAGCGCGGGCCGCACGCGCTTGCCCCCTCCGGCCAGCAGATAACCAGAAATCTCGGCAACCGGCTCAATCGCTGAACTATTCTGCAGAGCCAGTTCCTGTTCCACTTTGATCAGATCCTCCCGAACCAGATCGAAGATTTCCTTGGCCGTCAAAAGTGAGATGGCGTGCCTCCCGAAACATTCATGTTTCGCCCAATTGGAAGACCCAAATTGAAAAAACTGCGAAAATTCTCCGCCGTCGCTCCGGCAATATCGTCCGGTGGCAAGTTTCTCACATTCGCGATGGTTCGCGCCACTTCCGCCACATGAGCAGGCTCGTTGCGCTTCCCCCGAAACGGCACCGGAGCCAGAAATGGCGAGTCCGTCTCAATCAGTAGCCGGTCCAGCGGAATCTCCCGCGCCACATCGCGCAAATTCTGCGCCTTCGGATAGCTCACATTTCCGGCGAACGATATCCGAAATCCCATGTCCATTCCACGCCGCGCTTCCTCAATCGTGCCCGAGAAACAATGAAAAATGCCGCCCAACCCTGAACTGCGCCAGTCCTCGTCCAGTATTTGCAGGCAATCGGCCCACGCCTCGCGGCAATGAATCGTAATCGGCTTCCGCGCCGTACGCGCCTGCCCGAGTTGCCGACGAAACACCAGCGCCTGCACGTCGCGAGGCGAATGATCGTAGTGATAATCGAGTCCAATTTCGCCCCACGCAATCACGCGCGGATTACAGGCAAGCCGGTCGAGTTCCATGTAATGCGCATCGGTGGCGTGCCTGGCTTCATGCGGGTGAATCCCAATCGACGCATAAATCCAGTCATGCTGCTCGGCATAAGGAACCGCAGCCCCAAGTTTCTCAATCTCAGGCCCGTTCCCGATGGCCAGCAGCGTCCCAACCCCAGCCGCCCGCGCCCGCGCAAGCATGGCGTCGCGGTCAACGTCGAAATCGGAGACATCCACGTGCGCATGTGAATCGACTAAGTCCACTCTGCTCCTGGATCGAAGCGCCGGAAGGCGCGACAAAACGTAGCCCAGCCCGACAGGGCTGGGAAAAACCACAAAATGAATCCAAGCACCGTAGGTGCGGCACAAGGCACCCAATCCGCCGGCTGGCTGCCCCGTATTCCCTACTTCAACCGCGCCCCCACCGGCACATCTTCCAGAAATCCCGCTAACACAGGCAGCCCGTCCGGCATCGACGCCGCCACAATCATCCCGTTCGATTCCACACCGCGCAGCTTGCGCGGCGGCAGGTTCACCACCACCACAACTTTGCGCCCAACCAAATCCTCGGGTTTGTAGGCCAACGCAATCCCCGCAACGATCTGTCGCACTTCATCGCCGATATCAACCTGAAGCTGGAGCAACCTGTCTGCCCCCGCCACGCGCTCGGCAGACTTCACCTGCCCCACGCGCATTTCGATCTTCGCAAAATCCTCAATCCCAATCTTTACCGGTGCCGCAACTGCTGCCGCCGGAACCGCTGCTGCTGCGGCAGGTGCTGGCGTTGTAGATGCCGTCTCCGCAGCCTTATTCTGTTCCTGCTCCATAGCTTCAATCCTTTCGATGGCCTCTGATTTTTCAACGCGCGGAAATATTCCTTCCAGCTTGCCGATCTTCGTTCCCGGCTTGAGCTGTCCCCAGGCGAGCGAGTCAAACTGAGTGTCACCAAGCGGCGCAGTCTGCCCCAACTGCCGCCAAATTTTTCCCGTGGACTTCGGAAGTATCGGGTGCGCCAGCGCGGTAATAATTCGAAGCCCTTCCGCCGCGGTATAGAGCACCTTGGCCAGATGCTCGCGATTCTCCTGCTTCTCCGCCAGAGTCCAGGGCTTCTCAACTGTCAAATACTTGTCGATCGAGGCCACCAACTCCCAGATTGCTTCCAACGCCATCGAGAAGCTGAACTTTTCATACAACTGCGTAATGCGCGCGAGCGCCTCGCTGGCAAAATCCGCCGAACCGGGCTCACTTCCCAACTCGCTGTATCTCGCTGGTTTCGGAATCTCCCCACCAAAATATCGGTCGATCATCGTCAGCGTTCGGCTGGCAAGATTCCCGAGGCCGTTCGCCAGGTCGCTGTTATACCGGCTGATCAGCGCTTCGTAGGAAAAGCTGCCGTCCTGCCCAAACACGATCTCGCGCAACAGGTAGTATCGCAACGGCTCGATTCCCAGCACGTTGACGATCGGGCGCGGACGCACCACATTCCCGCGCGATTTGCTCATCTTCTCGCTGTCAAACAGCAGCCAGCCATGCGCCCAGACCTGCCGGGGCAGCGGCAAATCCGCCGCCATCAGAAACGCCGGCCAATACACGGCATGAAAACGGATAATTTCCTTCCCCACGATGTGCAAATCCGCCGGCCACAGCCCACGTGCATCGTAATCGGGTCCGCCCACCGCGCTCAAATACCCGATCAGAGCATCGAACCACACGTAAAATACGTGCGGCGCTTCGCCCGGCACCGGGATTCCCCAACGAATGGTCGTGCGCGTAATCGATAAGTTTCGAAGCCCGCCCTGGATAAAGCTCAAAACCTCATTTCGCCGGCTCTCAGGACGAACGAAATCGGGATTCGCAGCGTGAAAATCGAGAAGTTTCTGCTGAAATTCAGAAAGCCTGAAGAAATAGTTCTCTTCGGTAACCGTTTCCGTTGGGCGGCCGCAATCCGGACAGGGATCGCCGGGGCCCGCATCAACTACGTAGGCGTTGTCATGCACACAATACTGGCCGGTGTAGTGTCCCTTCTGGACAAAACCATTGTCCCGGCAGCGTTTAAATAGCCATTGGACGGTCCGATGATGCCTCTCATCGGTCGTTCGAATAAACTCGTCGCCGGGAACTTCCAGATCGTCCCAGAGTTGACGCCATAGGGCCGCATTGGCAGTCGAATACTCCTGCGGAGTCTTTCCCGCCTTCTTGGCCGAGCGCTCGACATTCACCCCGTGCTCGTCCACCCCCGTGGTCATGACGACTTCAAACCCGCGCATCCGCTTATACCGACGGATCGTATCGGCCACGATGGTCGAGTAGGTATGCCCGATGTGCGGTAGCCCGTTGGTGTAGTAAAGCGGGGTCGTCAGATAATACTTTGGCTTGGTTCGGGGACTGCTCATTCGCCCTTTCGTTCCGATTTAGATCTGGCAGTTTGAAAAAAACACGATGAGGCTCAATGACGCGAGGCTCATCCGTAGTTGAAACTTGAATGTCGATAGTAAGCGCGCTGCAAGGTGCTGTCAAATTGCTGATCTCAGTTATCTTGCGCCGGTTTGGCCCCTCCTGTAACCAGCGTGCCTATAAAAATGGGGCACGCCAGATTCGGCGTGCCCCTGATTTCCGTGCCTGACAATGGAGACTACTGATTAATCGGTCGGGGGAGCCGGCGGCGTCTTGTGCGCGCCTCTTGGCCCGCCGTGACCGAATTTCCCGCCCTCCACCAGCTTGTCGCCCGCTGGTGGCGTAAACAAACTAGGCAACGGAGATGACACGTAGTCGCTCAATTTGTAAGTTCGCGTGCCGAATCGAGGGTCGCTGTGATCTTCCTCCAGCACGATTTTTAGCGCTGGGCAGTAGATACGATTGGTAGTGATCGTCGCGCTGCCCACCACCGGAAGTTCAATCTGGTGGCTGAATGTCGTCTGCTCCGCACCATTAGTATTCCCACAAACACCTCCAATCGGGTAAGTAACGGGGGTGGGAGTCGGAGCGTTCCCGTGTTTCTCGCCTTTACCTTGTCCCTTGCCCTCCCACTGGCCAGAGGGCGGCGTGTGCGGGTGAATCGCAAATTGCTCGTATGTTCCCTTGGTCACGTTCACGAAGTAACTCATCATCACCGACGGATCGAGGTTTTTGATAAAGATAAACTCCTGCGCGCCCCCTTGAGCAGCCCATGGGCCAATACCGGCCCCCTTCACATCGCGGTACGTGCTGCCGTTGGTATCGCGCGCAATCGTGCCCGTCGTCGTGTTGGGGACCGTGCTCAGCTTGCCGTCGACCAATACAGGCTCCGTGCTGGTAATCGTGAACGTAAACTGATACGGCGTGCATGGCGCGGTGCACTTGCCGCCACCGCCCATCATGCCGGCGGGGCCTCCCATATCTTCCCGGCCCCCATGTCCACGTCGGCCAAAGCCGCCCGGAGGCGGTGGCCCCTGCGCACCGGCCACAACAGCCAACCCTGCCACCAGAATGCCAACCAGCACTGCTTGAAGCGTTGTCTTCCTCATAGCTCTATCCTCCCTCTTAAATCGATTATCACTTGAGAAATCTGTGACTTATCAATAGCTCCTGAATTTCTACTGCGCCAGCTTTACTCCCCGCGGCCACCCATCCTCACCCACCAGCACGTCCGCTTGAATCAGCTCTCCATCCGGCGTCTCCGCCTCGGGATAGCCCAATTCGGCCAAAGAGGCACGCGTCAACTCAACGCGTACGACCATGCCGGAATCCTCTGGCCCAATCTCATCCGTGAAAGGCACTGGTACAAAATCGGCCATTGAATATGTCTCGTCGTTACCCGCTTTCGAAACCACCAATTCCGTCTCCTGCGTCCCATCGTTTGGCTCCGATGAATCCTGAGTTTTGGCATCCAACGGCTGTTTCGATTGTGATGACACGTCTTTCCGGGGAGCAGGGGACGTTACGTCCTTCGAAGGCCCCGAATACGTCCAGAGAACAAACGCCAACACCGCTGCAGCAGCTCCTGCGGACACCCACTGCATCGTGCGCGAGAAGATCGCCTGTCTCCGTTGGTTTCGAAAAGCCGAACGCAGTGCGGCTTCAACATAAGGCGGGGCCTGCAACTCGCGAACGCTCGCGTTGGCTGCTTCAGTCACTTCCGCGAGCAGGCCCGCTTCCGCCAAAAGCTCGCCGCATCGACTGCACCGGCCTGCGTGTTCGATCGCCGCCTCACGGGCAGCCACATCGAGCAACTCCATTCGAACCAGTCCATGCACCGTTCCGTCAAATTCCTTGCAGCTAATGACCGTCATGGCTTGCCTCCCGAACGAGCTTCCGATACCTTGGTCGCCACTAGATGCGGTCGCAGCTTTTCCAATAAGATGGAGCGCGCGCGGCTTAGCCGTGACCTCACAGTCCCTACCGGACATGACAGCAACATCGCGACCTCGCTGTAACTCTTTCCCTCCAAGTCGCATAGCGTCACGGGTTCCCGGTAATGTTCCGGTAGCGTCAGAACGGCGACGCGCAGCAGGTGGACAACTTCGGTGCGCTCCAACCCTTCCAGAACTGTTTCCCGTTCCTCGGTATTACGCGAATAAAGACCATTCTCGTTGGACTTTCCTCGGGTCCGATTCGCGCTAAATCCTTCGAAGTCGCTGACTTCTTCCGTCAAAGGAACATAGCGTCCCTCTTTTTCCTGTAACCTCCGCACGTGATTTCGGGCGATGCCGTAAAGAAATGCCGCTGGCGCGCCCCTTTCTTCGTCGAACTTCCCGGCTTGGCGCATCAACGTCAAGAACGTCTCCTGCACAACGTCGGCTGCAGCTTCCGGCTTTCCCGTCATGTGTATCGCATAGCGGTAAACGCCGCCTTGGTGCCGTCGGTAAAATTCCACGAACGCATCTTCGTCGCCGCTCGAAAGACGCCGAATCAATTCGATATCCCGGGGTTCGACTTTTTCTGGCATCGATACTTTGATCTGCGGCGCGCCCTTCACCTCTACAATGAGTTCCGGTTTCGGTGCCCGGAAGTTCCACTGTTCTTAGTCCTAAAAACTCTTGGACATCCTACTGGTAATAATCGGCTTAGTGTATACTCGGCGCGGCGTGAGACGCCAATAAAGTAACCTATGGGCGGCTTGGTCCGTCCAATCCTCCGGAGGGGTAGATGAAATTCTCGATGGGAAAAATTTCCAGTCTTTTGCTGGCGGGGACACTATTTGCCGGATCCGGCTCCGCTCAGTTGGCCATGAAGAAAACGCTGACGCTGGCGATTGCCAAACAGGTTGCCGAAGCTGCTGAAGCCGAAGCGGTCAAGAACAAGTTCACCATGGCCATCGCGATCGTTGACGATGGCAACAACTTAATGTACCTGGAGCGCATCGACGATACGCAGGTTGCCAGCATCCAGCTCGCCGAGCAAAAAGCCCACACCGCCTTGTCTTTCAAACGTCCTACAAAGGCCCTTGAAGATCAGGTTGCCGGAGGGCGCAACGCAATGTTGTCCTTGCCCGGAATCAAGATCGAAGGCGGAATCCCGCTGGCCCTGCCGAATGGAAAAATCATCGGCGCGATCGGCGTAAGCGGCGGCAACTCGATGCAGGACGGGATGATTGCCAAAGCCGGCGCGGACGCGTTCGCAAAAATGGTCGCTAACGAATAAATATGCGGGTATTTGAAAAACTTAAGGATGAGAGAAGAGGGTTTTGGGTGCCGCACCCTTGTGCTGTTCAAGGGTGCGGTTCTTGTTTTAATGTGAGCAATCGCAATGTAGCAACGGAAATATAAGGAGGTTCGGGAGCATGAAAAATAAATTTTTGGGGGCGGCGCAAATTGCATTTCTAGTTGTCCCGTTGCTTGCGGGGACGTTATTGATTTCAACCACGAAAGCACAAAACAAGCCTAGGATCGCCAAAACCCCTTCGAAGCTCCTGCTAGGCGAGGGCGACTTCAACGATTGGAACAACGAACAACCAGGCAACCGGTACCTGATCAAAGCTTCCGACCTGCCGAAGGCGAACGCCACCGACTCCGCGACTAATCGATCCAACGTGGTTCCGAAACCGGCGGATGCATGGCCCAAGGTTCCGGAAGGATTCAAGATCGATCAAGCTGCCCAAGGCCTTCGCAATCCCAGGTACATCACCACCGCGCCGAACGGCGATCTCTTCTTCGCCGAAGCCGAACCCGGCGATGTTCGAGTAGCACGCGGCTTCGGCCCCGACGGCAAAGTGGTAACCAATGAAGTCTTCGCCACCGGCTTGACGATGCCGTTTGGAATCGCCTTCTATCCTCCCGGGCCGAATCCAACGTATGTCTATGTCGCGAACACCAATTCCGTGCTCCGCTACCCCTATCAGAAGGGCGACCTGAATGCGCGCGGCCCGGCCGAGACGGTCGTTGCTAAAATTCCCGGCGGCGGCAGGTATGGCGGAGGCCACGCTACGCGGACTCTCGCATTTTCCCCGGATGGAAAGAAGCTCTACGTCTCCGTAGGCTCTCGTTCGAATATTGGCGATGACGAAGCGGAAATCAATCGCGCCGACGTGCTCGAATTCAACCCTGACGGAACCGGCCAGCGTGTCTATGCCTCGGGCATTCGAAACGCGACCGGCCTGACCGTAAATCCAAAGACCGGTGAACTCTGGGTGGCAGTGAACGAGCGCGACGCACTGGGCGACGACCTTGTCCCGGATTACGTCACGCACATTACCGACGGCGGTTTCTACGGCTGGCCGTGGTACTACATCGGCCAGAATCAGGACCCGCGTATGGGCGACCAACATCCCGACGTGCGGGAAAAAGCAATCGTGCCGGACGTGCTCCTGCAATCGCACTCGGCTCCTCTCGCGATGACTTTCTACGAGGGCAAACAATTCCCCGCCGAATATCGCGGCGACGCTTTCGTCACCTCGCACGGGTCATGGAATCGCGCTCACCGGACAGGCAATAAGGTCGTCCGCCTCTCGACTCCAAACGGAAAAGCCACCGGCGAATACGAGGACTTCGTCACCGGATTCGTCGTGGACGACGCCAATGTGTGGGGCCGCCCCACAGGAATCACGGTGGCAAACGACGGCTCGCTCGTGTTCACGGATGATGCTTCGAACAGCATCTGGCGCGTGACCTATACAGGTGTAAAAAGATCGGCCAAGTAAGCTTTTCTTGGCTGGATCAATGGGCTGAATCGGAATGACCTTATGACCGGCGGTCCTCTCTGCAACGGGACCGCCGGTTTTGCACTTCTCCTACTCACAGAATTCTCGCAGGCCGTTCCGCTTTCAAATTTCAAATGAAGTTCTCTTTTCCGGCTGGCTCCAAGTAGAGCCCGGCCTTTTTCCGGCTGGCTCCAAGTAGAGCCCGCACCCTATAATCACTGTTTCGATTTGAAGATTGGAGCCAAGTGATTCACGTTCTCGAAGCCCGGATTCGCGCTGCCTTAGCGGCGCATATGAAGCAGCGCTACAGCCAGGATGTAAACGTCGTCACCGAGCGGCCTCCCCGCATTGAGATGGGCGAAGTCTCCACCCCCATTTGTTTCGACCTCGCAAAGCGCCTGAAACGCGCGCCCCGGCAAATTGCCCAGGAAATTGCTGTCGAGTTGCCCCGTATCGAGGGCGTCGAGCGTATCGAAGTTGCGGGGACGGGTTACGTCAACGTCTATCTTTCTCGCGCTGCGTTCCTTGCCGGGGCAATGGCAGGCGCCTCATCTGCGCCGCCTGCTGCGGGACCCGACGAGCCCAAATGCATTGTCGAACACACGAACATCAATCCCAATAAGGCTGCGCACATCGGCCATCTGCGCAACGCGGCGTTGGGCGACACGCTGGTGCGACTGCTGCGCAGATCCGGGCGCCGCGTCGAAGTGCAAAATTACATCGACAATACCGGTGTGCAGGTCGCGGATGTAGTCATCGGATTTATTCACATCGCCAAAAAATCTCCGGACGAAGTGCGCGCTCTCGCAGCACAGCCGAAATTCGATTATTTCTGCTGGGACCTGTACGCCAGCGTGACGAATTTTTACGAATCGGATAAAACGCGCCTCGCTTTGCGCGGCGAAACACTGCAATCCATCGAAGAAGGACACGGCGCAGCCGCCGAAATGGCCAACGCCGTCGCGCCGGCGATCGTTCGCTGCCACCTGCGCACGATGGAGCGCCTGGGAATCGAGTACGATTTGCTTCCTCGCGAGAGCGAAATCCTTCACCTGAAATTCTGGGACGCAGCCTTCGAACATTTGAAAAAAAGAAACGCGATCCATCTCGCCGCCACGGGCAAGAATGCCGGATGCTGGGTGATGCGGTTGAACGATGCCGCGGACACCGCAGATGCAAGTGGAGAAGATGACGACGCAAAAATCATCGTCCGCTCGAACGGCACGGTCACCTACGTTGGAAAAGACATCGCCTACCAGCTCTGGAAATTCGGCTTACTGGGACGCGATTTCCAGTACGAAAAGTTTTATACCTATGCGAACGGGCACACGCTCTGGTCTAGCGTTTCGAGCGGCGGGTCAACCAGCGCGCCGCCCTTCGGGAATGCGACTACCGTTTACAACGTAATCGATGCGCGGCAGGCTTATCTTCAAAATGTAGTCGTCGCCGGCCTTCGCGCTCTGGGGTTCGGCGAACAGGCCGATCGCTCGATTCATTTTTCCTACGAAATTGTCGCGCTCACGCCGCGTTGCGCCGGTGAGCTTGGCTACACGATGAGCGAGGAAGAGGCGAAGAAACCGTATGTCGAGGTAAGCGGACGCAAGGGACTGGGCGTGAAAGCCGACGATCTGCTGGACCGCCTGGAGGCTGCCGCCCTTGCCGAAGTGGACCAGCGCCATCCGGAATCGCCCCAGGAGGAGCGGATTGCCATCGCGCACTCAATCGCCATCGGCGCGCTCCGGTATTTTTTGTTGAAATTCACGCGCACGGCAATCATCGCATTCGATTTCAAGGATGCTCTCAGCTTCGAGGGCGAGACCGGGCCGTACTGCCAGTATGCTGTGGTGCGCGCGAGAAATATCTTCAGGAAGTTGCAAGAGCAGCAGCCGGACTTCGATCTGTCCGCGTTGGATGCTGTGAATCAGGAAACGGCAAACCGGTCGCTCGCCGGACCAGAAGGAAACGCGCTTTGGGAAATGGTGCTGCTGGCCGGCTCGCTTGGCGCTCAAATCGAAGCTGCGGTTGGAGCGCAGGAACCGGCCTTCATCGCCAAGTACGCATTCCAACTCGCACAGGCGTTCAATCTCTTCTACCACCATCACCGAGTTCTAACGGAAGAAGACGCCGCAAAGAAAACATTCCTGCTGCAACTGAGCCGTCTGGTGGAAGTCCAGCTAGTCAGCGCGCTAGCAATGTTGGGGATAGAATCGCCCGAGAAGATGTAAGTAGCACAGAAATCATTCTGTGCGGTTTTGGTTTTAGTTTTAGTAAAGCTACGCCCAAAACCAAAACCACAAACCAAAACCGGACAGACTGAAGTCTGTCCTACTTAAATTTCATCACGAAATCTACTAGGGTGCGGACCGCCACGCCAGTCGCGCCTTTTCCCGCCCACGGCTTTGCGTCGTCCTGCCAGGCTGTCCCGGCGATATCGAGGTGAACCCACGGCGTATCTCCCGTGAATTCGCGAATAAACATCGCGCCTGCCATCGCGCCGCCGCCTTTGCCGCTGCCGACGTTTTGAATGTCCGCGATGCCGCTCTTGATCATCTCGCGGTATTCGTCGTCCATGGGGAGCGGCCACATTTTTTCGCCGGCCACCTTGGCGCTTGCCAAAAGTTGGTCGGTAAACGCCTGATCGGTTCCGAAAACGCCGACATTGACGTTTGCCAGCGCTACTACGATCGCTCCTGTAAGAGTAGCGGCATCGACCAAGTGCGTTGCGCCAAGCTGCTTCGCATAAAAAACGCCATCTGCCAGCACCAATCGACCTTCGGCGTCCGTGTTGATTACTTCGATCGATTTTCCGGACATCGCAAATTGCACGTCCCCAGGCTTCTGCGCTTTGCCGCCGGGCATATTTTCGCTGGACATTACTACCGCGATCACTTTGGACGACGGCTTGAGCCGTGCAATTGCCCGCATCGTTCCGAGCATCGCCGCGCCGCCGCACATGTCGTACTTCATCTTCTCCATGTCGTTGGACGGCTTGATCGAAATTCCTCCGGTGTCGAACGTGATCGCTTTACCTACCAGGCCCAGCACGGGCGCTTTGGGATCCAGTTTTTCCGGCGTATAGGTGACCACAATCACGCGAGGCGGCTCCGCGCTGCCCTGCGCCACCGACAGCAGTGCTCCCATTTTCAGTTCAGCAATCTTCTTCTCGTCCAGTATCTGAACGGATAGGCCTGCTTCCCGCGCCATCTCCTCTGCTCGGGTGGCCAATATTCGCGGCGTCAGCAAGTTGGACGGCTCATTGCCAAGCTCCCGCGCGAAATTCTGCGACTCGCCGACGAGTTTTCCGCGCTCCAGGCCGCGCTGAGCGTCGGCGCGCGAAGCTTCGTTCCAACCGGTCAGCGCGGCCGCAACGATTTCATTGCCGGGCTTTTTGTCGGTCTTGTACTTATCGGAATCGAGGCTCCCCACAGAGAACCCTTCCACAATGGCCTGTGCTGCCTCAGCAGTGCGTTCACCTTCCCGCGCCAAAAACGTCAGGGCTTTCACCTGTTTCGATTTCAACGTTCGAACCGCTGTCCCCGCAATTCTGCGAAGCTCGACAGTCCCAAACTTATCTTTCTTCCCCGCCCCGACAATGAGCAGCCGTTGCGCCGCTAGCCCCTGCGGATAATGCAACAGGGTAACCTCCAGCAACTTCCCGGCAAGCTCCCCGGAGGCGGCAAGCTTCGCAATCGTCCCGCCAGTGGCCGCATCGAGCGTGGAAAGATTCCCTTCCGCGGGCTTCTCCTGTTCGAACACGTACGTAACCAGCGCTTCTGCGTCGATCTGCGCCAAAGGCCTGAGGTCCAGTGTGATTTCCATTTGTCCCCTTCTTCGAATGAAATAGCGTTCCCCATCGGGCAACGCAAAAATTAAAAAATTTTACCGGCGCCGGTACTTAGACATAGCCTCGCCGACTTCCTTCTTTGCCTCTTTGTCCTTCTCCGTCTGGCGGCGGTCCCACTTCTTCTTGCCTTGGGCCAGAGCAATCTCGCACTTGGCGATGCCCTCGCGGAAGTATATCCGCAGCGGCACCAGAGTAAGCCCTTTCTGATCCATCTTTCTGTCCAGCTTTTCAATTTCTTCGCTTCTTAGCAACAGCTTCCGTGACCGCAGAGGCTGATGGTTAAAAGGCCCCCCCGGCAGGTACTCCGAAATATGGCAGTTCAGCAGCCAGACCGCGCCCCCGCGAATTACGGCATAAGCGTCCCGCACATTCGCCTTTCCTTCGCGCAAGGATTTCACCTCGGTGCCGAGCAACACCATGCCCGCTTCATGCTTCTCAAGTAGGTGATAGTTGTACGAAGCGGCCCGGTTCTGAGCCACCAGCAGCTCAGCCTGTTTCTCCTGTTTTTTCGGCGGTTTAACCACAGAGTGTTATCTTAGCTGCGCCTAGTAACTAGAAGCAAGCACGCGCCTTGTTCGAGTTTTGCTCGGATGCTAGACTGGTTCGAATCTAATGGAAAACACGGAGCGTGGATGAAATCCCGGAATCACTCTGGACTGGTCCTGATAGTAGCGGCAGTGCTAGTACTAGGCTGCGGCAAGGGAAATCAGCATTACAAGGCTGGAGACAAAGCCGAATCCACAAAAGATTACGACACGGCTCTGGATAATTACAATAAGGCTCTACAGGCCGAACCCAATAATACGGAATATAAACTCAAGGCTGCCAGGGCACGCTTTGAGGCCGGCCAGTGGCATGTGGACCAGGGTCGAAAGCTCCGGGATCAGGGCAACCTCGAACTGGCCCTCGCCGAGTTCCGCAAAGCCGCGATGATCGATCCATCCAGTCCTGTGGCTGCACAGGAGATCCAGGCGACAGTCAACCTAATCGGCGCCAAGCAGAATCCCAGTCCTCCGCAAACGCAAAGTTCATCGCCGATGTCCATGTCCGGCAGCGGTTCGGATGAGCCAAAATTGATGGCGGGACCTCCGCAACTTGCACCCTTGTCCAGAGCTCCCATTAACATGAAGGCCACGAATGACGCAAAAGCAGTCTTCGACGCGATCGGCAAGCTTGCGGGACTGACCGTGATTTTCGACGTGGACTTTACTTCGCGGCGCATCTCGGTGGAGTTATCTAACGTCACGCTGGAGCAGGCGCTGAACATTGTGGCGCTGCAGAGCAAGGCATTCTGGCGCCCGGTAACATCCAACATCATATTCGTCATTCCGGATCAGGCGCAAAAGCGCAAGGATTATGAGGAAGAGATCGTAAAAACGTTTTATCTGCGCAATACCGTTCTCCCGCAGGAGTTGACCGAAATCGTTACGGTGATCCGCCAATTGCTCGACCTGAGGCGCTTACAGCAGATCAACGCGCAGAATGCGATTGTGATCCGCGATACGCCTGACCGCGTGATGCTGGCCGGAAAAATTATCGATGACATCGATAAGGCCAAGCCCGAGGTCGTGATTCAAGTGGCAATCATGCAGGCGCGGCTCGACCGGATGAGAAATCTCGGCATTCAGCCCAGCACCAGCGCGTCGATTGCCTTTTCGAATCCAACGACAACCACAACAACATCGAGCACGACGTCGACAACTTCAACAACCTCGAGTCTCGGCGCCACGCTTAAGCAACTCCAGCCCGGGCAAAGCCCCGGCATCTTTTCGAACGGATACAGCGTGACGATGCCCAGCGCCCAGGCCAACTTCCTCATGACGGATACCTCCACGCACATCATTGACAATCCTGAAATTCGTGTTGTAGACGGGCAGACAGCCAAGCTTCGCGTCGGCGATCGAGTGCCGGTCGCAACCGGAAGCTTTCAGGCTGGCGTAGGCGTCGGCACGGGAACGGGCGGTGCCGGCCTGGTCAACCCGCTGGTCAATACGCAGTTCCAGTATCTGGACGTCGGCGTAAACGTAGACGTCACGCCGCGCATTCATCCCGATCATGAAGTCAGTTTGAAAGTAAATATCGTAGTCTCGTCGGTGACCGGGACTTCGAACATTGGCGGCATCAGCCAGCCGATCATCAGCCAGAGAAGCATTGAGCATGACATACGCTTGAAGGACGGTGAGGTCAACATCCTTGGCGGCCTGATCGAGCGAACGGATTCAGATATCGTCAATGGGTGGCCGGGACTGGCGAAGATTCCCTTTTTCAAATACTTCTTTTCGGGCGATACCGTGGACCATCAGGAAAACGAAGTCCTGATCGTATTGATTCCACACATTGTGCGGCTGCCATCGATTACCGCGGAAAATCTGCGCAGCATTGCATCGGGAACTGACACAAATGCCGAGGTCCACCTCGAAGATGAAGTGATGGCGCCTCCGATTCCAAAGGCGCAAGCTGCTCCGGTAGCGCCGGCTCCCGTTCCTGTACCAGCTGCTCCGGCTGCACAGCCGGCAGTACCGCAAAATACAGGACTGCGATTCGATCCGGGAACGGTTTCCATCAAACCCGGTGAGACAACAACCATCGGCGTCGTCGTTCAGAACGTGCAGGACCTCTACTCCATTCCGATGCTGCTGCAATTCAACCCCGCAGTGATTTCAGTGGAAGACGTCCGGCAGGGCGGATTCCTCTCCGGAGGCACGCAGGAAATTGCCATCGTCGAGCGCGTGGATAAGGAACGCGGACAGGCCATCATTTCCGCCACGCGCATGCCGAATACTCCGGGCGTTAGCGGCTCGGGGACGCTGGTTGGCGTGGTGGTCAAGGGCATTGCGCCGGGCAATTCCCAGCTTTCCATCGTTCAAGTGAATGCAAAAGACTCACAGCAACGACCGATCCAGATGGTGACCAGCGAGGCCGCGGTCCGGGTTCAGTAATCTTAGACGGCATCTCATGCGGCAACCTATTTCAAGGCGGCGCGCGAAGCGAAACGGCCAGGCGGGATTAAGCCTGATCGAATTGATTGTCGCTTGCGGAATTCTACTGGTCCTTTCCTCGGCTGCGCTGCCGATGGCGCGAACTTCGGTGAGGCGGCAGAGAGAAGTGGAATTACGGCGCGACTTGCGCGAAATGCGGGATGCAATTGACAGGTATAAGGATGACGCGGACAAGAACCTGATCCGCACGGAAGTTGGCAGCCAGAACTATCCACCCGATCTTGAAACGCTGGTGAAAGGAGTGACCATCAGCGCAGCCGGAGGAGCACAAGTCGGCGTCAGCGCGGGAGCTGTGGCCGGCACCAGCAGCACGGCGCAAGTAGGGACATTGCCCTCAACTACGAGCCAGTCCGGTTCTCAGACCCCGAGCAAGGTGCGCTACCTGCGCAAAATCCCGGTTGACCCGATGACCGGAAAAGCCGAATGGGGTTTACGCGCCATACAAGATGACCCCGATTCGCATAGCTGGGGTGGGCACAACGTTTTTGACGTATATTCCATGTCCCCCGATATGGCCATTGACGGAACGAATTATGAGGACTGGTAGAAAATTAATGCCCAAGAATGGACGCAGCAAGCAAGCAGAGGGCTTCTCCCTGCTGGAATTGATGATCGTTCTGACGATCATCATGATCCTGGCGACTATCGCGATTGGAAGATACGACAGGTCCGTTCTGCGTTCGAAAGAAGCCGTCCTCAAGCAGGACCTGTTTGTCATGCGTCAGGCGATCCAGTCCTACACGCTGGACAAGGAGGCCGCACCTACATCGCTGGAAGACTTGAAATCGGCAAAATATCTGGGTGAAGTGCCCATCGACCCAATGACGCACGCAAAAGACTGGCATACCGACTCTGAAGATGTCCTCTTGTCGCCCCAGCAAACCACAGTGGGAATCACGGATGTCCACTCCGCCTCGGATGCGATCTCCCCATTCGAAAACACACCTTATAGTTCTTGGTGATTGCCGGAAATCGTTCGCACTTCTTAATTGCCTTCCACAGTGTCCCATTCGGGCAGGGATCGCTGTCCAAGCATCGCTTCGGCGGCCCAATGACCCAGGTATACCGATAGCGCCACTCCGTGACCGCAGTAGCCTCCGAGGACAATGACCTGAGGACAATTCGGGTGCTTTGCGAATACCGGCGTCCAATCCTCCGGAATCAGAATTGGTCCTCCCCATCTGTGAGTGAACTCGATTTCGTACATGGCTGGATGCAAACCGCGCACCCGCCGTTCGAGACGCGCGATCAATTCTGCTGCCTGCTCCGTAGCGATATCGAGGTCAGCCAGTTCCCGCCAATCTTTCAAATGGACTAGCCCGCTGCCGAAAACAACCCCGCCGTTGGGCAATAGGCGTCCCCACAGATAAGGAAAATCGACGGTGTAAAAAGGTTTTTCCGACCCTAGTCCTATGGCCTCGCGTTGCGCATCCTTCATCGGTTCGGTTGCGAGGGCCAGTGTGAACTTGGGCTGCGCATGACTCATCAGACCGTTCAACTCGAGCGACATCGCATTTGTCGCCAGCAAGACTTTCTGAGCGCGCACGGTTTGGCCGCAGACGCGCAACTGCAAAGGATCGCGGAATTCAATATTTTCGATTGCGGCGTTTTCGAAAATCTGCACGCCCTGCGCTTCCGCCGACCGCACGAGACTGCTGACCATCTTTCCGGGATTTATGCTGCCACCGGGAACAAGTTTCACGGCGCGGAGGTTCCCCGAATCCTCCCAGGAGATTGGGGAATCCGGAATGCCTGCGGTGCGGCCAATTTCCCAAACGCCCGGAAGAGAAAGATCGCAATCCAGCGCCAGCTCTTTTACGATTCCAGAGAATCCAGTCAACACATCGCCAAGTCCGGGAAGGTCGCCCGCCGCGGTCTCGCTGAGCACCATTCCCCCGGTGTGCCCACTCGATCCAGCGCCCAGCAAACTGGATTCGAACGTGGCGACAGTCTTTCGAGGTTCCAGCTTCCTCAACCAGATCGCCGCCGACAGGCCCGAAAATCCTCCTCCGACGACAGCGAAATCGACGTTGGTGGGGATCGGTCGCCGTGTGGAGCGAAAGTCTATCTGCCAGGGCGTTTCTCCCCAGCGGGTCTTGAATCTGGAATCCGGCATCGCTTTTACACCCATTCGAAACTCACAATACATTTTTGATCGAGGGGTTGCTAAGGAAAATTACCCTTTTAGGATGCAGCGGGGTTTCGTCGAACTGAACCGGTCGCGGCTTATTCGCCCAATCCGAGTTCAGCGCCCGTGAAGCGTCGCTGGAAGCCCGCGAACTGCCCGAAGACAGGTGAGCCCATCGTGCTGGTGGTTAGTCCGTTGTTATTGAATACATCGTGGGGATTCTGATGGTTGGTGACGTCAATCGCATAGACGCCAATGCGAAGTTTGATCCTCTTGGTGGGTTCTTTGAACGGGATGTGGAGTGAGAAATTCTTATAGATCTTTCCGTCCAGGGAAAAATAATTGGGAAAACGCAAGCTGTTGGGCTGGCCGATGTAATTTTGCAGCACGTCCACGTCGGAATATGGATAGCCCGTATGCCAATCCAGCACCGGACTGACGACCACCTTCCACGGGAGGTGGAGATACCCCGAAGCGAGAAAGCGATAGGGAATGTCCGAAGGCATGACTCCATACATATTCGGACGGATGATCGGGGATTCAAAGGGAACATAGTTATCCGAAAGCGCATTGATATCCCCTCGCGCGCGGCTCCAGGCAAAAGAAGCATTGATTTCCGCAATTTCGTTAAAGCGGTAACGCGCCGAAATTTCCGCCTTGCGAAAGTGCGACGACCCGGTATTCAGCAGGGCCATCGTGCCGATGTTCCCGCTCACGGGAAAAATCGGGTCTATCACAAACAGGTTGAATGTGTGAGTTTCAATATAGCCAAGCCTTACGATGAGGTCTTTTCGTATCGACCTTTCGCCCTCCACATTCCAGGTAAACGTGCGCGGGCTGATACCAGGGTTGCTCCCCCCGGGAGAAGTCGAATTTAGACCGCCCGGCAGATATATGTTTTGCAGAATGATGGGCTGGCCCACCAACATGCCGGAAGAATTGTAGGAGCTAATCTGCCGGACTTGATTGTTGGCGTAGTCCGCGGCAAGCAACGGTACGTGGCCATAAACCAGGCCAACTCCTGCACGGATTACCGTCTTTCCGCTTCCCGGAGAGAAGGCAAAGCCCGTTCGCGGAGCGAATGCGAAACCGCGCCCTATCGATTGAGACGTCAATCGGGCGCCGAAGTTCAAGGACAAATGGGTATCCAGTGTCCAATTGTCCTGAACAAATTCCGAAACCTCAGAGCTGGATGCCTGCAATAAACCGGGGCCCTGAAAAATAATCAGTTCAGTCGGCAAGCCGGTCTGGTCCTCAACGTGAATAGGCCGGGAGGCGCTGCTTCCGTTGTAGGACCTGTATATAAAATCCGTGCCGAATTTCAATTCATGCCGGCCGTGAAAGGACTTGCCGGGCAATTGAATCGTCGGTATGGCCTCGACTTGATTTGCGGTTCGCACCCACGTATTGAAAAAATTGCCTCCCCAGCCTGAGGGCGAAATCGTCATGTCACCCATACCCTGGCCATAGGTCTTGCTGTTGAAGTACGTGTATCGAACGACGGTATCGAGGACCACACCGGAATCGAACTGGTAGAAATCGGAAATGCCGGCGGAGACTCCCCTCCTTCGGTAGTTGGCCGAGGCCGATTGAGGAATCAGCGCATCGATATTGACGAAATCATCGTTGGACGGAAAAATGTTAATGTTGACACTAAAAAGATGCTTGGGTGAAAACGTGTATTGGAAATTCGTCAACGAGTTGAAACTTCGGACGTAAGTCTCGTTGTACGGCCACGTAAGCCCGCGCACCGGATCTCTTCGGTAGGTGTACGTCATCTCTTCGAAATATGTGAATTTATCTTTGATGATCGGGCCGCCGAATTCCAGCCGCGGGGTGACATTGGCAATACCGACCAGGTGGCCGTCCTTGGCCCGGAACGAAGGGATAAAATTATGGAGCTTGGATATCCACGAATCCGGCGGCGGCTTCAGCTCGATGCGTGTCAGGCCACCGGAAAATCCTCCAAATTCGGCGCTGTCCGGCGTGCTGAAGACCTGGATGGATTGAATGGCGTCGACCGGAATCGGAATCGCGAAGCTTCCTGACACCGGGTCCACGTTTTCCGCCGAATCCACCAGCAACAGACCCTGACTTTCCGCCTGGCCGTTGAAATTCAGCTTCCCTTCCTGCGTCTTAATAACGCTCGGGGATGTGGACAGGGCCTCGGTAAACGCGGCAGTTTTAAGCGGCAACGCCTCCAATTCCTTTTCGCTCACCGTGGCGCTCGCGCTGACGCTTTGCGTGGCTACCTCCGTGGCTTCTCCCTGGACTTCCACCTTCTCATTCACGGTGCTAATTTGCAGGACTCCATCTGCGACAGCCATCTGCCCGGATTCAATGGTTACTGTCGATGTCCACGGATTAAAACCCTGCACGGTGGCTTCGAGTGTGTAGCTGCCCGCGGCAAGATGGGTAAATTCGTAGTGTCCGTCGGAATTCGTTGCCGCTGTCTGGGAAGTGGTCGCGGGAGAGGGACCGGTCAGCTTAACATTGACGCCGCCAAGGCTGTTTTTCGAGCCTTTTCCGGTAATGACCGCGATGGTTCCGCTGATGGAAGCGGTTGACGCTTGTGGCGTCCCTCCGGGTGGCAAGGCCGACGCGGGAATGGCGCCTAGTGAACGAACGCCAAACAAGATTGCGAGGAGCAACATCTGAGCAAGATTCATCCTCTTACAAAACATCTTCAACTAGGCACTCCCCCATTGAATGGTAACCTGGAATCGCAATAAACCATGCTGTCATTTGGGCAACACTTTACCCAGGCATGTTGTGTCGGTTAGTGGGATTTGTTTACTTCCCCTCTGTTTGACCGCAGGACTCAGAAATTAAAAGACTTATCTGAGTAAATTGCGGACAAGTCTAATGGTCCCTCGATTTGACTCCTGAACCAAACCTTAGGTTGCATGGATTTTCCTAAACGGTTACCCGCAATGTGAGTCGCTTTTCCCCGGACGGTCCCAAGAGGTGTACTATGATGCCGTTTTCCATGAAGCGGTATGGGTATCGATTCGGTAGTTCCGTGCTCACCGCTCGAAGCAACCAATCGTGCGACCTTGAAGCTCAAAGGGTTATAGGTTAGAAGTAAGTGCAATATATGGGAGAGACCAATGCCGGGCAATTCGTCTCAAATATTTTTGAGGAATCCGCGCCGATACGAAGTAGCCTGCTTGGCTGCTTTGCTCGCGTTATTCTTAATTTCTTCGGCTTCCGGGCATGCACAGGCCGCACCCTCGATCGGCTCCCAGGCGGGTATTTCGAACGCGCCGCCGCCGATTCCGATCGATCAGATCATTCAGAAGTTCGCGGCGCGCGAGGCTGAATTCAAGACCGAGCGTGACAACTTCACTTACACGCAGACTTTTGTGATACAGACGCTCGATTCCGGCGGCCGTGCAGATGGCGAATACCGAATGACAAGCGAAATTGTGTTTACACCCTCGGGCAAGCGCTTTGAAAAAGTGACCAGCGCCCCTCCGCCAACCCTGGAACGAATTTCTTTATCGCAGCAGGATTTGGACGACCTGGAACACGTTCAGCCATTTGTCCTTACAACCAACGAATTGCCCAAATACAACGTCAAGTATGTGGACCACGAACCGCTGGACGAACTGGGAACGTACGTCTTCGACGTTGCGCCGAAAACAATCGAGAAGAATCAGCGCTACTTTCAAGGCCGTGTCTGGGTAGAAGACAAGGATTTCGAAATCGTGAAGACCGATGGAAAAGCTGTCCCCGATATCAAGAAAAAGGGGCAGGAGAATGTATTTCCTCGGTTCGAAACGTTTCGCGAAAACGTGGAAGGCAACTATTGGTTCCCCACCTATACGCGTTCGAATGATGTGCTGCATTTCAGCAACGGCGACATTCCGATCAAAATGACGGTCCGGTATGAGAACTACAAGCGGTTCGGAGTGACCATTAAAATCGGAGCGCCTACGACGACGAAGAAGGACGAGGAAAAGTAATAGTTCGACTGTGCTCGCACCAAAAAGAAAGAGAGATTCCTCGCTTCGCTTCAGCGCGAGCGCTCGGAATGACGACGTTGCCATGGTGGCTTGATTACTCGGCACAATGCCATTTACGCGTAGCGGAAAAGGGCCTTGAATCCGTAATCCATGTGCTGCTGGATATGGCAATGGAATAGCGTCGGGCCCGGTTGATCGGCCACCATGTCCACGGTGACACGTCCGTAGCCCGGCGCGACCACGGTATCCTTCATGATTCCTGCCGTGGCTTTTCCATTGATCTCGACCAGTTCGAACGAGTGCCTGTGCATATGCAAAGGATGGGCGTCTTCGCTGCGGTTTCTGAACACGATTCGGTAGCGGCTTCCCTTCTTGAGGAGGAATTCCTGTTCGTGGGGATATTCCTTCCCGTTCACGGTCCAACTATTGAACAGGCCTGCGCCGCTGGGAATTTTTTGGAAAATCATGTCGATGGTTTGGTCCGGCTTCGGTTGCGTCCCACTCCCGCCAAAGATTGTGTAATCCCAGACCGATTTCGGCGGGGCGACCCACTGCGGCTGCTTGTGCTGATTCGCGTACTCGACCAGCACACCCATCCCGGCATTGCGCACATTATCGGTGGTCACTCCAAGGATCCAGACTCCCGGCTGGTTCATCTCGACTATCGCATCAGCGCGCTCTCCCGGACCCAGATCGATCGCATCGACGACTTGCGGCGTTGGAACGGCATTGCCGTCCAGCGCCACGATTTGAAATCGGTGGCCCGGCAACGCCACGCGCCGATTCATGCTGGCGCTCGCGTTTAGAAGATGCATCAACACACGGTCGCCCTGACGCACTCGAATCGGCTCGCCTGCTCCCAAGGATTTATCATTGATGGAGAACATCTGGTAGCCGACCTCGAGGCCCGACGGACTGGTGTCCAACGTCTTGGGCCTCTCCGGCTGTGGGCCGGATGTGCTTTCGTCGTCATCGTCGTCTTCTTCGGGGTTGAAAAAAGGCTCCCACTCGCGCAGAGCGAGAAATACTTCCTTATCGTACTTCCCCGGATCGTTTCCCGATTCGATCAGGAGAAAGCCAAATTGACCGGTGTAGGTCCCCCGGTGCAGGTCCGCCATAGCCATGACATGGGAGTGGTACCAGCGCGTCCCGGCAGGCATGGGCACAAATTGATACCGGATGCGGCCATGCGGCGGCACCATCGGAGTGCCCTCCTCCTCGACTCCGTCGACTTCTGGCGGAATAAACAGGCCGTGCCAGTGGACCAGTTCAGGGACGTCCGTATCATTTATAACGTCCACTGTTACTGGCTTTCCCTCCCGCATTCGAAGCAGTGGGCCGGGGGACGTCCCGTTGTATCCGATGGTGCTGATGGTGCGATTCGGCGTGAGTTCGACCAAGACGGGAGCGATTCGCAGCGTGATATCCGCGTTCGAAGCATCCGGAGTGGGCGAATTGGCCTGCATTCCCGGCTGAATCTGCGACATCAGCAGCTTGGCCGCGCCTAATTCGATAGCGGCAGCGCCACCGAACTTCACAAAATCTCTGCGGTTCACGATCTCCTCCAGCCAGCCGCCATCAATTTAGAATCCTCTCATGCCGATATCATGTGTTCAAGTCCAACCCGGATTTCCAGCAAAGCCCTAATGAGCATGGCGACCACAAAAATCACGACCGGCGACGAATTCCAGACCTAAGCTCTTTCATCGAATAAGTCCTACTGTTTCAGGTACGATGTCAGGCAACGCACACCCTAGACACGTGCAGCATCCGGGCAAATGACTCAAGTTCTAAAACGGGCGGAATCTGGCGGGTCCAGGAATCTGAGCGATGCCAAAGTAGCGTGACGAGTCTATTGAATGGCGTGTTCGGCAGGTAGCAATTCCCGGTGGCAAATCATTTCCGGCGGTACTTCTGAACCTTCCGGCCCTTCGATTGTTCCTTCTTCGCATATAGCGAGCCGTCCGCAGTCTCCAATAATTGCTGAACGGAATTCCCGGATTGCGGAAACGTGGCGATTCCAATACTTAAGCTCAAATGCGGAAATTCTGTGTCGTGCTCCAGGCGATCGTGGATGCGATCGGCCACTTGTTGCGCGGCAACCTCGCCAGTCTCAGGCAACACCAGAGCGAATTCATCGCCTCCGTAGCGCGCCGCCGTGTCAACAGAACGGCAATTCAGGCGAAGGATGTCGGCCACACGGCAGAGGGCGCGGCTGCCGACCAGGTGCCCGTAGCGGTCATTGATAATTTTCAGGCCATCGAGGTCCATCAGCAGAACAGAAAAAGGACGGTTCGTACGGCCCGACCGCTCCAGTTCGATTTGTATAACATCCACCAGGCGGCGGTAATTCGCCAGGCCTGTGAGGCTGTCACTGATGGCCAGGGTGCGAACCTGTCTGAACAGGTGTGCATTGTCGATCAACGTGGCGCCGAGAAGGACGACATAGCCGACGGTATTGACAAACTGCGAAGCGGCGGCAGGCGCGTCAAGCAGGCGCGCGGATTGCGTCGCAATGATGTGGCTGGCGGCGTTTATGCCCGCCACCCAGACGAGCACGGAATCGAATGCAAAACCTTCGCCTTCGTTTCCATGTTTCAGGACAATTGCGGACACAAGAAAGAGCAGTGCGGGGACTATGTCCCAGGGACGCGACACGAAGCTCAGCGGACGAATTGGGGGATCGTGAGGAAAAACGAAGAAAGCCACGGCAACCATGCATGCTGCGGTGATAACGATCGCCGCCACGGAGAGGATGTTCTTTTTCGGCTCGCGCGGCCAGGGCACATGCTTGTCGAGAGTATAGGCCGTCAAAAAAAGCAGCGCCATAAAGGTCTGGCCGATCATCCAGGAAAGTGGCACGCGGAAATGTTCCGAACGCACCAGATAGTGCTGGTAGAGCTCGGGGATGGCCACTAACTGAATGATGCCGCGCACGGCAAAAGTCAATCCGAGCAGCAGCGAGACGCGGTTGCTGGTGCCGTGGTACCGCACCAAAACATTGGCGGCAATCGTAAAGCTCAGCAGGGCGGATATGATCTGCGCGCTGGACCAGGCGAGCGGATTTATATCCACGTTCAGCTGCCGCAAAAAGTGGCCGAATACTACAAGCCCGACACACAGGAACGCGACCAGCCACGCTGTGCTGGTGATGCGCCTTGCCAACCTGAATTTGGCGAGTGCTGCCATATTCGTTAGATGCCACTTTCCTATTGGGAGTTACCTTGTCTTGGGAGTGTGTTTCTTTACAAAACATGAGGAGAACAGCGGATTTTCCCCGGTTTTTTCGGTTCCGAGCAAATTTAGGGAGTGGCGTGATTTGTGATTCGTGAATCGCCTGCCCGTGTGATAGCGAAAGGTGCTTTCTAATTTAACATCAGGACAGTTTTCCTGTATAGAGGGCCATGCCTACTGCGGCGTGCATGTCGATTTTTTCCAGTGCGCGGATTTCGGCTTTGCTACTGATGCCTCCGGCGGCGGTGATGGGGCGCTTTGTGGCGAGGCGCAGTTTGCGGAACCAATTTAGATTTGTTCCGCGCATGGTGCCTTCAGCATCTACGTAGGTGCAGAGAAATTCGGAGGCGTATTTTTCGAGTTCGGGGATTACTTCGTCAGGGCGCAGGCGGAGCTTTTCTTGCCATCCGCGCACAAGAATGCTGCCGCCTTCGGTATCGAGGGCGACGATGATTCGCTTGCGGCCGATTTTTTCCACCAGGCGCTTTAGAAACGCTGCGTTCACTTGACCGTCGCTGAATGCGGCGCTTCCTATAACTACTTTTTCGGCTCCCCATCCGGCGATTTTTGCTGCTTGCGCCACCGTACGAATTCCTCCGCCGACGCGGACGCGCATCTTGCGCTTGGCTGCGGCGGCACAGAGTTGGCGGACTAGCTTCGCGTTGCTTCCCTTTCGCATTGCGGCGTCGAGATCGATGACGTGGATCAGCGGGTAGCTGCCAAACCTGTCAAGCAAGCCGAAAACATCATCAACGGCCAGTTTGCGTTCGCGGCCGTGGACTAGTTGCACGGCGCGGCCGTCCTGGAGATCAATGCAAGGAATCATCATTTGGAATTTTTCAGCCCGTCTGGCGAACGGAGACGCCGTTTTCGCCGAGATATTTTTTTAGTTCTCCCAAGCCCTGAATGCGATCGTGGAAAATCGAGGCGGCCAGCGCGGCGTCGGCGCGGCCTTCGCGGAAGACTTCGAGGAACGTTTCGGGAGCGTCCGCGCCGCCCGAGGCGATCACCGGTACGTTTACGGCGCGGGAAATTGCCGCCGTTAGTTCACAGTCGAAGCCCGAGCGCGTGCCGTCTTTGTCCATCGAGGTGACCAGAATTTCTCCCGCGCCGCAATCCACTCCGCGGCGCGCCCATGCGACGGCTTCCATACCGGTGGGGACGCTTCCACCGCGCACGAATGCCTCCCAATGGTCGCCTACGCGCTTGGCATCGATCGCGAGAACGACTGCCTGCGACCCGAACTCCGCCGCTAGCGCCGTGAGCAGATCGGGATTGCGAATCGCGGCAGTGTTCACCGTGAGCTTGTCAGCGCCGGCACGCAGGATCGCGCGGCCTTCATCGACTGTGGCTACGCCGCCGCCCGCTGTCAGCGGGATCGCCAACTCGGCAGCGACTCGGCGAACCGTTTCGAGAAACGTGGGGCGATGGTCGCGGGACGCGGCAATGTCCAGGACGACGAGTTCGTCGGCGCCTTCGACGTTGTAGCGCGCGGCGAGCGCTGCGGGATCTCCCGCATCGCGCAAATTTACAAACTGCACGCCCTTGACGACGCGTTCGCCGTCGGTATCGAGGCACGGGATTATTCTGTGAGCGAGGCTCATCGCTTGCCGCCGGCGTATCGCACGTAGTTGGAAAGGACCTGCGCGCCGACGGGGCCGGATTTTTCCGGATGAAATTGCGTCGCGAAAACATTTCGCTGTTCGAGCGCGGCCACGAACGACGCGCTGTGGTCGCACAGGGCGACGGCGGCTTCTCCGGCGTCGAGCGCCGCATAGGAGTGCGCGAAATAGAAATACGCGTCGCTCGGGACGCCTTCGAGCAGCACGCTGGGACGTACGCGGCGCAATTTATTCCATCCCATGTGCGGGAGACGATCGGTCGGCGGCAGCGCGGAAACGTTCTGCGGGAAAAGCGCCAGTCCGGCATCGCCAACGGCTTCGTCGCTGGTCGCGAACATGGCCTGCAGACCGAGGCAGATGCCGAGCAGCGGAATTCCCTTTGAAACTGCGTTGCGCAGAGGCTCGCCGAGGCCGCGTTCGTCGAGCGAACGCATCAGCGCACCGAAATGTCCGACGCCGGGGAGAATCAGGGCGTCGCAGGAAGTCAACGCTTCCGGCGTGGAGGCGCGAATCGAGGAGACGCCGAGGCGCGTGAGAGCACGCTCGACCGAGGGAAGATTTCCGGCACCGTATTCGACCAGGGCGATGTTCATAGCATCTCTTTCGTGCTGGGGAGTACTCGCTTTAATTGCGGATCGCGCGTGGCGGCGAAGCGCAGAGAGCGCGCGAATGCTTTGAAGATCGCCTCGACCTGATGGTGCGACGAGCGGCCGTAGAGCAGCTTCAGGTGCACGTTCGCTCCGGCAGCCTGCGCGAAGCCGCCGAAAAAATCGTGTAGCAATTCGGTTTGCAGTCCGCCAACGTATTTCGCAGAGAATTTCCATTTGCAGACAAGGTGCGGCCTCCCGCTGAAGTCGATCGCCGCTGCAGCGAGGGTTTCGTCCATCGGCATCAGAAAATATCCGGCACGCAGGATGCCGCGCTTGGAGCCGAGCGCCTTGCGGACGGCTTCGCCCAAAACGATTCCGACGTCCTCGACGGTGTGGTGCTGATCGACTTCCAAGTCGCCTTTCGCTATGAGTTGCAGGTCCATCGCGCCGTGGCGCGCGACCAGCGTCAGCATGTGGTCGAGAAACGGTATGCCCGTGGAAATTTTGGCGCGGCCCTGCCCGTCCAGGTTCAGCGTCGCATGAATGTCGGTTTCGGTGGTGGTTCGGTCGATCGTCGCTTTTCTCATCGCCAGAATTTCTCCAGATCGTTGACGCTGTGGAGCACTTCGATCGCGCCGAGTTCGCGCAATTTGGCCGCGCGATACCGGTGCGCTTCGGTGCCTGCCGGCAGAACTCCGAAAAAAGGGACGCCGGCGCGTTGGGCCGACAGCGCGTCGTCGATGTTATCGCCCAGGTAGAGAGCGCCTTTCGGCGGAGCGCCCGCGAGCAGGACGTGCAATCCTTCCGGGTCGGGCTTGCCTTTGGTTACATCGTCCATCGTAACTGCGCGGCGGAAAATTCCCTCCGCGGGACTGCCCTTGAGCGTGTGGCGCAGTTCGCGGCGGGTGCGTCCGGTGAACAAAGCAAGCTCCGCGCGTTTGGACCAGTGTTCGAGGCGCGAATGCCGGATGAGCCACTTCTCGCGCACCACATTTCCGGGCCGATCTTTCGTCCCCCAATAGAACTTCATAAAACGCGCTTTTACTTTTTCGTAAGGGACGTCATGCCCCAGAGACGCAATCCAATCGGTGCTGAGGCGCCAATCGTCGTTGTAGCCGGAGCGATTCTTCCACCGGTGAATTTCGGCAAACGTGACGCGGCGCTCGGTGAAAAAATGGACCGTGTCGATGATGGACTTGTGAAACGATCCGCGCACGTCCAGCAAGACTCCGTCGACATCGAAAATCACGAGTTTTGGAGAAAGCTTCAAAGGATACCCTCAATTGCGCGCAGCAGGCGGCGCGTGTCAGTGCGCCTGCCGGCGCTGATACGTATGAATCCCTCGCGCGGAAAATCCTTTCGTTCGCGTATTAGAATTCCCTTTCGGTCCAGCGCACGCACCAGATGGTGGGCTTTAGAACCAAAATCCACGAGAACGAAATTTGCCTCGCTAGGATAGACCCGCGCGCCAAGATTCTTCAGTCCTTTTTCCAGGATCGCGCGGCTTTGCAGCACTTCTCGCGTGTAGTTGCGCAGGAATCGAGCGTCTTTGATGGAAGCTTCGGCGGCTACCAGCGCCGCGGTGTTTACCGGGTAAGGTGTGCATGCGCGGCGCATTGCAGATAGGATTTCGGGCGCGGCGAACAGGCATCCGATGCGCAATGCCGCCAAGCCAGCGGATTTCGAAAATGTGCGGGAGACGATCAGGTTCGGATACTTGCGAATCCACGGAAGGATAGTCAGGCCAGAAAAATCGAAATAGGCCTCATCCACCAGCACCAGTGTTTTTGCGGCGGCTTGCAGAATCCGGCGCAAATCTTCGGACTGAACCAAAGTGCCTGTGGGATTGTTGGGATTCGCAATGAAAAGGACACGCGGAATCTTTCGCCCGGAGGCCCGGAGCGTTCTCACAACTTCTGCAACGGGAAATCTCATTTTCTCGTCATACCGCAACGCGATGACTTGGGCTCCCGCTAGTTCGGCAAAAAAGCGGTACATGTCGAACGTGGGCTCGGCGACCAGAACTGTGTCGCCCTTTTCGATGAACGTATCGGCAATCAGGTGCAGAGCGTCGTCGATGCCGTTGGTCAGGTGAATTTCGTCCGGCCGCACGCGGAAAAATCGAGCGAGTCGGCGCGTCGTTGCCTGATACTCGGGATAGATCGCCATCTGCTCGGCGGTCATGCGGGATAGCGCGCGAAGGACTGCCGGCGAACATCCCACTGTGTTCTCGTTGAAATCGAGACGGAGTTTTCCGGCGCGGCCTTCTTTGGGCGCGTTGTACGGAGCCAGCGCGAGCACGGCACGGCGAACGGAAATCTTCGGCAGCTTTACTTTTTTCACCGGCGGACCTCGACGGCTCGCGCGTGCGCCTCAAGCCCTTCCGCCCTCGCCATGGCGGTTACTACGGGAGTTAGGCGCTTGAGTCCGGCGCGCGAAAGCTCCTGCGTGCTGGAGCATTTTACAAAATCGGCGACGCTTAAACCGCCGCGCGCGCGGGCCCAGCCGGACGTTGGCAGGACGTGATTGGTGCCGCTGGCGTAATCGCCGATGGGCTGCGCGCTCCAGGGGCCGAAAAAAACGCTGCCAGCCTCGGATAGTTTTTCTCTCAGGGCTTTGTCTGCCGACGGAACACTCAAATGTTCCGGTGCAACGCGATTGGAGAAGCGCACTGCGGCGTCCAGCGAAGGTGCGACGAGAATCATGCTCGCGGATCGAAGCGATTTCCACGCAGGATTCGTTTTCGGTAACTCTTGAAGCTGGGTCGCAACTGCCGAGGCGACATCGCGGGCGAGCCGCGCCAACGGAGTGACCATCAGCGCGACGGCATCGGGATCGTGCTCGGCCTGAGCGAGAATGTCGGCGGCGATGAAACTCGGGTTACCGCCTGTTGCGAGAATCAGAACTTCGGTGGGACCGGCGGGCATGTCGATCGCGCAGTCGTTCGAGACGGTACGTTTGGCGGCGGTGACGTAGCGGTTTCCCGGGCCGCAAATCTTGTTCACGCGCGGAACAGATTCGGTGCCGTATGCAAACGCGCCGATGGCCTGCGCGCCGCCGATACGGGCGATTTCCTTGACGCCAAGAAGGTCCGCAGCGGCGAGCAGCGCGGGACTCGGCTTCGGACAGGCGACTACGATGCGCGTCACTCCAGCGACTTGCGCTGGAATCGCTGTCATCAGTAGCGTCGAAAAAAGCGAAAAACGGCCGCCGGGAATGTAGCAGCCAATTGTGCCCATCGGAGTGACTCGCTGGCCGACGCGGACACCCGGCTCGACCGTTATGGTCCACGACCGCGGAAGTTGCCGCTCGGCTACGCGGCGAATATTTCGGGCGGCATGCTGAATGGCTTTCAGCAGATCGCGCGGGACATCGCGCCGGGCCGCTCGCAATTCCGCGCGGTCGATCCAGAGCGTGTCGCGCGTGAGTTGCAAGCCGTCGAGACGCTTTACCCAGCGAAACAGCGCGGCATCCCCGCCTTTGCGAACATCGGCGAGGATTCGCGATGCGATTTCATCGGCGGCGGCATCGTGCGATGTGCGTCGCGCGAAGAATTTCGCGGCCACGGCGTCGGTGAGTTTGAGAATGCGCATCGGTGCCATTTTTCAGTTATTCCCCCATCACACTTCAGAGCACAATCTTGTTCAGCGGATACTCGACAATTCCCTGCGCCCCAGCTGCTTTCAAGCGCGGAATAATTGTGCGCACCACGTTTTCGTCCACAATCGTATTCACGGCAAGCCAGTCAGGATCGCTCAAAGTGGATATCGTCGGATTCTTCAATGCAGGGAGCGCTCCCAGCAGTGCGGCAAGATGCTCCTTGCGGACGTTGAGCATGATGCCCACTTTGGTGTATGCGGCAATCGCTCCGGACAGCAGGAGCACGAGGTTGGAAATTTTCTCGCGCTTCCACGCATCGGCGTAGGAGGCATGATTGGCAATGAACACCGTGCGCGATTCCAGAACCGTATCGACGATGCGCAGGCGATTTGCGCGCAGCGACGAGCCTGTTTCGGTTACTTCCACGATTGCGTCCGCGAGTTGCGGAACTTTTACTTCGGTGGCGCCCCAGGAAAATTCCACCCGCGCAGTGACGCCGTGCCGCTCCAGATATTTCTTCGTGAGGTTCACCACCTCGGTGGCGATCACCTTTCCTTCCAGGTGTTTCACCGTTTGAAGGGGGCCATCCTCGGGCACGGCGAGCACCCAGCGCACGGGCGCGAGGCTTTGCTTCGAGTAGAGCATCTCGCCGATTTCAGCCACGTCGGCGCTGGTTTCGGCGACCCAGTCGCGGCCAGTAATTCCGGCGTCGAGCGCGCCGGTTTCCACGTACCGCGCCATTTCCTGCGCGCGCACGAGCATGCAGTTAATTTCCGCGTCGTCGATTCCCGGAAAGTAGCTGCGCGAATTGATTGAAATGCGCCAGCCGGCCTTGGCAAAAAGCGCGACGGTGGCGTCCTGCAAGCTCCCTTTGGGAATGCCAAGCCGAAGTATGTTCATTGGCGTGCGTCCTTATAGACATCCTTGGGATCGAACTTCCGCTCTTCCACGACTTCGGCCTCTCCACCAGGCGAAAGGCGCCGGAAAAAGCACGAGCGATACCCTTCGTGGCAAACACCCGGCCCAAGCGCCTCAACTTTGATCAGGAGCGTGTCCACGTCGCAATCGACGCGCATTTCGCGGACGCGAAGGACGTGTCCACTCTGTCCGCCCTTGCGCCACAGTTTGTTTCGCGTGCGGCTGAAGAAGGTGACTTCGCCGCTGGCCTGTGTGGCCGCATAGGCCTCTTCGTTCATGAAGCCGAGCATCAGGACTTCTCCCGTTTGCGCATCCTGAACGATGGCGGGGAGCAATCCGTCGAGTTTGGTGAAATCCAGATCCATCCTTCCTCCTGAAACAGCGCAAAAACCGCGCCAAAATAAAAAACCCGCTGGCGCTTACCGCGCCAGCGGGCCTATGAGTGCGAATCGAAGTGCGCTACTCAAGCCTCCGCGGACACGGCGATGCACCGTGATGATGATGGTGACCGTAATGTCGCGCGGAAAGCCGCATGGCGAGTAAGACTATACAAGAGCAGCCAATTTACGTCAAGCGTGGCCGAACTCCTGACATGGTGAAGCTTAGTCGATGTATACTCACCCAGCCAATTTCTTGATGAAGGCTCGGTCACCAAACACGGCTGAGGAGAAGCAGAAATGGCAGGTCAGTTTCAAACACTTTTTCGTTTTTGGTGGACATTCGATGCCCCCGTTAACCGCCGAACTTATTGCCTCCATGGCTTTAGTTTAGCTGCTGTCAAGTATCTTGGGGATGCAACACTCTTTGCGCTTACCACGGGACGTTTTTGGAAGCCGACGGACTATCTTCAAATCACTCATTCGTTGATGTGGACTACTCTTCCCGGCACTCCAAATTGGCTCTTTCCACTGCTAGGTATCTGGACGCTACCTTTTCTGTGGATTGGCATAACGCTGACACTGCGGCGCACGCTCGACGCGGGAGTATCGCCGTGGTGGACCCTGTGTTTCTTTGTGCCTTATTTCAACTATGTGGTCATGGCAGCGATGTGCCTTATTCCAACTTCTACAAATGGTTCCAAACCGAGCGGCCTTGTCAGACTGTCTGGTAAACGGGTTCCCAGCGCATTTTTAGGCATTAGTGGAGGCATCGTCCTGGGAATAATCATGGTGGCGTTGGGAGTATTTCTTAAGCGCCAGTATGGATTCTCCCTTTTTCTGGGAGCGCCTTTTGCAATGGGGACTTTGACCGCATTTCTCTTCAATCGCCAATATTCGGCTACATTGCGAGAAACGATTCAAGTGACAATTTACATGTTCATTTCCGTCGCCGGCGTGCTGTTCCTTCTGGCCTTCGAAGGAGCGATGTGCATTGCCATGGCAATTCCTCTCGGGCTCTTGATCGGGTTGTTTGGGGCTGCCGTGGGGCGAGCAATCGCTCTGTGGGGGCAGCGTACTCTTCCCCCGGCTATTTCTGCGATACTCCTGTTTCCAGTCTGCGCGTTGCTTGAACCGCCTCATAGGACCGGCCGGGTTCTGCATGAAGTGCAATCGTCAGTTGTAATTGACGCTCCACCGGAACGCGTATGGCCGCACGTGATTGCGTTCCAGCCCATCGCGGAGCCGACGGATCCAGTGTTCCGTCTTGGAATAGCCTACCCACAATATGCTCGAATTGAAGGTGCTGGGGTAGGCGCGGTTCGCTATTGCGTATTCTCAACAGGACCGTTCGTCGAGCCGATTACGGATTGGGAGCCTGGGAAGCGACTTGGATTCGATGTAAAGAGTTCACCAGCGCCGCTTGGCGAGTTGAGTTTGTACAAGGATGTTTCTCCGCCACACCTGCATGGCTATTTAAGGTCGCGGCGCGGAGAATTCCGCCTCGTTGCCCTTCCTGGAGGTCATACCAGGCTTGAAGGAAGCACGTGGTACGAAATCGAAATGGCACCCGAACCCTATTGGCGATTATGGAGTGATTTCTTGATTCATCGAATTCATGACCGCGTTCTGGACCACATCAAAGTTGAGGTTGAGACGAATCCATAAGCCAATTTGATCAACTGCCTGCAGTCGTTTCCGTATGGTTCTGCAGTTAGCGCGAGGGTCTTTCGAACTTCACTTGACACCGCAAAACACCTGCCGTAAGGTCGTCTTCAAGGCTACAGTATGATCGAGAGTTACATAGCCACCCCCTCCGCAGCCTGAAAGCGCATTTATGGACCTGACCGAGACAGTTCGAACGCTCCTGAAACAAAAGGACCAGAGCGTCTGGCAAATTTCGCCGGAAGCCTGCGTTTACGACGCGATCGAAATCATGGCGCAAAAGTACATCGGTGCCCTTCTGGTGGTCGATCAGGGTGGTCTTATCGGCGTCGTGTCCGAGCGCGATTATGCGCGCAAGGTGATCCTGCAGGGAAAGTCCTCCAAGCAGACGTTGGTGAAGGAAATCATGACGAGCCCGGCGATTTCCGTGACTCCCGATCAGACGGTCGAAGAATGCATGAGAATCATGACCGATAAGCACCTCCGGCATCTCCCGGTCATTGAGGGCGATCAAATCCTCGGAGTCGTTTCCATCGGCGATCTGGTGAAGTCGATGATTTCCGCTCAGCAGCAAACGATCTCCCAATTGCATAACTACATCACCAACCAGTATCCAGGCTGAGACCTGGACCCGCCGTTTTCCCCGCATGTCGGTACTGACTAGATGGAGCGGGTTGACGGCCTTCCCGTTCCGCATCTCCTACACCCTGCGCATAAGTACCCCATTGACAGCGTGAAAGAACCGGAAGAAGCTATCCTCGAAAATTATCCTGGAGAAGCGAAAAATGAAGATGAGAACGACGATAGTTCTGGCGATTCTAATGTTCGTGGTGCCGTCCTATAGTCAGGACAAAAGTCCGGTTGCCGAAACGAAATCTCCACCCAAGGCCAAAGTAGCGACGCAACCGGAGGAGGGGCATTTCTACTTTCATTCCTGGCACAACGGCGAGATTAAAATCTGCGAGACTTACTCGGGCGAGCCGAACTTAATTGTCTGCAATAGTGACGACGATATACAGTGGGGAAACTCATTCCTGAATATGATCGCAGATAATCAACGGGCCGGTAAGACCGAAGAACAGAGCTACCGTCAGGCATTGGCTTTTGCCTCCAAGCACGGAAAAATGTTTACTGCCACATTCTCGGAAGATCCGTGGCCGAAACCCCAAACCGGCCTCAAATTGAGCACGTGGACCTGTAAGAAAGACAAGATTGTCGCGTGCGATCTGGGTGGGCACTCGATGTGACGAGTGCGAGAGCGACGAACTCCGTCAATATCCACCAAACGAGACTCGCGGAATTTAAACGCGATTCAAAAATGAAATTCCGGCTATACTCTCCCCCATACACGAACTCGGCGGCGCAGAGCCCGCCTTCAGGAGAACAACGATGCGAAACATGGCGGCCATTTTATCCCGCATAGCGATACTTGCGCTGGTGTTCACGGGCAGCGCGTCTGCTCAGGAGACATCCGAATGGACCACGGAGTATCCACCGTTTCACATTGCCGGAAATCTGTATTACGTGGGCAGCAAAGGACTCGCGAATTATCTGATCGCCACGCCGCAGGGCAATATCCTGATCAATAGCGATCTGGAAAAAACCGTGCCGATGATCCGGGCGAGCATTGAAAAGCTGGGATTCAAATTTAGCGACACGAAAATTCTGTTGATCAGCCACGCGCACTGGGATCACGACGCGGGCAGCGCCGCCGTCATAGAAGCAACCGGCGCGAAGTACATGGTGATGGACGCCGATGCCCCGGTGGTCGAATCCGGCGGCAAATTGGATTTTAACTACGGCGGACCCACTGGAAATCTCTACCAGCCAGTGAAAGTAGATCGCGTGCTACACGATGGCGACGAAGTAAAGCTTGGCGGCACGACGCTGGTCGCGCACCTTACGCCGGGCCATACCAAGGGATGCACGACGTGGACGATGAAGGTGACCGAAGGTGGGAAGACCTACGACGTAGTGATTGTCGGCAGCCCCAACGTAAATAAAGGCTTCAAACTGGTGAACAATGAAAAGTACCCGCAGATCGCGGAAGACTACGAACGCATGTGGCGCGTTTTGAAGTCACTGCCCTGCGACATTTTTCTCGGCGCGCATGGCGATTATTTCGGGATGCTGGAAAAATATCCGCGCATGAAGGACGGAGTGAACCCCTTCATCGATCCCGATGGCTACAAGAAATATATCGCGCAAAAGGAGCAGGCATTCCGCGTGGAACTGGCAAAGCAGAAAGCCGAGGCAACAAAGTAATCCTGTCTCAGGCGGGCCTTCCCACCGTTGGCATTCCGGTTGGATTGTTGAACTCGATGACCGGCAACAGGTGGAGATATTCAGTCTCCAGCAACTCTGTCAGTTCCGAGCGCTCCTTCGGATCCAGACGCGGCAGGCAGGTCGCCAGGAATTCATCGTCCGGCGCAGAATCCGATTCCGGCAATTCCGGAGTTTCCGCATCGGGTGAAGCAACCAGGCTGTGGCGTTCACAAAAATGATCTGCCGCGGAAACGATACCGACCAGATACGGATCGCGTACACTGCGCTCCGGATGGTGATGATTTTCGAACACGTCGATGAAAGACGGGAAGAAATTCCAGGACTTTCCGATCCAGCCGCCGACCTCGCAGTGATTGAGCCCGAAGAAATCCTTTTCTGCCTCCAGTGAACCGCCCCAGGGTCCGCTGACCGTTTCGCCCTTCAGCAGATGCTCTTCAGCCGCCACCACGAGCAGTGGAAGCATTCCGATATCGTGCAGCAATCCTCCCAGATAAGCCTGCTCGCGCTCTGAATACTCCATCCATTTGGCAATGCGCTCGCTGAGCAAACCGCTCATGAAACTGTGCTGCCAAAAAGTTTGCACTTCGCCGCGAGGCAATTGGCGGCCGGAGAATTCCATCACCGAGCAGGTGAGGACCAACGTGCGGAGCCGCTCCGAGCCCATCAGCACGGCGGCCTCTTCGATGCTCAACACGCGGCGGCGAAGGCTGAACAACGCGGAATTGCACAGGCGAATCAGCTGTGCGGACATGCTGGGATCGTTGCGAATGACCTTGGCGACGCGCTTCAAATCGACGGACGGGGAGCTTAACAGCGTGTTCAATTCGAATACATAGCTGGGCAGTGTGGGGAGCCCTTCCGTCAGAAAAGACATCAGTCGTGCTTTGCGCTTTTGTTGCCTCTGCGAAGTACGTAGCTCCACGGTGGCCCGCGCGGATGGCTGAGATCGTTGGTAAATTAGCATCCGCCTCCTATTTAATGCCGATTGTGCCGACACTTTTTCATCGGCAGCGGAGTGGAATTCTTTAGATGCGAAATCGACGGGAATTGGTTGAGCGCCGGAGGGTGTCCCGTTATTGAACGTCTCCAACTGCTTGAAACAGTATGTCCTTGCGGTCTTTTGCGGTCTGCATGCGAATCCAAAAGAAACGCCCGGAGCGCGCGATCCAGGCGTCTTTGGCGCCCACCTGGCAGGCGTAGCTTCGCGTTGTCCGGGCCATTTCATGAGGCTCGATTCGCCGGTCGAAAATCGTGGTCGGCGCATCGCCGATGGTGTGAAGTTCCTCCAGCGCCTCGATCATTGCGGACTCAGTGACAACGCACGGAATCGTCCGCATGCGGAGCATTTGCTCCACAGCATAGAGTGCGGTGCGATCGATTCCCTCCACGAATGCGAGATAGAGCGTCTGCTGGAGACGGAGGTAATGGACCGGCAGCATATGCCCGTTTTCAAGCAATGCCAGCGGGAGGAGCGATGCGCATTGCCGGAACTCGCGCGCGCTCTCCAGTGGATAAACCGAGCAACCCCATTGAGCCGCCAGCCCCGAGGTGATGTCTTGTTCGGAAACGGCTTGAATCTCCTGCAAAAACTTCCCGATCCTCCCGTTTCCCCTTGCTCGCTGCAATTCCAGAGCCTGCTTCAACTGCGCATCGCTAATCATCCCGCGCGAGAGCAGCAGCAGCCCAATAGGTATGCGGTGCGATTTTCGCTGGCTGCTTTCCGGGACGGCAAGCAACTGCTCAAACGCCTCCTGTACCGCATTCTCGAAGCAGTCCGGACTGCAATACCAGCGCCCCTGCAGGAAAATCCTTTCCGACTTGGCTTTGCCAAACGGCCACAGGACTCTGCGGTGGTAGCACACGGGGTTTTCGCACTTCTGAACCATCTCTCGAAAAGAACCGAAGCGGCTGGAAAGCCAGCTCAACTTTGCCGAGAAAGTAGATTGCCCGGAAGCATATTTGCGCTCGATCACTCTCATGCTCTCAAGGATTCAATTCTCTGCTGCGGACTCAGGATCTCCGTGATGCGCAAACCATAATTTCCATCCACAATGACGACTTCGCCTAGCGCAACCATACGCCCCCCAATTAGCAGTTCCACCGGTTCCTCCACTCGGCGATTCAAAGTAACGGCAACACCGGCGTGAAGTTCCAACACTTCGCGCAGTAGCATTTGCCTTTGCCCGAATCGAATCGTGGCGTCCAGGGCCACGTCCAGCAGCAATTCCAGGTTGGTTGTCCGCGTGTCCGGCGGCGCGGGCGTCGGTTCAGCGCTGGGCGTCTTTGGCGCCTCCGCCTTTTTAGCGGACTGAAAGCTGCCAAGCAGTTCCGACGTCACAACGAGCACCAGCCGAATCGGCGGAAACTTTTCGGACGCGATTCGGATGCCCATGCGGCTGGCGTTCGTCCAGGAAGGCGTCTCCCCGCCAGTGTGCTTGATCGTTACGTCGCCGCCCGCTGCGCCTTTGAGGCCTGTAGAGACCATGCCAACCACCTGGCGCACCAACTCTTCGTATCCTTCGCGCCGTCCCTGATCGAATGGCACTGCGGGATCGGGCGGTTCGGACATTAGCACTTGCGCCAGCGGCAGCGCGCAGGATTCGCTCGAAAGGATTGCCATTTCCCCCTGGAGGGCATTCGAGGTTGAAAACCGCATCCAAACGCCGGGTTTATCTTTTGAAAGTTCTTCTTCCGAAAAATTAAGGTCGGAGGTAGGTTCAACGGTCACCGGGAATCCGGCCACCTGCCCCAGGACGCTTCGAAAGCAGTCGACCCAGAGGCCCTGGAGAACGGCAAATTTCGCATCGACAGGAGTGGCAGTGTCAACAGTCACGAAACCGCCTTCTGCGAATCAGGAATAATCGAATTCCGTTGCAGTATTTGCGCACCGCGAACATTCCCGCACGCGACGGGAAAGCCGAGAAACATTTCTTTTCCGGCAACCAGCAGAGTAGCAGGCTTCTCTACCGGATGGGAGAGCGGTAAAACATGCCCGGGCTGCAAATCCGTCAAATCGCGCACGCGGATATGGACGGTCGGGAGCCGGAAATCAGTCGCAAACTCGCTGTCGAGCATCCGCTCGCGAAGCTGATTTGTTTGCACTGGAGAATTCACGTGTTTGTAATAGGAAGATTGTTGCGTCAGCTTTCGAAACAATGCGTTCGAAGCGACCGCGGGCAGCGTCACATTCAGCATGCCACGCGCATCCGGCATCTTGATTTCGAAACTGAGAGCGAGACTCCGCTCATTGGGCGACATCAGGATGGGCGCCTGGGAAACCTGCTGCCTTTGGTCAAATTCGAATTGCACATCCAAAACCGGTGCCCAGGAAGCTTGCAGTTCCCGGACAATAATTCGAACTACGGATTCCAAAATCTGCTCCTCGATTTCAGTCAGATCGCGCACCTCGACCGCTCCGCTTCCTGGCCCTCCGAGAACCAAATCCATAACCGGGAAGGCGAGGGTCAGGTCCATCTGCATAACAGCCAACGCATCGAGAGGCATGAGTCGAATCGAACAAAGGTACGTCAATTCGGGCAGTCGCGAGAGAACTTCGGAATAGTTCAACTGCTCAACGGAGACCAGGTTCACTTCGAACGCTACCCTGAGATATTTGCGAAAAAAGATCGACGTCGATGCCGCGGAAAGACTCATCCACACCGTGCGCGGGACGGGATATCGATTTGGGGCAAGATCGACGCTAGCCCATCATGGCGCCGGAGAAAATTAGAGGCTGCGCGGATTGCCGCACAATGATCGGCGATCAGTGCTCGGCGGCAGCCGGTTTTTCCGCGTTTGGCTCAGCAGGAGCGGTGCCTTCCTTGTTGTCCTTGTTGTCCTTGTTGTCTTTGCTTTCTTTCTCAACGGCGGGGTCTGCAGCTTTCTTATCCAGGTACTGGACAATCAGAGAAATCCTCCGGTTGGAGGGGTCCTGGGGAGTATCGGGTTTGCGAAGCCGTTGATCGGCGAAGCCCCGATCTTGCATTATTTGATCGTCGCGAATGCCGTGTTGTTGCATCAATCTGCGGGCTGCATTGGCGCGATCCACGGAAAGTTCCCAATTCCCGTAGGTGCTTCCCTTCACATACGGTTTCGAATCGGTATGCCCTTCGATGGCAATTTTGTTCGGCAGGCTGCCTAGCTCTTTGGCAAGCAGGGTCAGGATTTCCTGTCCGTCTGCGCTTGGGACCGCATTCCCACTGTTGAAAAACAAACTCTTCCCTGATTCCAGCAGCTCGATGCGCAGGCCCTCCGAAGTGATGGTCATTTCGATTTGATTTTTCATCTCATCGAAATGGGGAACCTGGCGCATGGTCTTCTGCAGTTCTTCCTTCAGTTGTGCCATGTTGTCCTTAGAAACAGAAAAACTCTCGCCGGCCCCCTGCATGTCGCTCCCAATTTTTGTCGATTTCCCGGTGGGGTCCTTGAAATAGCCACCAACAGCCACTTGAATTTGTTTGCTGCTGTTCATCAGCCACAAGACGATGAACAAAGCCATCATGGCTGTGACGAGATCGGCATAGGCAACTTTCCACGCGCCGCCGTGATGGCCACCGTGGCCGCCCTTCTTCTTAATAATGATGATGGGTGGCTTTGCACTCAAGTGAAATCCTTTGACTGCTAGGCAGCGGCAGCAGCTTCCGACTTCCCGGACTTATCTTTGCAGTACGTTTCCGCTTCCTGGAACGAGGGCCTGATATGCGACGGGATTGCCCTGCGCCCGATTTCGACCGCCACACCAGGATTGATTCCCTTCAGCAAGGCGATGAGCATCACACGGAGGACGTGGTAGTACGCATGCTCGTCCTCTGCCACTTTGCCCATATTCGCAGCCAGTGGGCCAATCAATCCGTAACACAACAAAATGCCAAGAAAAGTTCCCACCAGCGCCGCCGCCACTTTTTTTCCGATCTCCTCCGGTGGGCCACCCAGCGCGCCCATAGTGATGACCACGCCGAGAACGGCAGCGACAATGCCCAGTCCGGGCAGCGAATCGGCCATGGTGGAGAGAGCGCCAACGGGTTGCGTCGCCCCGTGGTGGTGGATGTCCATGTCGGTTTCCATCATCTGGTCGGCGTCAAACGGCTCGATCCCGCCTCCGGCCGCCATGCGCAGGGAATCGCACACAAAGGCTGTGGCGTGGTGATCTTTCAGGAATTTTGGGTACTTGGAAAAGATTGCACTCTTGTCCGGCGCGTCGCTATCCCCTTCGAGAGACATCAACCCATCCTTGCGCGCCCGAGTGAACAGCTCGTACATCATTTTCAAAGTGTCCAGATATTTCTGCTTGTTGAAAGGCGATCCTCCGAAAGCTCCTCCAATGCCCGCGCCAATGGCCTTCAGGATGTGCAGTGGATTTGCGATCAAGACCGTGCCTATCGCAGCGCCCAAGATGATAATCAGCTCTGCGGGCTGCATCAGCACCTTCATGTTGCCGTGTTCCATCAAGTACCCGGCAACCACGCAGCCGAACACCACCACAATCCCTATGATCGAGAACATTGCTGGCCCATCCTCCTAATGCCTTCGCCAATCAATCGAGTACAGTAACTCTATTTCCACCAGACGCAATACTTTGGGTGAGAGATTGTTCCGCTCGTTCGACTAGGTCCTCCACCGTGTCGCCATCCATGCATCCCGCTCCTCCAAAAGCGGCGCTGATGGGAATACTGTCTCCCCACCATTCAATTTCCGATTGAGCAACCATACTTCTGATCCGCTCAGCCACCTTGATGACTTCAAACTCCTTGCAATCCATGAGGACGGTCAGAAACTGATTTTGGTACCAGCAACCCACGATGTCCGACGGGCGCAGGCTGTTCGCCACGGTTTGCGCAACCACGCGAAGTATGGCAGGGACAATGGCTGGTCCACGCGTCGAGTGAAGATGATCCAACTGGTCCGCTTCGATGATCATGATCCCGAAGGGCACTTTCCGTTCGGCGAAGGATTCCAGGTTTTCACTGAGGCGTCCTTCCATATAAGTCCGATTCGGAACTCCGGTAATATCGTCCAGCAGACCGAGCTCCGCCACGGCGGTTTGCCGCCGCGTTCGCTCCAATGCCGTGATGCTCCTTTCGAAACATTCCGCAGCGCCAATAATAGCTCCTCGTTCGTTTCGAATCGGAATCGTTTGAAGCATAATCGGCAGCCGGTATCCCTCCTTGTGAAGAATCGCAACGTTGACGTTGGTGGATTTCCCGTCCCGGAACACAGCACTAAGAGGATCGGTGGGATCCACATCGATCCCCTTCTTAATTTCCGAACTGGTGGCAAGCAGATGGTCTCGCAAGAAGTGACCGACAACGTCCTGGCGCAGATATCCGGTTATTTCCTCGGCACCATTGTTCCAAAAAGTGATCTTTCGATTGCGGTCCACCAGGTAGACGCCGGTTGGCAGGCTCAAGAGGATGGATCGGTAGATTTCAGAGTTATCGAAGTCAGACATGCGATGGCTCCAAAAGGAGTCATCGGTCAAATCGGCAGCAAGTTTAGCCAGCGAGGAGAGCAAAAAGCGGGGATCGTATAGATTGGGAGAGGGTTACCTGTTGAATGGCCTAATTCTATGCCTTCACGCCTTTCGAATACTTACGTTTCGACTCGGTGTCTGGCGATTCCCAAAGCCGGACTCCGCCAGTAAAGGCCGTCGAATTGTCCCCCAGCCGGGTGCCCGGCGGCAATTCATTCAACAGCTTGGAGTTGCCACCGCCAAGGACCACATGATCGGCTTCCAAAGAATTTTTGAGTAATTCAACCACTTCGAAGACCTTCTTGCGCCACTTTTTCTTTCCGAGGCGCTTCAACCCACGAATTCCCAGGTAATCCTCATACGTGAGACCCTTTTTGTAGGGCAGATGCGCAAGTTCCATGGGCTCGAGGATTCCATCCACGATCATGGCCGAGCCTAAGCCGGTGCCCAGCCCGAGGAACAGCATTCGACCGCCGCGATATATCCCGAGAGCCTGCATGGCCGCGTCATTTACAATTTTCACTGGCCGCGTGAACGCCTTTTTGAAGTCGAATCCCATCCATCCGCCACCCAAATTGTGCGGCTCGCTCAATGGATGCCCATGAACGACCGGCCCCGGATAGCCGATCGAGACCGCATCGTATTTCCAACCTTTGGAAACTTCCAAGACATCCTTGACCATCTTTTTTGCGGTCATCTTCGGCCCAGAGGGGATCTTGACGGATTCCTTCTGACCGGTGAGGCGCACTTTCACGTTCGTACCGCCCACGTCGATTACCAATATATTTTGGCGTTCGCTCATGATATTCCCCAAATGTGAGATTGCTCAGCGTTGTTTCTGTTCAAGTTCTGCCCACCGTGCATAAAGAGTGTCGATTGTCTTTTGCGCGTCCTCCAACTGAATGCATGTCTCCCGCAGTAGCGTCGCATCGCTGGTGACTGCCGGGTCTTCGAGCGCAGAACGTTTCACGTCCACCAGTTTTTCCGCTTCAGCGATGCGTTCCTCGATCGTCGAAAGTTCCCTCGCTTCCATATAGGAGAGCTTCTTTTTTCCACCTGCCGGCTGCGAAGCCACAACTGCCGCGGCCGAACTCTTCGGTCCGCTGCTCAGGTTCGGATTCGCTTTCGTCTGGCGCGGACGCTGCCACGCGTCCCATTGCGAATAATCGGCAAAACGCTCTGCTCCGCCCAAGCCATCGAGACCGAGCACGATCGTTGAGATGCGGTCTAGCATGTACCGATCGTGGGTGACCAACACCAGCGCGCCAGGATATTCGAGCAGGCTCTCTTCTAATATTTCCAGCGTGGGGATGTCCAGATCGTTCGTCGGCTCGTCCAGCAGCAGGACGTCCGCAGGCTGAAGCATGAGCTGCGCGATCAGAACGCGAGCGCGTTCTCCGCCGGAAAGTTTTCCCACGGGTTGGCTCAAGTGCTCGGGATCGAAAAGGAATCGGGTCGCCCACGAGGCAACGTGAATCACGCGATCCTGATAGATCACGGAATCGCTGTCGGGCGCAAGCGCGCGACGCAGGCTGATGTCCGGGTCCAATACCCGGTTCTGATCAAAATACACGATGCGCAAAGAATCGGCCTTGCGAATCTCGCCGCGCGTGGGCTCAATATCGCCTCGAAGCAGGCGGAGCAGCGTAGTCTTCCCGCTGCCGTTCGGGCCCACAAGTCCGACGCGCATTCCGGATGTGACCGCGAAATGAATGCCATCGAACAGTGTGCGTCCGCCGATGGAGTACATAAGGTCTTCGAGTTGAATAAGGCGCTTGGTTTGGCGCTCGGTTGCGGAAAAATCGATTCTGGCGCTGGTGGTACGAGTTCTGGCGTTCAAGTCCGCCAACTCGCCGATCATTTCATTGGCGGTTCCAATGCGCGCTTTCGATTTCGTGGTTCTGGCTTTGGGCCCCCGCCGCAGCCATTCGATTTCCGTGTGCACGCGATTTTCAAGCGATTCCTGCCGCTTGCGTTGCGCGTGCAGGTACTCCTCCTTGGCCTCCAGAAAAGTACTGTAGTTTCCGCTGACACGCAGGAATCCGTTCTCGTAGCTGCGCGCAAGCTCTACAACGGAGGTCGCGACGTTTTCGAGGAAATAACGGTCGTGGCTGACTACGACACATGCGAATGGCGCGTCCTGCAAAAGATTTTCGAGCCAGTTGATTCCTGCCAGATCCAGATGGTTGGTGGGTTCGTCCAGCAGCAGGACGTCCGGCCCTTGAACAAGTCCTTCCACAATGGCCAGGCGTTTGCGCCAGCCGCCCGAGAGAGCGCTGGTCGGAGTATCGAGGTCGATGAAACTGGCGCGCCCCAGCGTCTCAGCGGCACGAGAGGCTCGCTCCGATTCGGGCACCTTAGCGCGTTCGAACGCAGCCTCGATGACCGACCGGATTGTCGCACCCGGAGCAAATTCCGAAATCTGCGCGACGCAACTCATCCGTGTGCGCTTGCGGACCGCCACTTCCCCGGTATCGGGCTGAACGTGGCCATACAGGATCTCCAGCAGGGTGGACTTGCCCGACCCGTTCGGCCCGATCAGCCCAACGCGCTCGCCTTCGGAAACGGTGAACGAAATGTCCTGGAATAATGGCTCGGCGCCGTATCGCTTGGAAAGACCCTGTGCAGTAATAATCGGTGGCAAATGACTCGGTTTTCTCCCGCGTTAAGTTTACCGTGAAGGGGATTCAGGAGCAAAACAAGGAAGGTATGCGACTAGAACCAGCCGCTGCGGTAGGCGATCCACCAACTCAATACGCCAAGAGGAATTGATGCTCCGAGCCCCCACCAGAACGGCAGCGCCAAATCTGCCATTAAACCCAACACAGTCCATATGGTCCAAAACATCTTTCGTTGCATTTAACCATTGTAGACCGAAAGAAGTAGGCTCGGGCTTCAACGGACCAGATGAGTAACGCCCCTATTTATAATTAGCTGGAAAGACTGCTAGTCCGGTTACTTCTGCTGAATCGATTCCAGATACGTTATCAGGTTCTTCAAACGCACGTTGCCGAAATCCTGGTCTTCCTCAATCTGGTGAAAGATCGGGCCCCAGACCGGCATTTCGCGTGAACCATGCGGGAGTAACGAGGGTTCGTTGCCGGAAATGATCCTGCGTGCACGCTCCTCCGGAAATTTTCCGCCATTGCGCCTTGCCAGAATAGTTAAATCCGCCACTGTCGCCTTCAAACTGGGGGCAACCGGACCGCTGCCCTTGCCATCCAGCCCGTGACACGCGGCGCAGTGAGCGCGGAACAAATCAGGCCCTCTCACCGAGAAGATCAACTGCTCGTATGCTTTTTGTGCCGAAGGCTTTGCCTGAGCCCAGGCAGACGCACCGGGAAGCAAAGCGAAACCCAAGGCAAACACCAAAGCAAAACGCGACCCCACGTAAACTCTCATTTAGACACCCTCAAGGCAATCAAGTTTAGAAGCAAGAACTGCTCTGACTCACCTGCTTCAAATGAGCTGCATGTCTTATATCTTAGTGCCTGAGGTGATGTCCACCGCCCCAATGAGCCATAAAGAGAATGCTGATCAGGAGCATCGCCATAAAGAGATAGTCTTGTCGGACCATGACGCCCTCCTCTTACCTGTATTTAATCTGACAACAGGTTAGCTTCTTGCGGGAAATATAGATGTGCTGTTGGGAACACCCGGCTGTGACGGGGATCACAGTAGCACAGGTTTCAACCTGTGCGCTTTTGGTGTGCTTTTTGGTCTTTTCTTGGCCTACTCTCGCCCTGCACTTGAATCTAAAGTCATTCGCACCCACCCAAACCAAGAAAGGCTGAAGTGCCCTCCCTACAAACCGGATCGCATGTCGGTCGATTGCCCGCCCGCCGCAGGGACATAGCACTTCACGGCGTAATCCATGACCATGCGGTCAGCGTTAAATCGCCAGCCAAGCGTTCGGATGGTTCGCTTCATACGCTTGATCCAGCCGCGCGGCAGACCATCACGGTCACGTTGGTAGAATAGAGGAATCACCTCTTCCCGGAGGACGCTGTACAAATCCTCGCCGTCCCGCGTGTCGTGAACATCCATGTTGGTGTGCGTCCTGCCGGTCCCAATTGCGAACCCATTAAGCCCGTCGTACGCCTCCGCCCACCACCCGTCCAGAATCGAGAGATTGAGGCCCCCGTTTAAGACGACTTTCTGCCCGCTCGTGCCTGAAGCTTCGAGTGGCCTGCGGGGATTATTTAACCAGACGTCGACCCCTTGCACCAAATGGCGTCCCACGTTGATGTCATAGTCCTCGACAAACACCAATTTGTTCGAAAATTTCTTGTCCTGCATGAGTTGGGCGATTTCTTGCAGAACTTGCTTACCGGGTGTGTCGTGAGGATGCGCCTTCCCCGCAAAAACGAATTGCACCGGGCGTTTCGGGTCGTTCACCATCGAGCCAATCAGCTCAATGTCCTTCAGGATCAGGTTGGCCCTCTTGTAAGTGGCGAACCGCCGCGCAAATCCGATCGTCAGCGCATCCGGACTCAGAACCTTGCCAAGGCTTTGCAGGACTTTGCTCGATTCTCCTCGGCGTTCAGCTTGTTCCACCGCGCGCAGACGGACGAAATCCAGCAGCCGCGATTTCAAACTGAGGTGCGTTTCCCAAAGTTCGCCGTCATCCACATTTTCTATGCCTTCCCAGATTTGGGGCTCACCGCTATGCTCATGCCAACCGGCCCCCAAGTGACGGTCATAGAGACGGAACATTTGCGGGGCCAGCCAAGTGGGTACATGCACTCCATTGGTGATGTGCCGAATGGGCACTGATTCCTCCGGTTTCCCAGGGTACAAACCCATCCACATCGACCGGGACACCTCGCCGTGCAGAGCAGAAACGGCGTTGGCGCGCCGTGACAGCTTTAGCCCGACCACGGTCATGCAAAAATCTTCATTCGGATTACTGGGATTTTCGCGCCCCAGCGACATAAGCCTGTCGTGGGATAGTCCCAGCGAATCGCGGAGCGGACCCAAGTGCTCTTCCATAAGGCCGGCATCGAAGCGGTCGTGCCCTGCAGGCACCGGGGTATGCGTCGTAAAGGACACCTCGCGGGAGACTCGTGGCACCGCCTGATCGAAATTAATGCCCTCTTCCTCCATCCGGCTGCGAATCGCTTCGAGAACCGCAAATCCGCTGTGTCCTTCATTGAGATGGAGAACGCCCGGAGTAATGCCCATGGCGCGCAAGGCGCGGAAGCCGCCCACACCCAGCAGCAACTCCTGGCGAATTCGAACGCGCCCGTCGCCGCCGTATAGCCTCGATGTGAGTTCCCGGTCCTCTGGCGCATTCCCTTCCACGTTCGAATCCAGAAGCAACAAATCGATGCGCCCCACTTTCATGCGCCAGACCTTCGCTCGTATCGCTCCGCTCCGCGTTTCGATTTGCACATTGACCGGCTCGCCCTTGGCCGAGATCGCCGGTTCCATGGGCAGCATATTAACGTCGGTCGGTATGTATTCCTCGTGCTGCCAGCCATTCTTGTCCAGATACTGTCGAAAATATCCCTGGCCGTAAAACAAACCGATCCCCACCAAAGGAATTCCCAAGTCCGAAGCGCTCTTGACGTGATCTCCCGCGAGTATTCCCAAACCACCGGAATAGATGGGCACCGACTCATGCAGTCCAAACTCAGCGGAAAAATAAGCAACGGGACGAGGACGCAGCACCCCCGCGTGGCGCGCTCCCCAAGTCCGGTCTGCGGCCAGATATTCCCGCTGGCGGCGGTAGGCGTAGTTGATCCGCCCGTGGAGCACCAGTTCCCGCGCGCGCTGCTCAATTTTTGCCAATGGCATTTCCGCCAGAAGCGCAATGGGATTGTGATTAAGCTGCCTCCAGCGCAATGGATCGAGTTCGCGAAACAACCCGGTCGTATCATTATCCCAACTCCACCACATATTCCGCGCCAGCGACCACAGCCTCTCCTGAATTGGAGCGACGAAACGATCCAGGGCTCGCGCCTCACTGACCACCGGCGCGAGCTGTGCCGCAGCCTCCATCAACATTCTGATTTCATCTTCTTGAAAATTCCGGGCCGCGAGAGTTTGAACGACAAGGACGCCTTGCAGAACGCCGCGATCGATAAACGGGACACCGAGGAACGATTGGTACGCCTCTTCGCCGGCTTCGAGGAAATACTTGAAACGCGGATGGTTCTTGGCATGTTCCACGGCAACCGGCTGAACCTGCTCGGCAACCAGGCCTGCCAGGCCCTCATTCACAGCCATGCGGAGCGTGCCAACGCATTTGGGACTCAGTCCTAGCGTCGCGGCAAGGATCAGGTTGCTTCGGTCCGGTTCGAGCAGGTACGCCGAACAAACGTCGGTCTTAAACCGCTTGGCGATCAGGGCCACTACGTTAGTCAGCGTTTCCGCCGGTTTACCGCCCTCTTTCGCAAGCGTCGCGATCTCTTCGAGGGTCAATACATAGGACGCACCTAACGGCGGGAGTGGCTGTATATCGCTCATGTTGCCTTCTTTATTTTGCTGCGATTCGGAATTCAATGGCCCCATTTCAAATTTTCCCCGTTCCCCGTTCCATCAAGTCAAGACCGATAGCGATGTATTCACAGTGTTTTCGATAATTTTCGTTTCCAGCGGCTCAGAAAGGCACACCCAACACTAAGGCGACCCTTCCAACAGGAAACCGACGCCCTTACTTTGACAAGGGCGTGCCGTAAAGTCTAATCGACAAAATTTATGCCGGGCATAACACGCGGTTGGGATGGCGATTTCGGGTACTATTGGGAATCTCGCTGCATGCAAGAAGATGATTCATAAATTCGATGCCGTAGTCATTGGTGCGGGCGCCGCCGGACTCCTCTGTGCGATTGAGGCCGGCAAGCGCGGACGCCGTGTGGCCATCCTTGAACGCAGTGAGCGCTCCGGCAAAAAGATTCTGATTTCCGGCGGTGGTCGGTGCAACTTCACCAATATTCATTGCACAGCGGAGAACTTCCTCTCCGCCAACGCGCATTTCGCCAAGTCCGCGCTGGCCCGCTACACTCCGGCGGATTTCATTGCCCTCGTGGAGAAACATCGCATCCCGTACCACGAGAAAACACTAGGCCAACTCTTCTGCGACCGTTCCGCCCAGGACATCGTGGATATGCTCGAAGTCGAAAGCAAGTCCGCGGGTGTGCAAGCCTTCCTGAATACAAATATTCAAGAGGTCTCGCGAACAACGGAATTCATAGTGCGTACCGAATCGAATGAATTCCGCGCACCCGCACTTCTGGTTGCGACGGGGGGACTCTCCATCCCCAAAATGGGGGCAACAGCATTCGGCTACGACCTGGCACGCCGGTTCGGATTGAAAATTCAGGAAACGCGGCCTGCGTTGGTGCCGCTCTTACTCACAGAAGATGACCGAAAGCAGTATTGCGATTTGGCGGGAGTATCGGCAGAGGTCAACGTATCCACCCACGATTTGTATACGGGCTCGCCACGAACGTTTCGCGAAAAAATGCTGATCACTCACCGGGGCCTAAGCGGACCGGCGATTCTGCAAATCTCTTCGTATTGGAAAAAAGACAAATCGATCAGCGTCGATCTAGCGCCTAAACATGATGTCACTACCGCCATTCGGGAGGCACAGGTCAGAAATATGGCCACCGCCCGTTCGGCATTTCAAGGAGTCTTGCCCAAGCGATTTGCGATACGCTGGCTCGATTTGCATGCCCCTGAGGCATGGAACAATCCGGCGCTCGCAAAATTAGAACAACAAGTGCATGAATGGGTTCTCGAACCCCCCGGAACGGAAGGCTATGAAAAAGCTGAAGTAACTGGCGGAGGCGTGGATACCGAGGAGCTATCCAGCAAGACGATGGAATGCAAAAAAGTTCCGGGATTATATTTCATCGGCGAGGTGGTGGATGTGACCGGCCAACTGGGCGGCTTCAACTTTCAATGGGCGTGGGCCTCGGGTGCCGCGGCCGGACAAAGTTTATAAATGCTCATCAGAAGGTGTACTTCAGCGCGGCCTGCATGAGGCGGGGCGGCGCCGCCTTCACGACCTGGCCAAACAATTTCGTATTGCTGTAATCGCCATTGACCGATGCGGGCCCGAAAAATTGCGGGTGATTGAACGTGTTGAAGGTTTCCAGCCGGAATTGCAGCGCCTTGGATTCCGAAATGCGAAACGACTTCAGCAACGCGAGATCGAAGTTGAAGGATCCCGGTCCATAGAAAAAACGGCGTGGGGCGCTGCCCGGAGTTCCCGGCGCGTTCGCGGTAAAAAGCAAAGTGTTGAAATATTGCAGATTGCTTTGCGGATTATGATTCAGGTTTAGAGAGCCGGACGTAAAATCGGGCCGGTCCAGGCTGTGATTGTTCACGCCGTTGGGGATGCTTCCGGTCAGGGAATTATCGCCGTCGGCGGAGATCGTGACGGGGAAACCGGAACTGATGTGGGTAATACCGGAAATGGACCATCCCTGCGTCAGGATGTTCGTCCGGCCAAAAAGTTTTTCCAACGGAAGCTGGTATTCGTAACTGGCGACGAAGTTGTGCTTAAGATCGAAAGCCGAAAGCGCGCGCGAGGCATTAAAATTAAATGGATTGACGACATCGGCCAAGCTGGATGCCTGGTCGATGGATTTGCTGTAGGTATACCCGATCTGAAAATTGGCGCGCTTCCCCGTGTGCGAGACGTTGGCCTGGAACGAATTGTAATTCGAATTTCCGATACTTCCCTCGTAGTCGTCGTTGCTGAAGGCGGACCCCAGCGGACCGCGCGTGCCGTTCACCATTTGCCCGGCGGCAGTTGTGTATGTCGCGTCCTCTTTAAATGGACCGCATGTCGCGGTTCCCGGCTTCACCGCGGCGGTCTGACTGAGGGCCAGGCATAGCGCGGGATTGCCCGGATTGGCGGAATAGACCAACAGCAGGTGATGGGCCTCGGAACCCACATAACTGAAGCTCATCACCGTGCTCCCGGTGAGCTGCCGCTCGAAGGACAGGAAGTAGCTCTCGACGTATGGATACGTGTTTTTCGGATTCGGTCCCGTCATTCCCGCAATGGGTTCAAACTGCGAAAAATTGATGCTGGTGTTCGGATTCGAAATGGAAGTCTGAAGGGACGGAAACGTCAGAGGAAAGGGTTGTGTGTGGGTTGCGCCGTCCGCCGCGCCTACGAAAGGCGTTGCAAACAGCGGCGGCTCCGGGCTCGTATAGCTCAAACCATAGGGAGGCTGGGGCTCGTCAAAAGCGATGGTATTGCCCTGAATTTCCGTGTAGAAAATACCGAAGCTGGCGCGGATGCTGGTTTTTCCCGGTCCGCCGATGATCTTGCCCAGAAGGCCCTTGTCCTGGGACGGCGAGTAGGCCAAACCGATCCGGGGAGAAAAACGGTTACGCTGCGGCACCAGCGTATTCGGGATGCTCGCGTCAGTGGGATAGACAATCCCTTGCGGAGCCATAGTAAACACTTTGGATTGCTGTCCCACGACCATTGCGGGAATCTGGTTGTACTTCTCCGACCAGTACTGCATCAACTCCCAGCGGAGTCCGTAGTTCAACGTAAGATTGGGCTTGATCGACCACGTATCCTGGCCAAAGCCTGCCAAGTACTTGTGACGCGGATAGTAAGCTTGTGAATCGGCCTGGTTGTAGTTACTGGCGACGCCAATCAGAAAGTCCGCGAAGTCCGATCCGGTTTCCGAGCCAAAGAAAGCGAACGAGCCATTAAAGGTGGCATTCGGATTTACGTTCACCTGCTGCACGCTAAACTCAAGACCACCCTTGAATGTATGCTTTCCGATGACCCGAGTCAGATTGTCACTCAACGCATACGTGTCATTCCATTGCTGCAAACTCGTGATGGGCGTCCCCATGACAAACGAACTGAAGAAAACATTCTCAACCCCTTCGATGGACGGATCGAGAGGAACGATCCCGCCCGCATTTCCCGGCGCGAAACCTTGAGAAAGAAGCGACGGGCCAACTCCGCCTACGGGTTTTCCAACATTATTCGCAGTCCGCATATAGCTCAAGCGAACCTCGTTCACGGTTGCAGTGCCGAATGTTTTTGTATCTCCGAGGCTGATCAGTTGCGCCCGTCCCAAAGTGAGCGCGTTGAAGCCCGGAACACTTGCGCCTCCCTGTCCGGTCGGATAGGGATTGTCCAGACTATAGTCATCGAAATAATAGTAGGCTGACATGTTGCCCCAGCGCTGGCTGTTCAGGTCTACGCGGAAACTCGTTTTATCGTCACGGACCTTCTGCGATTGGGCCCCCGTAGAAAATGTCGAATTTACAGCATCAGTCGGCGCAGGAATATATTTCAGCAAATTCTTGGCTGGAGCTGACCAGGCAGCCTGGGGAATGACAGCGCCCGGAAAAACGCAAGTGCTCGAAGTGCAGCCCGGCGTGTAGTACGGCTCGTTGGCCGAAACAGCGTAGCCAAGTTTCGTCGAAAGAAGATTGGAAAGATACGCTCCCGATACGTCGCCCGTAAGCGACGATGCCTGGTCGATTAGATTGCCGCTTCGATCCGTAACCGACGGAACCGAAATCAGCCCGGTGTCGATTCCCTGCGTGGTCCGTGTCCCCTGATAATCGGCAAAGAAGAAGATTTTATTTTTTGCAATTGGCCCGCCTACAGTCCCGCCAAATTGGTTCTGACGAAAAACGTTTCGGTCTGGCGAGAAGTCATTCTTGGCATCCAGTGCCGTATTTCGCAGAAATTCGAACCCGCTTCCGTGAACCTGATTCGCGCCGGACCTGGTCACCACATTAACGACGCCGCCGCTGTAATTTCCGTACTCCGCATCGAAATTGTTGGTCAACACACGGAATTCGGCAATGGAATCGAGATCGGGGACAATCGCGGTGCCCCCGTTCATCATTTCTTTTACGTCGCCTCCATTGATCACGAAGCCGTTGGCATCTTCGCGCTGGCCGCTGATCGACTGGTTGCCGGGGTTGAGATCCCCGGACGGTGCAATCGCAACCTGCGCGCCCGCCATGACTACCGAGTCCGGCTGCTGCGTGGACATTGGCACGATGCCCGGTTGAAGAGCCAACAGGTCGGTGAAACTACGCCCGTTTAAAGCAACTGTGACAATCTCTGTTCCCGCAACAACCTGCCCCATCTGCGAGCTTTCGGTTTCGACGTGTACTGCCGTATCGGAAACAACGACCTCCTCGGATTGCTGGCCCATCGTCAAGCCGATGTCTGCCCGGAGCTGGGAATTTACGTCAATGACCAAGCCTGTACGTTTATACGGCTGGAATCCATCGCGCAGAATTTCGATCTCATAGCGCCCCACGGGCAACGATGTGAATGTGTAAAAACCTTCGCCGTTCGTCTTGGTGGTCTGCTGAACTGTGGTATCCAGATTGGTGGCAGTAACCGTGCTGTCCGGAACCACGCCTCCGGTCTGGTCCGTCACTGTGCCGGAAATACTTCCTCCGGTATCAGCCCGCCCAGCTATGGCAAAAGATGGAAAAATAAGCAGCAATAAGAGCAGATTGTGGAATACCCGCCTGCTTCTGGCCCTTGTTACACCCATTAGACTCACCCCTGTAAAATTCTTCCTACGATCCGGTCGTTCTCGGCAGAGCTATCTTTGGGAAATGCCAATCCTTATCGCGCAAGCATTTCCTTGTCGTTCACGGTGAATTTCAAATTGAAGCCGGGACCTGAACTGATCCCCAATGTTGCGCCGTTCTGTGCGGGATGGGTTTCGGCAACGACCCGATCGCCTTTCTTAAGCGTGTCCTTGTCCCACCCTTTTCTTGACATGGCAAACGCGGAAGACATTTCCAGAGTCCAGTGTTGAACGTGACCGCTGTCGTCCATCACGTCCATGTGAACCAGACAGTGCGGATTGCCCCAGTCGAACGCCGCTACAGTTCCATTTAGGGTGATTGTCTTTTTCATGTCGTAGTGCGCAACGCCGTGGTGGGCAAAAACAGGAAGAGCCACGCACAGCCCGGCGGCTACGATAAGACAAGCAACTATCTTCTTTCCCATCCAACACCTCCCATATTTCACGCGATGCGAGAAGGATATGCGGATCGAATGCAGTAATCGGTGACGGTGGTCACACGTGCAGCGCAAAGATGAAGGGGAAGAAAATCTCCGCCTGTGGTTTCTAGAAGCTATTGCACAACCCTCCGCAAGACGATCATGAAGCAAGCGATATGAAAGAAGGCCCCATAGATCGTGAGCGAGCGGTCGTAGCGCACGACCAAGCGACGGAAGTTACCGAGCCA